>Ga0182014_10001019_pt1 | contig 38099 bp, 30 predicted proteins | sample 612S2DmetaG_FD_120489 | JGI IMG/M metagenome (GOLD analysis project Ga0182014, IMG submission 120489) | Permafrost microbial communities from Stordalen Mire, Sweden - 612S2D metaG | ecosystem: Environmental > Terrestrial > Soil > Wetlands > Permafrost | place: Sweden: Stordalen | collected... | reverse complement strand
TCGCGCGTCACGGTCAACTTTTCCGTCTTGCCCTCGACCACGCGCCGCGCCTCTTTGCGGCAGACCGTGCCCAGCGTCTGCTCCAGCTTGCGTACCCCCGCCTCGCGCGTGTAGTGGCGCACAACGTAGCGCACCGCATCCTCAGGAAACTCGATCTGCTCGGGCGTGATTCCGTTCTCCTTGATCTGCCGCGGAATCAGATAACGGAAGGCGATGTGCACCTTCTCCTCTTCGCTGTAACCCTGGAGGAAGATCAGCTCCATCCTGTCCAGCAGCGGCGGCGGAACGGTATCCAGCATGTTGGCCGTGCAGATGAACAGCACCTTCGACAGGTCGAACTGCACATCCAGATAGTTGTCGCGGAAGGTATTGTTCTGCTCCGGGTCGAGCGTCTCAAGCAGCGCCGAGGCCGGATCGCCGCGGAAGTCGCGGCCCAGCTTGTCCACCTCGTCCAGCATGATCACCGGATCATTGACCTCGGCGCGGCGGATGCTTTGGATGATCTGGCCCGGAAGAGCGCCGATGTAAGTGCGGCGATGGCCGCGAATCTCCGCCTCGTCGTGCATGCCGCCCAGCGAGATGCGCTGGAACTTGCGGCCCAGGGCGCGGGCGATGGACCGGCCGAGGCTGGTCTTGCCTACACCCGGCGGCCCGACGAAGCAGAGGATCGGCCCCTTCATATCCGGCTTCAGGCCCAGCACGCTCAGGTAGTCCAGAACCCGGTCCTTCACCTTCCTCAGTTCGTAGTGGTCCTCGTCCAGAATCTCCTTGGCCTTGGCAATGTCGATCTTGGAGCCGGAGCTCTTGTTCCAGGGCAGAATCGCCAGCCATTCGATGTAGTTGCGGGTGAGCGAGTAGTCGGCTGCCATGGGAGACATACGCGAGAGCCGCGCAAGCTCCTTCACCGCCTCCTTCTTCACGTCTTCCGGCATCCCGGCGGCTTCAATCTTCTGGCGCAGATCCTCGATCTCGCGCTGGCCCTCGTCCACATCGCCCAGTTCCTTCTGGATGGCCTTGAGCTGTTCGCGCAGATAGTAGTCGCGCTGCGACTGCTGCACCTGGTCCTGCACCTCGGTCTGGATCTTGGCGCGCAACTGCTGCACCTCGATCTCCTTGGCCAGGTGCTTGTTCAGCAGCTCCAGGCGGTCGGAAATGCTGGCCGTTTCCAGCAGCAGTTGCTTGTCGTCGGTGGTCAGGAAGGGTAGCGAGGAGGCGACAAAGTCCACCATCCGGCTGGGCTCCTCGATGTTGGCGGCAATCGTCCTCAGCTCGTCAGAGAGCGTCTGCGACTCGGAGACAATCTGCTGAAACTGCCCGATCACATTGCGCACCAGCGCCTCGACGCCCGCAGTGGACACCGGTTGCACGTCCTCCAGCGTCTCCACCTCGGCCACCATGAAGGGCCCTGTCTGCGAGTAGCGCAGCAGCCGCACCCGCTCTACGCCCTCGGTGAAGACGAAGCGGCTCTGGTTGGGCATGCGCACAACCTTGTGCACGGTGGCCAGGGTTCCCACCGCGTGCAGATCGGCGGGCTTGGGGGAATCCAGCCGGGGATCGATCTGAGCTGTCACCACGATCGACCGCTCCTCACCCAGCGACTCGATCAACTGGATGGAGCTCTCGCGACCCACCGTCAAAGGTAGCACGGCATGGGGAAACAAGACCGTATCTCGAACGGGCAAAACAGGAATCCGACGCACTCCGGGTAGGTTTTTTCCCGATGCGTTTCTGGCGGGGATAGGAACAACGGGCTGGTTTGGCATTGAGTGTCCTCGTATCAACTTTCCTTCATTAGACGGCGCAGACTTTGAAAGGTTGCAGGAATGTCTTCCGGCAGGCGATCCTTCCTTTCTTCCTGAACCAGTGCATATCTTCCCCGCCAACTCTTGCTCATACGTCCAGCTGGAGCGCCAGGTTCCTCCTTGCTGCGCCTGAGCCGCAGGCGGCATCTCCGCTCGACGGGCGTTCCAGCGGCCGGCGGACGCAATGGCCCGCTACATGATTGGATGCATAGTTGCTCGAAAGGTCTATCGGCCAAAGTCCGAGGGAAGGTGAGAAAGGCAGGACGGCCGGAGGCTGGTTTTGCCGCAAGGGAACGCAGCCGCAAGGGCTGAGAGCGCACTCTTGCGGCCATTCGGTAACGAATCCCCGGTCAGGCGGGTTCTAGCCTCATACCAATTTCTATCAAGTTGAGGGTGCCCCCGGTCCTTCGCTTTTGAGGACCGGGGAGGAGGAGTCGAACTGCCGGCAGCGCATCCACTCGGGCAGTTGGCGGGTGGCACACCCTAAGTCTTTCTGATTGTTAACCTTCCTCAAATGTGGGTGCCCCACCCTTCGCCTTTTTTCTGGCGAAGGGTGGGATGCACAGCAGCCGGACCGTCTCTGCCTCCCGCCGTTGCGCTGTCCACTCGGATTCGATCTCTACGATTCCGCGCATACCTGTCCGATAGTGGTGAACGCTCGACCATTTCACCGGGGTCCCCGGCGACGGGTCTTCGTCGTTGAGGTGACGCGAATCCTCTGGCGCTTCCACTAGCCCTCGCCGCACCGGCTTCCACCCCCGCGCACAAAGTTCGTGCGCTGGGGACCCCGGGTTACGATGGATGTAGCGTAACTTCTCCACGAACTTGACGTGTGCCGAAACGTTGAAATCGTAATGGTGCGCCTGCCGGAAGGGCCTTTCCCGGCTGCGCATCGACACCGGCAGTTTAAGTGCCTGTACGGACCTGGATAAAAGCCCGCGCCGAGTCTTCCATCCCCGGTCCCCAAAAGCGAGGGACCGGGGGCACCCTCGGCGGGGGTTGACATCGTCATCGGGACCGGGGCCACCCGCCGTACCCGATGATTCGAGATGTCGCGGGAGCATCACCGGCATCTCGGCAGTTACTTTCTCATCAACACCTACTCGTGTTTCGATCTAGGGGCTAGGGGATTTGACCGGAGGCTTTCCCGGGCGGGGGTCCGACTTCTTGGACAAGAAGCCCATGTTAAGCACTCTTTGGGCAAGGCCTTCTGAGGAAATGCCACGGTTATCTGTAAAGCAATTCATGAAACGCGCTCAAGGAAAGAGCAGCCCAATCAACGCCGATCGGAGCCGTCTTTCTCGTTCCTGATGGCCGATTCGATCTGTTCCCACAATCGATCCGGCGGTTCGGCGACGGGGTACAACTGGCGAGCAGCCTCGGCGATTTTCACCAGGTCCGCAAGCAGGGCGCGGCAGTGCTCGCAGCTTTGCAGATGCGGATCGGCGGCGATCTTCTCGCCCGAGCCGGCCAGATCCGGCAAACGGACCTGGAACGCGGCGCAGTTCGGATTGTTGGCGTCCAGGGTCATCGCCGCGCCTCCTGGCGGGAATTTGTGCGCAAGGCCTCGCGCAGTTTAAGCCGCGCCTTGTGCAACTGGGATTTGCTATTGCCATCAGAGCAGTCGAGCATGGCGGCAATCTCGTTGTGCTCGTAGCCCTCGACATCGTGGAGTACAAAGATAAGGCGATAGCCGGCCGGCAAACCGTCGACGGCGCGCGCCAGGGCCAGACGGTCGATGGCGCCGGACAAGCTGAGGTCTGGCGCGCCAAAGCTGCGTCCGGCGCGTTCTTCCGCTTCAGGTTCCAAAGCTTGATCCAGGGAAATCACAGCCAACCCCTTCTTGCGCAGATGCATCAGCACAATATTGACGGCCATTCGGTGCAGCCAGGTGGAAAAGGCCGAGTCGCCGCGGAAGCTTGCAATCCTGCGATGCAACTGAAGAAAAACCTCCTGAGTCAGGTCTTCGGCTTCAGCAAGTTTTCCTAACATGCGCAGGCACAAGGAGTAAATGCGCCTTTTGTACAAGGAGTAGAGTTGGGCGAAGGCTTGATGGTCGCCTGCCTGGGCGCGGGCCAGCGCTTCGACCTCCATCGGGTTCTGCAAGACCGCGCGAGGAAACGGGGTCCCAGGCGAAACCGGCATCTCAACCGCAGCGGCTCGCAACGCCGGGCGGGGCTGGGTATGATCGGGAGGCTCTTTCGCAGAAACCGATTGGGACACGCGTTCCTTCGGGGATCGCACCAGGAAACAGATGCCGGTGCACCGGTCAACATTCCTCGTTAGTATAAAGGGACAGGGAAAAGGGATCGCCGGCCGCTAACGTCGACAGCTCCGTTCGGCACCGGGGCGCGGCTCCCCGTATTCTTGGGAGATATGATCTTGAGGGCAAAGATGGGGATCCCGGCGACAGCTCTGAGTCGCTGGGGTAGAGGGCCGGCGTGCGCATGCTACAAGCGATTGGGGTACGGCACTCTCCTCGTTTGCCTTCTTGCCTTCGGAGCCTCTGGCGGAATCGCCGCATGGAGCCAGAGCGGCGCAAACGGCTCAGGCGCCTCCGGCACTAACGACGAACCGGCTGCCATTGTGCCTTCTGACACCCTCACCGAGTGGCAGGGGTTGCCGGTGCGGCGCATCTCCTTCGTGGGGGTCTTCGTGGAGCGACTTGCCCCGCTGCCAGGTCATCTTGCTCAAACCGAGGGAGCGCCGCTCAGCGCTGAAGACCTGAGGAAGAGCCTGCGCCAACTCTTTGCAACCGGCCTCTTCGAGACCATTCAGGTGGAGGGCGAGCGCCAGCAGGACGGTGTGGCTATCGTCTTCCAGGGGAAGCCGCGCACCTTTATTGGTACCGTCAGCGTGATTGGGGCCAAGGGCGCGACGATGAATACACAGCTAGAGAGTGTAAGCCAGCTTGCGGCCGGCGCCCGCTTTACGCCGGCCAAACTAAGCCAGGCCATCGTTCAGATGCGCGGCACTCTGGCCGACAACGGCTTTCACGAAGCGGCGATCTCCTATGCCTTGACCCCGCATACCGAACAGCAGTTAGTGGACATCGCGTTTCAAGTGGTCTCCGGTATGCAGGCTCGTGTCGGGACGGTTGAGGTTACGGGCGACTCCGGCATGAGCGCTGACGAATTCCGGCGTCACACCCACCTCAGACCCGGTGCTCATGTCGATCACGACACCGCCAATCGCGCCCTGACCGGAGTACTGAAACACTACCAAGGTGAAGAACGGCTGGAAGCCGAGATCAAGCTGGAGTCTGCGCAGTACGCCGCGGACACCAAGAGAACCAACTTTCACTTCACCGCCAACCAGGGTCCCATCGTGAAGGTCCTCGTCGAAGGCGCCAAGATCGGCGAGGGGCAAATCAAGCGCGTGATTCCCATCTACGAGGAAGGGACTGTCGATGACGACCTGCTGAACGAGGGCAATCGCCGGCTGCGTGACTACTACCAGCGCCAAGGTTACTTCGACGTGAAGGTGGATCACGAAGCACAGTCCACCGGCGCCGTCAAAGTCGTCATTCTTTTTAAAGTACGGTTGGGGCCGCGCCGCCGCGTCGAGCGTGTGTCGGTCGCCGGCAACCGCTACTTCGACTCGCCCACTCTCAGGGAGTTGCTCAGCGTCCACGCCGCCAATACAATCGACCGCCATGGCGCATACAGCCAGGCGCTGCTTTCGGCCGATGTGAGCGCCTTGCAGGCCGTCTATAGAAACAACGGCTTCTCCAAGGTGAAGATCACGCCTGAGACCAGCACTCCTGAAACCGTTTCGGCAGACCCCAGCGCCTCCGCGCCCGCCCTACCGTTAGAGCGCCGGACGGCCCCTTTGGCCGTGGTCTACCGCATCGAGGAGGGCGATCAGCAGCGGGTGGGCGCGGTACGGCTTGAGGGGATCGAGAATGCGAATGCCGACAAGCTCTCGCCCCTGTTGAACACCAAGGCGGGCCAGTTGCTATCTCCCCAAAATCTGGCCGGAGACCGCGATGCGCTGTTGACCGACTACATGAGCCGCGGCTTTCGCCAAGTGCAGGTGGATCTGACCCAGCAAACCGAGACGGCCGACCCCAGCAAGGTGGATGTTTCCTTCCACATCACCGAGGGACCACAGACCTTCGTGCGCAATGTGCTCCTCACCGGGCTGCATTACACGCGTCCTGAAACGGTAGCGCGAGCAATCTCAGTGCACGCCGGCGATCCGCTCAACGAAACCGCTCTCATAGACACGCAGCGCAGCCTGTACGAGTTCTCGCTCTTCAACGAGGTCGACACGGCAATCGAGAATCCTACCGGCGGCGAGGCTTATAAGACGGTTCTGCTGCAAGCGGTGGAAGCCCGGCGCTGGGCCTTGACCTACGGCTTCGGATTCGAGGCGCAGACCGGAACCCCGCAGTTCAACTGCGGCGGAATCATCGCCAGCGGCGCAACCTGCAATCCCAACGGCAAGACGGGCGTCAGCCCCCGCGTAGTGGCCGACATCACCCGAAACGGCCTCTTCGGCAAGGAGCAGTCGGCCTCGTTGCAGGGTACTTATGGCTTGCTCGAGCAAAAGCTCAACCTGCTCTTTCAGATTCCGCACTTCGAGGGCAGCCGGAACTTCGGCCTCGCCTTCTCCGCCGGCTACGCCAACAGCCTGGATGTGACCACTTATGTAGCCTCCAAGCTGGATGGCGGCCTGCGCTGGACCCAGCACTTTTCGTCGCCTGGGTCGGCATTTTCCAAAGGCAGCACTTTTATCTATGAATTTAACTTCCGCCGCGTCAAGGTAGAGGCGGACAGTCTTCAAGTGGCCCCGGGCGAAATATCGCAACTGGCTACGGCGGTGCGCGTGGCGGGTCCGGCCCTCACCTGGATTCGCGACACCCGCGATTCCCCCCTCGATGCCCACCGCGGCACCTATACCAGTTTCCAGGATTTTTTTTCGGGCAAGGCATTCGGCGCGCAGCCCGCGTTCAACCGCCTCGACGTTTCCAACTCCAGCTATTACAGCTTCGACAAAGGCAAGTTCGTCCTCGCCCGCAACACGCGCTACGGTCAGGAACGTGCCTTCGGCAGCAGCGGAGAGGAACTGATCCCGCTTCCCGAGCGGCTCTACGCCGGCGGCGCTGCTTCAATGCGCGGCTTCTCCGAGAACGCGGCCGGTCCCCGCGATCCCGAGACCGGCTACCCCGTCGGCGGCGCGGGCGCGCTAATCAACAGCACCGAACTGCGCCTTCCGCCGCCCACGCTTCCGTGGCTCAGCGACTCGCTCAGCTTCGTGCTCTTCCACGACATGGGCAATGTCTTTACCAATGCTTCCGACGCCTGGGCCAGCGCCCTGCGGGTTCGCCAACCCGACCGCACAACATGCATGGTTCTGAGTCCTCCCACGACCTCTCAGCCCATTCCCGAGCCCAGCGGCACCACAACCTCAACCGGACCGTTGGGGACGTGCAGTTTCAACTACTTCTCTCACGCAATTGGATTGGGTTTGCGCTACCATACCCCGGCAGGCCCCATCCGGCTGGATTTCAGCTATAACTTGAATCCACCAATTTACCCTGTGAATCTCAACTACTCGCAATCAGATGTGACAGCCAATCAGCACGTGGGCCAGGCCGGTCACTTCAACTTCTTCTTCAGCCTGGGGCAGACCTTCTGATGCGCCATCGTCTCCAAATCCGGCTCAGAACCATGCTCCTGCTGACCTGTCTGCTGGCGTGCCTGGCTTCTGCCGGCCCAGCACAAGCGTTGCCGCAAGCGCCTGATTCCACTGCCCCGGTCGTGCTCGACCGCGTGGTGGCCGTGGTCAACAATCAGGCCATCCTGGCGAGCGACCTCGACGATGAGATCCGGCTCTCGGTTCTAGACCCCGGCAGAGGCGGCTTCAGCGTTCTTACCCGAAAGACGGCCCTCGAACAGTTGATCGCCCGCGCCCTCATCCGCCAGCAGATCCGCGAGGAAGACGTGCAGGCCGCCGACCCCGCCCAGGCCGAGGTCGATACCCGCCTGGCGGAGATCCGCAAGGAACTTCCCGCCTGTCTCCGCCAGAACTGCGCCTCCGACGCAGGATGGAAGGCATTCCTGGCCGCCCATGGCCTCACTCAGGAGCGCGTCGAGAGCTATCTGCGCTACCGCGTCGAGATCCTGCGCTTCATCGAGCAGCGCTTCCGCCAGGGCATTCGCATCTCTCCACAGGAGATCGAGTCCTACTACCGTGGCACGCTGGTCCCCCAATATGCCAAGGGCGAAGTGATCCCAACCCTCGACAAGGTTTCTCCCCGCATTGAGGAGATCCTCCTCCAGCAGAAGGTGAATCTCCTCTTCGACGATTGGCTGACGAACCTTCGCAAGCAAGGCGAAGTCGAGGTGCTCGAACCGGAGCTCGAATCTCCTGAATCCCCAAGCATCCCGGAGACCAGCATCGAGAGCACCCCCAAAGACGGCGCGGGAGGAGGAGGGAAATGAGCGAACAAGACTCCAAGCTTCCGGTCCTTCCCGAGCCGCCTCAGCGCCCCAGGCCGAGGCGTCTGCGGCGATTTCTCTTGCACCATCTTCCTCTTTCGATAGCCGGCGGGACGATACTCCTGACAATCGCCACCGTATTTTTCTACTTCTGGGCCAGCTCCTCCATGGTCGAGGGCTTTGTTCGCAAGCGTCTGGTGGCCTATCTGGAGGAGGCAACCGGCGGGCGCGTCGAGATTGCCACCTTCCATTGGCGACTACTCGATCTCGAAGCCGATGCCGGAGGGTTGGTCATTCACGGCCGCGAAGCTGCCGGCGAAGCTCCCTACGCCCAGGCTGAGCGCCTGCGCGCGCAGATCAGCATTCTCGGCCTCTTGAGCCCGCGCATTCTGCTTCGCGATCTCGAACTCTCCCGCCCCGCATTTCACCTCATCGTCTATCCCGACGGCTCAACCAACCAGCCCATGCCACGCAAGCCGCGCAAAGCTGGAAAGTCCGCGATCGATACCTTATTCGACCTCCAGGCCGGCCGCGTTTCACTCCGTCGGGGAGTTTTCCACTACGAAAATCGGGCCGCAGCCTTTGACCTCCAGAACCGCTTCATCCCGCTCGACTTCGACGCCAGAGATCTCTCCCTGCTGATCTCTTATGTGCCCGCTGCGACCGGCAACTTGCCTGCCCAGCCGGAGAGTTTCCACATTGAGGCCGGCGCCTCCGATCTGAACCTCTTCCGGGGCAAGGCTCAGCCTGCGCATGGATACTTCCAGGCCACGCTCGACCTGACTCGCAAGGCGGCCTATCTCCGGTCGCTGAGAATCACCTCCATGGCTCACGGATCCAAAGACCATACAGTGGAGATCTCAGGCGCGCTCAATGATTTCGCCGATCCCCGTTGGCAGGGCAAGGCTCGGGGCGATCTGGACTTGAAGCTTCTGGACCCGGTCTTCGGCTATCCCTTTGCCCCGGAAGGCCTCGCCCGTCTTGACTTGACCGCCGCGGGCGAGGATGGCGAGTTTCGCGCCGATGGAAGCGTACACATCGACGGAGGCTCTTACATTGGACCAGGCGCGGTTGCAAAAGGCATCCGGCTGGATGCAATGGTTCACGCCGATCCAAAGCAGTTGGTGGTCACTTCGATCGTTGCGCGCCTTCGTCAGGGCGGCCAAATCGAGGGCGAAGTTGCGCTTTCCCCCTGGCTGCCCTCCATCCCTGGAGCAGCAGCCATGCAGGCGGCGCCTGTAAGTACCGGCAAGGTCAGTAGCTCTGGGAAGCAACCACCGGTCCCGCCCGCCTCCGTCCATCCTGCCCCCGTCGAAATCCCGGTCAATGGCAAAGTAACGGCCCGTTTCAGGAACGTATCCCTGGACACGCTCCTCGACATGGTGGGCCAGCCACCCTTTCAGCGGCTGGGCCTTGATACACGCATCGACGGCCCCGCCATGGCAACATGGTCCAACGGCGACACGCAGACCGTGGTCGTCGGCGCCACATTCAGCCTCAGCCCTTCCACAAGCGCCGTGCAGGGCGAAGTTCCAGCCAGCGGCGACGTCGACGCCACCTATAGCCAGCGTGACGGATCCGTCGATCTCCGCAAACTCGAACTGAAGATGCCAGCCAGCGATTTGGAGGTTCACGGCCATCTGGGAGCTTACCCGCTCACCAGCCCCTCAGGACTGGCCGTCGACCTTCATTCGCACAATCTATCGGAGTTCGACGCCGCTCTGCGCGACCTGGGGTTGAAACGATACGGGAAGACCGGCGCCGCGGCGCTGCCAGTGGCGCTTGCCGGTCAGGGAGATTTCCATGGAACTTGGACCGGCTCACTCGTCGATCCGCACTTGACAGGGAACTTGAAGGCCACGCAACTGGGCATCGAAATGCCGGCCAGGCGCACTGGCAAGAGTGGCCAAACTGCCTCGTCTCAAATGGTTCGCTTTGACTCGGTCGAAGTCGCTGGCAGCTATTCGGCCGGGCGCATCTCCATCTCCCACAGCCTCTTCCGCCGCGGGAGTTCAACAATCTCGCTGGATGGAACGCTTGCCGCTGCACCAAACAGAGTGCCTGTCTTCGATGCCGGCTCTCTCCTGCATGCGCATCTTCAGGCGGGCAAGGTTGCCCTCGACGATCTGCTTTCGCTCAGCGGCGAGAGCCTTCCAATCACCGGCGCACTCGATGCCGATCTCCACCTCGACGGGCCTCTCGGAGCTCTTGGCGGCTCGGGATGGGCGGAGCTGGATGGCGGAGTTGTCTACGGTGAGCCGGTCGCGCGCATCCGCGCCCAGGGCACCATGACAGCCGGCCTGATCAAACTGGCCTCCATTACTGTCAGCGCTCCCGCAGGGACCATCTCCGCCTCGGGCAGCTTCGACCTCAAGAACCAGCACTTCCAGGTGGACGCAAAGAGCGCGGAGATCGATGTAGCGAAGATCGAGAGATTGCGGGAGCAAGGTCTGGACATTACCGGCAAGCTGGGCTTCACCCTGCTCGGCTCGGGCACGCTGGACGACCCAACATTTCAGACTCACGCCACGCTCAGTCCGCTGGCCCTTGCCGGAGAACCCCTGGGCGCCCTCGACTTTGCCGCCCACACTGCCGATCACACCGTCACCTATAACGCAACCACGCGGCTGGAGGGCGCCGAGGTGAACCTTCACGGCCAGACCGCACTCGACGGGGACAACTTTACGTCGGCGGAGCTTGTCTTCTCTCGCTTCAACATCGAAGCCCTGATCAAGATGGCCCACATCGAGGCCTTCACCGGCGAATCGGCGCTGGCCGGCACCGTCACCATCGAGGGTCCGTTGGCGCACCCCGATCAGCTCCGCGGCGAAGCCCGTCTGGATCAACTGGCGGCCACGGTTGCCGGCGTCCACCTCTCCAGCCTGGGCGGCGTCCACGCAACACTGGCCAATGCCAGCATCCATCTCGATCCACTGCATGTGACCGGCGAGGAGACCGACATGAAAGCCCAGGGCAGCCTGGACCTGAAGGGAGCTCGCCAACTGGATTTTGCAGCCAGCGGCTCCATCAACCTCAGGCTGGCCGAGACGCTCGACCGCGATCTAACCGCCAGCGGGACCACTACCTTCCAAGTGGAGGCGCACGGCCCGCTGAAGAATCCCGATTTGAAGGGACGCATCGATTTCCAGAACGGGTCTCTTTCGCTCGAAGACATCCCCAACGGTCTCAGCCAGTTGCATGGCACACTCGAATTCAACCAGAACCGGCTTGAGGTCAGATCTCTCACCGCCATGAGCGGCGGCGGCCTGCTCAGCGTGTCCGGTTTCCTGGCCTACGAACGCGGTCTCTACGCCGATCTCTCGATAACCGGTAAGGGTATTCGCATTCGCTATCCTCCGGGTGTCAGTTCGTTGGCCGACGCCACGTTCCGCCTGCAAGGCTCACAGAACAACCTCTTGCTCGGCGGCGACGTGCTGATCACCCGCTTTTCGGTCAGTCCCGATCTGGACGTAGCCGCCCTGGTCGCGCAGGCGAACGCCGTCCAGACCATCGCTCCTCCGGATGCGCCCTCCAACCACATCCACCTCGATGTGCATGTAACATCCTCGCCGCAGTTGAACTTCCAGAATGCCTACGCCAAGCTGGCCGGCAACGTGGACCTGCGCCTGCAAGGAACAGTCGCATCGCCCTCGCTGCTGGGTCGCGTCTCCATCACTGAAGGCAACGCTCTCATCGCCGGAACCCGCTACGAGCTCCAGCGCGGCGACATCTTCTTCTCGAACCCTGTTCGCATTGAGCCATCCATTGACCTGAATGCCACCGCCCGCGTTGAAGACTATGACATAACCCTCGGCCTGCATGGGATGCTCCAAAATCCATCCATCACCTGGCGCAGCGATCCTCCTTTGCCCGAGGCCGACGTTGTCGCTCTGCTCGCCCTGGGCCGCACTGAGAACCAGCAGCGCCTCTATACCCAGCAGCAGGAGCAGGCCCTTGCCAATCCCACCACTGACGCCCTCCTCGGCGGAGCCCTCAACGCCACCGTCAGCAGCCGCGTGCAGAAGCTCTTCGGCGCTAGCAGCGTCAAGCTCGACCCCAACTATCTCGGCGCCCTGGGCAACTCCACCTCGCGCATCATCGTCGAGGAGCAGTTGAGCCGCTACGTCACCCTCACATACGCCACCAATGTCAACACCACCAGCCAGCAGTTGATCCAGGCCGAGGTGGCCATCAACCGCCACGTCTCTCTGCTCGTGGCCCGCGACGAGTCCGGTGTCTTTTCCATGGTCGTCAAGGCCACCCGCCGCTTCAAGTGAGGGGTCAGGGGTTAGGGTTAGGGATCAGGGATCCGAGATCAGGGGTCAGGGATTAGGAAAGTGCTGGATGCCCCATCCTTGAGCGTTCTTCGCTCAAGTTTGGGAGACCAACATACAACCTTTCCCAACGGCCGGTGTCTAACCTAGCGAAGGGCAATCCGGCCGGGAGTCTTGAAACTCCACTTGAGCAAACCCGGAGACAAACTGGCTCCCGGCAGGCCGCCTCAAGAGTTTTTCTCCATCCCCAAGGAGGATTCAAAGATGACCAGGAGAATGATCAATACACCCACAGCACTGCTTGCAGCCGCCATAACCGCGGCCTTTTGGGGCCTTCCCCAGGCCTCTTTGGCCGCTCCCGCCGCCGCGGCCCAAGCTCAACCGGCGAGCCCGGCAGCCACAGACGCGGCTGCGCGGCTCAACCACAAGCAGTATCACGACGTGAAAGTTACCGTGGACAACGGCATCGCCACGCTCAACGGAACCGTGGACCTCTACGAGTACAAGGCCGATGCCGAGAAGCGGGTCCGCAAAGCCAAGGGCGTCACCGCCGTGCGCAACCAGATCGAGGTCTCCGGCACCGAAGTGCCCGACAGCCAGTTGCAAGCCAAGCTCTCCGAGAAGCTCGAATATGCGCTCGTCGGTTATGGGAACGTCTTCAACGCCATCGGCATCAACGTCCAGAACGGCGTTGTCACCGTCGGCGGCCATGCGCTCAACTACGTGGACCGGGACCTAGCGCTCGCGGTGATCGCCACCTATCCCGGAGTCAAAGACGTAGTCGACGAGTTGCAGGTCGATCCCCCATCGCCCATGGATGACGGTCTGCGTCTCGCCTTGTACCGCGCCATCTACGGCTACCCGTCCTTGAACAAATATGCGGTCGATCCGGCCAAGACCATCCGCATCTCGGTGCAAAATGGCCACGTCGAGCTCGATGGGGTTGTCGACACGCAGTCCGACAAAGACACGGCGAATATTCGCGCCAACGGCGTCTCCGGCGTCTTCAGCGTGAAGAACAATCTGCAAGTCGCCAACCAGCCCACCGAAGCGCAGAAGTAACTCCTCCGCGGACGGGCGGTCCAGGCTGGCTCTGGGCCGCCCATCTGCAAGGGTCCTCTACTGGCAATGAAGCGTGAATCCCACCTTGCCCTCGACGGGATTGGGAGTTTCGATCAGGATCTTCACCCAACCCACATAATTGGCGAATTGCGGCGTATTCGCGCCCAGGCGCCACTTATCGTAGACCGGCACGGAGTGGTTGGCCTGCGGAATAGTAACGCTCTGTGAGTTGGTTGAATGGCCGCCATCGTTCCGGACAAAGTGGTACTGTACCGAGGTTGGTCCGGTGCTGACCAAACCCCATCCGAATTGCAGGTCGACCGGGCAGGAACCCGTGTACTGAAAGCCGCGTGCGAGTTCGCCATTGGCCCGCAACGACTCGCCACCAATCCGAACGGTTTGAGCTGCCAGGCTCAGCGATCCCAGACACAAAAGCATCCCAACAATACTCACAGTTTTGTTGATTTTCATCTTCTCTCCTTTCGACCGGAATTTCCTCTGAGGGCTTCCGGCGGGAGATACTATATCGCAGATACCCCATGGCTGTGTCAGATTTTTGCGCTTCCATTGCAGGACCGACACCGGCCCGAAAAGGATCCCTCGCCGGGAGAGTAATCAGGGTAATCGCCTGAAGGTGAAGATCGATGAGATCGTCGTTTTGAAAGGGCATGCCTTTTCAGGGTTCACGAACTTCATGCGATTGCTCTGGGGGTGTACTGAAGAGCCGTTCTCTCTTCTCAGCCACTCAAGTAGACTGAATCACAGACACCATGCCCGGCATCCTATCCAAGACGCGCACCACGCTTGAGATGATCAAGTGGGAGCATTCCATCTTCGCGCTCCCTTTTGCGCTCACGGCCGCGCTGCTAGCCGCCGGCGGGCTGCCCGCGCTGCGCACTCTGGCCTGGATTCTGGTTGCCATGGTCTCCGCCCGCACCGCTGCCATGGCCTTCAACCGCTGGGCCGACGCCGATCTCGACGCCGCCAATCCCCGCACCAGCAGCCGCGCCATTCCCGCCGGCCTGCTCTCGCGGCATTTCGTGCTTGGCTTTACGATTCTCGCCGTCGTGGTATTCATCCTCGCCACCGCCCAACTCAACCGGCTGACTTTTTACCTGTCGCCGCTGGTGCTTGTGGTGCTGCTGGGGTATAGCTATCTGAAGCGCCTCACGCGCTGGTCCCACCTGGGCCTTGGCCTGGCGCTGGGTCTGGCGCCTTCGGCGGCTTGGATCGCCGTCCGCGGCTCGCTCGACCCACGCATTCTCGTCCTCACCGCGGCCGTCACCCTATGGGCCGGCGGCTTCGACGTTCTCTATGCCTGCCAGGACTGCGAGCATGATCGCGCTGCCGGCCTCCACAGCCTGCCCCAGGCCGCAGGAATTCCCGCCGCATTCTGGACCGCGCGCGCCATGCATCTCGCCATGCTCGGGCTGCTGGTTTGGTTTGGCATACTGTTTCAATTTCGGACAGTCGGCTGGGCCGGCATCGCCGCCGTAGCGCTCCTGCTGGCCTATGAGCACTCGCTGGTGTCGCCCCGAGACCTGCGCCGCCTCAACGCCGCCTTCTTCACCATGAACGGCGTCATCGCCACGGTCTTCATGTTCTTTGTCGCGGCTGATCTATGGCTCCGGAGTTGAATCTCATGTCACTGTGCGCGGCGCCCGCGAAAACCGCAACCGAGCTATGCTATGGTGCCAGCAAGAATCTTGCGCGAACTGGCTCTGCCGCCACCGTTTCGCACGAACGTCGAGGAGAATAAGGAAAGATGAGTACAGGGATGAAGATCGCCATCCAGGGAGAACCCGGCTCCTTCAGTCACGAAGCGGCGATGAAGATGGTCGCCGGCGCATCCATCGCGCCCTGTTCGCTCTCAGCCGACGTCTTTGCCGCGCTCGTCGACGGAACCGTCGATGCCGCTGTCATCCCCATTGAGAACAGCCTGGCCGGCTCGGTCCTGGAGCACTTTGACCTGTTGCTCGCTCACGATGTGCAAGTCGTACGCGAGAGTCTCTTGCGCATTCGGCACAACCTCATCGCCATCCCGGGGACTTCGATCGGCGAAATCGAACGCGTCTTTTCTCATCCCGTGGCCCTGGCGCAATGCAGGAGGTTTCTTGCCCAGCACTCCAGGATGCAGGCCTGCGCCTTCTACGATACCGCCGGCAGCGTCAAGCAACTGGTCGAATTGCGTGATCGCCATGCGGGAGCCATTGCCAGCGAGGCCGCGGCCAGCTACTACGGGGCGCAGATCCTCCAGACGGAGATCGAGGACAACCCGGAGAACTATACCCGCTTCTTTTTGGTTCGCCGCAGCCGGGAAGCCATTACCGATCCCGAATCGAACAAGCTCAGCGTGGCCTTCTCACTCGAGAATCGCCCCGGATCTCTCGTCGCCGCGCTCGTTGAACTTTCCTCGATCGGCACCAACCTCACCAAGATCGAGTCCCGTCCTGTCCAGGGCAGGCCCTGGGAGTACATCTTCTACGTTGATTGCCAGTTGCGCTCCCTCGATGAGCGCCCCCACGCCCTGGGAGCACTCAGCCGCCATTGCGCCATGGTCAAGGAGCTGGGTTGCTACCCGGAGGCGCGCTAGTACCGTGACTGTAAGGTTCGGTAATAATTCCTCGAATTCTGGGTGCCCCAGGTCTCGTTTTTGAGACCTGGGAGACCACTTATTCACTCGGTAATGGTACTAAGGGTATCGAGCCTTGACTGGATTGGTGTCGGAACAAGATTCAGCAAAAAGGGACGGGCCATGGCCCGTCCCTCCCTGTGATTTCGCCGGCCGTTCCCAGATCGGCAATCCTAAAAGTGATAGGCCACGCCGACAACGGGCGTGTAGATGTTGTACCACTTGTTGGTGTCGAACTTGTAGCCGCCAGGGTTGCCAAAATTGGGGACCTTGGTGACAAAGCCACGATACTCCCCGCGAATGTCAAAACTGGGGCTGATCTCGTAGGCAAATCCGGCCCCGTACATGCCGCCGGGGCTGATCTGCTGCTTGGCGCCCAGGACTGTTGTGCCGCTGTTGACGATGGGCAGGAAGATCAATGCCCCTGGCCCAGCTTCGACAAACGGGTTGAATTTGCGAAAGTTGAAGCTGCGCACATAGGCTGCGGACATCTCCTGCGTGCGGGTAAGGATGGTGATGCCGAGCGGTCCCAGATTGGGTTCGGCGTAGTTGATCTTGTTCTGGTAGGTAATCCCATAGTTGCCCTCGACGGCGCTCGAGGGGGTAAGCATGAAGCGGTAGCTGACCAACGCGCCATAGGCCGTGGTGGAGTGAACCTGGACGTCGGTGGATGAGGCAATGAACGGTTCAATCAGCGCGTTACCACTGATGCTGATGTCCTGGCGGCTTTCCTGAGCGCGGCCCGCGGCCACACACACAGCCAGCAGGAATGCAATTAAGGCGATCTTCTTCATTCGGTCCTGAACCTCACGACTGCACAACCATCCGGCTGGCAACGAGATTGTCGATTCCGGCGCGCCGGTTCGAGCCGGGCCCCGCTCTCAGAATTGTAAATGGCCGGAGCGGTCCGTGGCAGAAAGCACATTTGCCGGATCTTCTGAGCCTATAGACGTATCGCAGGCCAAAGCGGCACCAATCCCCTTCTCAAAGCTGAGACGAATCCCCTTGGCAGTTGGCGTGGAAGCAACGAGCGGCTGATAAGATAATCGGGTGGAAGACGCTGCCGCCACCCATGACGCCCCGGTCCGGAATGCCTCTCCGGCGGCCCAGTCCGTCCCCATGCTGGACCTCAAGCGCCAGTATCGCCCGCTCCACCGGGAACTGCTGGATGCGGTCGAAGCGGTTCTCGAGAAGCAGCAGTTCATCCTGGGTGAGCCGGTTGCGGCCTTCGAGTGCGCAGCGGCCGGGCATCTGCGCGTAGCCCACGCCTTGGGCTGCTCGTCGGGCACCGATGCCCTGTGGCTGGCGCTTGCTGGGAACGGAATCGGGCCTGGCGACGCAGTCGTCACCACCCCGTTCAGCTTCTTCGCCTCGGTCAGTTCCATCCTCCGTGCTGGCGCAACTCCGGTGCTGGCCGACATCGAGCCTACTACTTTCAATCTGGATCCCAAGGCCGTCCAGGCCGTTTTGAATGCTCCGCAGGCCACTCCCATTCGCGCTATTCTCGCTGTTCACCTCTTCGGCCAGTGCGCCGACTGGACGGTTTTTTCTCGTCTTGGAGGAGATTACGGGCTGAAGCTCATTGAAGACGCGGCACAGGCCTGGGGCGCGGAGTGGATCGGAACGAGGGCCGGAGGTCTCGGTGACGCCGCCGCCTTCAGCTTTTATCCCACCAAGAACCTGAGCGCCGCGGGCGACGCCGGTATGGTGGCGACCAACTCCGCCGCAGTGGCGGAGCGTGTCAAGATGCTGCGCCAGCACGGCATGGATCGCCGCTACTACCACGACGAGATTGGCTGGAACGCCCGCATGGACGGCTTCCAGGGGGCCATCCTGAGCGTCAAGCTCAAGTACATCGAGGGTTGGAACTCGGCCCGGCGCACGGTCGCCCGGCGCTATCATGCGCTCTTTCATGCCGCCGGATTGGCCGAAACCGGCCCTTATCCGCTCCATGGCGTGGTTCTGCCGCATGAGGTTCCTGGTAGCCGCCACGTCTGGCACCAGTACGTGATCCGCACCCCGCGCCGCGATGCCCTGCGCGAGTTTCTCGCCATGCGCCGCATCGGCTCTGAGATCTATTACCCTATTCCCCTGCACATGCAAGCGGCTCTCAGAAGCCTTGGCTACCCCGAAGGCAGCTTTCCCGTGGCCGAACGCGCCGCCCATGAGGTGCTGGCGCTGCCCATCTTCCCCGAGCTGCGCGAGGACGAGCAGGAAACCGTCGTTGCGGCGATAGCCAATTTCATGAGCTGAAACACCAATATCCTCTCTTCCGCAATGCGCCTGCGCACTGGCCCGGCGCTTCCCCGGTCCTGTCTAACCCATTTGAGCCAAAACCTCTCCCAGAAACAACTATCGCAAAAGCCTTAACCCGCCGATAAGAGAGAATCCCACTCCTTCGCCGGAATGAGATGATTCCGAGGCTAGGGGCTTCGGGCCCCTTGTGGGGGTGCATTGATAGGTGGGCCGAGCTGCGCGCCATGTTTCGGCGCGCGGCCGTCGATCTTTCGATCATCCATCGAACAGAGTTCTGCCGCCTGGCTGAAGAGCCAGTGCAGAGGACCAAAGTAGAGGACTTTGCGGATATGAAGATATTCAAGCACTTGTCGAAGGGACCGATCGATGCCCTGGAAGCGACGGGGGCTGACCATGTCTGTTGAGGAACTCGTCAAAACTCGTGCGATTGCCGCCTCGGCCATGGAGTCGCTGGAAAAATTCGCGATTCCAGCCACGCCGGCCAACTATGCCATCTGGTATGAGTATCACGCCATGCAGAGTCCAAATCTGAAGCGCACCATCGACGTACTCATTTCCAACGGCGCCAGCTTCGATGAGAGTACCCTCCAGGATTTGTATGCAACGTTCTTTTCGACGGCGAAAGAGGCGCAAGCGGTGCGCGAAACCTCCGCGCTTGCCCTGAAAACCCTCCAGGAGATCGTTGGCGTCGCCGATTTCGCGAGCGATGACGCTCATCAGTTCGGCGCAACTTTAAGAGGCATCGCTTCAAAACATCTGGGAGAGAGCCTGGGTAATTTGAAGAACCTCATCGAAAACCTTGTCGACGAGAGCAAGAATATGGCCGGTCGAACCGACTATGTCGGCTTACGCATGCGCGAGTCCGCGGGCAAGATCGAAGCTCTGGAGCGCAATCTGGAAGAGGCGATTCGGGACGCCTCGCTGGACGGACTTACCGGAGTGGCAAACCGGAAAACCTTCGACGCTACTATCCGCAAGACGGCCGCGGAGGCCATGAATACCGGCGACGATCTGTCATTGCTGATGATCGACATCGATCACTTCAAGAGGGTGAACGACACCTGGGGACACCAGACCGGCGATTCTGTGCTGCGACATCTGGCCAAGACCGTGCAAAAGGCGGTGCGCGGCGGGGACCACGTTGCACGCTACGGTGGCGAGGAATTTGCGGTGATCTTGCCCCGCACCAATGCCGGCGCCGCCCTGAATGTGGCGCAAAACATTCGCCAGGCACTGGCCAGGGAGCCTTTGTTACTCGACCTCAACCCGCCGATGACGCCAATCACTGTGTCGATCGGGGCAGCCTGCTATGAGCCGGGAGACCCGTTGACCGAGTGGGTAGGAAGAACTGACGCAGCTCTATATCACGCAAAGAAGGAGGGACGAAACCGTGTCGAGCTCGATGGAAACTGGACTTAGCGAAAGCGCGAATTCCAATATTAATTTGAAGTCCTGCCTGGTCACCGACGATTCGGCCACGGTCAGAAGAGTCGCGCGTAAGCTGCTCACCAGCCTGGGCTTCGAGGTTGACGAAGCCGAGAACGGCCAGGTCGCCCTCGACAAGTGCCTGCAGCGAATGCCGGATGTCGTCCTGCTCGATTGGAATATGCCTGTCATGAACGGTTTGGAATTCCTCAAGGCCTTGCGCCATTCGGAAGGCGGCCGGGCTCCGGCCGTGGTCTTTTGCACCACCGAGACCGATGTAGACCACATTCAGAGAGCCATGGCGAATGGAGCGAACGAGTACCTGATGAAGCCTTTCGACAAGGAGTCGCTGATTTCCAAGCTGGAAATGGTCGCCTGTCTCTGATGGGTTCTGCTCGCACACCGGCGAAATAACGTGGGACCGGACCGCAAACCCAGAGCGGTTCCAAACGAGCGGCGATTGCCGGTGGCATTCACGTGAGCCGCGCAAACCGACGCGAGGATTCAGGAAAGTCGATGCCGGTGACGAACCAGGCCGCGGCGCCGCAGCCGATTGCCAGAAGAATCGAACTCAGGCGTAGCGAAGCGACCGGCGGGATGGGCGAGCCGGCGACGGTAGTCAGCACAGCGCCGGCCACGACGGTCAAAATGGCGATCCACTGGTAGAGATGAAGCCTGCACACAACCAGCGTCTGCGGCTCGCCGCGATATGCCTCCTCGACAAATCGCCCGCAGCCCGACAGGATCAGATAGACCCCGCAGATCAAGGTGGAGGAGGAATGCAATTCGAAGAGGCGCAGGAGCGCCGCACCCACCACCACGTTGCAGAGGATCGAGTACACCTGGGTGGCGTGGATACTGACTCCGCCAAGCCCGGCCAGACGGCACACGCGCGAGCGTGGATGCGAATAGCGAATCCCCGGAGCCGTTTCAACGGCGCGCCCATGACAGCAGCCCTGAACAAGGCAGCGCAGCCGGCCCGCGGCCTGAATCCATGGTGCAGCCACCGCGATGGCCGCGAGCGCAACCCAAAAGTTGATATGCAGCGCAAGCGCCGGCAAGGCGCCGAGCAGGGCTCCCAGCAGGCCGCCGTAAAAGCCCATGGGGCGCAGCAGCGCCGGGGAGCCTTCTACCCACTGAGCCCAAAGCGCCGCACCCACAATGGAGCAGAGGAAGATGCTAGCCGCCAGCCACCAGCGCCCGGGTCCAAGCAGTGTGTCGATCAGCCAGATGCCGATCACCGTCCCTGCTGCCGCGTATCCCCCGTGGTTGATGATGCGCATCGGACCGATCCGCCACTCTTGCCACGAGTTTGCTATTCGCTCCGCGACTCGCAGAATAGCAATCCAGATATCCGGCATGCGCACCACGAGTACATAGGCAACGATTCCAGCAAGCACGTCGGCGATCGAATGCATCCCAGTAGTGATGCAACTCTGGGCAACCAGCGCCGCCCACAACCACCAAAAGAATTTCTTCCCGCGTCCGCCCTCGCCCAATGCCGACGCGGCAATCAAGGCCCAGACAATGTGGAAAGAGGGGAAGGCGCCGATTCCCGAGTAGGGTGTTCTTTCCCACAACAGCAATTGGCCCATTGGCCCCACTGCATGGAAGGGACGAGGCGGCACATAGAACGGCAGCAACAGATAAAGCGGAAAGATCAGCGCCATGGCCCTCAGGCTGCGCTCGGCAAAGCGCCTGAGAGCATGGCCAGAGACGATAAGCAGGGGCGCAAAGATCACGACAAGATAAGTGCTGCCATAGACGATCTCCGTCTGCTCGATTACCGGCAGCCGGCTCTCGAAGGGCAGGTAGGTGGCCACCGCATCAGAGGCCCTGCCAAGACGCCAGATCAGCTCGAAGATAGCCAGCCAAGGCAGTAGAACCACGGGATAAATGCGCAGCCGCTCCAGGAGTGTGGGCGCTGCTGCCCGGTCCTGGGGCAGCCACACGGAGAACACCGGCGCTCCGAAGCGATTGCGCAGGTCGGACATCTCATAGCCCAGGACCAATGCCGCGCTGGCCAATGCCACGCTCGGTGTTACCAGCCATAATCCGCTAGCAGAGCCGGTCAGTATGGCCAATCCCGCGCAGATGAGGATGAAGCCGCCATAAATGGGATGTGGAACCAGGCCATAGACACCATTGGCGACGAAGCGCGACGGAGGAAACGCGTTCATCGGCAAGCCTCCACCGGAGAACCATAGCGAACCCATGCCCGCCATCACGAAGACCGCTCCCAACGCAAGCAGCGCAATCCCCAAGTAGAACGAATGCAGCGCCGCAAGAGGAACGTTGACCCCTGCACAATAAGCCCAGAGAACAAGCGCGAACGGGAGAGCAACAACGAAGAGCGCCCCGTAAAGCGCCTTGGGCAGAGGGGAGCGAGTCAGGCTTTCCAATGAACCACCTCGTGAATGACCCAGCCCTTGCTGGTTCGGTCCTGCGCGTTCAGGATTCCACGGCTCCGCCACTTATGCTCTTCAATGTTGGAGAGGGAGCGCGGAAGCATCTTGCCCAGCGCCGGCGCTCCGGGCAGAATCGTGTCGCCCAGCCGGCCTGAGCGCAGAGAAAAACTCTCTTCCATGCGCAGAGTGGCGCCGGCCATCGCAACTTCAGAATCGGAGACTGAAAGGATCTCACACCGTTCGCCGTTGTGGACTGCAAAGCTGGTCGAGTAGGGGCCTTGCCAGTCGATCCAGGCAAGCGAATCCTCCGGCGAGACGAAGCGCCCCCAGCGCAACTGCTGCATCGGCAACTGCCACGGAGGCAGCGTCAGGGTGAGGCACTCGGCATAACCCATGCCGGCGAGTTCGCGATCCCCGACGCTTAGATGAACCGAAGCTCTCGGCTGCAGGCAGTTCCATAACACGGAGCCGGAGGCGTCCTCGTAGACGGTCTGCTGGAAAGGCGCAGCGGACGCCTGCCAACTGCCGGAAACTCCCAGCCGGGGAAGCTCGACCAGGATTTGGCCGCCCGCTGAAGAAAGCCGGCAGCGAGCCATGGAGGAACGCGACTCCGCCAGCCGGCCGTTGACCGAAAGAATGCTGCTATAAGTAGCATGGACGGCTCGCCACCGCAGCTCGGCGCAGTACAGAATGACAGCGTCGCCCGAATCCGCGACGCAATCCATATACCACTTGACCAGCGTGAACGGCGTCGCTTCCACCGGCGGCCGGGCTCCTTTCCGAGCAACACCTCAAAAAACAAAGATTTCTCCGGAAGGCCCGATTATATTCCGTGCAAGTCTGGCAGTCGATGAATCCCGCCGCGCTCATGGCAATGCACGCAATGTGAGCCTATTCTCATTCGGCGGATCGAAGAAGGCTGACGAGGCAGCTGGCTTTTCAACCCACCCGGCGGCGGGTTATCATGGCCCACCATGTTCCCCTACGACCCCGCGCTCCTTGCCGCCGTCCAAGCTCCCCCGCAATCCATCGCGGATGTAGTGCAGATCCTTCAGGCCATCGAAGCAACATGCACTGATGGGGATGGCCTCAAGTGGTTCAACTGGCTTTATCTCCAGGTAACCCAGGCAGTCGAAGCCCGCGTCAACGCGGGTGACTTTGCCGGCCCCGCCTGGATGGCTGCTCTCGATGTCAGATTTGCCGGCTTCTACTTCGCCGCTATCGAATCTTCTCTCTCCGGCAAAGCCACGCCCGGCTGCTGGCAAGCACTCTTCGACCGGCGCAACCAGCCCCTCATGGCCCGCATCCAGTTTGCTCTGGGGGGAATGAACGCCCATATCAACCACGACTTGCCGCAGGCCATCGACGCCACCTGCCAGGCGTATGCCATTCCTCCCGAGTACGGCACTTCTCAATACAACGACTACTCGGCGTTAAACGCCACGCTCGACAGCATCATCGACGCAGCCAGGCAAACCTTGCGCATGCGCCTTCCCGGCGATGCGCTGCCGCCCGTCTCATCCCTGGACGATACACTCGCCGCATGGAGCGTTGCCGCCGCGCGCGAAGCCGCGTGGAACAACGCCGAACTACTTTGGCATCTCTCCGACGTACCGCTAACAGCGTCCGTCTTTCTCGGGACCCTCGATGGCCTCACAACACTCGCCAGCAAGGCCATGTTAGTTCCAGTTCCCTGACGAGCCTGTGGTAGAGGTCCAAATACTGAGAAACATCCTTAGGGGCTAAAACCCACACTCATTTGAGCCACTTGCAAAATTCCATAGGAATTACAAGAAACGTCAGGGCACGACTTTAGTCGTGCCGGAAGTTCACCAAAAAGATGATGGGCTTTAGCCCCTGCCTCTTTTATTTTCAGCTATTTGCAATTCTGCAGCGGCTAAAGCCGGAAACCAAATGGGGCCATTGGCGGCACGACTGAAGTCGTGCCCTGACGCGTATCGCAGCCTGAAAGTGATTTTGCAAGTGGCTCATTTTGCTAGAGTTACGTCCAGGCTAAAGCCGTGCCCTTGTTACAAAGCACATTCCGACGGAGTTTTTCCGCAGCCTCTGAAGTCGTGCCCTTTCAAAATCAGACTTTCACCACGACTGACGAGCCCCGCTCCTGAATCGAATTCTCTACCTCACCGAATCAGGTTGGTACGGTCGTAATCGACGATCTCTCCTCTGCGACCGTTCAGGATCGCCTTGATCATGAAGAGATTGAAATCGACGGCCCGGTCCAGCTTGAGTGAAAGCGGCATGGTGAGTTCATGCCGGTCAACTGCAACATCGACCAACGCAGGCCCCTGGTGCGCGAAAGCGCGCTCCAAAGCCGGCCGAACCTCCGCCGGATCCTCGATGTGGAAGCCTAGAATCCCCGCCCCTTCTGCGATCTTCGCAAAATCCAGCTTGATCGGATCCTCCGCGAGGCTCACGATGCCCGCCGCATTCATCTCGGAATCCAAAAAACCAAGCGATCCGTTGTTGAAGACGACGATCTTCACCGGAAGATTCAAATGCCTCAGCGAAAGGAGGTCGCCCATCAGCATGGATACGCCCCCATCGCCGCAGAGCGTAACCACTTGACGGCCGGAGTGAGAGATCTGGGCGCCGATGGCCTGCGGCAGAGCGTTGGCTATCGATCCATGGTTGAATGAGCCCAGCAGGTGCCGGCGGCCATTCATGGTCAGGTAGCGCGCCGCCCACAGAATGGGAGTTCCCACATCCATAGTAAAAATGGCATCTTCGGCGGCCACCTCGTCGATCATCCTGGCCACATATTGTGGATGGATCGGCGTCTGCCCTGTCTCCGCCGCCAGGTCGTCCAGTTCCTTGCGCGCCTCACGATAGTGTTCGAGCGATGCATCGAGATGTCCCCGCCGCGTCTTCTGCTCGATCCTCGGAAGCAGGGCGCGCAACGTCTCCACGACGCCTCCCACGATTCCCAGGTCGATGTAGCAACGGCGTCCCAGTTGCTCCACCCGGATATCGACCTGCACAATGCGCGCCTTCTGCGGATAGAACTGCTTGTAAGGGAAGTCAGTCCCCAGCATCAACAGCGTCTCGCAGTCCATCATGGCGCAGTAGCCGGAAGAAAGCCCCAGCAGCCCGGTCATACCCACGTTGTACGGATTGTCGTACTCAACAAACTCCTTGCCTCGCAGTGTGGGCACAATCGGAGCCTGGAGCTTACCGGCCAACTCTACCAACTCTTCATGAGCTCCCGCGCAGCCGGCCCCGGCCAGGATCGTTGTCTTCTGGGCGCGGTTCAGCTCCGCCGCCAGGTCGTCGAGTTCCGACCAATGGGGAGTGACTTGAGGCCGCGCGTAGCTGAAGATAACCCGCCTGCCTTGTTCTTCAACTTCGGAAAGCGCAACATCGCTCGATATCACGACCACTGATACGCCGCGCCGCGAGATGGCCGTCTGGATCGCAATCTCAAGAACGCGCGGCATCTGCGAGACATGAGAGACCATTTCGCAGTAGTGGCTGCACTCCTTGAACAAGCGCTCGGGATGAGACTCCATGAAGTAGCCGCTGCCAATCTCCGGCGACGGAATATGGGCCGCGATCGCCAACACCGGCAGGCGGCTACGATGGCAATCATAGAGGCCGTTGATGAGATGGAGATTGCCGGGTCCGCAGCGACCAGCGCAAACCGCCAGCTTGCCTGTCAGGCCTGCTTCCGCTCCGGCTGCGAAGGCGGCGGTCTCTTCGTCCCGCACTCCAATCCACCCCAATCCCTCGCCTACACTCACAGAATCGCCAATTCCATTGAGAGAATCGCCCGCCACGCCATAGATTCGTCCCACGCCCGCGGCTGCCAGAACTTCCGCACACAGCTCTGCAATATTCCTTGCCACTGTCGTCAGCTCCCTCTCCCCGCTCAGCAAAAAAGACTAGCGTCTTTCCTCCTTCCGGCTGGCCGAGGTAGCTCATTGTAGCAGACATCAACATGCTTGCAATACGGAGTTTACGACGCGGCTTTGGAGTCGACGGTGAGGGTGCAAGTACCTCCTTCGCGCGTCGGTTATTAGCAGCTCTCTCACATCGAATGACAAGCCGGCTTGACATTTGAGTGCCACTTCGCTACTCTGATTTGGAAAGGCGACTTTACATGACGCCCACCATCTCAAATCGCGTCAAGGAGCTCAGAGCCACTCGCGGATGGACCCAGGAGCAACTGGCGAAGGCCGCAAAGGTCTCACGCCAGAGCATCAACTCCATCGAGCGGAACCGCTATGTACCCAGCCTGGAGCTGGCGCTGATCTTCGCCCGCATCTTCGAATGCCCCACCGACACGATCTTCCAGTTGGAGAAGGAACAATGAATCATCCCATCCTCAGCAGAATCCCCATCCTCGGCAAATTCGTCGATGAACGCTTCCTTGCCCATCGACTTCGCTCCACCAGTTTCGCCGGAATCGCCGGTTGCCTGGTGGCGGTGGGCATCTTCGAGTACCGCTTTATCTTCCAGCATGTTTTGAGCTGGGATCTCCTTGCCGTCGCTTCCACCATGGCAGCGGTCAAGATCGCCATGATGCTGTGGTACGGCTGCACAGACTGAATCAACTCGCCGACCCTGAAAGGAGAACTAAACAATGTGTGTTCCGATTCATCAACTTGACCCCAGGGCCCGGCGACTGAGGGCTATCGCCAACGCCTCTTTGGTTCTTGGCCTGGCGCCTTGGGTCTTCCGCGAGTACATCCTCATCAATCAGAGTTGGCTTCATGCCTGGTGCGGAGTTCTGTGCGGCATTTCGATCGCCGCCAATCTCTTCGCATTTCGCCACACCCGCTGCTACGGCGAGGAGGGAAACGCTCAATAATCCTCCAAAACTCACCAGTTAACTCGGTAAGGAGACTCAATGTTAATCAATTTCAAGAAGAACCCCATTGCCCCGCTTCCCAGCGCTGTTCTTTTCTTGATGATCGCCATTTGCTGGCCTAAGAACTTCTACCCTTCAATACACTTTTCGCCAGACTGGAACGACTTTTTGCGCGGCTTGTTCTTCGGCCTCGCGATCAGTTTTTTTGCGCTGATGGCGATTCATCTGCACCACCGGCGGCGCAACGGCTAAACCCGGCAGATCATCCGAACAAATTGGAGAATCCATGAAAGTCACGATGATCGGCCACAGCACACTCCTTATCGAAGCCGCCGGGAAGAGGATTCTCACAGACCCCTACTTCGGTTCATGGGGCAATCTTGCCTACAAGAGGGTTGCGCCTCCGTTCAAGACACGCCAGCAGATGGAAGCTGTCGATCTGGTTCTGGTCTCTCACAATCATTGGGATCACACCGATTCACGCTACTTTGGCGCTCTCGCGGCCGATGTTCCTGTGGTAGCTCCTCGAGCGGCGGCATGGATTACGCGCGCCAAGGGAGCGAAGCATGTGGCCGGCCTGAGGAGATGGGAGCAACGGCAGTTTGGTCCCATTGTTATTACAGCGGTTCCCGCGCTGCACATGGGCCTGCCAAGCGGACTGGTGATCGAAGCGGAGGGGAAGTCCATCTACTTTGCAGGAGACACCTATTTCGGCGGCTTCATGAAGGAGATCGGCGCAAAGTTCAGCCTTGAGCTGGCGTTGATTCCCGTCACAACGTTTCGCATACCGATGACCATGGGCGAAAAGAGCGCAGCCCGAGCCGTGGAGGCGCTTGCGCCCCGGACCGTCATCCCCATTCATCTAGGAATTCTTCCACGCTCTCCATTGATGCGAACCGGGGAGACTCCTGAGGGATTTAGTAAGCGTGTGCGCGATGCAGGGTTGAAGACCGAGGTTGTCATTCTTCACGAGGGCGAGAGCTGGACGGGCCAGCATTGAAGGGGTTGTTTACACCCATGCCGCCGCCTAGTTCATATTGTTGATCGACGGGCCGGTCGAGCTGCATTGGTGAAGCAAAATCTATCTAATACCATGGCCGCGCGGATAAGTGGTCTCCCAGGTCTCAAAAACAAGACCTGGGGCACCCAGAATTCCAGGAGATTTTACCGAACCTTACAGTCACGTATTAGCCCCCCGAGTTCACCACTCCCGGATCGGGGGCCCCAATCGCCGCGCAGTCGATCGACAGGGAACGGCCCAGTTCGTTGAAGCTCTTCTCCCAGCGCGGCCGATCGTCTTTGCCCAGCGCGGCCAGCCCATAGTTCGAGGTGCGCAGAATCTCATACCAGATGTTCTGCGCCTGCCACAGGTTCAGCTCGAAGGGCAACTCCAAGACGGTGCGGGCCAGCGTCAGCGCGCGCTCCAATATCTCCAGCGAGCCTGAGGACATTTGCAGTTCGGTCAGCGAACGCTTCATCCGCTGGTCGGCAAGGTAAGAGAGCGTAATTGTCTCCAGCGGAATCTGGTCGGCTTTGGCGAGCGACAGGAAAGACCGCAGATGAGTCTGATCGATAGGATCGGCCTCCAGCGCCCTGCGCACTCCCGCGTTGATGGCGAAGCCCGCCGCCAGGGTCAGCGCCGGGGGTTTGGGCAGCCCGGCCTGCGAAAGATAATGCAGCAGGCTAGCGTGGTCCTCGTAGATCGTGGTCAGCGAGTTCTCGATGTCCCAAAGTGTCGAGTTCAGGATGATCTGGACGATGCGCCGCTGCTCGTCGGTGAATAGCGAAGTCAGCGAATAATCCACGTGGCCGTAGTGCCGGTCGAGCAGACGGATTACCTCGGGAAAGTAAGCACGCTGCACGAGCACGGCGGCTTCTTTGACGAAAGCATCGAACTCGGCCGCATCCTCTTCTCGGTAGGCCTTTACGGCGGCGGTAATGTTCTGGTCGCCGAAGTGAAGAACAGCGAAGGAGAAGGACTCCTGGTCGGTGGTGATTGCGCTCACGATCTTGGCCCGGCCCAGCGCCAGCCGACCCCGGCCTGAGGAGAATATCTCCCAAGAGTTGCGCCAGACACGGTAGCAGAAAAGGTCGGTCTCCTCGGCAAAGGAGGAGAACATCGAGCTGATGGCGTAGTGGGCCGCCACCTGTTCCAGTCCCAGTTCCCTTGAGCTGACCTGCTCTTTGTAAAGCTGCGCGCCATCGCCGGCGCTGGCAACGTTGGAACGCGCCTCGGCCAGCCGGGCCAGGAACGCCGGCTCCAGCGCATCGGCCTCTCCTCCGAACAACTGCCTCGCCAGTTGCAGCACTCGCGCCGCATAGGCAATGATCTGCACCGTCTCAATGCCCGAAATATCGTCGAAGAACCATCCGCAACTGGTGTACATCAGTTGCGCGTGACGCTGCATCTCCATCAGTTCCAGGGCGCGCACCCGCTCGTCCACTGAGAGCGCATGGCTCTGGTGCCCGCGAAAGAACTGCTCCACTGCCTGTGAGCCTTGATCGAGAACAGCCTCGATGTAGCCGTTGCGGGCCTCCCACACGTCCTTGTAGAGCTTCGCTCCTTCCCGCGCCGTCAACGGCAGCAGGGCGTCGCGCAGCTCGTCCAGCGCCTTGCGCAGCGGCGCCCGCCACAACTGATTGAATGGCTTGCCCCCGTTGCAGCCGCAGTTCGATCGCCAGCGCTCTACCCCGTGCACGCAGCTCCATGAGGTGTTTTCGACGATCTCGCACTCGTACTGGGGCGGAAACTGCTCCAGGAAGCTGCCATAGTTTGTCAGCTTAACGGTCTTGTCCTCTTCGAGAAGCCGCAGCGCGTAGGCCAGCGCCATCTCCCCGTACTTGTGATGGTGGCCATACGACTCGCCGTCGGTGGCAACCGAGACCAACTGCGCCTCCCCGCTGTCTTTGAAGCCGGTTTTGAGCCGTCCGGCAAAGCTCTCGCCCGAATTCAGCAATCCTTCAAAGGCGATCGCACGCGAGATCGGGCCGTTATAGAAGAAGACCGCGATCGAAACACCGGATTCAAATCGCGCCAGGTACGGCCGCGTCGTATCCACCGAGGCGCCAGGGGTACCCGTCCAGCCCGCGTCGTCCTGTCCAGCGCCGTCCGCCAACAGCCGGATGCGCCTGCACTGGTGCGGCGCCAGCACCGTGAACCTGATCCCGTGCTGGGCCAGAAGCTCCAGCGATTCACTGTCTGCCGCCGTTTCCGCCAGCCACATCCCCTCGGGCGGCGCGCCGTAGTGGTTTTCATAGTCGGCAATGCCCCAGCGGATTTGGGTGATCCGGTCTCGCCGGCTGGCCAGCGGCATAATCATGTGGTTGTAAACCTGCGCCATCGCGGAACTGTGCCCGCCATAGCTCTTGCGGCTACGCCGTTCGCCGTCCAGAATCATGCGGTAGGTGCGCGGCGCATTGTCCTTCAGCCAGTTCAGCAGCGTCGGCCCGAAGTTGAAACTGATGCGCGCGTAGTTGTTCACAATGCGCGCGATCAGCTTTTTGTTGTTCAGGATGCGCGCCGCGCCGTTGGTGGCGTAGCATTCCGCGCAGATGCGCTCGTTCCAGTCGTGGTAGGGCGCGGCCGTCTCCTGCGTCTCCACCGTCTCAAGCCACGGATTCTCCCGCGGCGGCTGGTAAAAGTGACCGTGAATGCAGACAAAACGATTATTAGCGGCCATCGGTCTTCCGTTCTCGCGCCGGCGATCTTCAAGACCGGAGCTGAGATCTCAAAAGAATCTCTTGCTGTGATTGTTTATTGTAGGCTTGACCGGCCCGTGGGCGCTGTGTTCCTGGCCAGATCGCAGGCCCGCCACAGGTACCAGCTTGCCACCGAACGGAATGGCGCCCAGCGCATTCCCCTTTTGAGCACCGCCTCCGGCCTGGGCAGATCATCGGCCGTAAGCGCCCGCGTCTTGGGGATTCTCTGAAACGTCAGCGCGAAGCCCTTGCGCACGCCGTAGTCAGTCGCCGGCAGCACGTCCGGCCGTCCCATGCGGAAGATCAGCAGCATCTCCACTGTCCACGGCCCAATCCCGCGCACCTTGGTCAGCCGCTCGACGATTTCCGCGTCCGTCATTCGCCCGATTGCGGCGTGCGTGGGCACCGTCCCGTCCAGCGTGTGGGCAGCCAGGTCCTTCAGCGCCTTGATCTTGTTGCCTGAGACACCGGCCGCCCGCAGCACCTCATCGGGCGCATCCAGCAGCAGTTGCGGTGCGGGATCGCCGCCAAAGTACTCCCGCACCCGCCGATGGATGGTGGCCGCCGCTTTGCCGTGCAGTTGCTGGTAGAGGATCGACTCAACGAGCGACTCGAAGGGCGATTGCTTTCCATCGAGCCGCAGGGTGAAGGCTCCCGCCCGCTCGATCAGCGCCCCCAGCTTGGGGTCGCAGGCGCGCAAATGCTCTACCGCTTCAGCCGCGTCAAAGGGAAGTTTTGAATCCTTGCCGTCATGAATCATAGGGGAATAGTGTAGAGCATTGCCGTCTGAGAATTGCGTTCGCCTCCGTAGAAGCCCCAACTCATAATGGCAGAGTTCCTATCGGAAGAGGTTGAACCCTTTCTTCTTTTCGGCAACATCGATCAGACCGCACGAAGTTCTCGCCATTTTCAGGATGACGCGCGAAATCTGTGTGTCTTTAGTCATAAGCGCGGCGGCGCTGTTCTGCAACTCGATCACCGCGGCATAATCGCTGGGCACCTTCCAGTCTGCCGGTCTACCGAGAGCCTTTACAATCTGTTCCTCATCGTTCCCCATGGATCCCTGCGAATACCGGTTAATCACAACCTCCAGCTTGGGGTCATTGATCGGGAAAAGCTGCGAGATCAGGCGATTTGCGTTGCGCAAATCCGGAATTCCGAACTGCATCACCAGGTAAACCGTCGAGGCTTCCTTGAAGAGAGCCGAATCTGTCAGGTCCAGATTGGATCCCGCATCGACAACCACATTGTCGAAGTTCCTGCGGGCGACAGACATCAGCTTGTCGATGGCGTCATTGGAAGGTTTGAACGCGATAAACTTGGCTGGCGCCGCGAGTACCGAGAGTCCAGAACTGTGCTTGACCAAATACGAGGCGAGCAATCGCGAATCCAGCCGCTCCCAGTCCTGGAGAGCGTTCACGGTCGAGTATTCAGAAGAAAGCCCAAGCTCCAGCGTCGCGTCTCCAAAAGGGAGATTGAGGTCGATCAGCAGCGTAGGTTGCTTGGTCTCCTGGGCCACCGAAACGGCGAAATTGGTGGCCAAGGTCGTTGTTCCGGAACCACCCTTCACTCCCAGGAACACGAGCGATCTACCGGCAGGATTTTCGGTTGGGCGCGTTTCCCGCTGGCGGCCCGAGACGCGAACCAGCGCCCCCGCCATGACACCCGGCTCCAGAGGAACCTCAAGAAACTCGCGGGCTCCGGCTTGCATGCAGCGGATGACCATTAACGGATCGATCGCGGAAGAATAGACCATCACGGTGGTCTGTCCGGCCAGACAAAAGCGCTCCACAACTTCGAGGGCGCGTTGCGGGTCGCTCTCTATATCGACGATCGCAACGTCGTAGTTCTCCGCCAGCATCTTCGGAAGCCCTTCGGAGACAGAAGGGTAAAAAGAAAACTCCTGAATTCTGCCACTGCCCCAGGCAGCAATCTCGTCGGCGATCGTCTGACGAAGCCGGATGTCCGGACCAATCAACGCAACCGACAAATTGCCCGAGCCAATCGAATCGGGAATATGGGCAGTGGCCGACACGTAAAGCCCCTCCTTCCTGATTCGATGCTGCTCCACCTCGAACAGGCGCGTGATAGGTAATCATATTATGCCAATTCGTTACAAAACGTGAAATTGCGAATCGAATCTCGCCGGCTACGGTCGCCTAAGTCCGTCTTCCCTCATCATTTTGCACTTGACTGAAATGAGCCGTTAAACCGCCGTTCAGAGCATCAAAAGGCCGTTAATTTCTATACCCTCTGACAACACGTTTGTCGCCTTTAAGCCCTGCCGCGCCCCCGCCTTGTAGAATCCAGGTCAGAGACGGACGAGGAGCGCCAACGCCATGAAGATGCGGCCAGGTACGCAAACGGGATTTCTGATGTGCGGCAAGGAGTGGATCGACGGAGAAGCCCTCGAGGTCCACTCGCCCTGGGACCAGGGGCTGGTGGGCAGGGTCTCCGAGGCTACACGCGCCGACGCCCGTCAGGCCGTCAATCACGCCGTGGCCAGCCTGCGCCGCACCCGAGCCCTGCCGCGCTGGAAGCGCCGCGAGATCCTCGAAGATGTTGCCGCCGCCCTCATCGAGCAGAAGGAGCGATTCGCACAGCTCATTGTGGCCGAGGCAGGCAAGCCCCTCCGTTTGGCCCGCATCGAGGTCGATCGCGCTGTTCTCACCTTCAAGACCGCCGCCGAAGAGGCCGTTCGTCTGGGCGGCGAGAACCTGCCCCTCGATCTGACAGAAGGTAATGAAGGCCGCTGGGGAATCGTGAATCGCTTCCCCATCGGCCCCATCCTGGCCATAACACCCTTCAACTTCCCATTGAACCTTGTCGCACACAAGGTTGCGCCCGCCATGGCCGCCGGCTGCCCCATCATCCTCAAGCCCGCGCCTCAAACCCCCTTCACAGCCTTGGCGCTGGGCGAAGTCATTCTCAAAGCCGGTTGGCCCGTGGAAGCGCTCGCCGTTCTCACCCTCAGCAACGCCGAGACCGCGCACCTTGCCGAAAAGGAAGACCGCATCAAGCTGGTCACCTTCACCGGTTCGGCCAAGGTCGGCTGGGAACTCAAGACCCACTCCGGCCGCAAGCGCGTCCTGCTCGAACTCGGCGGCAACGGTGCGCTTATCGTTCACAGCGACTGGCGCGACTTGGACGAGGCCGCCCTGCGCACTGCTCACTCCGCCTTCGGATTTGCCGGCCAATCCTGCATCAGCGTCCAGAGGGTCTTTGTCGAGCGCGCCATCTATCAGACCTTCCTCTGGAAGGTCGTCGAGCACGCCGCCCATCTGGTCGCCGGCAATCCCGCCGATGAAGCAACCGAAGTAGGCCCTCTCATCAGGATTGCCGAGATCAATCGTGTTGAAGCTTGGGTCAGGGAGGCCATCGAGGGCGGCGCAAAGCTGGTTGCCGGCGGCGAGCGCCGCGGTTCCGTCCTGACTCCTGTCATTCTCACTGGAACCAAGCCCGGAATGAAGGTGCGCGATGAAGAGGTCTTCGGCCCGGTCGTCGTCATCGAGCCTTACGACGACTTTGAGCAGGCCCTGGCCGAGGTCAATCACTCCAGGTACGGCCTTCAGGCCGGCCTTCTCACCCGCGATGCCGGACTTATCCTCACTGCCTATCGTGAACTCGAGGTCGGCGCTCTCATCGTCGGCGACGCCCCTAGTTGGCGTCTCGACCCCATGCCCTTCGGCGGAGTCAAAGACTCTGGCCTCGGACGCGAAGGCCTTCGCTCCGCCATCGAAGAGATGACTGAGCCGAGAATGCTGGTAATGACCAGCCTCAGCTAAGTCTCTGACCGCTTGTTGCTGTACCAAAAATGGGTGCCTCGCCCTCGGCGCGTTTCTGTTTTTGCGCCTAGGGTGGGATCCTCAGCAGCTAATCGCCAAGAGCGAAATCGCGCAGTAAGAGAGTTATACCGAAGCCTTCTGTGCTGCCCAGCGTTTGCGCTGCGCATCGGCGATCCGCTGCCGCGCCTCGGGGCTCAGCACGTGGGGCTTTCTCGCCTTGACAGGCTTTCTCGCCGCGACTTTGGCCACTGGCTTGACAGGCGCTTTGGCTGCTACCTTGGCTGCCTTCTTCGCTTTGGCCGCTTTCTTGGCAGCTACCAGCTTGGTTTTGCGCTCTTTGAGTTTGGACTTGATCGCGATAATCTTGGCGGCGACTTTGCCGGTGTGCGCCAGCAGGGAGCGGGCCTGCTGGAGCTTTGCGATTTCAGCGTCGATCAGGGATAGGACAGAGAGGTTTGCCATGGGTCAAGCATAACTCATAAATCGCCCTTTGCGCAGTTTCTCCCGCAATTTACACAGGTTGCGCGAGTTCAAGCAGTGGGCACTCATTCCGGCTTGCCCACGGTCCTCTCTTTGTACGCCTTTTGCAGAACGAAAAATGCCGCCTTCTTCTCGCCCTGATCGGAGATAAGTCCCTTGCGATTGAACTCGTCCTGGATGCCTGCCAAGGGCCTGTTGGGCGAGCGGAAATCCATCAGAATCCACGGGCTCATCCCTCTAAGTTGCGGAATGCGGTTGAGCATTCCAAGTTGGTGCCGATAGATATTTGCCTGGTATTCCTCGGTCCAGCGCTCGTTCTCATCGCCGTGCAATCCGGCCTTCGCATCGCCGCCAAACTCGCTCATGATCAGCGGCTTCTGGTAGTTGATGCGCCACTCGGTACCATCCGCGGTCTCCGGCTTCTGTTCGTACCAGCCTATGTATTCGTTGGTGCCGATCACATCCAAAGCCGCGCCCAGCTTGTCGTCCACGATCTTGGTGTTACCTTCGGAGCGCACCAGTAGCGCCGCGGTAATCAGCCGCGTCGGGTCAAGTTCGCGGGCACGCTTGGCAAGTGTCTCAATGAACTGCGTTCGCGCATCGGTATTGGGTGTCTCGTTGGCCATCGACCAGAGAATAATTGCTGCATGATTGCGCGATGTGCCGATCTCCTCGTCCAACTGCTGCTCGGCCTTGGCCAGCACTTTCGGATTGTCGAACTCCAGCGCCCAGTACACAGGATTCTCGCTCCACACCAGCACACCCATCCGGTCGGCCGCGCGCAGCATTGTTTCGTCGTGCGGATAATGAGCCAGGCGGACGAAATTGCAGCCGAGTTCCTTGGCCCAGCCCAGCAGAGTCTCAGCATCCTTGTCTGTGTTGGCCCGGCCAGTGCGGTATGGCGCTTCGGCATGGACGGAGATTCCGCGCAGAAAGATCGGCTTTCCATTCAGCAGTATCTCGGTACCGCGCGTCTCCACCGTGCGAAAGCCGATCAGGTCGTCGATCGCGTCCTGCCCCGTGCGCAACTGGACTTTGTATAACTTCGGCGTCTCCGGCGACCAGAGCTGGAGATTCTGAATGTTGAGATGCACCACGGCGCGCCCGCCTTTGCCCACAAGCGCAGTAGTATCCGCACCCAGCTCGGGAATCTCGACATCGACCATCGCGCCGGGCTTGGCGCCCACCACATGCACCCAGCCCTCGACCACGGAACCCATCCCATAACTCAGGTGCAGATCGTACTGGTCGATGAAGGTCTCGGGTACCTCGATCAGAGAGACAGTGCGTGTAAGCCCGCCATAGTTCCACCAGTCTGTTTCGAGCGTGGGAACATTATCTTCGCGGCGCGTGTTATCGACGGCGGCCACAACAGAGTTGGCGCCCGTATGAACCTCCGCCGTCACGTCGCAGTTGAAGCTCGTGTATCCGCCCTCGTGCTCGCAGACCTTCGCGCCGTTCACCCAGAACCAGGAGCGATAGTTGGCCGCGCCCACATGCAGAAAGATGCGCGTGTTCTCCTTGGGCTCGTAAGTGAAGTCACGTTCGTACCAGACAGGCCCCTCGTAGTACATCAGCGATTCGCGCTGCGTATTCCAGTCGCCCGGAACCTTCAGCTTGGGCGCGGTGGCAAAGTCGTATTCTGTAGGGAAGTTATCGCCGGCCTGGGCCTTCCGATTAAGGAACCAGCCGTTGGCCTTTTCCTGGTGATGAAAGCCGAAGAGCCCTGAGAAGTAAGGATCGACAATCGAGGCCCAGTCGCCGTCGAGAGAGAGAGCGGGCCGTTTGTCTGCGCCGGTTAGCACGATGGGCGCATGCACCGCGGCAGTCTGTGCCACGGAGGCATGAGTGGCAAAAAGCACGACGGCTGCAGCCATCGGAACGAGCCCTGTAACCACAAGTGCGGATGAGAATGCAAACAAGCGCGTGATCGGATTCTTCATTTCGGGGCCTCTGCAATGTGGTTTCCAGCGGACGCCGCAATTTGTTGCCGGGCCGTGGCCGCCAGGTTTGGACATGCAATTTTAACGTTCGCAAGCCTCGCTTGTACATTCAGCCAAGACACAAGCACTCGCGCAGGCCGGAATCATGCCGGATCCCGTTGCAGATGCAACTGCCGCAGGGCGCGATCCAGACCGAGCTTCTGCTGGGTCAGCAGGGTTAACTCCGCAAAGTCGCCGCGGCGCTCGGCCTCGGCAATCTGTGCACGAAGCTCCCGCTGGCGGGCTTCGATTGCCCGCTCCTGAATCTCTTGGATTGCACTGCGCACTTCACTCTCCGAAGGAGGCTTGGTCTCGGCCAGCAGCGCCTCGGCCAGCAAGGCCCGCTGCGCCGGATCCTCCACCACTTCAATCGGGTCGTTGGCCTGCCGTGTGGCCAGAGACTGCATTGCCGCGCAGGCCCCCAGGTGCTCAAACCACGCCGGTTGCGCGATGAGCGCTTCGATTGCCAGCCGCCGCGCCAATTCGAACTCGGGATCGTCAATGGCCAGAGCGCGCAGCAGCACCCGCTCCACCTCGGTCAGCGTAGCTGCCCTTGCCTCCACGCGGTCTCGCCGCTTGAGCGCGGCCTGGCGAAGTTCCTCGCGCAACACCGCAGAGTCGATGCCCAGCTTCTGCGCGGCGTCGGCGGCGAACTGGTCGCGCGCCAGCTTCTCCGGCATGCGGCGGATGTGCGGCAGCAGGAAGTTCATAGCCTTCACCTTCTGCTCCGCGCTCGCGCCAGGAAAGAGCAGCCGCGCGCGCTCGATCAGGTAGTCGGCCTGCCTACGCGCGCCGCGCAACGCCGCCATGTAGGCCTCCACGCCCCGCTCGCGGATATAGCGGTCGGGGTCCAGTCCGCCGTCGAGGGTAACGATCTTGATGGTGAAGCCCTCCTCGGTGAGCAGGGCGATGGATTTCTCCGCGGCATTCGAGCCGGCGGCGTCGGGATCGAAGTTGACCACAACTTGCGAGGTGTGGCGGCGCAACAGGGCCACCTGCTGCTCGGTGAATGCCGTTCCG
>Ga0182014_10001016_pt1 | contig 38196 bp, 41 predicted proteins | sample 612S2DmetaG_FD_120489 | JGI IMG/M metagenome (GOLD analysis project Ga0182014, IMG submission 120489) | Permafrost microbial communities from Stordalen Mire, Sweden - 612S2D metaG | ecosystem: Environmental > Terrestrial > Soil > Wetlands > Permafrost | place: Sweden: Stordalen | collected... | reverse complement strand
GTAGCCACCGCGTTGGAGCGCCTGCTGCATCCAGAGGGCCTGGGGCGAGCTCGATGAGTACTTCGACACGTGGGGCACAATCAGCCTTCCCGTTGAGCGACTGTTCTTCTCAGGCTATTTCACCGTTGGCGAAGCGTGAAGCAGAGTGGTCCTCGGCGCCGTCGACGTGCCGGACGTCCCCGTGTGGAGGCTGGTTCAACCGAGCAGCGCAACAAGTCCAGCGAACTGGAGTCTTCACACATCTGCCTTCCGCGCTTCGGTAGGGGTCAGTGGGTCTCGAGGGCGAAGAGGACGTGTGTTGAACTTGGTCAGTGGAATAACCAGGCGAGGAGCACCCGGGCATCGCAATGACGATGGCGATCTCATCATCCTCCGTCCGTTAGTGCGGCCCTTTCGGACTTCTCTCAGAGAGTCTTGCTGGGTCAAGCATCGAAGGCGTTGCTTGGGCGGGGTCTCAATTCTTCTTGCTAGTGAGACGCTGGCATCGCAGCCGGGCGCCGGCGAGCCAATCCAAGCTGAGCCTGTGCACATTCGTCTGCACGCGTACGCAGAAACTCCGCCGACTCAATCATCGTGGCGCGCAACCAGCCCGGCGTCAGGCCGACGGTGTGTACCGAAGTCTTCGTTCGAACTCCGCTCAGCTGGTTCGGTATCGCCTGGCGAGCTCCGGGCTTTGCGCGCCGAACGCGGCAAGGTCGGCCTGGAACACCGCCTCCAGAAGGCTGGCGTCCTCGACGCCGGGAGCACATACCACTTCGCCCAACTCCAAGCCCCGAAGGCTGGCGGTAACCACGTCAGCTGCGGACATCCTGGGCACAGCGCTGAGGTCCAGCCCCTGACGTTCATGAAACTCGGTGGCCACCACGCCGGGGCATAGAACCTGAATCCTCAGCCCCTCTGACTTCAACTCCTCGTGCAGCACCTGCGTCATCGCAACAAGGTGGGCTAATGCCCCTGCGTAAACTGCGCGCCGTGGCAGTTGTGCCTGCGTCGCGGGGCCGCTAAACGCGATCATTCCTGCCACATTGATGATCGTCCCTTCACCGCGTGCCACCATCCCCGGCACTGCGGCACGGATCAACATCGTCGGCGCTACGGTCTTGACGTGCACCAACTCGCTCGCCTTTTCGGCTGGAAGCTCCGCGATCGGCATGTAGTGCGCGACGCCGGCGTTGTTTACGAGCATCGTCAGCGGTCTGGAGGCACACACTTCAGCGACCTCGTCCACCCCCTCATCGGTGGACAGGTCTGCGACCAGCGACTGAACGTTGACGTCCGGGAGCGAGGTGACCAGTTCTTCCAGTCGGTCCCGGCGCCGGCCCACGGCCACTAGGTCGTACCCATCGGCAGCCAGCCGATGAGCGAAGGCGGCACCAATCCCTGACGAGGCCCCTGTGACGAGTGCAAGTTTGTTCATTCCAGCTGTTCCCTTCGTGTGTCCGCATCGGCTGCCGGAGGGGCTCGGCGAGCCCGTCCAGTCAACCCATTGGGCTTGTGAGCCGGAATTGGATATGGATCAAGCTGGATCAACTCTAGTGCTCGTGCTCACATTCAGCGATGAGTCGCCTTTCAGTTCAGTTGTGCTCACGTCCACACGTGCTAGCAGTGGACGCTCGGCGAGCAGCCCTCAAGACGCGACGTGGTGTCGTGCGCGCGCTGAAACGTCTGTCTTGCACCCGTAGACGTTCATCTACTTCACAAGGTTAGAAATGCAATGGGCCGTTCCAAGTGCCAATCGGTGGTCGTGGCAGGATGGAGAAGTGAAATTTCGAGCCGTCGTCGAGCCGCCAGAGCCCATGAGGGGCCTTGAGGCACCGGAAAAGATTGTGACGGCACTCGATGGTGGCAAACGCCCACCAGTCACCGTCACGATCAACGGGCACACCTGGAAGACCAGGGTCGCGATTATGCGCGGTCGTCACCTGATCGGACTCAGCAACGCCAACCGGAAGGCTGCTGGAGTCGAGATTGGCGACAAGATTACCGTAGAGATAGAACTTGATCTTGAACCGCGCGTGGCCGCCATACCGTCCGATCTCGCCAAGGCTCTCAGGGCGGATCCGCTCGCTAGAGCTTCGTTCGAGGAGTTGTCCGATAGCAAACGCCGAGAGCACGTACGTGTGATTGAGAGTGCGAAAAAGCCCGAGACTCGGTCACGTCGGATCGAGAAGACAATAACGACGCTCCGAGACACCGCCAAAGATCCAAGGAGAACCTCCTAATGGACGAAGCCCGCGATTGGGAAATCGCCCTTTAGGGGTTCAGTCTTCTAACTGAAACCTGTAAACGTTGGTCTGCCGAGTTTTGGCAGAAGTCGCGTTACGGTCGTGGGAACTAAAGCGAAGATAGGAAGCCCAGCAGCGCCCCGAAGTAGGCTTCCTGGTCGTCGTACATGGCAAAGTGGCCACCGTTCTCGCAGATGTAGGACGAGCCCCTGGGAATGCGGGTCGCCATCATCTCGAGAAACGTGGGGTCCATCGTGTCGTGACGACCGCCTAGGACCAGAGTAGGGACGGTGATGTACTGAAGGTCGTTCGTGCGATCCCAATCGGCCAACCTCGCCTCTTCCGACATGCCCAACTCACTGGGACCCTGCATCGTCTGGTAGAGATCGTGATTGAGGTGCGCGAAAGCGAAATTCACCGGCTCCGGCCACTCCTCAGGGTTCATACGCAAAATGTGGTCGACGTAGTACGAGCGAACCAGCAGCTCCATGTAACGGGGGTTGGCAAAGTCCTTCGCGGCTTCGATCTCTCGGATTTCAGCCAGGTCGTCTTGATTCATCGCCGGCATCAAAACCTCGGTTGCGTAACGGGTGTAGGCCGGGGCGCTCGACATCATGTTGGAGATGACCAGACCCTTCAGTTCTTTACCGTGCTGAAGGGCGTACTCCATCGCCAAAATGCCGCCCCAGGAATGGCCCAAGAGGACGAAGTTGTCAGGTCCCAGGTCTAGAGCAATGCGGACCTGCTCGACCTCATCGATGAATCGATTCAAGTCCCACATGCTTGAATCGGCCGGGTTGTCACTGCGACCTGATCCCAATTGGTCGTAGTAGTAGTACTCGACACCCGCTGCCGGCAAGAAGCTGTCGAAGGCCTCGAAGTAGTCGTGCGTCGCGCCCGGGCCGCCGTGCAACAGAAGCACCTTAAGTGCGGGATTATTGCCAATCCGCTTCGTCCACACATTGAAAGTGCCTAATGGCGACTTGATCGGAATCATTTTGACGCCACCGGCGAGGGCATCGGGTCGGTTAGTTCGGTCGTAGTACTGCTCGTTCACGCGGCCCCCAATGTGTAAATGCCGACGAGTATAGGTTGCGAACAGATTGAGGGGGCAATCAGTCGTCTAGTTGGAACCTGTAGACATTCGTCTCACGGCGTTCGAATCCCAGTCTCTGGTAGAGGGCATTCGCCGCCTCACGAGAGGGACGGCTCGTCAAATCGACAGTCCTCGCCCCGCGACTGCGCGCCAGGTCCAACGCCGCAATCGTGAGTGCCGAGCCCACCCCGAGTCCTCGAGCACGGTCGTCGACAATCACGTCCTCGATCCATGTTCGAACACCGGTGGGAATCGGGAATTCGACCAACGTGAGTGTGCCCACCAGCGAGCCATCGCTCGTCGCGACGAGCAGCGTCACCGCGTCCGCCTCAATCAGTCTCTCAAGGTCGGACAACGCGAGCGGAGGGGCCGACGACGAGAGCTGGGGCAGGAGGTGATTGATCCCCTGGAGCAACTCATCCGTGGCCCGATGGGCAACCTCGACGGTAACGTTCACTCCTCACCTCGCCATACCGGACGACGCAGGTCGTCGTAGAAGACGTCGAGGTGCTCGCCGTCGATTGCGGCGAAGATGAACTTGGCCCAGCGCTCGGCACCAAGCGTCGGCGACGGGAGGCTGTCGCGCGTGAACCAACCGGCGTCGGTGCACTCAAGGGGGTGGATGTTCAGCTCGCCGCCGGTCGCGCGACAGAAGAACAACAGCGAATACAGCGGAATCCGTGACGCGCCCAACCGCATGCCGTCGAGGACGCCGATCAGTCGAATCGGTTCCACCTCGATGCCGGTCTCCTCGAGGACCTCCTTCACGACCACTTCGGGCGCGGAGTAGCCAACGTCGCACCAACCGGTCGGATAGAGCCAGAGCCCCGAGTCCGCGCGCTGGATGAGGAGAAGTTCGCCCTTGTCGTTCGTGACGGCGGCGCCCACGGCGACCTTCGGCGTGGCGTAACCGGGGACCCCGCTGCCGACCTCCTTCATCCACTCGATGACGTGGCCGTCGGCGTCGAGCACTCCCTCCATGCCTTGTTCGGCGGCGACCTTGATGTCGCCCGCGATCTTCAACACCTCTTCGTAGCGCTCGCGTTCGAACTGGCTCTGGGTGAAGCCGATGCCGGTCTTCGCGACGCCCGCGAGCGACTCGGCCCAGCGCAACAGTGTCTTTTCCGGGACTGACGTGCTCACGCTTGCGACGCTACCAACAACGACTAGGCCGTGGTGGCGTCGAGCACTTCGTCGACCGTGCCGACGAGGCCCGTGTAGAAGGCGCCGAACTCCCCGTAGAGGGTCGAGGCCTCGTCGTAGCGCATGGTGTAGACGCACTCCTTCAGGTCGTCGACGTGCTTGCCGAAGAGGGTCACGCCCCACTCCCAGTCGTCGAGGCCCGTCGAGCCCGTCACCACCTGGAGGATGCGTCCCTTGAACTCGCGGCCCGAGGCGCCGTGCTGGCGCATCAGCTGCTCGCGCTGCTCGTAAGGAAGGGCGTACCAGTTGTGCTCCTCGCCGCGGCGCTTGGACATCGGGTAGAAGCAGAAAGCCCGCAGACCCTCAGGGGGAAGGACCGGGAAGAGCCGGTCGTGCAGGATCTTCTCCGGCGTCGCGCCCGCGTACTCGCTCACCTCGGTCACCGAGACGTAGCTCTCGGCGACCTTGAAGCCGGCGGCCTGGATCTTCGACTGGAACTTTCGGAGGTCCCAGAGGTCCTCGCCGAGCACCATGAAGCACGTGTCGGCCTTCGCACCCATGATCGCGGCCGTAACGACCTGCAGACCACCCGCGATCGCGTCGTCGACGGACTTTCGAACGGCTCCCGCGTCGATGGCGCCGTCGGGATGGCAGAAGAGGTGCAGGACGTTGAGTCCGCGCGATGGCACCAGAGGTATCGGTGAAGTCATGGCTCCATGCTACGGCCAAAGCCCCCGGGAACGACGGGGCCGGAAACGCAGAACCGCGGGGCCTTCGCCCCGCGGTTCTGCGTAGATCCTTGGTCTGGTCGACTTAGTAGTCGTCCATCCCGCCACCGGGCATCGAGGGAGCCTTCTCTTCGGGCTTGTCCACGATGACGCACTCGGTCGTGAGGAAGAGCGCAGCGATCGACGCGGCGTTCTGCAACGCGGAGCGGGTCACCTTGGCGGCGTCAATGACGCCCGCCTTGATGAGGTCCTCGTACTCGTTGGTCGCTGCGTTCAGGCCTTCGGTCGGCGACGCGAGGTTGCGAACCTTGTCGACGATGACGCCGCCCTCGAGGCCCGCGTTCACGGCGATCTGGTTCAGCGGAGCCTCGACGGCCTTCGCCACCAAACGGGCTCCCGTCGCCTCGTCGCCACTCAATTTGTCGGCGAGCTCGAGGATGCGTGACTGGCTGCGCAGCAAGGCGACGCCGCCGCCGGGGACGACACCCTCCTCGATGGCGGCCTTGGTCGTCGACACCGCGTCTTCGATGCGGTGCTTCTTCTCCTTCAGCTCGACCTCGGTTGCGGCGCCCACCTTGATGACGGCAACGCCGCCGGACAGCTTGGCGAGACGCTCCTGGAGCTTCTCGCGGTCGTAGTCCGAGTCGGTGTTCTCGATCTCGGCCTTGATCTGGTTGACGCGGCCCTTGATCTCCTCTTCGGAACCGGCACCCTCGACGATGGTCGTCTCATCCTTCGTGACGACGATCTTGCGGGCGGTGCCGAGCGACTCGGTCGTCGCGCTCTCGAGCTTCAAACCCACCTCTTCAGCGATGACCGTAGCGCCGGTCAGGATGGCGATGTCCTGGAGCATGGCCTTGCGGCGCTCTCCGAAGCCAGGTGCCTTCACGGCGACCGACTTGAACGTCCCGCGGATCTTGTTCACCACGAGGGTCGCGAGAGCCTCGCCGTCCACGTCCTCGGCGATGATCAGCAGCGGACGGCCCGACTGCATGACCTGCTCGAGCACGGGCAGCACGTCGCGGACCGACGAGATCTTGCCCGAGACGATCAGCACGTAGGCGTTCTCGAGGACAGCCTCCATGCGCTCGGTGTCGGTGGAGAAGTAGGGCGAGATGTAGCCCTTGTCGAAACGCATTCCCTCGACGAGGTCCATGTCCATTCCGAACGACTGGCTCTCCTCGACGGTGATGACGCCGTCCTTGCCGACCTTGTCGATGGCGTCGGCGATCATCTCGCCGATCTCGGAGTCCGCGGCGGAGATCGAAGCCACCTGGGCGATCTGCTCCTTGGTGTCAGCAGGCTTCGCGAGCTCGTGCAGCGAGGCGACGGCCGTTTCGACGGCAGCCTCGATGCCCTTCTTCAGCGACATGGGGTTGGCGCCAGCGGCCACGTTCTTCAGCCCCTCGCGGACCATGGCCCAAGCGAGGACGGTCGCGGTGGTGGTGCCGTCACCGGCGACGTCGTCGGTCTTCTTCGCGACTTCCTTCACCAGCTCGGCGCCGATCTTCTCGAAGGGGTCCTCGAGATCGATGTCCTTGGCGATCGAGACACCGTCATTGGTGATCGTGGGTGCTCCCCACTTCTTGTCCAGCACGACGTTGCGCCCCTTGGGCCCGAGGGTCACGCGCACGGCGTCGGCCAACTTGTTCATGCCGCGCTCTAAAGACCGGCGGGCCTCTTCATCGAAAGCGATCAGTTTCGCCACTGTGAATCCTCCTAGTTGCGATATTGCACCTCTTGGTGCAAAGCAATATTAGCAGTCTAGGGGGAGGAGTGCTAACGCGGACTAGCCGCCCGCCACGGCGGGGACCAGGGAAACCGTCTGGCCGGATTCGAGCATCGTGTCGAGCCCGTCGAGGAATCTGATGTCCTCGTCCGCCACGAAGACGTTGACAAACCGGCGTAGGGCGCCTCGGTCGTCGAGCACCCGAAAGGCGATCCCCGGGTACGCCTCGTCCACGGCGTTGATCGCCTCGCGCACGGTCGTCGCTTCGACGGGTACTTCCCCGGCGCCCCCGACGAGGGCACGCAGTTGGCTGGGCAGGCGGACGGTGACGCTCATGATGCTGACGACACTAACTGGTGGAAGCGAAGCGCCTCTTCGGCGTCGGCCAGCGACGGGCTGATCGTCGACGAGAACGTCGCGGTCTCAACGACCGCGTCGAGCGTCTTCAGGCCGTGGCCCGAGATGATCGCCACGATCGACTTGTCGGGGTCGATGGTGCCGCGGTTGATCATCTGGCGCAACGAGGCGATCGTGACGCCACCGGCCGTCTCAGCGAACACTCCCTCGGTGCGCGCGAGCAGGCCGATGCATTCGAGGATCTCCGAGTCGGGCACCGAACCGCAGTCACCGCCGTTGGCGCGAAGCTCGTCGAGCACGTAGGGCCCGTCGGCGGGGTTGCCAATGGCGAGCGAACGGGCAATCGTGTTCGGACGCTGGGGCGTCACGACCTCGGCGCCGTCGCTGAAGGCCGTCGCGACCGGAGAGCATCCGGTCGCCTGGGCCCCGAAGAGAACGGGTGCGTCGCCGTCGACCAGACCGAGCTGGATGAACTCGCGGAAGCCCTTGGCGACCTTGGTGAACTGGCTGCCCGACGCGACGGGCACGACGACCTGGTCGGGAGTACGCCAACCGAGCTGCTCGCAGATCTCGAATGCCAGGGTCTTGGAACCCTCGGCGTAGTAGGGACGAAGGTTCACGTTGGCGAACGCCCAGTCGGGGTGCTCGGCGACGAGCTCGACGCAGAGCCGGTTGACGTCGTCGTAGTTGCCCTCGACCCCGAGGACCGTGCCGCCGAAGATGGCGGTCATCGCGACCTTCGACTTCTCGAGGTCCGACGGGATGATGGTGACGCTCGGCCAGCCAATGAAGGCGGCGTGCGCCGCGACGGACGTCGCGAGGTTGCCGGTTGACGCGCACGCGGCCGTCGAGAAGCCCAGGCGCCGCGCGCTCGACAGGGCGACCGACACGACGCGGTCCTTGAACGATCCGGTCGGATTGCGGGTGTCATCCTTCAGCCAGAGCTCCTTGACCCCGAGGACGTCGGCGAGGCGCGTCGCGCGACGAAGCGGCGTCCAGCCCGCCCCGAGGTCGACGGGCTCGACGCCCGGGTCCGGCAGCAGCGCTCCGTAGCGCCATATCGAGTTGGGACCGTTCGAGATGGACTCTCGGGTGACAACGCCCCTGGCGGCTTCGAAGTCGTAGGAAACCTCGAGTGGACCGAAGCAGAACTCACACGAATAACGAGCCTCCGCGGGGTACGCGGTGCCGCACTCTCGACATAGAAGACCTGTAGCGAAACTCATAACTCCCTTTTCATCGTTCGGGCTTTGGCACCTGGTGTGATGAGCGGGTAGCTCATGTATCACACTGGTTGTCGCGACTTCTGCGGGCCCGCCCCTCAGTCGCTCTTGATGACCCTTTAATTCTTACCGTTCCGCTCGTCTTTGTCAAGTGGGAATCCCGAGAGCTTCCCTCTAGCCTTGTGCGTATGACGACTCCCGACGTGCCGTGGACCCTCACCAGCGAGGATTTCGATCTCGCGAAGGTTGCGATGCTCAAGCAGTCGACGTCGATCGCCGTCGTGATTCCCGCGAAGAACGAAGCCGACACGATCGGGGCGGTGCTCGACGCGGTGCTCCACTACCCGGAGTTCATCGATGAGCTGGTGGTGGTCAACGACCACTCCAACGACGACACCATGACCGTGGCCGGCCGCCACGGCGCCAAGGTCATCGCGCTTCACGGGCGAGGTGGCAAGGGCGAAGCGATGCGCGCCGGCCTCGAGGTGACCTCGTCGGAGCTCGTGGTGTTCCTCGACGCCGACGTCCTCAACACCACCGCTGAATTCGTGCCCCGCCTCGTCCAGCCGCTCCTGCGGCGAAAGGACATCCAACTCGTCAAGGGTTACTACGAACGCCCGCTGCATAACATGCCCACCGGCGGAGGAAGGGTGAACGAACTTGCGGCGCGGCCAATCCTCTCCCTGCTCTACCCCGGCCTCGGCGAGATTCGCCAGCCCCTCGCCGGCGAGACCGCTGGGCGGCGCAGCGCCTTGGAATCGATCACGCTCGAGTCCGCTTACGGCGTGGAGATCGCGCTGCTCATCGACATCGCCCGCGAGTTCGGGGTGCACAGTCTGGCCCAAGTGGACCTCGGCGTACGACGGCACCGCAACCGCCCTCTCGAGGAGTTGCGGCCAATGGCCGTCGACGTACTTCGAGCGGCACTCGCCCGCTTTCGCGTGGCGCTGCCCCCGCAGACCTGATCAGCCCTTGATCGCGACGTCGGGTCCGAGGATGATGATGACATCGTCACTCGATGCGCCGGTCACGGGGCTCAGACCGTTGAGCGGCTGGGCCGCCGAGGTGCTGACCTTAATCTCCGTGGCGAGTTGCTTGGCCGCCCACAGATACCCGGGGTTGTAGTAGATCTCCGTCTTGGTGACAGTTGGCCCGTTGACCTCGGGGAGCGTGTCCCAGCCGTACGTCATCAACTGCTGGGTATAGGTTCGTGCGAGCCCGGTCGTGTGGGTTCCATTGGCCACTTGAACCCGGACCCTCGACTTGGGCACCACCTTCGACGTCCCCGACGTCGTGCTCGTCGACGATGGCACCGTGGTCGTCGTCGTTGGGCCAGGGCTCGGAAGCTTGCTCGATCGAAGTGTCACGAACGTCGCCCCCACGAAGAGAACGAGGATGGCCAGCACGACGATGAGCGACGGCTGGTAGTGGGAACCGTCGCTGCGCGATTCATGCTGGGGGTGTGAGGCTTCACTCATTTCAACAACTCTATTGCGGTGCGTGAAGTTTCACTAACCTAGATACTTCCGAGCCGGTGTGGCGCAGTCTGGCAGCGCAGGCGATTTGTAATCGTCAGGTCGGGGGTTCGAATCCCTCCACCGGCACCCTGCACACCGGCACCCTGCACGTGTTCTGTCTCGGTTGATCCGTGACAAGTCGATAACGGGTGTTCTGTTACTCGGTAACGCCTGATGGGCGACACTGTAACGACTGATCCGTGACACATCGCCCCTCTGAAGCGTCGACGTAGACGTCGGGTTTCTAGCCCCTACATGAGACGTGAGCGGCAATTGTGTCGGTCACTGGGTCCTATCTGACGAAAACCTCGACTCGACGGAACATCGCGATGGTTAGTCCTTTGATTGATCCCTCGCCGGACGAACGCATGGTCACCTTCTTCGCATGGATCGCAACGAGTTGCGCTCGAAGGTACGCGACAACCGAAAGAGCGCGCTTGGCGCTGAGAGTCAAGTTGAGGGCCGGTGATCCACTCTCGGTCGCGTAACCGAAGAGCGACGCCGACGAGTAGTCCTTCGACTTCATCGCTACCGCGATCCTTCGCACTTGGAGCTTGAGCGGAGTCGTGAGTTGGGAAGAACCGTTCGTAAAGGGTCCGATCGCCCCGAGAAGGAGCGATTGGCTCTTTCCCAGCCGTTGCGGAGACCACTGCGCGTAGAGCGTCATCGAAGTGCTCAAAGTGAAGCTCGCACGGTTCGAATACGACGTGCCGCTCGCGTCGCTCGTAGTGTTCCAGCCGGCGAAGGAGTAGCCGGCGTACGTGAATCTCGTCGCCGCGGGGAGAATGATGGTCGCGCCTTCAAGGCCCGACTCCGCAACTATCAAACCGGCCCCGTGGTTAGACGAGAACTTCAGCGTCACGGTTGGGTTGACGGTCCACTGTGCGAAGATCACGACCGACGACGTCGGAATGAAGGAAGCGCCCGGCAATCCTAAGAACGTCCCGCCGCTTGCCGCGGTGTACCAACCGCTGAACGTGTAACCAGGCTTGGACAGCCCTGCGCTTGATGGCAAAATGACGGTGGACCCTGCAGCGAGAGAAACGGGGGTGAGTGAACCAGTTCCGCTCCCTCCGTTCAGTGTTATGACAATCGTCGTCGTAGAAGTGGGAGGCGTCGTCGAATTGGCAGTCCACTGCGCATAAAGCGTTGCAGCGGCGTTGATGGAGAAAGTAGATCCTGCATTGTAAGTAGCCCCAGTTCCGTCGGCAGATGTATTCCAGTCAACGAAGGTGCTGCCTGTGAACAACAATGCGCCACCGCCAGGCAATGTGACCGACGAACCACTAGCGCCGAGAATAGGAGCAATGGAACCTGTCCCTCCATTCGGGGAGAAACTCAACGTGTTGGAACTCACCGTCCATTCGGCGTAAAGGGTCAGATCGGCGGCAAACGAATACTGAGCTCCGTCGGCGTAGGTAGTCCCGCTCCCGTTCGCAGCAGTGTTCCAACTTGCGAACGCATGGCCTGGGTTGCTAAATGACGGACTGAGCGCTGCGAAACTTGTCAACTGTAATGAAGAATTGCCCGTTTCCTCAGCGACCACACCATCTAATGAGTTGTCGTTCTCGGAGAAAGTCACTGCTTTGAAGGGAGCCGCCCATTGGGCGTAGAGAATGATGTCGCTTGTAAAAGCGTAGGTTGCACCATCGCCATACGAAGTTCCTCCACCGCTGGCTGAGGTGTTCCAACCAGCAAATGTGAATCCAGACTTTGAAAATGCAGGGGCCAAGTTCGCAAACTGAGTAAGTGCTGCGGGGATAGAGGAGGTTTGTGAAGCGACGACTGAATCAGAACCATTGGCATTTTCCGCGAATGTCACCGCATGGTTGATTCCAGTGTCTGCAAACGCAGACACTGGAATCAAGAGCCCGACCACGAGCGAGACCAGAAGCATGACCGTGAGACGGTTTCGGACCGTTGTTAACCAGTGACGCATCAGCGTTCCTTTTCTTAGAGGAATGTGCGCCTGGGCAAACAGCCGTACCTACAACATCTCAAAGACCGCGTTTAGCTTTCGTGCCACGGATGAGAGACGATTCAAAATCTACGCGAATCATAACCACATCGGTCGCGTGATCACGACCAGTGAAGTTATTTTCCGGCGTGAAGACCTCTCTGCCGAGCGACCTCGAACGCCGCAATTGAAACTGCGACGCCGGCGTTAAGTGAACTTATCTTTCCAAGTTGCGGAATTGAAACCACCGCCGCGCAGCGCTTGCGCGTTAAAGCGGCGAGACCCTTCTCCTCGCCACCGACGACCAGAGCCACCGGTACCGAACCGAGGTCGAGGTCGTAGAGCGAGTCCTTGGATTCTCCGGCGAGTCCTACCGTCAAGACGCCCGCCTTGTTCAACTGATCTATCGCCGCGGGAATCCCACCAACGTCGCTGAACGTCAAGTACTCAATCGCCCCCGCCGCAGTCTTCGTGACCGTCGGAGAGATGCGCGCCGAGCGATGGCGCGGGACCACCACACCCGTGACGCCAGCCCCGTCGGCGCTGCGCAGCATCGCGCCGAGATTGCGGGGATCGGTCACCCCGTCACAGACCAGCAGGAAAGGGTGCTTCTTCTGGAGCAACGAGTCGAGGCTCACCGTCTCGAGGCGAGCGGCGATCGCCATCACGCCCTGATGGCCTTCGGTGCGCGCTTCGCGGTCCAGACGGGCCATCGAGACGACTTGGACCGGCACGCGCTGGCGCTGCGCCTCCAGCTCGATGGCGTCGAGGATGTCCGAGGGGTCCTGCGCTTCGGCGATGTAGATCCTCTGGATCTGGCGCCGACGGGCCTTCAGGAGCTCGAGGACCGCGTGACGTCCTTCGACCTGCTCGCCGCCCAGGCCCTCCTTATCGCGGTTGGGCGCGCGTCGGGGCCCGCCCACCTGGCCGCCGGTCATGGGCCGGCCGCCCTGTCGCGGCGGACGTGCTTTGGGTGCTCCTCGACGAGGGGCGGGGCGCGGGCTCATGAATTCTCCTCCAGCAGTACCACAGCGGTCGCGGCGATGCCTTCGACGTGACCGAGGGAGCCGAGGCCCTCGGCGGTCGTCGCCTTCACCGACACCGCAGTGCCGACGACCGACGAGAGTTCACGCGACATCAACGGCATGAAGTCGGCCAACCTCGGGCGTTCGGCGATGATCGTGATGTCGGCGGAGATCACCTGGTAGCCAGCGGACTTCACGAGCACGAGCGTCGCCTCAAGAAGCCGCCTCGAGGGCGCCTCGGCGAACTCCGGATCGGTGTCGGGGAAATGGCGACCCAGGTCGCCGAGGTTGGCGGCGCCCAGCAGCGCGTCGCACAGCGCGTGGGTGGCGACGTCGGCGTCCGAGTGTCCCACGAGCCCTCGGGCGTCGGGAACCAGCACCAAACCGAGCCACAGTTCGCGCGTGACTTCATGGCTGACCCGGTGGACATCTATGCCGTGGCCGATCTTCACTGGGCGCTCCTCATGAACGAGGCGACTCGCTGGAGGTCGCCGGGTTGGGTGATCTTGATGTTCTCCATCTCGCCGGCGACGACGACGACCCGCCCGCCGAGCGCCTCGACCAGGGAAGCGTCGTCGGTGGCGTCGAGCGTCAGCTCGTGCGCGCGCACGAGCACCTCGCGCTTGAAGGCCTGCGGGGTCTGGACGGTCATCAGATCGCGGCGGGGAACGCTGTGCACCACGACGATCTGCGTCTCGTCAGTTCGCACCCGCTTCACCGTGTCGGTGATCGGAAGCCCGGGGACCGCGGCGTCGGCGCCGGCATCGACGGCATCGACCACGGCGTGAAAGAGGGCGGTGCTGGCGAGGGGGCGAGCCGCGTCGTGCACCACGACGACGTCCGCGTCAGCGCACTCGCCGAGGCCGGCCCGGACCGACTCGGCCCTGCTCTTCCCGCCCGTCACGACGACATCCGCCCCTTCGCCGTTGCCGGCGTAGGAGGCCGGGACGACGAGGACCACCCGCGAGGCGACACTGCGCGAGACCCGAACGCTGCGCTCGGCGACTGACTCGTCACCGATCGTGGCGAACTGCTTGGGTCCGCCGAAGCGAACCCCCTGGCCGCCGGCCACGACGACGGCGGCCACCGACATGGCTAGGGAAGGACCGAGGCGAGCTTTTCTTCAGCCGCTTCAGTGTCGACGTTCAGCGCGAAGGTCAACTCGGACACGAGGATCTGACGGGCACGGGTGAGCATGCGCTTCTCCCCGGCGGAAAGACCCTTGTCCTTGTCACGGATGGAGAGGTTTCGCACCACTTCGGCGACCTGGTAGATGTCGCCGGAACGGAGCTTCTCGGAGTGGTTCTTGAAGCGACGGGACCAGTTCGTGGGCATGCGCGCTTCCTTCTTTCGAAGCACCGCGAAGACCTCTTCGACCTCTTCGTCGTTGATGACGTCGCGAAGACCGACCGATTCGGCGTTGGCGACCGGGACCATCAGGACGAGGTCGGTGTAGGCCACCTTCAACTTCAGGTAGTCCTGCTTGACGTCGAACGCGGTCATCTTCTCGATCTTCTCCACCGTGCAGGCGCCGTGGTGAGGGTAGACGAGACGATCTCCCTTTTTGTACTTACGAGAGGTCATAAATCAGATTCTCCTCAAAGGAAATCCGCCCAAATGGGGCGTTAGGGGGATTAGTAATTCTACCGCACTTTTCCTATAACGTGTCGCGTCGCGCCACATCGATCGCTTCAGCGAGGGTTTGGCAACGCAGGACGCTGATCCCGGGGACCTCGTCGAGCTCGCCCTGGGCGGGAACGATCACCGCCGTGGCGCCGAGCCGCTGCGCCTCGCGCACCCTGCGGGTGAGCCCGGAGATGCCCCGCAGCTCGCCCGCGAGGCCCACCTCGCCCATGGCGGCGACGCCGCGCGGCACGGCGAAGTTGAGCGCGGCCGACGCCACCGCCAACGCCAGCGCCACGTCGACGCCCGGCTCGTTCGCGGGAAGCCCGCCGGCGGTGGCGGCGAAGACGTCCGAGCCGCTGGTATCGATGTCGCAACGCGCCTCGAGCACCGCCAGGAGCAGGGCGAGACGCTGGGACGAGACCTGGTGCGCGACGCGCCTGGGCGAACCCGAACTAGAGGCCACCAGCGCCTGGAGCTCGACGAGCAGCGAGCGCGAGCCGTCGTTGGTCACCGCGAACACCACGCCGGGCACGTCGAGCCCGGCTCCGCGCACCGCGAAGGCGGCGTCGGGCAGTTCGCGCAGCCCCTCGTTCACCATCTCGAGCAGCCCCACCTCGCCCGTGGGACCGAAGCGGTGCTTGATGGCGCGGATGAAGCGCAGTGTCCCGTAGCGGTCGCCCTCGATGCGCACCACCGTGTCCACCAGGTGCTCGAGCGTGCGTGGACCGGCCAGTTCGCCGTCTTTGGTCACGTGGCCAACGAGCACGAGCGACGTTCCGGTCGCCTTCGCGACCGAACAGAGGCGCTCGGCGGCGTGTCGGACCTGGGGCACCGAACCCGCCACGCTCGGGAGCGACTCGTCGCTCATCGCCGAGATCGAGTCGATGACGCAGAGCGTCGGACGCCGTGAACGCATCAGTTCCTCGGCGGCGTCGACACTGGTCGTCGCGCCGACCTCGAGACCGGCGGGCACGTCGCCCAGGCGGCGCGCCCGCTGGGCGACCTGGGACGCGGACTCCTCGGCGGCGATGAGCAGCACCGAGGCACCCCCGATCGCCAGCTGGCGCAGCGCCATGAGTGCGAGGGTCGACTTGCCGACGCCGGGCTCGCCGAAGAGCAACGTCGTGGACCCCGCGATGAGTCCGCCGCCGAGCACCCGGTCGAGTTCACCGACGCCGGTCGACGTCACCCGTTCGGTGTCCTCGCCGACCTCGGTGAGCGTCGTCGTCACGACCGTCGCCGACGAGGCCTTCGTGTTCGTGCGCTCCTCGTCGAGGGTGTTCCACTCCCCGCATCCCGGGCAGCGCCCCACCCACCGGGGCGAGTTGGTGCCGCACTCACGGCAGACGTGTATCGAGCGAGTCTTCACCCTGGCGACACTAGGAGTGCGCTGTGACGTCGAGGCTTAGGCGTTGGGCGAGAGGTCTTCGAAGTCCACCGATGGCGGCAGTCCCTCGACACCCTCGAACGTCAGCTCCGAACCATCGGGACCCTCGAGGGCGTCGATGACGATGGTCTGGCCCGCGTGGAACTCCTTGAACAGGATCTTCTCGCTGAGCACGTCCTCGACGTAGGTCTGGATGGCGCGACGCAGCGGTCGAGCACCCAGCTCGGGGTCGTAGCCCTTCGTCGCCAGGAACTCCTGGGCGGCCGCGGACAACTCGAGGCCGAGGCCCTGCACCGCGAGCTGCTCGCGCAGTCGGGTGATGAACAGGTCGGCGATCGAGATGACCTCGGGCTTGGTGAGCTCGTGGAAGACGATCGTGTCGTCGATGCGGTTGAGGAACTCCGGGCGGAAGTGGGCCTTCAGCGCCTGGTGGACCCGCTCCTTCATGCGCTCGTGCGACGCCACGTCGGTCGCCTTCGTGAAGCCGATGGCGGCCTTTCGAAGGTCGGCGGTGCCGAGGTTCGAGGTCATGATGAGGATCGTGTTCTTGAAGTCGACCGCGCGGCCCTGAGAGTCCGTCAGACGGCCGTCCTCGAGGATCTGGAGCAGCGTGTTGAAGACGTCGGGGTGGGCCTTCTCGACCTCGTCGAACAAGACCACCGAGAAGGGCTTGCGCCGGACGGCTTCGGTCAACTGGCCGCCCTCGTCGTAGCCCACGTACCCGGGGGGCGAGCCCACCAGTCGGCTGACCGAGTGCTTCTCCATGTACTCGCTCATGTCGAGCTGGATCAGCGCGTCCTCGTCGTCGAAGAGGAACTGCGCGAGGGTCTTCGCGAGCTCGGTCTTGCCGACTCCGGTCGGTCCGAGGAAGATGAACGAACCGCCGGGACGCTTCGGGTCCTTCAGGCCGGCGCGGGTGCGCCGGATGGCGCGGCTCAGCGCGACGATCGCCTCGTCCTGGCCAATGATTCGCTTGTGCAGCTCGTCTTCCATGCGAAGGAGCTTTGACGTCTCCTCTTCGGTGAGTCGGTACACCGGGATGCCGGTCCACACCGCGAGGACCTCGGCGATCGTGTCCTCGTCGACGAGGTCGAACGTGTCGCCCCCCGACGCCTTCACGGTCACGTCCAGCTCGTCCTTCTTCGCGATCAGCTCGCGCTCCTGCTCCTCGAGGGCCTTCGCCTGCTCGAGCGCACCGCTCTCCATGGCCGATTCCTTGTCGGCGCGGACCCGGTTGATGTCCTCGTCGAACCTCTTCGCCGCGGGCGGCGCCGCCATGCGACGGATGCGCAGGCGACTGCCCGCTTCGTCGATGAGGTCGATTGCCTTGTCGGGCAGGAAGCGGTCGGCGATGTAGCGGTCGGCCAGGTTCGCCGCGGCGATGAGGGCCTGGTCGGTGATCTTGACGGCGTGGAACTCCTCGTACACCTCGCGCAGGCCCTTGAGGATCTCGATGGTCATGGCGACCGAGGGCTGGTCCACCTTCACGGGCTGGAAGCGGCGCTCGAGGGCGGCGTCCTTCTCGATGTGCTTGCGGTACTCGTCGATGGTGGTGGCCCCGACGGTCTGCAACTCGCCTCGGGCGAGCATCGGCTTCAGTATCGAGGCGGCGTCGATGGCGCCCTCGGCGGCACCGGCGCCGACCAGCGTGTGGATCTCGTCGATGAACAAGATGATGTCGCCGCGCGTACGGATCTCCTTCAGGACCTTCTTCAGGCGCTCTTCGAAGTCGCCGCGGTAGCGGCTGCCCGCGACAAGCGCGCCGAGGTCGAGCGTGTAGAGCTGCTTGTCCGCGAGCGTGACCGGGACCTGGTTCGCCACGATCTTCTGGGCCAGGCCCTCGACGATCGCCGTCTTGCCGACGCCGGGCTCTCCGATGAGGACCGGGTTGTTCTTCGTGCGCCGTGACAGGACCTGCATCACGCGCTCGACTTCCTTGTCGCGCCCGACCAGCGGGTCGAGCTTGCCCTCACGCGCGAGTTGGGTCAGGTTGCGTCCGAACTGGTCGAGGACCGCCGAACCGCCCGAAGCCTCGGCGTCGCTCTTCTGGCCGGTGCCGGCTCCCGCGGGACCGGACTCCTTGCCGGCCTGGCCGGACATCATCTGGATGACCTGGGTGCGGACGCGGGCCATGTCGGCGCCGAGGTCGCTCAGCACCTGGGCGGCGACGCCGTCGCCCTCGCGAACGAGCCCGAGCAGCATGTGCTCGGTGCCGATGTAGGAGTGGCCGAGCTGCAGGGCTTCGCGCAGCGACAGCTCCAGGACCTTCTTCGCGCGCGGCGTGAAGGGGGGCGACCCGGGCGACGGGTTGGTGTTGGCCCCGATGGCCTCCTCGACCTTCTCGCGCACGACGTCAAAAGTGATGCCCAGGGCGTCCAGGGCCTTCGCGGCCACCCCTTCGCCCTCTCGGATCAGGCCCAGCAGGATGTGCTCGGTGCCGATGAAAGCGTGGTTCAGGTCGCGTGCTTCTTCCTGCGCAAGCACAAGTACTCGGCGGGCACGGTCTGTAAATCGTTCGAACAAGGTTCATCCTTTACGAGGTAATAAATAGAAGTGTACCGGCGTCGGGCGACATTCCGTTCTCTCCCTTCGGACCACCCAGAACACTCCTCTAAGGTGTAGGGGGTGAACCCCCTTGAGCGACTCCAGCTTGCCTCGGTCGAGGCGGACCTGCGCCGTCTGGAGACCCTGCTCGCCGAGTCCGTCATTTTCGGCGATGAGTACCTCGACGGGGTCACCACCCACCTTATCTACGCCGGTGGCAAGCGTCTTCGCCCCATGCTGGCGGTCGCCTCGGCGACGAGCGGCGCGCGCCCGGCGAGCCAGGAGGACCTCCTCGGCGGCGTCGCGCTCGAGCTGCTGCACCTGGCGTCGCTCTACCACGACGACGTCATGGACGAGGCGGAGGTGCGCCGCAACGTCGACAGCGTGAACGCGCGCTACGGCAACCTGATCGCGATCGTCGCGGGCGACTACCTGATGGCGCGGTCCGCCGCCATCGCGGCGGACCTGGGCGTCGAGATGGCCGGACTGCTCGCGCGCACGCTCGCGTGGCTGACACGCGGACAGGTCTCCGAGGTGCGCACCGCCTTCTCGGTCGAGCGCACCGAGGCCGACTACTACGAGGCCATCGAGGGCAAGACCGCGTCGCTGATGGCGACCAGTTGCCGCGCCGGGGCGATCACCGCCGGGCTGAGCGACGAGGAGACCGAGGCCCTCACCGAGTTCGGCCGGTGCTTCGGGATGATCTACCAGTTGCGTGACGACATCCTCGACATCATCGCGACCGACAACCAGCTCGGAAAGCCCGCGGGCCAGGACCTCGCCGAGGGCATCTACAACCTGCCCACGCTGTTCGCGCTGCGCGACCCCGTCGTCGGCGACGAGCTGAGGGGCATCCTCGGCGAAGTCCTGAACGACGACGACCGCGAGCGGGCCCGCAAGCTCGTCGTCGCGACCGACGGCATCGATCAGACGATCCTCGCCGCCCAGTCCTTCCTCGCGACGGCCCACGAGACGCTCAAGGTGCTGCCGAGCGAGGCGCTACGAAACGGCTTCGCGTCGCTCATCGAGTCGCTGCTCGAGGACTTCCCCATCCACTAGTCGCGCAGCGGCTTCAGCGTGGGAAACGCGATCACCTCTCGGATGTTCGGCTCGTCGGCGATGAGCATCGCGAGCCGGTCCATCCCGACGCCGAGGCCCGCCGTCGGGGGCAGCCCCCACTCGAGCGCCTTGATGTAGTCCTCGTCGATCGCCATCGCCTCGTCGTCGCCGGCGGCGGCGAGTCGGGCCTGCTCCTCGAAGCGCAGGCGCTGGTCCACGGGGTCGTTCAGTTCGCTGAAGCCGTTGGACAGCTCGCGACCCGCGGCGTAGGACTCGAAGCGCTCGGTGAGCTCGGGGTCGCTCTGGTGGCGCCTCGCGAGCGGCGAGACCTCGACGGGGTACTCGGTGACGAAGATCGGCTCCCAGAGGTTCTCCTCGCAGGTGACCTCGAAGAGCTCGGCGAGGCACCGTCCGGCGCCCCAGCTCTCGTGCACCTCGACGTCACGCTCCTCGAGCAGCTTCGCGAGGTGCTCGCGCGGCGTGTGCACCGACACGTCCTCGCCGACGGCCTCGCTCGCGAGCGAGGCCATGGTCCGTCGCGGCCAGGGGGCAGCGAACGAGAAGGGCCGGCCCTGGTACTCGGTCTCGGTCGTGCCGAGCACGTCCTCGGCGACGCCCGAGACGAGCTCCTCGACGAACGCCATCATGTCCTCGTAGTCCCAGTAGGCGGCGTAGAGCTCGAGCATCGTGAACTCGGGGTTGTGGCGAGGACTCAGGCCCTCATTGCGGAACACCCGCCCGAGCTCGAACACCCGCTCGTAACCGCCGACGACGAGGCGCTTCAGCCAGAGCTCGGGAGCGATGCGCAGGAACAGTTCGCTGTCGAGGGCGTGGTGGAAGGTCTTGAAGGGGCGCGCGGCGGCGCCGGTCGCGATGGCGCCCAGGATCGGCGTCTCCACCTCCATGAAGTTCGCCGCCCAGCAGCGCTCGCGCACGCTGCGCATCATCTCGCTACGCCGGGTGAGCGACTGGCGCGACAGGGGGTTGGCCCAGAGGTCGGCCTCGCGGTGGCGGTAGCGCAGGTCGAAGTCGGTGATGCCCGCCCACTTGTCGCCGAAGTTGTGCTGGGCCGCGGCGAGCAGGATCCACGAGGCGACCTTCACCGAGAGCTCGCCGCGCTTGGTGCGCACCACCTCGCCGGTGACGCCGACCCAGTCGCCGAGATGCAGCTTCGTGAACCCCTCGAAGTCGTCGCACACCGCCGCCAGCGCGAAGAGCTGGACCTCGCCGGTGGAGTCGCGCATGGTCGCGAAGGCGAGCTTGCCCTGGGAGCGCAGCAGTATCACCCGACCAGCCACGTTCACCGTGATGCCGGACTCCTCGCCGTCGGTGAGGTGCGCGTACGTCTTCTGCAGCGCGGCGGCGTAGGCGTTATGGGCGAATGAGTAAGGCGTGGTCACGAAGTGTCTCCCGAATGATTCCGTTCATGAACGATACGCAATCCGTGCAGGGTCAGCCACGGCTCGACGTGCTGGACGTGCTTGGTATGGGGCGCGATCAACCCCGCGAGCCCTCCGGTCGCGATGACCGTCGCCTCCCCGAGCTCCTCGAGGATGCGCTCGACGACCCCGTCGACCTGCGCGGCGAAGCCGTAGAGTACGCCGGATTGGATGGACTCGACCGTTGAGCGGCCAATGACCGATCGGGGCCGCACGAGCTCGACCGAGCGCAGCGCCGACGCCTGGGTGTAGAGCGCCTCGAGCGAGATCGCGACCCCCGGGGCGATGGCGCCGCCGAGGTACTCGCCCTTCGCGCTCACCACGTCAAAGACGGTGGCCGTTCCCATGTCGACCACGATCGACGCGCCGGGGTAGAGGTCGTAGGCGCCCACGGCGTCGGCGATGCGGTCAGCGCCCACCTCGCGGGGGTTGTCGTAGAGGATGGGCATGCCGGACTTGGTCCCCGGGCCGATCACCGTGAGGTCGAGGTCGGAGAACCAGCGGTTGGCCATGCGGCGAAGCTGGGTCGTCACGGTGGGCGCGGAGGACGAGATGGCCATCGCGCTGATCGCGGTGCGCAGGTCGAGTCCCTCGAGGTCCAGCAGCTGGGTGAGGACCATGGCGTGCTCGTCGGGGGTCCGCTCGGCGACCGTCGAGATCCTCCAATGGAACGCGAGGCCCCTCTCGCCGGACGCGCGCGCGAAGCCCATCGCGTCGGGGGCGTCGGGCTCTTCGGGCCCGAAGAGCCCGATCACGGTCTCGGTGTTACCAACGTCCATGGCCAACAGCATCAGGATTCCCCCGCTTCTACGAACACCGCTGCGTTGTCGATGAGGCGCACGCCGTCAATGATTCCAGCGATCAGCGCCCGACGCTCGCCCACCTCGTCGTCCTTTGTCGCTACCAGCGTCACGGGGTCGACGACCTCGGCGTAGGCGACGGTGACGTCGGCGTCCTCGAGGATCCGTCGCATCGTCCGGCGCTGCTCGCTCGCGCTGGCTCGGTGCGTCTGCGCCTCTCGCAGCGCGCGCGAGAGCGCGAGCGCGCGAGCGCGCCCGTCCGGGTGCAGGAGCGTGTTGCGGCTCGAGAGCGCGAGCCCGTCGCCGTCTCGGATGATGGGACAGCCCACCACCTCGACGTCGAGGGCGAGGTCGCGCACCATCTGGCGGATGACCGCGATCTGCTGGAAGTCCTTCTCCCCGAAGTAGGCGCGGCACGAGCCCGTGACGGCGAAGAGTTTCGCGACGACGCTCGCGACGCCGTCGAAGTGGCTCGGACGAGCGGCCCCCTCGAGGGTGTCGCTGATGCCGCGCACCGAGACCGTCGTCGGGGTCGGGCGCGGATAGTCCGGCCACATCTCCTCGAGCGTGGGCTCGACGAGGCAGTCGACGCCGTGCTGCTCGGCGGTGACGCGGTCGAGCTCGGGCGTCCTCGGGTACTGCTGCAGGTCGCCCGCGTCATTGAACTGGCGGGGATTGACGAAAATCGTCGCGAGCACGACGTCGCCGTTCGCCTTCGCCGCCTCGAAGAGCGACGAGTGCCCGGCGTGCAGCGCGCCCATCGTCGGAACCAGCCCCACGCGGCGCCCAGCCGCGCGCTGGGCCTTCGCGTAGGAACGCCACGCCTCGAGGGCGCTCAGCCGCTCCACGTCACGCCGGGGTCTGTGAGCGTCGGTGTTCGCTGAGTTCGAAGGCGGCGTTGGCCATGGCGACGTACGTGGAGCGCTCGGCATCGGGGATGGCGGCGAGGTGGGCGTCGATGGTCGCCATGTCGCCCCGCGAGGCGGGACCGGTGAGCGCCTCCCCTGGCCCGACACGGCGCACGTCGTCGAGGGCCTGTACGGCGAGTCCGAGGAAGTCCTCGAGCGCGAGGCCCGCAGCCTCGGCGAGCCTCTCGACCTGGCCCATCAGGGCGACGAGGTGATTCGCCGCAACGGCCGCGGTCGCGTGGTACAGCGTTCGCCGGTCGTCGCCGATGGTGATCGCCCGGCCCTCGAGCGAGGAAACGACGTCGCGCACCAGCTCGTCGCCCGCCACGCAGTACGTCGCGCCCACGAGACGCGTCGCGCCGATGTCAGCGGACGGCAGCGCGGCGAGCGGGTGCATCGAGGCCACGCGCTCGTGACCCGCGAGCACGCCGAGGTTGAGCGATCCCGCCACGTGGGCGACCACGTAGCGCTCGCTCACCGGCAGCGCGTCAGCGACCGCGGTGACGGCGCCGTCAGGCACGCAGAGCAGCACCAGGTCCGGCGAGCCGAGGTGGTCGAGGTCGTCGTGTCGAAGGAGACGGACTTCGTGACCAGCACCACGCAGGGCGCGCTCGAAGGAAGTGCCGGCACGACCAGTGCCCAGGATGGAAATGTTCATCAATGCTCCGATCCGTTCCAGCCCCGAGGGTGCCGTTCGGTGTTAGCGCAACATCTCGAGTGTACCGAGTGCGACGACCCTTCCGACGCCCGCCTCGAGCTGGGCGGCGCTGACGAGCTGGGGGGCGAGTTCCGCCAGGGGGATCAGGACGAAGAGCCGCTCGTGCATCCTCGGATGCGGGACCACGATCTCGGGTTCGTCGCTCGTCTCGTTACCCACGAGCAGCACGTCGGCGTCGAGGGTTCGCGGGCCCCAGCGCACCTCGCGCGTGCGTCCGGCGTCGCTCTCGGCCGCACGACAGCGGTCGAGGAGCTCGCGCGGCGTCGCGTCCGTGCGAAGTTCCACCACCAGGTTCCAGAAGTCGTCCTGGACGACGCCGCCGACGGGCTCGGTCTCGTAGACCTGGGACACCCGCGACTCGTCGTCGCCGGCGACGATGACCAGCCCGCGCGCGAGGTGCTCGGCGCGATCGCCGATGTTGGATCCGAGCGACAGGTACGCCGCGCGCACTACGGGCGGCGAAGAGTGCAGCGCACGCCTACCGTCGCGACGTCTTCGGGTACTGGGGGACGGAGCTTGCGCACCGCCACGGTGACCGTTTCGATCTGGTCGTCGAAGGCCAGGATCTCGCGCGCCACGCGGTACGCGAGCGATTCGAGCAGCAAGAAGCGGCCCTCGAGCGCGACCGTGGTCGTCAGCGTCAGGATCTCGGCGTAGTTGGTGGTCTCGGCGATGTCGTCGTTGAGCGCCGCCTCCTCGAAGGGGCGCTCGATGTCGATGTCGAACTCGAGCGGCTGGGGCCGCTCGCGCTCCTCGGGGAGCACGCCGACGATCGCGGCGCAGCGCAGCTGGCGCAGCTCGATCACGTCGCTCACTCCTGGACCTCGGGAAGGTCGAAGAGCACGCTGCGCCCGTCGGGACCGATCGAGCGCTTGAAGAGCCGCTCGACGAGCGCGACCGCGGTCGGGACCGTCGGAGCCTTCTTGGTCCAGACCAGGTACCCGGCGATCACCCCGAGCAGCCGGTCCGACACCTCGTCGCTGTGCAGCAGCACGACGGTCTTGTTGTTCATGCAGTTCGCGATGTCCTTGTAGCAGGCCTCGAGGACCTCGCGCTGCTGGGGACCTCCGCGCAGGGCGTAGTGGCTCGCCGTGAGGCCGTGTTCGAAGTACGCGCTGAGGTTCTGCATCACGGGAAGGATCGATATCACCCGTCCGAAGCCCTGGTGCTTCAGCCACAGGAGCTCCTCGTCGCGGCGCACCCGGCGGTGCACGGTCGTCGAACCGCCCGGACGCTCGGAGACCGCCAGAATCCCCTTGTACACCCAGGTGAAGCCTCTCGGCTCGATACCGGCGGCCCACTTGCCCCTCACGCGACTACCTCCTCGACGGGACGAACGAGCAACTCACGCAGCTGCACGGCGGCCACGGCGTCATGTACTCGAACCATACTGACACCTTCGGCCATGGCCCACGCCTCGGTGGCGATGGATCCCTCGAGGCGCTGGTCCACGCCGAGCGTTTCGCTGCCCAGATGCTCGAGGAAGCGCTTGCGGCTGGTGCCGATCAGCACGCCGGCGCCGAACTGCGCGGCGAGCGCCACGAGGTCGTCACAGTGCGCCAGCAGCGCCAGATTGTGCTCGACCGTCTTTCCGAAGCCGATGCCCGGATCGAGCCAGAGGGGCGAGACGTGGGCGGCGCGCGCGCGAACCGCGGCGTCGCGCAGGAACTCGCCCACCTCCCTCACGACGTCCTCGTAGCTGGGGTCCAGCTGCATGGTGCGCGAGTCGCCCTGGCTGTGCATCGCCACGTACCCGACGCCCAGTTCGCCCGCGAGCTCGAGGAGCGTGCACGAGACGTCGTTGATGATCACGGCGCCCGCCTTCACCGCCGCGCGCGCCACCTCCTCCTTCTTCGTGTCGACCGACACCGCGCCGAGGGGCGACAGCGCTTCGATCACCGCGATCACCCGGGCGAGTTCCTCCTCCTCGGTGACCGGCTCGGCGCCGGGTCGCGTCGATTCACCGCCCACGTCGACGACGTCGCACCCGTGGTCGAACAGTTCGCGGCCCCGCAGCACCGCCTGCTCGGTGGCCTCGGTTCGAGATGCTGGAAAGAACGAATCGGGCGTCACGTTCACGATGCCCATGACCGCCGGGCTCAGCGCCACGTGGACCTTCGTTGATGGATGTACTGCAGCGCCTCGGCGCGGTAGGACGCGTCGTCGCGGAACACCCCGCGAACGGCCGAGGTCACGGTGGTGGATCCCGCCTTCTTCACGCCGCGCATCGACATGCAGAAGTGCTCCGCCTCGATGACGACGATCGTGCCCTTGGGATGGAGTTCGCGTTCCATCGCCTCGACGATCTCGGTGGTCATGCGCTCTTGTACCTGCAGGCGCCGGGCGTAGCCCTCGACGAGCCGGGCCATCTTCGAGAGCCCGGTGATGCGGCCCTCGGGACCGGGCAGGTAGGCCACGTGCGCGAGGCCCATGAACGGAACCAGATGGTGCTCACAGAGCGACGTGAACGGGATGTCGCGCACCATGACCATCTCGTCGTGGTCGGACTCGAACGTGACGCGAAGGTGCTCGCCGGGGTCGGCCTCGAGCCCCTCGAAGAGCTCTACGTACATGTCGGCGACCCGGCGCGGCGTGTCGAGCAGGCCGTCGCGGTTGGGGTCCTCGCCGATCGCCTCGAGGAGCTCGCGGACGATCCCCTGGACGCGGGCGTGGTCGACCACGTCTACGCCTCGCCGACGAAGGTGTAGATCGCGTCGAGATTGCGGTAGCGCTCGTGCACGTCGAGCCCGTAGCCGACCACGAAGTTCGAGGGGATGACGAAGCCCACGTACTTGAGCGACTGCTCGACGCGCTGCTCACCCTGCTTCAGCAGCAGGGCGCAGACCTCGAGGCTCTTGGGGTTGCGCGCTCCCAGGTACTGGCGAAGGTAGTTGAGCGTGAGCCCGGAATCGACGACGTCCTCGACGATGAGCACGTCGCGGTCGAGCAGGTCGACGTCGAGGTCCTTCACGATGCGCACGACCCCGCTCGTCTTGGTCGCGGCGCCGTAGGAGGAGACCGCCATGAAGTCGACCTCGACGGGCAGCTCGATGGCGCGCATGAGGTCGGACATGAAGTTGATGGCGCCCTTCAGCACGCAGACGAGCAGGGGCGGGTTGTCCGCGTAGTCGTGCGAGATCTGGCAGCCGAGCTCGAGGACGCGGTCGTGCACCTCCTTGGCCGACACCACCACTTCACCGAGGTCGTGCGCTGCCCATTTCGCGGTGAAATCGTCCGGAGAATGTTGGCCCATGAATGAAAAGCGTAGTTGAGGACTACTCCAGAGTGAGCCGCTGCCCGCTCCTCGACAGGCGCCGCGCCCCGCTCAGCTCGGTCGCGACCGCCTCGCCACGCACGACCGCGACCGCCCGTTGCACCTCGTGCGCCGACGGCGGATGCACCCCGTCGCCCTCGTCCGCGCGCGCCAGCCCGGCCCGCAGCCATCGGCGCAGGCGAGCCGTGGGCCATCGCGCCAGCTCGCGACAGTCCGCGTCCTCGAGTGCGAGCCCGACGTCCTTCGCGCAGACTTCGTCGAGCCACCGGCGCTCTTCGTGCATCAGCGTCGCCTGACGGGCGAGCACCGGCACCACGTCGCGTCCCGCTACGTCACAGAGCACCGGAATCAACTCGTGGCGCACACGGTTGCGCCGGAAATCCGGACTGTCGTTGGTCTCGTCGTACAACGGCAGCAGGTGCGACCCGCTCACGTAGAAGTGCAGGTCGTTTCGGCGCACGTCGCGCAGCGGCTTGGTCGGATCGTCGACCATCGGGGTGAGGCCGTCGACGCCGGCGCCGCGCATCATGTTGAGCAGGATCGTCTCGACGAGGTCGTCCATGGTGTGGCCCGTCAGCACCGACGCGGGCATCGCGGCTCGCCGCGCGGCTCGGGCCCGGGCCTCGAAGTTCGCGCCCGGATCGACGAGCACATCGTGGCCCACGAAGGCGACGTCGAGCTCGCGGCAGATCGCCTCGACGTGGCGAGCCTCCTTGGCGCTCGAGGGGCGCGCGTGGTGGTCGACGTGGTGCACGGTGATGGCCAGTCCGTGCTCGAGGCCGAGCAGCAGGAGCCCGAGCGAATCGGGGCCGCCCGACACGGCGAGGGCGACGTCGGTCCCGGGTTCGGGGAAATCGCACGCCTTCAGGAGTTCATCGGACAGACTCACGCCAGTAGGTTAGGCAACCTGGCGCTGGATCCGGCGGGTGCGTCGAACGTCCCACCCGCGCGCCGCCAGGTACACCACGGCACTCAGGGTGCCGACGAAGAATCCGATTGGCAGGGTCGACACGTAGGAGCTCGCGATGGCGGCCCACAGGGTGAACAGCGACAGCAGCACCGACAGCGCGAGCGCTCGTCCCGGCCGGTCCGAGATCAGCCGCGCCGCCGCGGGGGGTCCGATGGTGAGCGAGAAGGTCAGCAGCGCCCCCACCACCGGCACCGCGAGCGCCGAGGTGAGCGCCACCACCACGAGAAAGAGGATGTCGATCGCGACGACGTTGACTCCCCGCGCGTTCGAGAGTTCGGGCGAGATCGAACTGTAGAGCAGCGGCCGGTAGAGGACCGCGAGCCCGAGCCCGCAGAGCAGCGCAAGCACCAGCACCGGCAGTATCTCGCTCGAGCTCACGCCGAGGATCTCACCGAAGAGCAGCGCGTTCACTGCCGGCTCGTACTCAGTGCTCGTCGCGAGGAAGGCCGCGCCGAGCGCGAGCATCATCACGAGCGCGAGGGCGGTGGCGACGTCGCTCTTCGTGCGCCGGCTCGTCGCGCCGATGCCGAAAGCCGCCGCCATCGCGAAGGCGACCAAGCCGAAGAGCGGGTTCACGCCGATCAGGTTCGCGCCGGCCGCGCCGGCGAAGGCCCCGTTCGGGATGGCGTGGGCTGCGAAGGCTGCGCCGCGCATGACCACGAAGAAGCCGACCACGCCCACGAGCGCGGCGATCGCCGTGCCGCTGATCCAGGCGTTGGTCATGAAGCTCGAGAACACGGTCAGACCCAGCCGACTTGCTCGGGCGTCTTGGTCGGGTCGTGACCCGCGACGATGATGCGCGCCTTGCGCCGCTGGCCGACGTAGCTCGCGACAGCGAACTCGACGACCACGAGCGAGACCACGAAGAAGCTGACCGGCAGTCCCCGATGCGAGGGGAACCAGTAGTAGCTGTCGTAGGCCATGACGATGCCGAGCCACGTCGCGAGCACGCCCAGCACGCTCGCGAGCGACATCGCCCACGCGAAGCGGTTGGCCACCTTGAGGGTGCTGGCGGGTGGACCGATGAGCAGCGCCGTCGAGAGGATCGCGCCGATGACGATCGCCGACAGCCCCACGGCGACGGCGAGCATCGCCATGAAGGCCACGCCCACCGCGCGCAGGCGCACTCCCCGGGCCGCGGCGAGCTCGACGCTTATGGAACTCAGCAGCAGGGGTCGTCGGATGACCAGCAACCCCGCGACCACCAAAACGCTCAGGACCGCCGCGTCGGGAACCGTCGAGGGCTCAACGGTGAAGACTGAGCCGAAGAGGATCTGCTGGGTCGAGCCGGTCGCCGCACTGTGCAGGGTGACGAGGTAGAGGAACAGCGCCGTGAGCCCCGTCGCCGCGCCGAGGACGACGCCGGTGGCGATGTCGCGCCCCTTCACCCGCTGCACACCGATGGCGTCCATGGCCCCGGCGCCGATGATCCCTCCACCGATAAAGCCAAGCAGCGGCGACACGCCCGCCAGCGAGGCCCCCGCACCGCCGGCGGTGGCGACGTCGGTGAGGGCGTGGCCGGCGAACGACTGGCCCCTCATGACCGTGAAGACGCCCACCGCCGCCGAGACGATCGATACCATCGCCCCCAGGACGAGCGCCGTGCGCACCGAGCCGTTGGAGAACAGGCCGGGTTCGAAGATCCAGTGCACCGCTACTCGACCACGAACGGCGGGTGTTCGGGAACGACATGGCCCACGTCGACGTTCTCGCCCGCGACCACGAGGATCCGGCCGTGGACGCGCAACACGTCGACGTGGTGCCCGTAGAGGGTGCTCAGGACGTCCGGGCGGATCACCTCGTCCGTGGTGCCACTCGCCACCTGGGCGTTGGCGACGTAGACCACCCGGTCCATCACCGGCAGGAGCGGGTTCATCTCGTGGGCCGAGAGGAGTATCGCGACGTGCTGGCCGGTGGCGACCGAATGCAGGAGCTGGATGATCTCCTGCGCGTTTCCCGGGTCGAGGTTCGCCAACGGCTCGTCGAGCAGGAGCAGTTCGGGCCGGCTCACCAGCGCGTGCGCGATAAGCACCCGCTGCTGCTCACCGCCCGACAGCGACCCGATCCGCCGGTCGGAGAACTCGGCCGCCTCGACGGCGTGCAGCATCTCGTCGACCAGGCCGAGCGTCGCGCGCGAGCGTCGCGCCACGCCGTAACGATGGCCGTCGACGCCGAGCGCCACGAAATCGCGGACCCTGATCGGCAGGTCCGCCTCGAAGAGCACCTTCTGCGGCACGTAGCCGATCGACCGGTTCGACCGGGTGAGGGCCTGGCCGCGCACAGTCACGCGCCCACTCGCCACTTCCTGCATCCCGAGGATCACCCGCAGGAGCGTCGTCTTTCCCGCCCCGTTCGATCCGATCAGCCCCGTGAACTCACCTTGGTCGATGCGAAAGTTGACGTCGCGAAGTATGACACGTCCCGAGATGGACACCGTCACGTCCTCGACCTTCAAGAGGTCAGTCCCACTCACGTCCATCACCTCGTTTCAAATGCTCACGGTCGATTCATTGTGCTCTATCGCCTTGGTCAACGCCGCGATCTCGGCGATCATCCAGGTCTGGTAGTCGAAACCGGGGACCGGCATGGTCTCGTAGACCGCGACCGACGCGACCCCAGACCGCTTGGCGAGCGCGCGAAGGGCCTCGGTCACCGGGCTGCTCACCTGCGCGTTGTAGCAGAAGACCTTCACCCTGTGACGGGTGAAGAGTGCCTGCTGGAACGCGATGTCCTCGGGCGAAGGATCAACGCCGTTCATGATGTCCGCCTGGAAGCGGAATGGCGTCACGTTGTCGAGGCCGAGCGCCGTGAGCAAGTAGTCGGCGACCGGCTCCGTGGTCGCCACCTTGGTCCCGGCGAACTTCGAACGGAAGGTCGAGATCGCCAGGTTGAGCGGCTCCATGGAACGGTCGAATTGCTCGAGCCGACTCTTGAAATAGGCCTCGTGCTTCGGCTGGAGCCTGGAGAGATCCCGCTCGACGGCGGCAGCGACGATGGGCATGGTCGTCGGCCGGTACCAGAGGTGGGGGTTCTTCGTATCGTCGGGGAGCCCGAGCAGCGACTGCACGCTCAGGACGTCGCGCGACGGGCTCGGCGACGCCGATTCAAGCTGCTCCATGAAGGCGTCGTAACCGATCCCGTTCTGGACGACGAGCTGGGCGCCCGCGATGGACTGCGCGACGCTCGTACTGACCTCAAAGGTGTGCGGGTCGGTGCTCGGATTGCTCATGACTGCGCTCACCTCGACGTACTTTCCCCCCACCTGTGCGATGACGTTGGCGTACTGATTCTCCGCTCCGACGGCCTTGATGACGCCCGTCTTAGCGGCGGTTCCTGCGGCGCAGCCGCTCAGGACCACTCCCGCGACCGCCAACGCGAGCGCGGCGCGAAGAGGGTGGCGCCGCGTGTGTGTGAACGGCATCGGCCCAACGAGCGAATGCACCTTTTCTAGAATCATTCCATTTAAATTACCTAGAACCATTCCAAAAAGCAAATGGCCGAAGGTAGACTCCCACCATGGCATCGCCCCGAAACACCGCCCAGCGCCGAGAGGTTATCGGGGTGCTCGGCCAGATTCAGGGCTTCGTCAGCGCCCAGGATCTGCACACGCTCATCGTGAAGAACGGCGGCCAGATCGCCCTCGCGACCGTCTACACCCAGCTGAAGAAGCTGGCCGAGGGGGGCGAGGTCGACGTCGTCATGACCGACCGCGGCGAAAGCCTCTACCGCAGGTGCGTGGTCGATGCGCACCACCATCACCTGGCGTGCCGGAACTGTGGTGCCATCGTCGAGGTCGACACCCCTGAACTCGAGACGTGGGCCCGCGACATCGCGAAGAGGTTCGACTACACCGACCTGCGCCACGTGCTCGAACTCAACGGAGTCTGCCCCGCGTGCCGGCCCCGCTGACTCTGCGCACCGAGGTCCGGGGGCCCCTCAGCGTGCACTGCGTCGAAGAGTTCCGCGAGTTCGGCGTCGACGCGTTCGTCACCGACCGCTTCGGCGGCGTGAGCCCCGCCCCCTACGACTCGCTCAACCTCGCCAGCCACGTCGGCGACGACATCGAGAACGTGCTCGAGAACCGTCGCCGGGTCGCCGACGCGCTCGGCGTGGGAACCCAAGAGCTCGTCATCGTGCGCCAGGTCCACGGCAGCAACGTCCTTGACGTATCGGACGCGTCGCCGACGAGCGAAGCCGACGGCCTCTTCGCGTCGCGAAGCGATCTCGCCCTCGTGATGCTCGTCGCCGACTGCGTGCCGATCCTGCTCGTCGACGACGAGTCCTCCGACTTCGCGGTCGTGCACGCGGGTTGGCGCGGACTCAGCTCGCGGGTGCTCGCCAACGCCGTCGCGAAGTTCCAGGTTCCAGCCCGCCTGCACGCGTTCATCGGGCCTTGCATCTCGGGCGAGGGCTACCAGGTCGGGCCCGAGGTCGTCCGGCACTTCATCGGCATCGACGGGGCGGTCTCGCCCGATGCCGGGGACCGCTCACGCCTCGACCTTCGACGCGTCGCCGCAAGCCAGCTCCTCGGGCTCGGAGTAGACGACGCGCTCACCCGAGTCAGCACGCAGAGCACCGACGGCGGCGGGCTGTTCTTCAGCGACCGGGCGCAGCGACCGTGCGGCCGCTTCGCCCTGGTGGCGAGGCGGGTCCTAGCATGAGAAGTGCCATGACTAGGAGAATCGCGTGAAGACGCGCGCCGGACTCTTTCGCTACGTCGGACTCGACGTCACGTCCGATTCGCTCACCGGCCGCTACGAGCTCGACGGGCGCCCGTTTCGCGAGACCGTGACCTTCGAGGGCGTGGAGTCGCTCGACACGCCCGCCGTGCGCGCGCTCGCCGAGCTGTGGTACCTCGTGGCGGGCCTCTCGTACTACAAGGCGGGCGCCGCGAAGCTCGTGGACCTCGGGTCGGTTCCCGTCGGAACCCACGGCGGGAGGCTCTTCAGGGCCGCCCTGCGCGACGGGCTCGGCGAGTTCGCCTACCGCAACGAGATCTTCCTGGACGACGTCGTCATCGAGGGCGGGTTGGACACGGTGCAGTACTCGCCCCTCACCGATCCCTCGCGGGTCCTCACGCCCTTCGGGGGCGGCATCGACTCGGTCGTCACCGTCACCCAGCTCAATCCCGACCTCGAACAGACCCTCTTCGTCGTCAGCCCCGCCTCGGGACGGTTCGAGCCGCTCGAAGCGACCGCCGCCGCCACGGGCCTCGCGATCGTGCGGGCACGACGCGAACTCGATCCGCAGATCCTGAGCGGCGACGAGAGCTTCTTCAACGGCCACGTGCCGGTGACGACGATGGTGACCCTGCTCGGCGTCGTCGCTGCGGTCGCCTCGGGTCGCGGAGGGGTCGTGATGAGCAACGAGCACTCGTCGTCCGCCCCGAACGTGCTGTGGTACGACCAGGAGATCAACCACCAGTGGAGCAAGTCCTGGGTGGCCGAAGAGCTGATTGGCGACGCCGTGCGAGAGAGGATCGGCGACGCGTTCGTCGTCGCGAGCTTCCTTCGCGACCGCAGCGAGCTCTGGGTCGCGAAGGTGTTCGCGGGACAGTCGCAGTTCCACCAGGTCTTTCGCAGCTGCAACCGCGCCTTCACACAGGCGAGCGACGACCGCGCGAACAACTGGTGCGGCAAGTGCGACAAGTGCCTCTTCATCGATCTGATCCTCGCGCCATTCCTCTCGAGGGCTGCGCTGCTCGAGATCTTCGCCAGCGAACCGCTCGCCGACCCGGCGCTGCAGGACCAGTTGCGCGCGCTCGTGGGCGTCGGACTCGACCACAAGCCGTTCGAATGCGTGGGCGACCCCGAGGAGAGCGCGGTCGCGCTGCAGCGCGTAAGTGAGTTGGAGGAGTGGGCCGACGTTGCGTTCATTGGCGAGCTCGCCACGCTCGCGAGCCCCGACCGGGAGTTCGACGAGCTGCTCGAGCCCGAAGGACCGAGCCGTGTTCCGGCCCTCTGGATTCGCTGACCTCGCCGGCAAGCGCGTGGGCATCTTCGGCTACGGCATCGAGGGCCACGCGAGCGCCGAGCGACTTCGCGGCGTGGCGATGAGCCTGGTGCTCGTCGATGACGCCCCGAGAGCCAACCCCGACGTCCTCGCCACCTCCGAGGGCGGCCACGAGCAGCTCCTGACCTGCGACGTGGTGTTGAAGAGCCCGGGTATCCCGCGCCGGCGCGCTGACGTGCTCGACCTCGAGGCCCACGGCGTCGCGGTGACCTCGTCGCTCAACCTCTGGCTTCACGACGTCGACCGTGACCGGGTGCTCGCGATCACGGGCACGAAGGGCAAGTCCACCACCACCACCCTCGTCGCCTTCTTCCTCGAGTGCGCCGGGCAGAAGGCCCTGCAGCTCGGCAACATCGGACAGCCCCCCTACGACCCGTGCGTCGACACCTCCGAGGGTTGGCTCGTGCTCGAGGTGTCGAGCTTCCAGTGCGCCGACATCGACCTGGCGCCCGCCCTGGTGCTCGTCACGTCGCTCGGCGCCGATCACCTCGACTGGCACGGCTCGCTCGAGAGTTACCGCGGCGACAAGCTCTCGCTCACGCGGGCCGCCGGCGCGCACGCGACCCTGGTCCCGGACACGCCGATCTTCCACGACCTCGCCGACCAGCTGGGCGGCGAGGTCTCGTTCGTCCCCGCCGACCACAGCCAACTCGCGAGTTCGCTCGGGCTGCTCGGCGCCCACAGCGACAGCAACGTGGCACTCGCGCTCGAAGCGGTGTCGAGGGCGACGCGCACCCCCGTCGATGACGTTCGCGAAAGTGTCGCGAAGCGTGCGACGTCGTTCGTGCCGCTTCGCGGTCGACTCACGTTGGTGGCGAGCGAAGAGAGGAACGGCGCGACGGTGCGCTACGTGGACGACGGGCTCGCCACGTCGGCGCTGCCCACCGTCGCCGCGCTCGACGTGTTTGCCGATGACCCCGTCGCGCTCATCGCCGGGGGATTCGATCGGGGCGTCGACTACTCCCCGCTCGCCCTCGCGCTCGCGGCGCGCCACTCGCCCACGTACCTGCTCACCATGGGTGATGCCGGCAGGCGGATCGGCCAGGCGACGGGCGTGGCGGATCCCTTCATCGCCCAGGAGCACGTCGCTTCCATGGACGAGGCGGTTCGCATGGCGCGCTCCCTGCTCGAGGGGGGCGGCGTCGTGCTGCTCTCGCCCGCGGCGCCCAGTTTCGATCAATACCGCAACTGGGAGGAGCGATCGGACGACTTCACACGGATCGTCCTCGGTCTCACTCGCTCCTGACCTTCGTTGCGCCGGAGGCTCGGCTCACGACGGTAGGCGTCATGGACCCTGGCTCTCGAGGGCTTCCGAGGTTGGTGAGGAACTATCTCATCATCGGTGTCGCGTGCGCCGCGGCGCTGGTGCCCATGGCGTTCTTCTATCCCGTCGAGGGCATCCAGAACGTCTACGTCAAGTCCGGCGCGTCCTACGTGACGCCGAAGTTCTCGCTCGTGCGCGTCCACGGGCTCGACGCCCTTCGCTTCGTCGCCCTCCCCTTGTCGCTCTCGATGCGCATCTCGTGGCTGTCGGTCAAGAGGGTGCGCGCCGGCTCGCGTGCCTCGGGGTGGTTCTCCTGGGCGTTCACCGGGCTGATGGCGCTTGGCGCGATGGCGGGCACGGCCACGTTCCTCATCGGCATCTACGTGTGCCCGTATGCGCTTTTCCTCCGGCTCGCCAACCTCGAGGTGGCAAGGGCGCCGCGAAGCGCCGCTCCCTGACGACTTCGTGGCCGCGATGCACGAACTGACGGCGCCGGCGATTCCCACGTGACGGGGGAACGAGATGATGGAGCCTGGGAGGAGATTCGAACTCCTGACCTACGCATTACGAATGCGTTGCTCTACCGACTGAGCTACCCAGGCGCGGATAAAGAGACTACCCGATGGAACGAGAAACACGCTATTGGATCGGCGTCTACAGCTCCATGAGCGACAGCATCAGGTCGTTCAAGAGCAGGGTTTCGTCGATATTCGACGAGAGGCGCTGATTGGTCTTCACGATCACGTCGATCGCCTGCAGCGAAGCCCCCACCCGGTACTCGCTCCTCGAATCGCCTTGGCTGAGTCCATCGAGGCCCTCGGCGAGGCGATCACGGTAGACGTTGGTGAGGGCCGTGAGCCCGAATCGGAGCTCGTCGATCCGGAAGCGGCGCTGCTCACGCTTGAACTGCGCCTCGAGGTCCTTGCGGTTGGACAGCGAGCGCTGTCCCATCTCGCGCGCGTCCTGCATGCGGTGCTCGAGCTCCTCCTCCTGGATGAGTAGCAGCGGGGCGATGGCGCGGTCGAGCGACGCGGAAATCTCGCTCGCGAGCGCCGCCGAGGCGGCGGGCGTGCCGCTCAGCCGCTCGGGAACCGCACGCCAGGTCGCGATCCTCTCGCCGAGCGCGGCGTCACGCACGAGCACGCGAGCCCGGCGAAGGTTGCCGCTGGCGGCGATGGACGCCATGCGCGCGGTGTCGGCGTCGGCGCCCTCCCTCGCCAGGATCGACTCGAGGTCCTCCTCGCTCAGGCCCTTGAGGCGCACCTCGACGCAGCGCGACTCGATCGTCTCGAGGCCCTCGGGGACCTCCTCGGCGCTCAAGAGGAAGATCGTGCGCGACGGCGGCTCTTCGAGCGACTTCAACAGGGCGGGCGCCGACGGCGACGCGCCGGTCGTCGTCAGGTCGACCTCTTCGACGACGATGATCTGGTAGCCGGCGCCGAGGGGACGGCGCCGGCTGACCCGGTCCGCCTCTCGAAGGTCGTCGACCCGCCACGACACGCCGGCGCGCTCGGCGAAGTGGACATCGGGGTCCTTGTCCTCGAGCACCAGGCGGCACGCCTCGCAGTGCCCGCAGCCGCGCTCGGGGCACTGCAGGGCCGCCGCGAAGGCGAGCACCGCGTCGTGCAGGCTCGAGCCCACGGGACCGGTGAAGAGGTAGGCGTGGACGGGATTGCGCACGTGCTGGCGCAGCGACGCGACGGCGCGGTCCTGGCCGACCAGGGTGTCAAAGACGTCAGCCATGGGACCAGTCGAGCATGGCGAGTCGCTCGTCGATCAACCCCGAGACCTGCTCTTCGGTCCCGGAGCCGTCCACGACGAACCAACGGTCGCCGAACTCCTGGGCGAGGGCCAGGTAGCCCTCGCGCACGCGGGCGTGGAACTCGAGGTCGGCGGACTCGAACCGGTCCTTCGCGTCGCGGCCGCGCCGCTCGTTCGCCACGTAGAGGTCGATGTCGATGAGGATCGTGAGATCGGGCAGGCACTGACCGATTGCGAGCTCGGTCGCCGCCTTGAGGTCGACCATGTCAACCCCGCGCCCGTAGCCCTGGTACGCCAGCGTCGAGGCGAAGTAACGGTCGAGCACGACGTCGCGTCCCTCGCGCAGCGTCGGCTCGATGACGGTGTAGACGTGATGCGACCGGTCCGCGAGCAGCAGCAACACCTCGGTCTCGGGCTTCATGGGCGTCGAGGCGTCGAGGATCCACTTGCGAAGGTCGACGCCCATCGGCGTGTCGCCCGGCTCGAAGGCGAAGCGCGCGTCGTGCAGTTCGGCGACGCGGCGCGCCTGGGTGCTCTTGCCGCTCGCGTCGATGCCTTCGAAGACGAGGAACAGTCCCCGGCCCATTACTCTTCGTCCGCGAGCTGGGCCCTGGCCGCCAACGCGGCGTTGGCCTTGGCCCCCTTGGTGACGGCGGCGCGCTTCTCGGCGCCGGTCGACTTCTTCGCGGTGGACTTCTTCGCCGCCTTCTTCGTGGACTTCTTCGCCGCCTTCTTCGTGGCCTTCTTCACGGCCTTTCGAGGGCGCGTGGACGGCTCGGCGTTGCGGCGCTCGGCGAGCAGCTCGCAGGCGCGGTCGAGCGAGATCGTCTCGGGCGTGTCGCCGAGGCGCAACGTCGCGTTCGTCTCGCCGTCGGTGACGTAGAGCCCGAAGCGCCCGCTACGCACGACCACGCTCTTCTTCGTGACCGGGTCCTCGCCGAGGTCCTTCAACGGGCCCGCGGCGGCGCGTCGTCCGCGCTGCTTGGCTTGGGCCAGCAGCGCCAGCGCCGCGGGCAGGTCGACGGTGAAGATCTGGTTCTCGTCCTCGAGCGAGCGCGTCTCCTTGCCCCACGTGAGGTACGGGCCGTAGCGGCCGTTCTGGGCGAGGATCGGCTCGCCGCCGTCGGGGTGCAGGCCCACCACGCGCGGCAGCGACAGCAGCTTGCGGGCGTCCTCGAGCGTGACGGTCTCGGGCGCCATGGTGGAGAAAAGGGACGCGGTCTTCGGCTTCTCCTTGGGGTCGGTCATCTCGCCGACCTGCACGTAGGGGCCGTAGCGGCCGGCCTTCAGCAAGATCGGCAGGCCCGTCTCCTCGTCGATGCCGAGCTCGCGGTCGTTGCTCGGCGCCGCCAGCAGCTCGAGCGCCTTGTCGACGTTGAGCGAGTCGGGCTCGGTCGCCTCGGGGATCGAGACGCGGTCCTCGCCGTGGACGAG
>Ga0182014_10001015_pt1 | contig 38212 bp, 49 predicted proteins | sample 612S2DmetaG_FD_120489 | JGI IMG/M metagenome (GOLD analysis project Ga0182014, IMG submission 120489) | Permafrost microbial communities from Stordalen Mire, Sweden - 612S2D metaG | ecosystem: Environmental > Terrestrial > Soil > Wetlands > Permafrost | place: Sweden: Stordalen | collected... | reverse complement strand
GGCATAGCACTCTCGTAATCTTCCTGTGGCTGACACTCTGGGCATACAGTGTCGGAGTTCCCTTCTCCCTCGTTCTGGAACCGGCATCCCGCGCCATGCGGTGACCCCAAGACCCCAGCCACTCGTGTCTCATTCAGCCTACGTCGCCGTGCTTGCGCACTATCAGCCCCTGGATTCTCGTCCCGCGACGCGGGTGCCGCGCGAGATTGCGGATCTGCTCCTCCAGCGCATGGGAGCGGAGCGGATTTCGCAGCGCCTCATCCGCATGCTTCCCCCGGATTCGCCCCTTGCTCGAAGCTGTCACAAGCTTGCTGGCGGTTCTTCCCTGCCTGCGAAGCTCTCCAGCGGCAAGATCTTCAATGCCCGCTGGAAAGACCCGGGAAGCTCCGAATGGCACGAAGAGCACGGTATGAGCACGCATTCCTTGCGGACTAGGGCTTCGATGACGCTCAAAAGCTGGAGATCGCGCCAGAACGCCTGATGGCGGGAAAAACCTACAAACGCATTCCGGATGAGTGGCGCGAACTTTACCTTACACGGCGCTCTCCCGAAGAAATGCGGAAAGATCTGGTCGAAGCCTTTGACCGGATCGAGGGAATGAGGCTGAAGCTCTGGGTGCTGGGCGGCGTGGTGACGGCCGAGGGCGCCATTATTGCCTGGCTGGCGACTTCCCTGCTGGATTGCATTCAGGCCGGCCATCGAGTTGCCCTGCTGTTGCGATGACAATGAAACCGATTCCATCCGCAAAACAGCGCTACGAACGATACGCGGCCTGGTGCGAGATCCTGGGAACGCGCCAGTTGTCGTTTATTGGCTGGCTTTGGTACTGGGAACGATGTGCATGAAGCACCTCACTATTCATCTCGCCGACGGGCTCTATGACGAGTTGGTCATTGCAGCCGCGGATTCGGTGGAACTCGACGAACCGGACGCGCAACCCTCGCCGGAGGACTTTGCCTCGCAGTGTGTTGAGTCGGTGCTGGCCTCGCGGCGCCTGCCCAGGATGGTTTTCGTATGAGCCAAGATCGACTCGACGGACCGCGCCAGGCTTTTCGTACTTGCGCCTGGTGCATTGGGGGACAGCATCTTTCCTGCGCCGATTTGCGTTGTGTGTGCCGAAATAACTTCCATAGCTTTGCGCAAACGGATTCAATGCCGCGTCGGACGCCGGAAGTCCTAGTGAGATCGCAGCTGGCGCGGGCCTGGCACGCAAACTCCCAGCTATACAGATGAAAGAACGAGCACACGAAGCCCGGGTCGACGAATACGAGTTGCTGGCGGGTGGCGCGCTCGCCAGTTTTGAGACTTCGAGCGCGGAATCGGGCATTCTGGCCTATATCGAAGAGCATTTCGAAGCTTTTCAGCGCTTTTCCGAGGCTTTGAGCCCGTTCGATCGCCAGATTTTGACCGAATATTACTGCCTGGGAAAGACGCAAGAGCAGCTCGCAGTCATCCATAGCTTGAGCCAGCCGACCATTGTGCGTGCCATCCAAGGCGCTGTGGAGGCCTTGGGAACCGTGATTTCGGGCCAAACACCCGTTCGAAACAGGCGAAAATTGCTTTCTCCGCTGCGACTCCACGAATCCCGCTGGGTTGGCCAATTTGTGGTCGATTTAAGCCAACCGGATCTCGATCACCTGTTCTCTCCGCACGCCACGCCGCGATGCTCTTGAAATATCGCGATGTTTCCCGCCTTGCTGGTCCCTGGTATCTCCTGGAATTGCTCTCCGAAGGCACATTGGAAGTCACGCTGCGCCGGCTTTGCCAGGCGATTCCTGGCATGTTTCGCACTTCGCCGCTCCTGATTTTCGTTCCCATGGATTATCACGATGGCATGCGGCTGCAAACCGGCTCTTATCTGTATTTGCACAGCGACAATTTCTCCGCGCTGGCGCGCTTGAAACGCGTGCGTGGTGTGGTGGGGTTGGTCACGGCCGGAGGCGTGAGCAATCCGCGCGCGGCCATTCGCATCGAGTCCGAAGATGTGGAGCGCATGATTTGCGACGCGCAGCGCCAACATGCGGAACGAATCGCCGGCATCGAGCGTGGGTGCGCGGTGCGCGTGCTCGATGGCTTGCTGAAAAATTACTGCGGCGACGTCGTCAGCATTCGCGCGGATCGCGCGATTGTGCTGATTCGCACCGAAACGCGCGTGCTGCGGCTCGAAACGGCACGCGGCAACCTGCTCCTAGTGGAGCGAACAGGGGACCCTTTTAGAAATGCAGGCCGGCCCAAAAACCCCCCAGGCCAGAAATGATCGGCGCCGTGTCGCGACACGGCAAGCTGTTTGTTTTCAACGCGAATTTCGCGAATAAAAAAAGATCGGATGTAGAAAAAGAGGCGGCGCTGGTTACCTCCGTGTCTGTTGGCTGTGAAAAGCTGTGTTAGGTTCAGAGAACAAATGGATACATCTAATCCGGAAACCGCTGCAGACTCTCCGCAGAAATCCTGGGTGATCTGGTTGAGGGACGGGCGCTACTCCTATGCCTGGGGAGAAAACGAGACCGTCGCGAAGTTGAACTGGCTGATGGCATTTCTGAAAGGCGTGGTTCGCATCGTGCCGGCGGGAGAGTACAAGAGCGCCCTGCCAGTAGAACTCTATCTGCGGGAGATTTCGACAGAATGAGGTTTTTTCCGGATGCCAATCGCTTTGTTGGAGAACAGCGACTGGTCGCTGTCTCCAGCATCAACGGGCACATCATTTTTGCGTCCGGAGCGCCAACCGACGCTTTTGTTGAGGGGTTTTGGTTTGTTCTCGAGTACACCGTTTTGGATGGGTGGATCCACGTCTACTACAACCAGGAAGGCCGCGAAGTGTTTCGCGTGCAGCGCCAGAAGGAGAAGTCATGCAGACTCAAATCATTCGTCGCATCTGTGATAACCCGCTTTGTGGGCTGAAGGAAGATTTTAACGGCCAGAATTTAAGGCCGGAGGATGAAGCTAAGCTGGCCTCCTGGATCATGCTCACCAAGGAGCATTCCATCGGCGGACAGATTCAGCCATTGGCCAAGCACGGCTGCTGCGGATCCTGCGCAGTAGAAATTCTGCGGCAAGGGCTGCTTGAGTTGCCCGTGGGACAACCGGGGCTGAACTGATGAAAAAGCCAAAACAAAAACCGAAGTTCGCGGTTGGTCAAGTAGTTCGTGTTGATACAGAATCATACCGCAAAAAATGGAAGGCGCAACAGTACCAAAAAATTGTAAGGAGATTCTCGTGGGACGAGTGTAAGTCGAGTCCGTATGGATATGTACTAGCCAACAACGACCGCTGTAATGAGAGATTTCTCCAACCGCTTACGGTAAAGGAACGCGGCTGGCTACCAAACACCCACCACCTCCCCGCCGGGGCCAATTGATTCTCAAACACAAACTCGTTCTCCACGGGGAGGCCTCCCGCGCGGCCATTCTGCGCGGCGTGGATCTGCTTGCGGATGCGGTCAAGGTGACGCTTGGGCCAAAGGGACGAAATGTCGTCATCGGGCGCCGCTTTCTGGGTATGGATCCCGTGGTCTCGAAAGACGGCGTGACGGTGGCCAACGTTGTGGACCCACAGGATGTGACCGAGAAGATTGGCGCTGACCTAATTCGCTCGGCCGCACAGAAAACCGTGGACACGGCCGGCGATGGGACGACAACGTCGGTTGTGTTAGCGCAAGCCATGCTGCATGCGGGGTTTGATTCGCTGAAGTCGGGAGCTTCGCCGATCGCGGTCAAGCGCGGCATGGACAAAGCTTGCGCGGCAATTGTCGCGGCCGTGCGGAAGATGGCCGTCCCTGTGACCGGCGAGATGATCTTCCAAGTCGCAAACATTTCTGCCAACGGCGATGAAGCCGTAGGGCGAATCGTTGCGGAAGCCGTGGAAAAGATTGGCAAAGACGGCGTGGTGACGGTGGAAGAATCACGTACGCTCGACACTTTGCTTGAGATCGTCAACGGCCTGCAGCTGACTTCCGGTTTCGTTTCGCCTTATTTCATCACCAACCCCGAGACCATGAAGTGCGAGTATGAAGACGTTTCAGTGCTCCTCTGGGAGGGGAAACTATCTTCCGCGAAATCCCTGGTCCCGGTGATGAACATTGCCGCGCCTCCGCTTTTGATCGTCGCCGGCGACTATGAACAAGAGGCGATCGCGATTTTGGCCACCAATCGCGTGAAGCGGGGCTTCCAGGTGTGCGCGGTTCGCACCGGCGCATTTGGCGACCGCAGACGTGAACTCATTCGCGATCTCGCGGCCATCACTGGAGCTCGATCGTTTACAGAAGATCTGGGCGCCAAGATCGAGTCGGTTGAGGCCTCGCACCTGGGCAGGGCCCAGAAGGTCATCGTCAGCGAAAAGAAATCGATCGTCGTGGGTGAAGGTAAAGAAGTCGCTGGCAGAGTGGCGGACATCCGCCGGCAACTCGTGGCGGCCGATGGAGTCGAGAAAGCTCACCTGCAAGCGCGCCTGGCTGGGCTCACCGGCGGCGTTGCTGTCATCAAGGTGGGCGCCATCACCGAGGTGGAGATGAGGGAGAAGAAAGATCGCGTGGAAGATGCGATGTATGCGACGAAAGCGGCCGTCGACGACGGGATTGTAGTCGGCGGCGGAGTCGCTCTCCTCCGGGCCGCGTTTGATTGCCCGTCCTTCGTTTCGGTCGATGAAGTGCGGGGTATGACAATTGTGATGGAGGCCTGCACCGCCCCCCTGCGACAGATCGCAGAGAATGCAGGATTGCTTGGCAAGGATGTCGTCGCGAAAGTGCTGAATATGGATCATGGCACAAAAGCCAAGAATCTCGGTTATAACGCCGCGACAGATACCTATGAGGACCTGGTCGTCGCCGGCGTGATCGATCCCGCAAAAGTGGTCATCGAAGCGCTGAAGAATGCGGTCTCTGTGGCGGGAATGATTTTGACAACGGAAGCTATGGTCGCGGAGGTCCTGGCGGAAGAATGAAGTTCGTTCCCGGTTTCGATCGTGTGTTGGTCACCGTCGTCGAGCAGGACAAGATGCTCGACGGAATCCTTCTGCCTGAGTTTTCAAAAGACGATATGCAGGCAGGAGTCGTGATGGCAGTGGGACTCGATGTGAAACAGTGGAAAGAACAGGACCGCGTGCTTTTCGGTCCGCATGCCGGCATGAACATCCAGATCGAGGGGGTTCCCTTCCGGGTGATGCGCGAGGGCGAAATCATGGGCAAGGTATGCTGAGCCTCGACGACTTGCACGCGACCCCGGAGTTTCAGGAGCTGACCGCGGCGGAGAAGCTTTTCACCGATACTTACCTCTCGAACGGGTATGACCCGGTTCGGGCCATCCGCACCGCCTACGATTGCAAGAATGACGGTGTGGCCCAGCGCATGAGCTATCGCCTGCTGGGGCATTTGCGCATCGTCATGGTGCTGGCGCGGCATCGCGAGGAACTGCCGAAGGAAACGTTTCTCAACTTGCTGCGCCGGGCTTCTTTGAAAAAGGGCATCACCAAAGAGCAGCTCGCCGCTTTTCGCTTGTATGCGGAAGCGAATGGCTGGATCAAAGCGCCGAAACCGCCAAGGCCCGATGCGGCAAAACCGGCTGAGCCGGAAGTCGAGCCTCCGTCCGACTTCGATCTTTCAGAATACGAGGCAACCTGATGCAGAACGAATATCGAATCCTTCCATAGAGATGGCCCTTCTAGGCGTATGGTTCGATTTCTGGCCGGCAAATTACGGTCCGTGGCCTGCGGGAAGCAGCGGGGCGCCGCCGGGACAGGCGTCTAATTTCAGATTTGGAGTTCCATCCAGTGCGACGACGTCGGGAACGATTCGTATGGGCAGCACAAATTCCGGGTTGCCACACTGCCCGACTGGAGGGATTTGCAATCTATGGTTGGCCTTCTCGTCGTTAATCTCATACTTTCTGTGGCGACCCTTGCGCTGATCGTTCTCTTTTTGATCCCGATTTTGCAAGTCTACCGCGTTGTCGCTGAAGCACATCGAGAGCCATCAACTCCCGCGACGTTGGACTCCGGGCTTCAAAGCGCCGCGCCAATGCATTTCGGACATCTTCTGTGCACAGGGTGCGGGTTGCCGGTAGCTCGCTACGACGAACGCGGGTTTTGCCCGAACTGTGTCGGAGAGGGGAAATAGTTGGGCATCCAGGTCCCTCCCGACAGTACGGGGAAGGTGGTTGAAACCAATTCCCCGGATGGAGCGACGCAACGGCAAGTAGTCTCGATCGGGGACACGGCAACTGCCGCGGCCGTCGCCAAAATCAACAATGCGACACCTGGCAGCTCGGATTACGGCGTCACGGTCAGGACGGTTGCAGGCCAAGCGTCACTCCCGATGCGAATCGATCCGGTAGGCACGACGGTTCAACCCGTCTCCGGTTCCATCAATCAAGTTCCGGCGACAAGCGGCGGACTGCCACACTCTTTTCATCTGGTCTCGGCAGGATCGACGAATGCGAACAACGTCAAAGCTTCGCCAGGGCAGGTTTATGGATGGTCGATTTTCAACAATGCCGTTTACCCGGTGTACGTCAAACTTTACGATACGGCCGGAACTCCCACGGCTGGAACTGGAGTGGTGCAGACGATCGGCGTGCAAGCCGGGACGGGCCGGGACTTCTCTCTCGATTCCGGCATTGCGTTCGGAACAGGAATTGGACTGACGATTACGAAGGGAATCGCGGATAGCGATGCGACGGCCGTGCTGGCCAGCGATTGTGTTGTGGACCTTTTCTACAAATGAAAACCATTCGACTTATCTCTTTGATGCTTTTCGCCTTGCCCCTCCTGGCGCAGCAGCCAGTGAGCATTTCGAACCAGCCAACCGTCACCGCACGCGCTGTCGGAAATGCCGGCGGGGTCGTCGATGCGACTGGGCAAAATGCAACCGCACCCGCGAACTGGCTGTCCATGGGGTGCGATTTCTTTACGTCGCCGACGACGATTACGAACGGCAACGGTTCAAATCTGGAATGCGATAATGCCGGCAATCTCCTGGTCGACGTCAAGACGACCGTCACTGTAAGTGGGACTGTGAGCACGACCCCTCCTTCGAATGCTTCGACAAACGTCGCGCAGGTTGGAAGCGCCTCGGTGGCGACGGCCAGCTCCGGGCAGCAGAACGTGGCGCCAGGCGCGACGGCCAGTTCCAACGTGGCCGTCTCGGAATGCAACATCCTCACGGCCGCATCGACGAATTCCACGAGCTGCAAGGGCTCGGCGGGCAATTTCTACGGCTACGAAATTTTCAACACGACGACGACCGTCTACTATTTGCGGCTGTACAACGCTTCTTCCGCGCCCACGTGCTCATCGAGCACGGGCTTTATTCGTTCTATCCCGATTCCACCGGCGGCCGCATCTGGCCAGGTAGGCGGCATCGTTTCCAATCAGAACTTCCCGGCCAACTATGGGACGGGAATTGGATACTGCATCACGGGCGGCTCAGGGTCAACCGACAATACCAACGCCGCGGCCGGGATCTTTGGAGAAATTCGCTATGACTAGATGGCTGCTCACGATTGCAGTGTTCCTACTCATCGCGTGCTCGCTTTCGGGCGCGACTGCCTGGTCCACAGGCAGCGGTTGTACGGCAAGCCCGTGCGTTACCGGCAGCGCCAGTGTCACCGCCGGCGATGCAATCGTCATCTGCGGGATCGCGAATCTAGCGGGCGCAAGCGCAACCTTTGCGGATAGCGCCATCAACGTCTGGACCGCCATCGGAGTGCCCTTCGCGGCGGGAACCAGCACGAATGCTTGCGCCTTTGCCATTGCCAAAAGCACCGGCTCGTATACCGGGCAAATCTCATGGAGCGGCTCGCCGACAAAAATGGCCACTGTCTTCGGCGACACCGGGACGACTTACACTACCGTTGATCAGAACGCGAGCGCGTCCGTAGCCGTGGCTACCTGCGTAAATCTGAACAGCAACAATGATTGTCCTCCGCTGGCGGGGGACCGAACGATTACCCTCACCCATCCCAATGAGATTCTGGTCGCTTATGGGGCGTATGTAGCAGCCGCGGGCACCTGGTGCGCAACCCCCTCCAACTGTGGGGATGGAAATGGCAACACCTATGCCTTACAGAGTGGATCGTCGGTTTCGAACGCGGATGGTTCGGTAGCAATCGGATATTTCACCACTACGTCGGGAACCACCGGCACTTGGGGCGCGTCGATGTTTGCGGGGAGCTTGAGGGGAATCATGTTCTTTTCGCTGTATACGAAGTGCGTGCCCACTCTGAAGACTTTGGGCGTCAGTTCGTGCGGCTGAGTGTCTTGCGGAACCTGCGAATATCGAATCCCTAGATAGAATGGCCAACCTCGACCAGGCGCTGAAGGGACTCGCGAAACCCGGCACCGGGAAAGCGCGAAAAGTTGTTCCCCTCAAAGGCGGCATGAAAGTGAAAGGCAAAGCCAAATAGCATGTCAGTTGTTCGCACACTGCCGAGCGTCACCGTGGCCACCGCCGGTAATCCTCAGCCGGTGTATTCCGGGCCGGCCGCAGCTCTGCTGACCAACACCAGCTACTACATTTCGAACGGCGTTGCGGTCTTCAACGTCGCCAACACCTTCTCCCCAAATGGCTCCGACAACACCATCCAGCAGGTCAACTTTTTTAATTTCACGGTTGGAACTTATTTCAACGGAGTTGTCGCGACTGTTCTGTGGGCCACCCCCAAGCAGTTCGCGATCGCATTCAATCATGCCAACGTGGGCTCGGCATCGGCGCCGCAAGCCGATGCCGGCTCGATCTTCCCGACGCCCCGCGATCAGTTTCAGGCGGTTCGCGTTGAAATGGACAAGGGCGCTGGAACGGGCACGATCTACGTCGGCGATCTGAACGTTTCCTCCAGCCAGTACGCCGCTCACCTTTCGCTGACCGGGCAAATCGCCTACGTGCAGTCCGGGAACAAAGTGGACGCGCACCGCATCTTCCTCGATACCGACACCAACGGCACCAAGGTCCAAGTTTCTGGCACTTATTGACATCTCGAATTTCCCCGAAGATTTTCGCCTGGCCTACGAAAAGATGTCGACGGAGGCGCGCGAAAAATGGGAAGCGGAGCGGCTGCGCGCACTCACCGATCACATGTACCTGGGCGTCGAAGTCATGGGCATGGACTTCCAGGAGATCCCGCACCGCGGGCTGTTCTCGCAGTTCATCCAGAAGGACAAAGAGCAGAAGACTCCGATTTACGATCTTTCGCCGGTGATCAAAAAGCTGATGATCCTGTGGCCGCGCGGCACCTTCAAGACGTCGGCCATCATCGTCGAGATCGTTCAGCTCATTCTAAATTTCTGCAACATCCGCACCTGCTTTTTGACCGGCGGCGACGGACTGGCCAAGCGACAACTCGGCCGCGTGAAGCGGGTTTTCGAAAAGCCCACCAGGAAGTTTAAGAATCTCTTTCCAGAATTCTGCGGCGAAAAGCTGGGCACAACCGCTCAGTTCACGGTTCCCTGCCGCACAAACGACACCTTCGCCGAGCCGACGATGGCGATTTCGACGGCTAAGACCGTCAAAGCGGGATCTCATTATGACTGCATCTTCGTCGACGACCTGGTGAATGAAACGAACTACCGCAGTCCGACGCTTCTGCAGAAGTGCATTCAGGATTACCGCGACATTTGCCCGCTGCTGGCGCCGGACGGGTTCATGTACGTCACCGGGACGCGCTACTCCTTCGGGGACCTCTACGAAGAAATCCAGGCAATGGCCAAAAAGGAGATGAAGGAACTTGGTCGGAACCAATGGAAATTCTCAATCCTGCCCTGCTGGGTGCGCTACTGCCTCAACTGTGAAGAAGGATGCTCCCGGCGAGATCTCGATCACGATTTCGATTCGAACATCTCCGAGCCATCCTGCACTCGCTGCAAATGCAAAGGGTGGAGCGATAGCGGAATTAAAGACGTTCTTTTCCCTCGATTCCGTTGCAAGGACGGGCGAACCGAGGGACACACCGTAGAATGGCTAGAGTCGGAACGTCTCCGGCTAGGCATCGAGTTTTTTGCCAACCAGTACGAAAACAATCCCATCGCCCTGGGCGATCAGACGTTCACGGCGGAGCTGCTGGCACGGCAGACGCTTTTTCACGAATCCCAATTCCCTACCGCTTTGCAGGCGCCCACGTTCTTCATTGGAGATCTGTCCTACGTGGGCGACGACCGCCGCGACAAGAGCGTGATTTATGTTCCGCGGTACTGGCAAGGACAGATTTTCGTGATCGATTGCCTTGCCGGCAAGTGGGATGCCTGGCAGCTCTGCGAAAACCTTTTTACCGGCATCCTGAAACACCGGCCGGTGATCATTTGGCTGGAAAAGTTCCTTGGCTGGGAAGCTTACAACACCGTGCTTCAGGCCTACGCGGTGCAGAAAAATCTTCCGAAGTTCCCGGTGGAGTGGTTTCCACTGAACTACACCAAGGGCGCAAAGCGGGCGCGGATCGGCGCCATCAAAGGCATACTCGAGCAGCGGCGTTTGTGGCTCAACGCCAACATGCCGGGCTACGAGATCCTGATCAACGACTTGAAAAAGTGGCCCAAACTCGGCCGCCACGACGATTATGCCGACTCCCTGGGCCTGGTCACGACCGTTCCTACCGGATTCCAGCTCGACAAGCTGCCCCAGGCGACCCAAGAGTCCTCGAAAGCCTGGTTGCGCCGCATGAACGCCCCAAAAGAGACCGACCCGGGCGACGAAACCCGCATTGCTGGCTCCTATTAGTGAATTTTTGTGAATACCTGACCGTTTTGTAGCCGCTCATGCCGAATTTCGACAGCCTCGCGCAGATCCGCATCCTCGACCTCCCTGGCGCCGTCGAACCGGGACGCCTGGCGCTGCCTCTGCAGTCGACCGACGTCGGATTTCAGGATCAAGACCGCTCCGACGAATCGATGCTCAAGGAGGCGACAGAAAATCGCCGGCTTGGGGAAGCTTTCGAAGCCTCGCGCGGGCTGATTGGCACCTGGAATCTCTCCGAGGTCATGCTGCGGGCTTATGTTGAGCCCATCAAGTGGAAAGGCTCCGATCAATTCCGCTCACACCTGGGCATGCCCATCCTGGCCGAGCATTTCTATTCGCTGGTGGCCGTAGTGCAACAAACGCTTTTCGCCGGCTACCGGCCGTTTCAGATCGATCCCGCGGCCGGCACCAGCGTGGACGCGGCGGCGGCGCAGGAAGCGCTGATTTCGGCGCAGATGAAGAAATGCGGGTTCAAGGGTGGCCCAGTCAAACAGGAAATGCGCCACGTGGTTTACGACGGAATCTTGTACGGAACCGGCGTGGCTTTGCTGGCCTGGCAGCAGTTGAATTATCCCATCCGGAAGAAACGGGCAAAGACGCAGCAGGCGACGATCGCCGCCAGCGGCGGCGCCGTCGACGTTCCACAGGGCAATGAAGACGATATCGAGGAATACGTTGCGCACACGGTTGAAATCAACCAGCCGGTTTTTGAGCATGTACCGATCCGGCGGGTGCGCGTGGCGCCCGACTGCCGGCGGGGCGAGATTACGACCGCTTCCTGGAACGGCCGGCTGATTTATCTCAGCTCGTACGATCTCGACCAATTGCGCGAGACCGAAGGCTACAACATTCCCACGCGCGAGGAGCTGGTCCAACTCACCACGCCGCAGAAGATGGATTCAACCAGCCCGAATTCGCTGGATACGCAAGGCTCGACTACCGCCAACCCGATTTTCCAGCAGACCACCACGCCGCAACAGGCTTACCCGGAAAACTACGACGCTTCGACTTTCGATCCCCTGGCGAAGAAGTTTGAAGTGTTCGAATACTGGACGGACGCGCGCCGGGTGCTGGTGCTCGAAGGCCAATATTGCCTGTTCAACCAGCCGCATGACATGGGGCCGAAAAAAGCTTTGCGGAGTTTCACTTTTCGCGAAGCGCCGAATTCCTTCTTTGGCTACGGCCTTGGCTTCTGGCTGACCGACTATCAAAAAATTGCCCAGGGCGTCGTCAACGCCTTCTTTGACGACGTGAACCTGAACCTGATGGGAACCTACACGGCGCCGGCGGGTCTGAACAATTCGGCGCAGGCGCAATGGATCTTCCCCGGAAAGGTTTTCAAATCGGACGGGCCGCAAGGCGTGAAAGCGATGGAACGCAATTCCATTTCTGCGCAGGAGCCCTTGACCATCATCGAGCAGCTCCGCCAGTGGGCAGTGCTTACCTCCGGAGCGGGAGTCAGCGCGCAAGGCTCGAATCCCGGCCAGGCTGGGACGATGCGCAATCCTGCCGGCGTGCAGCTCATGGCCTCGGGCGAGGGCATGAAGAATCAGGATTTGATCGATCAGATCTGCGACAACGTTTTTGTGCCGTTCATCGAGTTCTGCATTGAGCAAAACTCGAAACTGAAGCCCAGCCAGTTGCGGCAGATGCTTTCGCAGGAACTTGGCGAGGCTTTCAAGTCGACGCCGCTGAACGTCATCAACGGCGACTACAAAGTCACGATCTCGGCTGGCGCCAAGCTGCAGGCGCGGCATGCGATCGACCAGATCACCGGATTTATCACGTCGCTCATCCAGGCGCCGGGCATGGTGGAGATGATGGCCACGCAGGCGGTGAAATTCGATTTCGTCGCTGTATTCAAAGCCATCATGGATTCGGCGCAGTACCCGTACCGGGAAAACTGGATTGTGCCGATGAACGACGACGACAAGAAACGCATGGAGGCCCAGCAGCAGCAGCCTGAGGAAAAAATCAAACAGATCATGGCGGCCGCTGCAGCGAAAAAAGGTGTGGACAACAACCAAGCGGAAAACCGGCTGCTCTTGCAGGTGGGGAAACACGTCACCGACGCGAGCAGGATTTCGATTGAGCAGGAAGCGGAACAACGCGCCGAGCGGGCCACTCTGCAACGAGCCGATGCCGGCGAGACAGGGGCGGTCTAAATGGACGCCAATAAGATCGAGCGTGGCAATCGCTTTCTCGCGTTGCGATCGCATCCCGCTTACAACGACCTGGTCGCACTCTCGCTGAGCCTGGTGCACCAGGCGGCGGCGACGCTGGTGGATTATCCCGGCTGGGATAAAGACCAGATTGCGGCGCTGAAGCAGCGCGCCCAGGCGGCAAAAGAATTTCACGAGCAGTTGTTTGGCACGATCACCGAAGCCATTCAGGAAGGCATCAGTGAAGGACAAACGCCGGTTCGGGGCGAAACCCGCACCCCAGGGAGCTTTTGATTATGACCACTGAAGCAGAAAAGAAACTTGCCGACGAAAAAGCGGCCGCTGACCTCAACGAGAAAGTTTCGAAGGCAACGTCGCCCGATGAAGTGCGCGATCTGGTGGTTCAGGCACGCGACGAAAAGGGCCAGTTCACCACCGAGAAGAAGCCGGCTGCAACAACCGCCGCGGCCGCGACCACCCCAGAGGAAAAGAAGCCGGAAGAAAATCAGGTCTTCAAAGACACTTTTGTCATTGGCGGCAAGGAAGTCGAGATCGTGGGCGCCGATGCGGCCGACGTTCTGCGCCAGTACAAGGCGGCGATGACCGCCTACGAGATCGCGAAGACTCCGGAGGTCAAAAAGGAGTCGGCAAAACCGGCCGCGACCGTCGAAGAGTTGGCCGCGCTCGGCCTGCGGATCTCGCAGGGCGATATGAAGGCGCTCGAAGAGTACATGGAGAAGTCAGGCACGCTCGATCGCTACCTGGAAAAGAAAGGCATCAAGGTCGAGGAAGTCAAGAAGGTGCTCGACACCCAGGCGACCACCACCATCCGGGAAAAGTGGGATACCGAGGTCAAAGCGTTTCTGGCCGAGTCCGACTGGCCGGGCGGGACGCAGAACGAATACATTCTGAAAACCAAGCTGGCGCAGTTGAAGGATGCGAACGGCCAGCCGTTGGCCTACAACCCCTCGAAAGAGAACCTGCAACGCGCCTATGAAGCCATGAAAGCCGAAGGCCTGGTGTTTAAGGCGGAAGCGGCGGCAAACACGGAAACCCCAACAGAACAGCACACCACGGCCGCAGAACGCGCGCAGGCTCAGACGACGACGACTTCGGAAAAAAAGAAGCCCACCAGCTCGAGTCTGCTTGGAACTTCGGGAGAATCGTCAACCCGGAAAGTGGATCCGAAGAATATGGCGGCGAAGTTGCCGGACATCACGCCGGAGATGGATGGGCGGCAGATCATGGAGGCTTTCAAAAACTGTGCCATGGCGAACAATCTGAATCCCGATGATGTGTTGCGCTCGGCCAGCAAAGCCTGAATATCGAAACCTTCAGTGAGAGGGTTACGACAATGAGCTTCTTGCCGCCTGGTGTACAGTCTGGAACGCTGGCCGCATTTCCCCAAATCGCCTACGATCGAACGGCCATCATGGAATGGCAGTTCAATACTCCAGTGCTCGAGGAGCTGTGCGATTTCCGCCCGCTGGCTCGCCGATCGGGCCGCACTTTGCAGTTCTACGGGCAACAGCCGTACGTGGCTGCGACCAACACCTTGTCAGAAGGCATTCCCGGACCATCCCTCTCGCTCTCGCAAGTGTTCTCCGACGCCTTTGCCGATGAATATGGCGACTGGATTGGGATTTCGAACGTTGCCCAGAACATGTTTCTGGCCGACGTTTCGCTCGATGCCGCGCGCAACTTGTCTTACCGCGGCGCCCTGACCGCGAATCTGGTGGGCATCAATGCCTTTGAAGCGGCCGCGACCGCCAATGCTTCCTCGCGCATCGACCTGCAGGATGGCGAATTCCTGATTTCAAACACTATCCGCAAGGGCGAAGCGCAGCTCGTCGGCAACGCCGTGCCGGTGCGGGATGGCGGGATGTACTCGACCATCATGCACCCCTTCATGTCGTATGACCTGTTTTCCGACAACTCGGCTGGATCCGCGATCGATACCCTGAAGCGTACCGAAGCCGGCGGCACCATTCTGAAGGGCGGGATCTCACGCGGCTATCAAGTGCTCGAATGGTCTGGATGCCGCATCATCCGCACCCAAACGGTTCCGACTTACACCAACTACCCGTCCAACGGCAAAACCGGCTATGGCATGTACACCGTGGGCCGGGAAGCCATGCTGGCATCGGAGTTGCTGGGCCAGAGGGTTCCACGCAATCCCAACTTTAAAGTCAACGTGAAGACATTCGGGGATAACGACATTGATTTGTCGAACCCCATGCTGCAGACCCGGGCGATTGTGAGCTACGACTGGTTCCTGGGAGTTGTGGCCCGTCCGAATACCAACAGCACCATGGGCTTCCGCCGGGTGCGGGGCGAAGTTTCGGCGGTTTGAAAAGGCGCTTTTCAATCGAGTTTGGGCAGTCACAAGAGAAGGGAAACACAAAGTTATGACATTGCTTTGCGCTGCAGTCTTCCTCGGTTCCGGCCATGGGATCCTTTTCTGGATCGTGACGGCTTTGGGCCTGATTGGCATGGCCAACACCAATACGATCAAGAGCCAAATCGTTGGCGTTGTCCAGAATAACCTGCAACCGCTGACCAACGCCGTTGCCGGCAACACCGCAACCGCTTTCTCACTGCTGCCTGGCCCAGTTTCGGGCGCGGGCGGAGGCGTCATTCCACTAACTCCAACGGTGAACAGCCAATCGGCGACATGGTTTGGCACTTCGAAGAAATTGAAGGTGCGCGCGACGGGGACAGTAGTCACCGGCGCGGCGATGACGCTGACCTTGAAACTTTACCTAGTGCCAGCGGTGATTGCCGCGGGCGCCCTCGCCAACCAGACTTTCACCAACTGGAATTTGCTGGCGACCTCGACCGCACGCGCCTGCAACACCACGACCGCCGACTGGTGGTTCGAAGCGGAGCTGCAATTAAGCGCGATTGGAACCCTTTCGGGAATTTTCAAGGACTGCATCAACGACCTGTTCGATGCAGAAGCCGTCGTCACCGCGGCGACCCTGCTGACAAGCGATGCGGATCTGAACTTTGTGCTGGTTTCGACGCTTTCGGTTTCAAACGCGGCCAACGTCAACACGGCCAAGGAATTCTCCCTGGAGCAAGTCTAGGGAACACGGGGGTTGCGCCATGACTGAGTCAACCAACTCGGCGGGTGTGATCCCCGGTTCGCATTTCTCGCCCTGGTATCCTCCGATCGCCTACATCGTGCGCCACGGCGAAACCGAACTCAATGCGGCGAACTGCTATCGGGGCTGGGAAAACCCCTTGCTCAACGACGAGGGCATGCGGGCCGGCGAGGCCATTGCCAATTATTTTTCTTACGAACGCCTGGGGCGAGTTGTTTCCTCGGATCTCGATCGTGCCCAGCAGACGGCACAGTACATTATGAACACGGGCACCGTGGCCTGCCCTTATCTTTCGACCGATTTCAATCTGCGGCCGTGGGGCATTGCGAAGTTTGCCGGGCTCGAAAAAAACGCGGCCAATCAGAAGAAACTCGATTACTACATCCAGCATCCCGACGAGCAGATTCCCGATGGCGAATCGCTGAACGGCTTTCGCTCCCGCTTTGAAGATGCGGTGCAGAGCTATTTGTCGGTGCCCTACGAAGGCCTGCCTACGGTGATCGTGACCCACACTTCGAACATTTGCGCGTTGAACGACATGATTTTTGGCGAAAGCGACGATCCGGAAGTGAATGACCTGGTCGAGCCTGGAGGAATCCTGGCGGTGTATCTCAAAGAGGATGGCAAGTTGCACATGGTGCCGAGACTGGGCCAGGCGCAGGCGGAAGTCGAGCCGGAGGCTTCGTAACCTGTGGCCGTCATTCTGGACCGGCGCTTCCTGGATGGCGAGTTTCTTTGCCCGAAAGAAGCCCTCGCGAAGTATTCCGCCACGCGCATTGAGCCGATGCACGATCTTTACCGGCTCTATGACCATGAAAGCTTTTGCGACTTTCAACGGCGAAAAGGCGAGGTGCTGCATGCCAGCGAGTTCATCGACCGAGTGCAGCGGCTCAACCCCTTGCTCTTCATCCAGCACCAGCTCAACTTCGACGACGATTGGGGCTTGTATATCGACTTGCTTGGCCGCGCGATTTATCTTTCCGGCTTCCCCAAAGGATGGCTCACCGAGTTTTCCTACGCGCTCATAGATGAGCGGAACCTGCCCACGGAAGAACGGCGGGGCTGGCGTTCGGTGCTGCTGCGCCTGATGGCCAAGGGAGTTTTGGAGTGGGAAGCGGTGGTGGGCGAGTTTGGCCAGAGCGAAGGCCTGAATTCGGAACGCTGGATGATCTACACGGCGCCCTATCGCAACCAGGACGGCTCCCAGATCGTCGCGCGGAACATGGCCAACGAATTCGAGTTGTGAAACTTTGTGAATATCGAACCTGTCTGTGAGGAGCCCTGAAATGGACCAAGTGGAACCGGTCAAGATCCATCCGCTCGATCTGTATGAAATTCTCACCGAGGTCAACACCGATTTGGTGAAGATCCGCCTCGAGCTGCTGACGCTCGATGGCTATCCGCTGATCGACTATCAGGACAGCATTCACGAGGTAAACGGGGTCCTGTACGACCAGACCGTGGGCGTGCCCCACAAAACCACGCGGTTTGACGATCAGCTGAGGGCGATCGGCCTGCATCCTCAGCATCCAGAGCCCACGCCGCCCGAGGGTTCCGATGCCGCTTGATAAAGATCAAAAGACCGAAGTGCGGGAAATTATCAAGGAAGTGTTTGCCGGCTTTGCTCCCATTTTGAAAGACATCGCGCTGACGCCGGAGAAGATCCGCGAAGCCAACAAGCCTTACGAGGATCCGGCGGCGATCGCGCGCGAACTGCGCGAACGCGAGATCTCGCGCCAGCAGTTCAACGAAGCCCGCAAGATCACCCAGGCCATGCAGGAAGCTTGCCCACACAAGGACAAGAACGAAAAGTGGGCCATCAATCTGCAGCACAACTTTCCCGACCACCAGCCGCGCGGCATTTGCCCGCATTGCAATCTCTGCATCGAGCCGGCGCACTGGGTCATTCCCGGCGCCGGTTTCGACGGCGGCAACGGGTTGGGAAAGCCCTACATCGTGGCGGAACATCCGCTCTATCACATCGTGCGCCAGCTAGAATCGATGGCCTAGGAAATTGAGGGATTGAAGTCAATCCCTCCGCTGAATATCGAAGGCTTGAGTAGAGAGACTCAGGCCTGTTTCCTCACAGATCCTGCAAAGGCCCTAAGAGTCCGGACTGAGAACCTCTCCGCGACCGGTGCTGCATAAGCTAAGGCGCTCTTTCGAATCGAGGTTCCGACCATCATGACAACCCCGAGCACTTCCCGAGGCTATCTTTCTTCCGCACGCACCGCTGGGCCGGTTTCTTCATACTACGAGGTCATCCAGACCGATTTCGGCGTTCTGGGAGGAGTTGCTCCTTCGCTCGCCTATAACGCCGGCTCCGGCTCCCTGGGGGCGTCGACTGCGCGCTGTGCCATTACCTGGATCACCGCGCAAGGCGAATCGCAGATCTCGGCCGAAGCCACGGTTTCCATTTCCGCGGGTTCTGGCGCCTTCACCATCACTCAGCCGACTGTGCCCTCGAATGGCTCTCCCGTGCTGGGATGGCGAGTGTATTCGAGTTCCGGAGCCGCGGGCTCCGAATTGCTCAATGTGTCGGCCCTCTCCACGACGCAGGTTCAACAAAACTTCACCACCACGGAAGGCGTGCTTGCGGGCTTCCCGGTGGCGACGACCGCGGTGCAGGTGCTGATTTACGGCGCGGGCCAGGCAATTCCTGCTTACGATCAATCGGGCATCCAGTCGCCGCTCCCCTCGGTAGCGGCAAATTCGACGGTGGACTATTTCGTGCGCGTGCCCAACGCCGGAGGGTTGTGGAAGCCGCAAAAGGCGATCGACTTTATGCGGCCGCAGTATGCAACGGAATCGGCGGGCATCCAGATTGGCAACGTGGATTGCAGCCCCCTGCTCTATCCCGGCGTCAACACGGCCGCCTCACTCGGCACCTACATGGTGATGGCCGGCACGCTCTACCTGTGCATCGCGGCGGGCACGACTGCAGCCGCTTTCATTGGAGGATCGGCCTTCAACCAAACCAAAGGCCAAACCACGACCGATGGAACCGTCACCTGGCTCAGCTATGGCAAGGCCACTCTGATCCGTGTGCACATTTCGAATTCGACCGGTTCGGCCGCGACTCCGGTTGCACAAGAATACGACTTCTTCCAGGTGTAGAAAGGGCGTTCGATGCGCTTGCGTCTTATCTTTCTAGTTTTGGCTCTGAGCGCCATGGCTTGGGGCCAAGGCTCGGTCTCCACTGGCACGCCGATCGTGTTCGATCAAAATGGGCAGCTGCTTCAGAATGCCACCGTTGCGGTCTGCACCAACTATCCTGGCCTGACTCCAGCTCCGCCTTGCGGTGAAACCGGAAATTCTCTGGCCACCCTCTATACCGACATAACCCTGGGCACGGCCTGCAGTGGAACGCCGGGAAGCCCGTTGAATAACGTCAATTCGCCAAGCGTAGGAGCGGGCTGCTCGAATCCCGGAACACCTTCGAGTGGGAATGTGATTGCCTACAGCTACCCTGGGAGCTATTGGTGTGAGTTCTACGGTTCTGGTTTTTCGACTCTGGTTTTGCCGTGCGTGTTCCCCACCAACGCTTCCATTCTGCTCGCGAAAAACATCAACGGTGTGCTGAATCCCACAATGTTTACCGGTACCGGAAATAACGACATCGGAGACAAGATCAACGCTGCGGCCGCCAGTTGCAGCAATGGGTGTGCAGTCTACGTTTCTCCGACAGCGAGTTGCCAGAACTACTCGACTCCGATCGTTATCAATACCCCAGTGACCTTGACCGGCGCTCCGGGAGGAGGAAGTTGTCTTAATTTCACTCCAGCGTATGGGGTCGCGATCACATTCAACGGCGGGCAGCAGCATCGTGGGACGGGCGCGCGCGACCTGAAAGTTACCGGAGCCTGCACAACAACTCTGTGCAGTGGTGTGACGGCGCAGGGCATTGTCACAAACACGACCCTTGGGGCCGATGACCAGTTTTTCTTGAATGTGCAGGTTGGCGATACCGGAGCTGGATTTCTCGACGGCTGGGTTTTCAGCGGCACACACAGCACGTTCCTCTCTTACGTGTTGAACAGCAGCGCAGTGGCTAACAATGTTGGCGCACTCTATTCTCAGCTAGAGGAAAATAACCGCTGGGTGGGCGGCGTCTTCGCCGCAAACGCGGTCGGGGTGTCCATCACCGGCGCTGGCAACACGCTCACGATTGATAAAACGTCATTCGACGCGAACAGCACATGCGCGATTCAAGACACCGGAACCAATGGGTGGCTCATTCTTCGGGATCTCTGGTTCGAGAATCCAGAAGCAACAGTCGGCGGGGGTGTCTCTTCGGCTGGATGCTATCTCAACTTGACGGGCAGCGGGACTCTTTACCAGTTCTACAGTCTCCACTTGCAGGATGATTGCGAGGTCTCTCCGTGGTGCACGCCTGGAACCATCACAACGATGGCGACCATCAGCAATGCCGCTGCGGTCATAGGGAATGGGGGAGAGGCTTTCAGCCAAGGCCGAGTCGTGACCGAGGCATTCAATTTCACCACGAGTACTTCAGTCGATTGGCCAGGCTTCTTTACTTCCGGGCTGGGCATTCAGTTTCTCAACGAATACAATCCCAGCTTTCTAACAGGGGGCGGACGTCTTTTGTGGTGCCCTGGAACCGGGACTGTGTCCGAGGTTCCGTGCAGGTTTAACAGCTACGCCATGCAGTTCGATTCGATTACCAGCAACAGTGCAAATCCAGCCAGCAGCGGTTTTCTGGCGCTGGCAGCCAACGACAAAATCGGATGGCGCAACAATGGGAATTCGGCCGACTGCCTGTTTGGCAGGACTGGAGGCAACGATGCTCTGGGATGGGGTTGCGGGAACTTTTACTTCTCGAACAGCAAAGGGCAGCACTTCCAGAATAATGCAACGAACAGCGATGCCGACTCGGTGTGCACGCTGGCTAGCGGCACATGCAGTTTCAGCTTCACTACTCCCTACGGAAATCCGCCGAATTGCGTAGCTTCGGTAACCACGAGCGGGACATTCACGCTCGGAGCTACTTTGAAAATCAATGCGTCCACTAGCGGATATACGGTGACTTCGACGACAGGGACGGACACGGCCGGGATCGCCGTCCATTGCGCAGGAAACCCGTTTTAGTTTTATGCCGGTCCTCCTTGAACCCGCCTTCGGGAACATGACCACCACGGTCCAGTACGTCATGGACCAATGCAAGCTGCACACCAAACTGCAGAATTATTTCGGAGTGGGGCAGATCACCGGAGAACCGGGCTGCGGCATTGCCAACCGCGTCAATCAGATGCTGCTGCAGCGGCGCATGGCATGGAAGTTCAATCGCGTCGAGCTGGGTCCGACCGATGGCAATTTCATGGTCACGCAGCAAGGCATTCAGGACATGCGCTTCGCCGGCGCCACCGCTTTCGTGTTGCTGAACAATCAGGGTGGCTCGGGAACGCTTCCCTGCGGCGGCGTAGGCATTGACCTGGCCAATCAGCCCGTGAATGGCGGCGCCGGCGGGATCACGATTGCAGGATCGGTGATCACGGTGCAGACCTTGGATCCGCATCCTTTCACCTCGGCGAATGTGGGAACGACGCTGGTCTATCTGACCGGAGTGGCCAACCCGAATTTTAATTCGAACTTTTCCTATACGCAGCTCACGCAGACTTCAGCCTGGACCAATGGCTTCACGCTGCTTTCGGTCATCGACAAATACCACTTCACGCTGCAATCGAACAACGCGGCGCAGCTCGGCGCGGCGCCCACCGGCGCTCCGGGAATTGGCAATCTGGGCTGGCTGGAATCGGCTTCGATTCAGGACATCAACTCGACTGCGTTTCCGCAGCCGGTCAAGCCGATCCAGGCGGTGCACCGGATCTCGCCGGAATACACCACCACCGGCGACGAGCTGATGTTCTGCGCCCTGATCGATTACAACAACGGCGTCATCAAATTCCGGCTCTCGGAGCCGATGGGAACCTACTGCTTCCAGATCAACGCGGTTTACCAGGCGCGCGCGCCCAAGTTGAGCACGGCGAAATCGATTTTTCGGTGGCCCGATGATCTCTCCTTCGTGCTGGTCGAAATGGCGCTCTGGCAGGCTTCGCGTTTCGCGTATGGGCTGGCCGCGGAAGAAACGATGAAATTTCAGCAGTCGGCGCAGCAGGCGCTGATGAGCGCGCTCGAGGCGGAAGACAAAGAAGACAACGTGCAAGGCATCACCCCGGAATGGAGCCTGATGCGCTGATGCCGAAAGCCGCCGAGCCGCTGGTCATTCCTTTTTTCAATTCTGGGCTCTACACTCACCGCTCCCAGCTTTTTGCCCCATATCGTTCGCTTGGCGTCAACATTATTTCCTACCATGACAGCGTGCTCGATGGGCAGGACATGGAGCTAATTGCGACCTTGCAGTGGCGGCGCAGGGCGGGCTTTGTGCGCTATTGCAGCCAGCCTCTGGGCGCATCCGAATTCCCGCTGCAATTTTACGGCGCGCGCTCACCCACCGGGAATTGCCTGACCTTCGTCGACACCAACGAAAACTTCTCCGTTTTTACTCCGAGTTCGATTACTTCGCTGGTGACAAAGAGTACGGCCGCGCAAGGCTTCATGCAGCAGGTTGGCGCCATGACGTATTACGCCAACGGCGTGGATTTCAAGAAGTGGAACGGCTCCGCGGTTTCCGGCATGGGCACGGCCGCGCCGGTGGCGGCGCCAACTCTGTCAACCTGCGCTCTTCAAGTCGCTTTCTGGTTGCCACAACAGGCAGGATTGAGGACGATCCTGGATGCGAATGGTAACTTCCAGAATTCGTCCGGCGGGGCCACGGGATTTCAGCAGCCGGTTTGGGGCACGACTTTCGGATCGGTCACGAAGGACGGCAGCGGACAGTGGATCAACTGTGGCCCCTATCAGACCTGGCAGCCTTCCACGGCCTATCAGCATTTTCAAATCGTTGTCGACGACAATGGCAACCTGCAGATTTTGCTCAGCGCTGGGGGAACTTCGGGAGCGACCGCACCCACCTGGAACACGACTATTGGCGCCACGACCACCGACGGATCTTTGAACTGGCAGGAATTTGGCAATGGGAGTTCAGGCACCGACACCGGCTCGGGCTTGATCACAGTTCAGGGTGGCTATGGCTGGGTCTACGCCTTCCGAACGGTTTCTGGGCATTTGTCGACCGCATCGCCGGCAGCGGTTGTGGGCCCGGGCATCGGGCAATTCACTGTCGGGTTGAATGGAGCGAGCACTTCCGACCCGCAATGCAATGCGACGGCCGCGGTCACCAAGATCCAGATTCAGAACGGCATTCTTACCGTCACCTGCAACAACAGCTTTGTGCCAGGCCTTTCGATGACGTTCAACCTGGGCACGGCGAGGTTTCTCAACACGGTGACAGTCGATATCCTGACCGCGACCGCGACGCAGTTCACGGCCGCTTTTACCCACGCGAATTATGGGCCCACTGCGGATTCGGGAACGGCGATCTTCCAGGCGATCGAAATTTACCGCACGGACGATGGTGGGGCGCTCTATTACTTTGCCGCCGCGGTCACAAATAATTCCAGCCTGGGGTCCTTCAGCTTCCAGGATACGCTGCCCGACGCGTCGCTCGATTCGCAAGCGATTGCGCCGCTCAATCACTTGAACGACCCCCCGCCAGGCGCGCCCGGAAGCCTGGTCGCGACCGGGGGCACCATTATGGCCTACTGGATGGGCCGGCTCTGGATGGCGGTGGGCAACAAACTTTACTTTGACGCCGGCCCGGATTGCGTGAACGGTGTTCCTGAAGAATCGTGGCCACCGGGATACGTGTTTCAGTATCCCGGCCCGATTACCGCGCTTTCGCCGACGTCTCAAGGCTTGCTGGTGTGGGGCGCGGATTATATTTCCATGGCGCTGGGCGGGCCGCAGACGCTGAGCTTCTATCCCTACGATTTGATGAAGGGCATTGGCATTGCGACGCCCAACGCCTTGTCGCAGGATGGCGACACGCTTTCGATTCTGACCACGCAGGGCCGCGCCTTGCAAATCAATCTCAGCGAAACCGAAATCGGAACCTACGTTGCGGAGCTCATCGAACAGATTTTTGCGCCGCCGACTTCTTACGTGACCACCCACAGGAATGGCACGGATAACGGCTTCTGGCTGGCCGATGGTTCGACAAACTTGCTGCGCTATGGTTTGACGGTGCAAGCATGGTCCACCCTTTACAAGCCGGTCGGAGGCCTGGGAGCGATTCGCAGTATCGAAACGAGCCCGGGAATCTACAGTCTGCTGGCGGGGCGCGCTACGCGGAATGGCTACATCTTAGCTCGGAGTTCTGGCGTGGGCAATCCCAACGCCGTGAATCGCCAGGACGATGGGCAGAACTACACCAACTGCTTTGTGACCATTGGCAACATTACGCTTTCGCAACCGGGCCAGCGTCTGGTGCCGCTCGAATACATTGTCGGCTACTTCGACGCCGCGGGCACGCTTGGGCCGCTCAATGGCCCGAACCAGGAGCCGGCAGCGAGTGGCTACTTCCCCCTGGGGGGGCCATCGTTCCCGGCGGTTTATATTTTGCCGAACGAAGTCAGCGGCACTTCGGGAATCGGCTTTCAGCAACTGCTTGCCGGCAACGCTTCTGGAGCCTTGCCAGAGCCGCCAGATGGACAGACAACTCCATCCAGCACGCTCTTAGCATTGCGCTGGCCAGCGAACCAGATGAATGGCCTCGCCTGCTCGCAGCTCATGCACCATTTGCAGGTGAAGTTTGTTTTCGCTCCGGAGAATGCGCCCAACACAATCAAGGCCATGGCGCTGATGTTCGAAAAGGATTAAAAACCGTGCGCCCGTATTTGCCCAGTCCGCCCTATGGTCGCAACCCGATCCGCTGGCCGGTGCAACCAAACCTGCAGACGCAGATTCAGCAGATCAAAGCGGCGTCGCAGTCTTCCAGCCTTTCGCCGGTTGCGGTTGCGCCGGTGACCAGCGCGAACATGCCGAAGGCTGTGCAAAACGTTGGCGCGGCCGTGAAGGCCTCGGGAAGCCAGCGCGTAGTGACGGTGCGCTTTACGCGATCGCCCGACCCGTTCTACCAGGCGGTGAACGTTTATTTGCGGCAAGGCAACCAGCAACCCGTCCTGGTGGCGTCTTCCCCGACGTCCCCGATCAGCTTTTCGGTTTCGAAAACGCTGGCAGCTTCCACGGTGTTTGTGCAAACTCAGGGCAACTGGGGGCCCATGCCGCTCTCCTCGAGTCCCAGCGCGGCGCTTCGTCTCGCCTGAATATTCAACCGTTTAGGTGAGGAGACCGATCCCATGAATGCCACCCTGGCCGTAGTCCCGAAAGTCAGCCCACTATCCCCAGCCGAACTCGACAAAATTGGCAAGCGCCTGGAAGACATCGCCGTCGAAGAAGAGTACCTGCGCGCGCAGGTGAAAGAACAGATCGAGCATTTTGGCTTCACGCCGGCGCGCGCGGAAAAATCGAAGCGCGTGGTTGGCGCCGCTTACCAGTTTACCCTCAGCTCCGGATCGACCACCGAAATCAAGGATGCGGAAGTCGAGAAGATCCGCGCCGTCTGCCCGGAAGAATTTTTCTCGAAACTCTTCCGCGTGGTCACCAAGTTCAAGCTGGCGGATGGCGCCGGCCTGGTGCTGGCCGATAAGTTGCCCGCCAAAGTGCCCACGAAAATTCGCCAGATGTTCAGCCGCGCGGTGGAAACCAAAGAGACGGCCGCGCGCCTGCGCATTGAACCGCTCGCCAAAAAGTAGGAGGTGCGCTGTGCAGGATGAATACACCGTGCGCCTCGCCGGCGCCGACGATTCGGAACGCTTTGCCAAGTGGATTGGCGGGAGCACGCAGATCCCCGTCGAAGACGTGAAAGCGTCGCTCAAAGAAAACAATCCGACTTCGGTCGTCCTGGTCATCGAGAAACATGGCGAAGTGGTTCTGTTCGCTCCGCTCTATGCGGTGGCGCGGCTGGCGTTTATCGGCTTCAACCCGGAAGCGGCCGGACGCGAGCGCCTGAAGGCCCTGGACGCGCTGAAGAAAGCTTCGCAGGCCTTTTGGGGGATGCACGGAGTCAACGAAATTGAAACGTTGACCATGGAAGATTATCCCGTGGCGCAGTGGGCGCTGAAGCACGGGTTCACCCTGGAAAGGCGGCAAGTGGTGAAGCTCGTGACTCCCTCACAACCGCAAAGCGAAAGCGTGCACTGATGTGCTCGAGTCCCAACCCGACCGAAGTTGCCCTGCAGCAGTCGCAGGCGGCGTTTACCAACACGCTCGACTCTTCGTTCAAGTCGACGTTTGCCAACCAGCAGACTATTTTGGGAATGCTTTCCACCAACCTGCAGAAAATGATTGTGAATCCGCAAGGGTTCACCCCGGCGGAGATGACCGCACTGCGCACCGGGGCAACCGATACGACGGCCACGCAAACCGAGAACGCGCAGAAATCGGCGGCCGCTTATGGAGCTTCGCATGGTGGCGCGGATCTCGGTTCGGGCGTGCAATCCATGATTCAAGGCGACATTGCGACGGGCGGGGCGCAGCAGCTCTCGCAGGAACAAAACCAGATTACGGTCGCCAACGCGCAGCAGCAGCAGCAAAATTATTGGAACGCGATTCAAGGACTGACGCAGGTCGGCAACGCTTACAACCCGACCGGCTACGCGGACTCGGCCACACGCAGCGCCAACGCCGTGACTAACGCGTCGAATGCGATAACCAGCGAAGAGCAAGCGGGCTGGCAGGACGCATTTGGCGTGGTCAGCGGCGTGGCAGGACTGGTTTCGGCCGCGGCGGGAATCCCGGGACTGGGCGGCGGCGGTGGCGGTGAATGAGCTCGGCATTTACTCCCGATATGTCGGGGCTGTCTCAGCCAGGCGCGCAAGCGCCTCAGCCTCCGGCGGGTACTTCCGCGCCGACGCCCACGCAAGCGGCCGGCGGGATGGTCGACCCGTCGACGCCGCATGGCCGGCTTTTGCAAATGGTGCAATCGCTAGCAGTGGGAGTCGATTCGTTCGCGCGCGCCGCGGCCACTCACGGCCGTGAAGGCGGCGTGGGAGAAGTGCAGGATTATTTCGCCAAACAGCAACAGGAGAAGCTGCAGCAGGAGCAAGCCACCACGCAGCAGGCCGAGGCGAAGCAGCGATTGCAGGAAGGCGATCTGCGGATGCGGGCCATGAACGCGCAGATGATCATGCAGCAGGCCGCGTATCATCACGCGCTGCAGATGTATCCGATGGAAGAAAAGGCGGCCTCGCTCGATGTCTTGAACAAAGCGACGGCTTCCTACAAAGACGCGCTCTCGGAAGGTTACGACATTGCCGATCCGAACCAGGCGGCGCTGTGGCGGCAAATGCAGTCGAACATTATTAACATTCCTTTTTCCGGCGATCAGCCAACGCAGGAAGTTTTGCAGACGGTGCACGATGCCGCCAGTAAAGACGGGAAAAGCCTGACGGATTATGTTCCCCTGACCACGTACACCGATGCCAAGCATGGCACGGGCGGCGAAATCTCGCTGGTGCCGGCCGCAGGCCTGCAGCAAGTGCAGGCCACACCGAAGCAGATCTCCACCGGCATGGCGCAGATGCGGGCAACCCTCGACACGGCAAAAACGGCCTTGGGAGCGGACGACCCTGACGTCAAAGCACTCTCCGGGAAAGTGGATCTGATCCAAAGCGTGCTCGACAAAGGCGGGAAGCCTTCCGCCTACGATTTCATTTCGCTCAATTCAAGCGTGCTGGGGCCACTGGCCACGCGGATCGGCGGCGCAACCCAGAAGCTCAAGATCCAAGAAGCGCAAGCCAACGCGAGCAAAGCGCAATCGGATGCGACGAAGGCGGCGCGCGAAGCGGATCCAGTATTGGCCGCGCAAGATGCCGGGTTGAAAGCTGGGAAGGAAGCGGAAGCTCGGCAGCAGTACGAAATTGCCCTGAAAAAACTGGAAGGACCGATCGCTGAGGGCATCGCCAATGACAAGGAAGCGGGGACTTTGATCGAAAACAATTACGTCAAACCCTTCCTGGAAAAGATGGCGTCCGTCGCGGAGTTGAATGCGTCGCTTGCCGATGCCGAGAAAGGCAATGTCGCAGCTTCCGCATCTGCAGTCTTTAAGTTGGCTGGAATTACGGTGCCAGCGGAGACAAAGAGAATTCCTCCTGAAGTCACTCGGCAGTTACAAACTATGGGCGCACCCGGACAAAGGCTCGTCAGTTCGCTGCAGGATCTCGTCAGCGGCGACCCGTGGACGCCCTCTTTGATCGCAGATGTTCGCGCATTCGCAAACGATCAAGGGAAGGTCGCTCAAGAGAAGCTGCGGTCTGGCGTGAAGATGACGAACGTTGTCAAAGGGACCCACGTTGACCCTGACGCGCTAATTAATGCCTCTGGCTTCCAAACTGAAAGCGATATGTCTCAGGGTGCAGGGTTCTGGACGGATGTGAAGTCGCTCGGCGGCAAGGCGAAAAAATGGGCGACCAACCAGTAGTAAATACCACGGTGAATCCAGCAGGCGGAGCCAGCGGCTCATTTGAGCCATTCGATCCCACCTTAGCCGGCCAGCGCCCTCTTGCAGATGTCCCCAGCAATGGCACAACTGTCCCAATGTTGTTCGATGACGGAACTCACGGCATGATACCCGTGAAAAACGTTCAAGCCGCGATCAAAGATGGCGGCAAAGTCGCGCAGTATATGAAATTTGATGATGGGACCCAAGGGCCGGTCCCGTTTGAAAAAGTACACGATGCGATGAAAGACGGCGGCCAATTAATTGGAAGCCCACCGCAGCTTCCGCAGCCTCACCAAACTCAACAGGAGATCGATCAAGGCCTTGGGGGAGCAAACGCGGAAAAGGAATCCGAGCTCGCCGCAAAGTCTATGCAGAGAGCGCTGGGAGCTTCCATGTTTGGCGGCGGTCCTGGCCTGAAAATGGTCGAAAGCGAAGCATTGCCCAGCTTCAAAACCCTATGGGACATCGCTAGACGAACCACAGCGGATTCCGAAGTTGCCTATTCGAAGATTTCATCGGTTGGATGGAAGAAGTTTTCCGATACCGCAATCAAAGGCATGGCCGATGCCACAGAATCAGGAGACGTCGTGAAAGCGAAGGCCTATCAGGGTGCCGCGATGGCAGCAAAACTCTATAGCAAATATGAGGCGGCTTGGGCATGGATCGGCGAAAAACTGCCTTCAGCTCCAATCGGTTTTAAACTCTTGCTCTTTGGGAAATTGGCTAAAGACGGTTACGATTCGCTCTCGAAGGACGATTCCGAGAAATAGAAAGCCCGCTTAGCGCTTTCCGGCTTCATCTTCAGCGTAGAATTGCGCCCACAAATTGTGTCGCGACAGGAAATCTTGTAGGCGAAGACTGTCCGCCATGAGGAACTTGTCGAAGAGTTTGTGATAGCGCGGCCAATTCTCTTCATCGAGCTCCGCACACGCGTGCATCTCGTCTGCCTGGTTCGTAAGATTCACCGAGGTTGGAAGGTCGACTGCATCATCCGACCTAAAAAGTTCAGCATCTTTCCGGCATTTCTCAACGCTAAGAGGTAAGGCGGTTTGTTCCCAGGCTGGAGCTGCCAACCCCACTAGCAACATCGCGGCGAGTCCTGAATACCCAATCCCTTTCATAGAGTGACTGACGGGCACGAAGTGTGCTTCAGCTTTTCAAAGGTCTGACGCGATGGCCATTTTACTCTCAAAACGATTTCGCAGTTTCGCGATACTTTGTCTGCTTTTGCTGTTCTGTGCCAGTTTGGCATTGGGCCAGCAGACTGGAGGCCCGACCGGCGGGAACACCGCAACCGTTGGCACCAGCTCTGCCTGCCCCAACATCAGTGCCTGCGTTGACGCCACCACCATGCCGGGCTCGGATATGTGCCAGAAGATCACCAACGCATGGCTGGCGCTGCCGAACTATGCGGGCACGGTGGACGCCCGCGGCTTCCTGGGGAACCAAGCGTGTACAGTGGCCACCGCTACGGGTTCCGCGACCAACGGCATGTTTCCGAACGCGAACTGCCAGATCGGTACGCAGAACGGCAGCACTTGCAATGGAGCCAACATCGCCAACGGCAAACTCTTGCTGGGCGCCGTCAACTGGTATCTCCCGGTCGTCTCAAGCGAAGCAGGCTATACGGCAGGAGGAGCTGGCAGCAAGCTGAACTATGAACGCAGCGGCACGGTGATCGTTCCCCCGGCCGTGATCATCGAAGGCATCGGGACTGCGGCAGGAGGGGCGATCAGCGGCGAGACGAACATCCTGGCCTGCCAGTCGCTAGGTTATCAGGGACTCGCGAACTGCCCCGCGCCCGCGGGCACAGAGGTTCACCAAATTTCCTCTTTCACCCTGACCCAGAGCACGAGTTATCCCTACCGGAACTATCTGGCGATCACCACTTCGTCGCAGTCGGACATCGTGGCTGGAGAGCCCTTTCGGATCAGCGGAGCTTATTCGAACACCGTTTCACAAATCGTCGATTTCAACAATTCCTACACCGCCTGCGAATCCTCGGCTTACGCGGATGCGATTACCGATCCGACCTGTGGCGGCGGAAGCGGTCCCTATTTCAGCACAACCGGAGCGGGAACAGTTTACGCGCCGGTGAGCAGCGGCATCGTCAACGTCCAACTGACCGCGCTCGGGACCACTGGCTGGACCTCGTCGACCGGCTGTTCACTTCCGCCTCCGACAACTCTGGGTGTGCAAGCCACCTGCGTAGTCACAGGGAGCGGTGGCGTATTGACCGGGATCTATATCGTGAATCGGGGGACGGGATACGCGCCCGGAGCTACCGGATCGGTCACCCTCACCTGTCCAGGCTCTTGCACCGGGACTCCCGCGGCTACTTATTGGGCGATTCCTTCGAGCTGCACGCGCGCCACCAACGTGAACTGCGGCTACCTCTACGGCGAATTGCCGCTGCTGCACGCCATCAGCTTCAAGTATGGCACTTCCACCGGCGTGGCGGGCGTCGGCGTCTCCATGTCCGACCAGTTCCGCAACATCAATGTAGACTGCAAATTCGTTCCAACTTGCGTGGGCATCGCCGGGCGAGCCATCCAGGAGCAAAGCCAGATCAAGGATTCCTGGGCGGGCGACAGTCCGGACCGCGACATCGATATTCACGGTTTCGCCGCGCAGAACGCCGACAAGATCGATGGGCTGCGCGTCACGATTGGCACGCTGGTGAACCGGCAGAAGACTCTCCCGGCTGTCGGCTGGAACAACACCGGCAACGCCCTGACTCTCGCCACTGCCACCAACACCTTTGTCCCGTATGGGGTGTACTACATTTGGGGCGCGACTGGAATCTCGTGCGCTCAGAGCACCAACACGACAAGCCTGCCTACCTACCCAACCTACGTTCCGCTGGTCGCTCTCTCGGTTATGGCAACATCCGTGACGCTTGACGCGATTGGTACAAGCTGCGGCGGTTCCGGCACGATCACCGTGGCCGGCTCGATCGGCGAGATCTGCGAACCCGGCAAAGAGGCAATGTATTGGGGCGATGTCGGCCCGCACGGCAACAATGACTTCACCGCCGACCTGTCGAACTGCACGAACAGCGGAGGTTTCCCGGTCGCAGTCAATGCCGCTTTTCGGATGAATGTAAGCTCCACGTCGTCGGACTATGGGCTCGGCGGCCACGCGGAAGGCGCGATGTACGGGGTTCTCGCCGGAGATTCAAACCCCTTCAAGGGGATGGCCTTCCTGTCATGGTCCGGCATTGCCACTCCGAACATTGGCGGCTTCGGCAATTTCAATCAGGCGGGGGGAGAGTATCAGGCCGAGCAGACTCCGAGCGCGATTAAGATTCGCAGCGAGTACTACAGCACGATCACCAATGGCACCACGGATTACCTGATTGAAAACATCCAGCGCAACAATGCCAACGCGCTCTATTACACGATCAACGACGACAACCCGATCAACGCCACGCTCACGGATGGCGCGCATATTCAAGACGGCGTGACCACGCTCTACGCGGTCGATCAAACGCCTTTGTGCGAGTCGTTGCTCACCACGGCATCGACCGGCTCGGCTCTCGGCTGCCCGCAACCCATCGCTCCCGGCAAAGGGGGCACCGCTCTGATCTTCCAAGGATTAACTGGAGGAACCGCGGCCGCGATCACACAGAACGTCGTCACGATTTTCGGCAGCTTCTACAACCAGAATCTCGTCACTGCAACCGCGCCCCACTTCAACTGGAACGTCGCCTTCGCGGATAACACAGCAAACGTTTACGACTTGGGGCTGTACGGCCCTTGCCTCCCTGGACAGACGAGTTGCCCGCTGATCATCCATCTCGGAGCGACCGGCGGCGGGGCCGCTGGAACCGCCTTCGCGCCGAGCACCGGACTGAAGGGGGGCGCCGTCACTACCTATCCCAACCCGTTCACGCTTCTGCCGGGGAACTACTATCTCGCCGCGACGACCAACTGTAGCTCCACTTGCGCCACGCTGGTGACCGGCCCAGTACAGATGGAGTTGGTCGCTGCGAACTCGGTCACGGCATCGTCGGGCGGCGTGTTGCCGGCGGCGATCACAATTCCAGCGGCGTCCATCACCAGCGCGTCAGTGCCGCAAACCGGGATTCATTGAGGCCCTCGTGAACGATCTCCAGCAACAATTCCTCGCGAAAGCCACGCAAGAGGCGATCCGCGCCAACCATCCCTGGCCGCGCATGGCAGCCTGCGAAGCCGCCTTAGAGAGCACCTGGGGACACAGCGAGCTGGCGATGACGGCGAATAATTTGTTCGGCATGAAACAGCACGCTCACCCGATTTACGGAACCATGACGCTGCCCACGCATGAGTGCCTGGACGGAAAGTGGATGGCCTGCTCCGCGAACTGGGTAAAGTACCCGGACTGGCGCGGCTGCTTTGCCGACAGATTAGCCACGCTCGAAAGACTATCGAACGTCTATCCGCATTACAAAGCGGCGCTCGCGGCCGGCGACGCGCAGACCTACATCGTGGAAGTTTCGAAGACCTGGTCTACCGATCCGCAACGCGCCGAAAAGGTGCTCGATCTGTACCGGGAATATATAGCTCTCAGTTCTGGATCCAGCTCGCAGGCCTGCCCGCGCGCGTGAAGCGTATCCAGATTCCATGCGTCTTTCCCCCGCATAGCCCAAAGCGATACAGAAAGGACAAATCCCATGCTGACGAAAATCAGCGATACCTGGAATTCCCTGCCCCACCCTTTGCAGGCCGCCATTATGCTCTTCGGGGGCGCCGCGATCGGCGTGCTGAAACACAAGCTTGCGGTCCCTGATGCCTGCCTGACCGCGGTGTGTTTAAAGGGCTACGTGATTGACGCCCTTCACGGGGGAGTGGGGGCGGTGGTGGCGCTATACATTCCGGCGAATCTTCCGAAGTGAGCCGGAACGCAGCCGGCGGTCGTAATCCTCTAACCAGTCGAGAACTCTGGCGGTGAAATAGTCGAGCGCCGCGGCCAGGTGCGACGGCTGAGTTCGGATGGCGTCCATGATTCATATTGCGGGCCGTTGGGCAGGCGGCGTCTGGTCACTTTTGCTCACTTTGCACAAACCGTAACCAATGGACCCCTTCGCCGGACTCGCCGACTATCTTCTGGGCCGCATCAAGCAAGGACTCTGGGCGCAGTGGCTCCGCTTCCTGTTCGAGATGGGCTTCTCCGCAATTGTCTCGTTTCTGTTTTCCTGCGGGCTGGTGCTCTTCGCGCAGGGTCCGACGTGCGTAGCGGTGGGCTCGGGGATGATCTTCGCCGCCTGCGCCATGACCTACTTGTTCCGGCGCGAGGCGTCAAGGTTGACCAAGGGGATGATCGTCGTGTTGCCCGCCGATGAAGCGGCCAAGGAACTCGCCGCCAATTTTCAAGTGATCCAAAAACCTGAACAGGAGAAAAAATAAATGAGTGCAAAATCGTGGTTGAGTAAAGTAGGCGAGGACTTCAAGAAGGGCTTGGATGACATCCTTCCCTACGCGGAAACTTCCGGCGAAGTGGCTGTCGATCTTTTCGCCCCGGCGCTCGGACCGATCTTCAAGACAACCGTCACGGCCGCCGTGACCGCGGAGAAGAATTTCGCAGCCGTCGGAAAACAGGGGGGCACCGGCGCATCGAAACTCGCAGCGGTCACGCAGGTCGTTGGAGGGCTCATCAAGCAAGGCCTGGCCGACGCGGGCAAGGCGAACGACAACGCGGCGGTGCAGAACTACATCAACTCCGTGGTCGCCATCCTGAACGCGGCCCCGGCGAAAGCCTAGCTTCCGAATTTCACCAGCTTCCCTTCCCCGCCGTCAGAGCTGTCGATAGTCTGCACGGTGGGGAGGGCCATCGTCCGCTGAAGCTCCTTCCACGCCTTCAAGACCTTCGGTTCGATTAACAGCGGCACCGGCAGGCCCATTTCTTTCCGCATGGCGATCCAGCTATGCAGGCTGAAGGTGAAGTCGTTGGCGATCATGTCGCGCAGCAGTTCGTAGACGATGTGATTTAAAGGCTGGGAGCGCTGCGGCGGTTCGTCTCCTTTGGCCATCAGCTCGGAACACGTGACGCAGATCGAGACCGAGGCTTGCGGGGATCGCGGGGCATCTTCCATGCCCACGGCGCGCAGGCGAATGTCGGCCACAAAGGCGATATTGCTGGGTTCAATCATTTGGCAGCACTTTAAGCAAGGAGCGGGTTGACGGACCGGCATATTCGTTTTTCTCCAGTGTTTATCATTGTGGAAACGGTTGTGGAAACGCGGCCACGCCACTTATCCTAGCTGATTTCGGAGGCTGGATTCTCTGGGGCATCTGGTCAGTCAACCCATTGTTTGAAAAACTCGATCGGTTTTGAAACCCGGCGGATTTTTGCCGGGTTTTTGCTTTTTGCCTGCACCGTTTCGATCTCAGGGTGGCGAAGGAGTGGTCATCGGATTGCTTTTCACACCTCATAGGAGCGGTTGGGGTTGGTGTTGGGGTTGGGGTTGGTGTTCGAAAAAATGCTTTTTTAGGTTTGAGATCGCGCGAAGCGCCACCTCATGCTTTTGATGTTTGCCGTGGCAGGCGTGAAAAGGGGTAGGGGATGGGTTTTGTTTTTATAGCTTCTTTCAATTCAAAAGCTTACTTCAGTAAAAGCTTACTTCACTCGCAACCGATTGCGCCCCTAAAGCGCAACCGATTGCGCCCCTAAAGCGCAATAGGATTCATCTGTGCAATGGGATGCATCCATGCAATGCATTGCACCCTTACGCTGGCGAGGCGCATGGATATTGGAGGTTTGGTAGGTGACCCACTCCGCATCCGCTTAAATGGCTGGCGAAGTAGGGATTTCGGTTTGGCCGAACCTCGGAGGGCACCCCCAGCAACTCAAGTGCAAAATGGGGCTTGACAAGTGTAACGTGGTAACGGTATGGTTGGCGGCATGGAAACACGAACTTGTGCGGCTGACGACTGCAAGAAAAACTTCCTCCCGAAGTTCGAATGGGAGAAATTCTGCTCCCGCAGATGCGCGACCCGGATGCGCGTGCGACGTTTACGCGCTAGGCGGCGCAACGGCCATCCTCCACCGCCTCCGGCTGGACCGCCTGATGGCGGAGGCCCGACTCCCCCACCGGTGGTTCGAGACGGTATTCGGCGGGAATACCTATTATCGGACTCCGGGCATCGCGGCCGGCGTAAACCCTCTCGTTCTGCAACCGTAACCTCGCGGAGCCCACTCGATGCCGCCGCTTGAGGCTGTGCTAAAAGCGGCGGATGGTGAATACCTGGACGCGGCGCGTGCTCTCCCGGTTGGAGCATGCCGAAGCCCGCGAACTCTGTCCCCACGGCCGCGACGATTACCGCATCGCGTGGATCACCGTCCTGAATGCCGCCGAAGGCGTTCGCGATCCCTTTGGAGCCGCAACCTACGCGGTCCTGGGGCTCCATCCATCAAAAGTCTGGCCTGCCATTGTCGCGCGCCGCAAAGCGCTGCTGGGGCCATTCTACGAAGAGTTCTGGGGCGAAGCAGAGCGACGTCTGCCCCCCAAAAAGCCGGTACAGTCCGCAAATCGGCCACGCGAACGCGCGGCCTGAGAGGAGAGTTTTTCCGGTAAAAGCCAAACGGCGCGGAAGCCCCCTTCCGCGCCGAGCAGTGCTTTTGCCCCAACCCGCCAAGATCGAAGCGTATGGCAACAGCGCCAGCATATCGCAAAACGACCGCTTCTGCCAGCGGAAATTCGAGTGGCTCCGTCACTCCTTTTTCGCGCGTATCTCTCGTCCGAAATTCGACTCTAGCTTACTGGAAACGCGAGAAATTGGCTGCGCTGATGTCCCGCTTCAACGCCGCAGGAGACGACCTGTACATGGAGATGGAAGCCGCCTCGGTCGTCATCGGACGAGTCTCCAGCCGGCGCGAACGCATTTGCCGCCGGGCCGTGCAATATTTGTTCTCCGCCCTGGTCCACGAGGACAAGGTTCTCAGGATCAAGACGGAAGCTGGCAGTTGGATTCGATGGCGCGACGAAAAAGGAAATTTCCGCCGCAAGTTCCGGCGCACGCGCACCTACGAGATCCTGCCGGAAAAACTCACGCCGCGAGAAAGCTATCAGCAATGGGTCGATGCGGGAAAGCCGCGTCCGGATAAGCCTTTTGAGACCTCGGCCAAAAAGATTGAGCCGGGAGGCCCAGCCAAGCAACCAATTCCCGCCGCGGGCCGCGAACATCAGCCCAAAACTCTTGCCGCTCCGCAATCGAAGCGCACCCGCCGGGATTGCCGCAAGGTTCTGGAACTGCAAAGCAAGTTGCTGGGATTTGGCTGGACGCGGACGCAAAGCGAAGCGGCCGCCGGTGCACATCGCGGCGATCCGACGGATACAGAGTGGCTCCAAAGCAGTATCGCGCGCTATTTGGCGGAAGACATCGCGTCGCTGGAATCGATTGGCCCAGCACAGCACGCAGCGACCAGGCTGCGAGGCTTGCACGATCGCATCCTGCGTGAGATGCCCCCGCTGGTAGAGGTCGAAGAAGAGCTGACGGACCTCGAAGGCTTGTTGCTTCGCGACCTGGAGCGTGCCACGGATAACGATCTGTTGGCGAAGATTTCAGATGACGCCCGCCGCCAAGTTCAACCGTATCGAGCCCGCATGCCCTCGGCGCAGATCGAACAACTCGTGCGCCAGGCAGGCCAGAAATCGCTGCTGGCGCACTGGAAAGCGCCGCAGCTGAGCCTGTTCTACATGCAGCTCGACAATGTGGGGCAGGATCATCCGCCTACCGACCCTGAAATGTTTGCGCGCAATGCGCGTGCGGCTTTCGAAGAGGCCTGCAAGCTGTATCAGTTCACGGTGAAGTCCGTGCTGGATGGCATCGGTTTCTGGGAGATGAAGTTGCTCTATCCGTTTGAATGGACGGAGAGCGACGAAAAGGGTGGGCCATGAGGCCCGGAAAGCAGGCGTGAAAGAAGGGACTATGTGTCGCCTTAACCGCTGAAAAAAGTTTTTGCATTTGTTTCAACCCGACCCGCCAAAGGAGGAAAGTGAATATGGCATCAGCACCCCGCAAGCGTCCGGTGATCGTGCGCCGGAGAGTCCAACTCCCACTCCCCACTTCAGCCAATCAACCTTGTCTCACGCCTGGGCAAGTCGCCCGCACGCTGGATGAACTCGAAGCGATGGGCTTCATCGAGAAAGTGCGCGACGAGCACAACGTCACTCGCTATCGGCCGCGGCTGGTGGCGCGAAAGATTTCATGAAGTTGCTGACCGAGAAAACGAGTCCTCCGTGCTCGGTCCGCGGCGAGGGCGGCGATGCGCTACACATCGCCGTCCTAGATTCCGACGTCTGCCGCGACATGCGCTGGTGCGTGAACTGCGCCGGCGAACAGATCTTTGTCGAAGTCTACGAATTCGACGGAGGCCGCGTGGGATGTTGTCTCGGCTGTGGCGATGAGCGCGTGATCCGGTTTACGCGCATGAATTCGGAGGTGGCGTGATGCACGAGGAATTTCTGAATGTGATTTTGTTTGGGCTGGCGATCCTGAAGTGAAGCTGTTGAAGGTATGGGAGGCAAGTCGGTAATGCGAATCGTAATCTACGCCGACATTTTAGGTGGCTTCATTGGATCAAGCAGGCACATCGCGCCTCCAAGGAGCGTGCGTAACGATCTGTTGCATCATGCTCGTCCTTGTGAAGCCACCTAAAATCCTTAACAAAATGGTTGATATTGTGCTCAACTACCGCCCTGAAACAAAGCAAAAACCGCCCCGGAAACGCAAAATTGACCCGAAGCCGATGCTACGCCAGTCCTTGC
>Ga0182014_10001014_pt1 | contig 38246 bp, 27 predicted proteins | sample 612S2DmetaG_FD_120489 | JGI IMG/M metagenome (GOLD analysis project Ga0182014, IMG submission 120489) | Permafrost microbial communities from Stordalen Mire, Sweden - 612S2D metaG | ecosystem: Environmental > Terrestrial > Soil > Wetlands > Permafrost | place: Sweden: Stordalen | collected... | reverse complement strand
TTGCGGAAATCGCCCTGGTGTTTGGAGGCATCAGCCCGCACCGCCAGCTTGCCTTCCAACATCGACTGGGTCAGGCCCACGCCGTCAGCTACTACTTGGCCGATGGCGTCAATGCAGGCATTCAGGTTGTTCTTGATCTCGTTAAAATCGCCAACATAGCTGTCGGTGATCTTGGGCGGTATGTCACCCTTGGAGATGCGGTCTACGTACTCCGCAGACACGTTCAGCGGCTTGATGACGTTGTCCAGCGTCAGGTTGAAGCCATCGATCACCTTGCGGAAATCGCCCTGGTGTTTGGAGGCATCAGCCCGCACCGCCAGCTTGCCTTCCAACATCGACTGGGTCAGGCCCACGCCGTCAGCTACCACCTGGCCAATGGCGTCAATGCAGGCATTCAGGTTGTTCTTGATCTCATTGAAATCGCCGTTGTAGCTATCGGTGATCTTGGGCGGGATGTCACCCTTGGAGATGCGGTCAACGTACTCGGCCGATACGTTCAGCGGCTTGATGACGTTGTCCAGCGTCAGGTTGAAGCCATCGATCACCTTGCGGTATTCGCCCTGGTGCTTGGCGGCGTCGGCGCGGGTGGACAGTTTTCCTTCCACGGCAGCCTTCGACAGCATGACGGCGTCCTGCACCAGCGTGTCGATGGACTCCATCGCCAGGATGGCTGCCGGGACGAGTCGATCGTTTTCCGAACGTTTGCCCACCCGCTGCAGTCCGTCCAGTTCTTCTCTGTAGTCCGCCCTTGCCAGGCTCTCAAGCACCTGGACCGTGTGAATGACGTGTTCTTCCACCGTGTTGGCCGCCTTCGCGAGGTCCGCGAAGATTCCCCGGTAGGCGCCTTGAACTTTGACTGAGCAATCATTCACCGCCAACCGCTGCAGAACAACATTCGCTTCCAATAATCCGCTGAAGCCATCAATGCAGGCATTCAGGCTGCCCTTGATCATGTTGAAGTCACCCTTGTAGTCAGCGGTGATCTTCTCCGGGATGGCGCCCCGCGAGAGCTGATCCACATACTCGGCGGTGATGTGGAGCGGATCAATGAGTGCGTCGAGGATGCTGTTTACGCCCTCGAGCAGTTTGCGATCATTTCCCTTGAACGCCTCCACATTGGCACGCTCAGTGAGCCGTCCCTCTTGCGAAGCTTGAACCAGCCTCAGCATTTCTTCCTGCAGCCGGTCATTCGCTTTGGTGGTTGACATGTGGATCTCTGGACGGTCCAGAACGGCGACGCCGCTGGCCGCGTCTCGGTTGGGACGAATCCCATGGCCGTTACTGCCTTGTGTTGCCATTGTCGTTGCTCCTTTGTGTTTCAATTTGGCTGTTTTGCCGTCACCGGCACTTGATTTCTGGCCCGCTTGTTTTTCCCTCGGACGGCCGATTCGCCGCCTGAGCCGTTTCACTTCATGCTGCGCCGTCGCCACTCTCCACTTTGCGGAACAAATGCCCGTCGGGAATCACGCGCTCAAACAAGTGCGCGAGTTGCGGCGGCATCTCCTGCGTCTGTTCGGTGGCCAAAAATCCCCCGGGCGCCAGCGCCCTGTGAAACATCTTCAACACTTCGATCCTTTCCCCCGGCTGAAAGTGGAGGAGTACGTTCTTGCATACGATCAACGAATAGCCGTGCCCTATCTCCTTAAAGGACAAGAGATCATGGCATTGAAAAGTGACCCGCCGCCGAACCTTGTCGATCACGCGAAGGTATCCGGGTCTACCATCCTCTTCGAAGTACTTTTCGAGAATGCCCTGGGGCAGCCGCGACAACTCCTCTTGCGGATACACAGCTGCTTCAATCGCCAGGCGGAACTGGCCAGTGTTCTCCACATCGGTGGCCTCGATGCGGAGATTGTTGAAGGCGAAATGTCCCATCCGCTCGGCAAACAGTATGGACACCGTAAAAGGTTCCTGGCCCATGGCCACACCGGCATCCCAGATGCGGGGATGATTGCGGCCCGCCAGGCTGGGAAGACTGTATTCCACGGCCCTCTCCAGCACCTGCTGGTCTCGGAAGAAAAATGTGAAAGCCAATCTCAATCCTCAGTGCATCCCGGCACGATGCCGGTTGTTCGAATGCCTTTGTTTGTTTCTCAGCACTTAACGAGCGCTACGCTGCCATGCCCACGGCGAGATCCACCGTTCTCTCTGTATCAAGAACCAGCAGGAGCCGGTCCTTCAGCTTGTAGACCCCGCGGATAATCTCCCGCGCTGCGGGATCGAGGTTCTCCGGCGGCCGTTCATAGGTCGCCGCGTCCATATCCAGCACGTCTCCGATCTCGTCCACCAGCAAGCTCACCGCTCCATCGTCGGTTCGAACCACCATGTTCATCGGCATCTGGTCCCCGGAGCGCGGCGGCAGGCCCAGCCGCCGACGTAAATCGATTGCGGTCACGATCTGTCCGCGCAGATTGATCAGCCCCTCAATGACTCCCGGGGCCTGAGGCACATGGGTCATCTGCTGAAAGCGCAACACTTCCTGGACGCGAAGAACATCCACGCCGAAAAAGAGGTCGGCCACGAAGAAGGTTGAGAACTGTCCGCTGCTCAGCGCTTGTTCTGATTTCAGGATTGCGATCTCGGTCGTCATCGGTTATCTCTCCTCACCCGCGCCCACAAGCGCCGTCTCAACAAGAACTGACGGAGTCTCAGCGGGAACAGGCCCCGCGGCCAGCCGCTTTATCGACTCGATCATCGCCTCCGGGTCAAACTTCACCTGGCAGTCCTGGAAGCCCGCCTTCCGGGCGGCGACAGACTGCGCTTGCCCGGCCGACTCGGCCAACGCCAGAACTGGAATGCATTCCCACTCCGGCCTCTCGCGCAAGGCGGCAAGCAGGGCAGCGCTGCTGTCATTCGGAAGGTCCAGCGCCACGATCACTACGTCTGCCGGTTGCTGCTCCATCCTGTGCATTGCCTCCTCCAGATTCGCGGCCTCCATGACCCGGTATCCCGCCATGTCGAGGCTGCTGCGGATCAGGCCTCGTGAAAACACCGAAGCTTCCACAACGAGAAGGTTCTTGCAACCTGCCGGTCCACCCGCCGCCGGGAACCAGGACTCCGTAGTGGCGTGGATCACCTGGTTCAGATCCAGGAAGTCCGTGACTCGCTTGCCCACCACTCCCGAGCCGAGCAGCCCTTTGCGAGCCGACTTCTGGCGAATCGTCACTACCTCTTCGGCGACATCCAGAATCTGGTCAACCACAACCCCCACACTGCGTTCGCCGTCGTTGAACACAATCACCTGCACCGGGTCGACGATCAGGTCCTGGTCCTCGATGCCCGTCTCCAACACCGCCCGCAGCGGTACCAAGGGAAGAATGCGGTTCCGGTACTGCACCACCTGGCATCCGCCAGCCTGCTCGATGACGTTGCGCGGAAACTCCTCCAACCTGGCAACGAGGGCGAGCGGAACGGCTAGGCGAGCGAATGAACCGGCCCTGAACAGCAGCAACCGTTGCTGTTCGATCCCCAATTGCGCTTTCTGTTCCGACTTGGCGCGAGCCTGCTCCCGGGATTCTGTGAGCACTCCGGCACTCTGGCCGATCCCGAGCACGTCGAGAATGAGGGCAACTTTGCCGTCACCCATAATGGTGGCTCCGGCATACACGGTGATCCCCTTCAGTTGCTTGCCCAGGGGCTTGACCACGATTTCCTGGGTGTCGTTAATGCCGTCTACCACCAGACCGAACTGCCGGTCTTCCGCCTGCAGAACGACCATACTGACCGCCTCAGTCCGTTCCGCCGACGTCAACCCCAGCACCTGATTGAGATAGGCTACGGGCAACAAGCTCCCGCGCCGGCGGTAGACGGGCGTTCCATGCACATGCTCGATACGCCTTTCTGAGCTGTCTCCCTCCAGGCGCACCAACTCGAGCAGGCTGACCTGGGGGATGACAAATCTCTCGCCTCCGCTGGTAACCACCAAGCCGGGAATAATCGCCAGGGTGAGAGGGATCTTTAGCTTGACCGTGGTGCCTGCGCCGGGCCGGCTGAAAATGTCGACAATGCCGCCAATCTTCTCGATGTTGGACTTCACCACGTCCATGCCCACCCCGCGGCCGGAGACGTTAGTCACCTTGCGCGCGGTCGAAAACCCGGGCTGGAAGATGAGGTTCAACACCTCACGATCACTCAGCTTTTCCATCTGTTCTGAGCGCAGAAGGCCTTTCTCCACCGCCCTCTGTCTCACCACTGCAACGTCAATTCCCGCCCCGTCATCGCCGATTTCAATGTTGACTTGCCCGCCTTCGTGATAGGCACGAAGGCTAAGTCTTCCTTGTGGCGATTTCCCGGCCTGTGATCGAACTTCCGGCGCTTCGATGCCGTGATCGCACGAATTGCGAACCAGGTGCACAAGGGGGTCTTTGATGGCTTCGATAATGGTTCGGTCGAGTTCTGTATCCGCGCCGTCCATCTCCAGTTGGATCTGCTTCCCAAGGGAGACCGCCATGTCGCGCACCACGCGCGGCAGCTTGTTCCAGACCATGCCGATGGGCTGCATGCGCGTCTTCATCACGCCCTCCTGCAGCTCGCTGGTGATCAGGTTCAGGCGCTGCGAAGTGGCATTGAGAGCGGCATCTTCCCGTTCGGTGTTGAACTGCAGGATCTGGTTACGGGTAAGCACCAGTTCTCCTACCAAGTCCATCAGCTTGTCCAGCAGACCTACGCCCACGCGGATATTGGCGTCGGCCGCGGACGACTTGAGGCCGCACTCGTCGGGCTTCGGTCTTTCGCCCGCTTCAAGGCAACCGTTCACTGCCTGAGGCTCCGCCAGCGGAACAGGCGCCACGTCGCAACCGCTCGAGTCTTCGGCGCCGGCCGGAGACTGCGTCGCGAGACGCAGTCGTTCGGTAATATCCTCAAAGCGGTCCGAGCCCTCTTCCCCGGTGGCCTCGATCGAGGCCAGGACCTTGCGGGTGGCGTCGACGGTCTCCAGGATGAGCGATATAAGAGACGGCGTGAGTTCCCGCTTACCGTCGCGTAACTGGCTCAGCAGGCTCTCGGCTTCATGGGTAATCCGCTCCAGCGTTGAAAACGCGAAGAAACCGCAGGTTCCCTTGATGGTGTGGATAGTGCGAAAGATGCTGGCCAGCAACGCGGCATCCTGCGGGCGCTTCTCCAGTTCCACGAGTTCCTGATCCAGACGCGAAAGGTTCTCATGACTCTCGACTAGGAATTCACGAATCACATCCTGATCTTGCATGCCAGTCTTCTCCATGGAGCCCAGGCGGTTCCATACCGACCCGTTGCTGCGTTAGCGCGAATCTCTCTCTCAAACCCGGTTGCTCTTTGCAGTAATGAAATTCCGGACAGCACCCAAGCTGAATGACTTATCGGCTGCCGCCAGGAAACCCTTACCCATCCGCTACCCACACCTCCTTCTCATGGGAATGCAGTGGGATGACGGACCCAGATTGAGAATCCTGAGCACAGGCAAGGCTCTCGTTTTCGCGACAAGCCAGCAGCGTTGGTCTGCTCTGTATTCCTGTGATTCCGAACCTAATCTCGTGCACCGGCCAGTCCGGGCAGATCCGGCGATTCATTTCGTTGCAGTTCGAGAACGGGCCTTCAGTACCCTTTTGGAATCGCCATTCCGGCAGGCCCCTCGTGGCACAATCCGCTGGGAGCGGGGACGTAGTGGACGCCGTAAGCCCGGACGATTCAACCTCCAGGTTTCCTCCGTCGCCAAAACAAGAACGGCCCGTGACTGGCCCGCAATCTCTGGAGTATGATCGCGTGTTCAAGAGCCAGGAGGTAAGACAATGAAAACCGCGCGCGGCATCTCGTTCGCACTGTTTCTATTTCTGGTCATCGCCCAAGTCTGCAGGTCACAGGCCGGCCTGCCCGCAAAATGGGAAGAACTCACCGGACCCGACTTCATCCAGGCGATTCACCGATCGCAGGGAGTTTGCATACTGCCTTTCGGCATTCTGGAGAAACATGGCCCCCATCTGCCCCTGGGCACGGATTTGCTGGATGTTCGTTTCGCAGTGATGAACGCGGTCGCGCAGGAGTATGCAGTCGTGTTTCCCGAATACTACTTCGGCCAGATCTTTGAAGCCCAGCAGCAGCCCGGTACGGTCGCCTACAGCCTGTCGACGCAGCTCACTCTCCTGCAGGAGACGGTAAAGGAGATGGCGCGCAATGGCTGCAAGAAAGTGGTCATTGTGAACGGCCACGGCGGAAACAACTCCCTCCTCCCTCTCTTCGCTCAAGCGCAGCTGGCCACCCCTCGCGACTATGTGGTTTACGTTTTCGGACTCCCCAACTTGAAGGTGCCCGGACGTCCGGCCATGAAGACTCCGATGGACCAGCACGCCGGCGAAGCCGAGACTTCGCACATGCTGATTGCGCGGCCCGACCTGGTGCATTTGGACCGCGCCACCCAACAGTCGGGTGCTGACCTGAATCGGCAGTCTCTGCCCGACTCTGTATACTCCGGCATTTGGTGGTATGCGCGATTCCCCAATCACTATGCGGGCAACGGCGAGGCGGCCAACAAGGAGTTGGGCGCGTTTGACCAGAAGGAGTGGTCGCGTCAGATTGCCGACGCGATCAAGGCCATCAAAGCCGACGAGGTAAGTCTTAAACTGCAGAACCAGTTCTTTGAGGATTCGCAGCATCCGCTGGACACGAAACAGTAGCCTCAACTTCTGTTGAGGCAGCCTTGGAAATCGAGCCCACGGACCGCAAAGGGAATCGAAAGTCCTTCGCGCCTCCGCGGTGGCCACTCCGTCTGGCGTAGAATGAGGCCGCTTCCGGAATACGCTTTCACGCGCCGCGAAAGCCGCTCCGCCTTAAAGCCAGTTCCGGAAAACCAAACTGCATTTTCAGGGATGGATTGAGATGAAGCTTCTTTTTCGCACTCTTGCCGCTCTCCCCGTTGTCCTACCCGTTGTGATGGCGGGATTGTCCGTCGCGGCCGTCCGTGCCCAGGCCATTACCGAGATTGGCGGACAGAAAATCGTGACCCTCACCCGCGCTGCCGGAGGCGCCAGGCCGGAGTTCTCCTCCGTCACCATACTGCCCGGCCGCGGCATGGAAATACTGCAGGTCACCGCCAATTTCCCGGGCAAGGGCAATGTCGACGTGCTGGCGTCACCCGATCTGGCCGGCGCCGCGAAGATGCTCGACCAGGATGATGACGCCTTCGGGGACTTAGGCTACCGGCTCGGTGCGGCGTTCCTGGTTCCCTATCCCAATCGCATTCGCGGCAAGCTTTCCGCTGACGGGAAGACGCTGACGACCGAGTGGCAGGGTCACGCCCTGACGCTGCCGGCCAATAACATCGGCCATAACCCCGGTGCAGAGCGCCATGCCATGCATGGCCTCATCCTTAAATCCAAGACCGAAGATGTCAGCGTTAAAGAGGTCCAGGGCGGCCAACAAGTGACAGGCGTCATCCATGCCGGCAACTTCGGCGGCCATTGGTTCTCGAAGACCGATCTGGTGGTGACCATAACGCTCACGGCCGACGCGGTCGACGCAAGCATCGTGGCTAAAAACGTTGGCGGTGAGGCCGAGCCTATCGCCATCGGTTGGCATCCTTACTTCAACCTGCCCTCCGGTGACCGCACCCAGGTCAGGCTGCACATACCCGGTTCCAGCCTGGCCGAGGTGGATAACTACGACAACGTCTTTCCCAGTGGAAAGATTGAGCCTGTCAAGGGGCAATACGATCTCCGTTCCCCCGGTGGCGTGCCGTTGGCCAAGAACTTTTATGACGATAACTGGAGCGATCTGGGGTGGAAGAACGGCGCAGCCACTGTCCAGATCATCGACCCCGCTGCAAAATATGGCGTCAGGATTGAAGGGCTGTCGCCGGAGATCAAGACCATCCAGGCCTACGCGCCTCCCGCCAAGGAGTTCGTGGCAATCGAGCACCAGTACAACTTCGCCGACCCCTTTGGCAAGGAGTGGGGTTCCAAAGACACCGGCATGGTAACGCTGAAGCCCGGCCAAAGTACCCGGTGGCACGTGCGACTGCGAGTCTTCGTTCCGTAGTCTTCCGCTGCGGGGCGCCCCGTGTATCCAGCGGGCCATCCGCCTCCCGGGGGGTATGAGAATAGGCCCAGGGTGGGGTTCGGCAGGCGAACGACACCCTGGCGCCACCGTGGCCATTGAGCTTCGCCTCGGAGGGGTGAGCGAGCCAATGCATCCGCATTACGAAACCTGCCTATTTCGCGCACACCTACTGTTCCTCGCTATTCCGCTGTGCCTTTTCCACGAAGGAACACCGCCAGATTATCGCCCCCGAAACGCAGTCACGCCTGCGAGCCTACATGGGAAGTATTGCGTGCGATCACGGCATGAAGGCCCTCGCTGGAGGGAGAATGGACGACCATGTTCGCCTTCCGCTCTCCCTCCCGTCTTCCTTGGAAATTTTCACGGCGATGCGCGACATCAAGAGCGGATCGTAGTGCTGGCTGCACGAAACAGGCCAGCTTCAGGGCTTCGAGAGGCAGTATGGCTGCAGCGCTTTCCTTATTGGATGGAACCAAGTCGATCCACACTAGCCGCCTCGACCGTTCTTGAACAGATGGCACAAATGGTGGAGACGATATTAGATGTCCCTCAGCTGCTAAAAAGCCCCTGATTTCATGCGGCTCTAACGGCACGGCTGAAGATCACCCCAGCGACAAAGACCTGTCGCCGGGGACCCCGGTGAGCCGAGCTCTTTCAAGACCCGATCTATGCAACGAGCCCTAAAAGACTTACGGCAATATTGCTCCTGCAGCGTGCAATCGCGGCGTGTTAGACTGCGGCTCATTGACACGGAGGAAATCGATGGCGCAGAAACTCTGCCGGCGGCACCGCAAGGAGTGCGAGGCGGCCAAGCAGAAGGCTCGAAGAATGGCAAATTTGAGGAGGGCCGATGCGGTTGGAAATGCTGCTGCATCAATGTGTACCTGTGCGGTCTTTCATCCCGGGATGTCGTGTCGCTGCAAGATACAAAACACGTCCCAAGAATCTCTTGAATGAGCTTCGAGGTAGCGCCCAAATGCACATGTACTTCATCAGGATGGCGATCAGCTTAACATTAACTGTTCCATGCTCTCGAATGTCTCGCGACACCATCCGCAATGCTACCCAAAACTGCCCCTGACCCAGTGCCGATCCGACGCATATCGTGATCAGAAAATAGGATAGCGACCTCTTGGTAAATAGGAACCTATTATCGGCTGCCCACCGGTACGAGTATTCCCAGGTTCCGGATTCTGCATTTGTAACGGTCCCGATTCGCGGACGCGATAGCTCATTGTGAAAGATGGCCAGCGGTTCGTCCACAAACAGAAGCGCATGAGGCACGACCTTCATTGCACGCAAAATCCAGTCCGTATCCTGATTGCGCTTCAGACCTTTCGTAAACGGGACCTCCAACAAGTAACTTCGCGTGATCAGCCACGTCGAGGTCTGGAGAAATCCCGTTCTCGTTCCGAAGACGGTGTCGCTACAGAACAGGTATTCGCTGATGTCCTCCTCTTGATGTGGGATTGCAACCGGCAGAATCAGTTCAGCGATGTTGTCCCGCGCGAAGTACTTACAAGCCACAAGAATGTTGGTGGAAGTTGGACGGGACTCCACAATTGACCGCAGCTGCTTTTCGATTTTTGCAGGCAGCCACTCGTCGTCATCGTCCAGCAGCGCAATGTATTTTCCTTTCGCTGCACGCACACCGACATTTCGTGCCTCTCCGCCGCCCACGTTATTCGGCAGAGCGATCATCCTCAGACGGGAATCGGCGATGGAGTTCAGTGCCTTCTCGGTTTCTGGATCCGGTCCGTCCACGACGACAACCACCTCGATAGCGCCGAAAGTCTGATCCAGGGCGCTCCGCACAGCGCGGCATACCAGCAACGGCCGATTGCGCGTGGGGATCACTGCACTCACCAGCGGCGCGTCAGGATCGTTGTACACTGATGATCCCTTTCTTACCGGTAGCGAGTTTCGGAGCGCCTAACAAGTTCCCTATCAGGGAACCAACAAGTGTTCGCACGCGGTTCGTTGAGAAGCGTGAAGGAAAGTTTCGGATTGAAGACGCTGCTCCAGCCGGAGAGAAAAGAGGCGGTCCGGATGAGCGCACAGCAGCGAGAAAGTAGCAGGCAGTTGACTAGCGCTTCGAATCCCTTCCGGTTGTGGTCTCCTGCCGAATTCGTATGAACTGGCTGCCCATTCCGGCTGCGCTCCTCATCTGGATGCACAATAACAGACAGCGTACCTCTCGCCTCCCGGCCAAACCACTCGACAAACGCAGGATCGTCGCTCGAAACGAAAACTTTTCTTGTTTCTGGATGATCTGCGGCAAGTTTCACGACCGAGCGGAAACAACGGCACCAGTCAACTCTCTCTGCTTCATTCCATTTATCCGTACCCCGAAAATGCAACCCGATCACACTACCGTCGCTGCCGAACTCGCTTTCTATAAAACGATCGACATAGCTTTCGATCATATCGTTTACGCGATAAACGGTACTGAAGAGCCGATGCCCTTCTTCGATTGTCATGGAAGGCCCGAAGGCCTGAGCGAACGAGGTTTCCTCAATGTGCGTGATGCGGAGAGGTTTGCGGAGTCTCTGGCTGGAGTCTTCAGCGGCTGATGCGAACTTGTCCGTTTCCACAAAAAAGTCATGAAACCAGTCGTGCTCTGGACGATTGCTGTAGCCTGGTCCGGTCAGTCGGATGCGCGGGAGCAGTTTCCTTTTATCGCAGTAGGCAAGAACATAGAGGCACCAGTTTAGTTGGGCAAAGAATCCGTTGGTGGCGCAAATTTCGATGTCCAGACTAACCTTCTGGGCACGGAGAGTCCATGCATTGAGAAAACGCTTGAGAGGGCGGAATTGCGGAAGGTCGGGAATCAGCATGGAAAGGTTATTCCGCAGGTTGAATACAAATTCTTGTCAGTTAACCTATTATCCCAATTATAAAGCTTGATGCATGTTCCATCACCAACGAGCGTCTGCGCCTGACCCACTCTACGCATAAGTGGCATAATCCCGGAGCCGCTTTCCCGGATCTACGCAAAACGTCTAAGCAATCTTCCGGACGCCCGTGAACCTCAGAAGTTCGTCAAACGTTTCGTCGCGTGTCACCAGGCAAAGCACGAGATATGCGGCGATCCCGAGCACCGTGCCACCTCCGAGACGCGCAGCATCGCTCCACGCATGCGCCATACCGACGTTAAACAGAAGCACTATGGCGCCCATCGCGAATGTCATAACGGAGATTCTCGCCACGCTACGCAGGATTGTAAATACGGAGAGGTGAATGTACCGTCCGGCGACGTAGTAAGTTGATACGCCGGAAAATACTGCCCAAGCTGCATAGGCATAAACGACCCCCATCACTCCATGGCGTAGTCCCACCGCCATGGCGACAACAAAAGCGATCGCGAGAAAGATGCTGACCTGAAACTGAGCCCTTGTCTTTCCCAGTCCGGTATAAATCCAGCCCACTGGAGCAATGATGGACTGCGCCAGGCCAACAAGGCTCAGGACGTGCAGTACGGGAACTACCTCAACCCATCGCAGTCCGAGAAGAACCTTGATAAATGGGTCAGCGAGAACGGCGAGACCTATCATGAGAGGAAATGAGATCAATGCAATTAGCCGTATAGCCGTGAGGAACGTCCTTCTGAAACGCGGAATATCCTCTTGCACCTGGGACAGTGCTGGGAACATCACCTGTCCAAGTACGGCTGAAATATTGTTCAGGGGCAGCAGCATCAACGAGTAGCCGCGGGAGTAGATGCCGAGCGGGTGTGCGCCAAGAAATTTTCCGACCGCAAGATTGTCGCCGTTGCGCACCCAATAGTTGAACGAACCAAATCCCAGCAGATAACCGGAGTATTTCCCCATTTCCTCTGCGGCAGCACGGTCGAAGAGAAAGTGCGGCCTCCAGTTCGAAAGGAGCCAGTAGGAAACGGTTGACATGCCGCTCAAGATCAGTATCTGCCACGCAAGTGCCCATATTCCAAATCCGAAACGGGCCATGACTAGAGCCACGCCCCCCGAGATTACTGTTGCTCCCGTGGTCGCTATCGCCAGTCTGCGGAATTGGAACTCCTTGGTGAGGAGAGCGGACTGTGTCTGACCGAGCGCTTGCATGACAAAGACCACCGATATCAAGCGCGTGAGAGGGTCGAGGATCGGTAGATCATAGAATCGGGCGATTGCAGGAGCGATAAAGTAGAACAGCAGGGTGAGGCAAGCCCCGATAGCCATCTGGAGCCAGAACGCCGTCGAACGATGCGCTTCGGTGATTTTCTGGTTGTAGATGAGCGCGGAGCTCAATCCGCTGTCCGAAAGCACCTGGGCAAATCCGGTGAAGACGAAGAGCATCCCGATCGCACCAAACTCGGCGGGTGTGAGTAGGCGTGCAAGAGCGATGCTAAAGCACACCTGAAACAGCTGCGTGCCGAACCGTCCCAAGAAGCTCCAGGAAAGGCCGCGAATAACTCTCTGTCGTAGGCTCACGATTTGGCAGCCGTTCCCGGTGATGCGGCTTCACATTTCGAAGGAAACGTCATCATCAGATGATAACCGGCAGATCGCGTGACCCGGGGACCAGCCTCAGAGATAGCAAATGGGCACAGCATCAGGATGACGAATGCCCCCCATGGGCTCGCGCAGGGGCATCTCTGGAGTTGGCCAGTGGCTTCGGTCTTCGTAGATGAATGTCTGAAAATTCTCACTAAAGTCTTCCGAAACGAAGATCGTAATTTTTCTGAAGAAAGGTTCATAGCGCCTGTAGTAATCAAGCCCCGGAGCGCGTACGTGACCGACCTCAAATGGATTTGGCTCAGGATACTCGATCGTGCGCTTGGCAACAATCGGAACTGGAAGAACCGCAATACCGTTCGGGGCCAGGACACGTCGAATATTTTCGAGCGCGGCGCGATCATCCGCAATATGTTCAAGCACATGCGAAGCATAGACCAGGTCGAACGATCGCGCCGCAAAGGGCAGCGGCTTCGTCAAGTCGATCATATAGTCGACACCGCGCGGATCGATGTCCGCAGTAGCATAGGATCTAAACATACCCGCAAATTTCTTGCCCAGGAAGGCCTCTGGCGCGAAATGGAGGACCCTCATCTTCGAAAAGTCGACCTGCTTGGAAATGGTCGTGAGAGCTAGCCACTGTAGACGATGGCGCTCGAGGGAACCGCACCGGGCACACATTGCGTGCTGGCGAGGTCCGATCGTGGCCGTAAAGGGGAGAAATGGCCCAGTATATTGGCAAACGGGACATTCAAATTTGGGCGCAACAGGCAGCTGAAATCTCAACCTCAACAGAGCGAGTCGCCGTTTGAATTCAATTCTCATTAGTCCTCCCTGGGTCATGACAGACCGATCCCGGTACATCTGACCGGCTTCTAATCGTGGCAATGAGTCCCTCATGCCGCCTACGCTCCACAGGTCCAGCCCATAACCAAGTCATCATAGAGAAGTTCCAGTGACTCGGTACAAGATCGAATGTCAAAATGCTCCGCGATGAAGCTCGGTGCGCGACTGGCCACCCTTCCGGCTAATTCATCGTCAGTCAATAAGTCGGTGAGCCTTTCGGCAAGAGTCGCAACATCGCCTTCCGCAAAGGCAAATCCTGTGCCACCATCTTCCATTCCTTCGTGAGCTCCACTCGAGGCGGATGTAACAACCGGAAGGCCCGCCGCCTGAGCTTCCTGCAGGACCGTTGGGAACCCCTCCGATTCCCCCTTCGCCGTAGTGATACTCGGAAGGCAGAAGACGCGCGCCAGGTCCAGTTCACGCTTCACTTCTCCGCTAGGTTGTGCACCCCGAAATTGGACGTTGACCGAGAGGCGCCGTGCTTGCGCCTCGAGTTCCGGCCGCAAAGGCCCGTCGCCCAAAATGATCAGAAGGGCATCTCGAACCGACTTCTGAACGCGGGCCATGGCCTCAATTAGATATCTGCAACCCTTCACTTCGACCAGACGGCCGACGAAGAGCACACGCCGTTCTCGCTTCGAAATTGGAAGTCCTCCGGGCGCGAACTTCCGCGTATCGATTCCGATATATCGCGTCCAGATCCTTTCTGCGGGGATTCCGAACTGCACCGCTCGTTCTCGAATCGAGTCGGAGACCGCGACGAAGTGCACGTTCTGCTGATTCGCAAGGGCCAGTAACTGGGCCGGGTATCCGCGCATCATGTCTCCTCCATGGCCCTGTTCCCACCACTCGCGGTGGATGCGGATGTCATACCCATGCAGCGTGACCACCATTGGCAAACCCAGCTCTTTTGCCAGCGGCCATGCCATGACTGCGTCTACCCCGAAGTGAGCGTGCAACAAAGCCGCGTGTTCCTGTTTCAGCTGCCGGACTGCATGCCGCCTGGCGAATCGAAGAGGCGACTGCGCGATGGTCGTAATATCATCGCGTCGCATGAGGCCCAGTTTCCTGAGGATCCGAATCGGCAGACCGCCCTGTTGTGGCCCTAGCAGGCGGACATCGAGATCATCGACGGGCAATGGCCCTAATTCGTGTCCAACCAAGATTGGCCGCCATCTCTGATAGGCCAGGACCTGCTCGCGGATAAAGGTCTCGGACAAGGCGAGAATCTGACGTCGGTAGATCAGGATTACGTTCTCTGGGCTCATGACGAGTGAAAAAACGAAATAGTATGCTATCAGCGTGCTCTCACCGACAACTTGATTCGATCGATGGATGAACTCAATGATAAATCAATGGCAGGCATCTCACTGTAACTTGTTGATTGGGCATGCCCTTTTGAGCAGTCTCAATGATGTCAAGAAATCGAACCTAAGGGCTTATCCGGCACGTCGGTATTCCCGGCCTACCGTAGCCCACGTTCTTACGCTCCCGCAAATTCGATGAAGGGAAGCCGCCGTCTTTCGGCAAGCGGCTGTGACTTCATGCCGTTGCATCAGTGCGCGATTCAAAGTACTCTTTGAAGAGTAATCACATGTTAGGTAAGAGGGGACGAGTGACGCTTGGGAATCTCTCATGCTCGGAACCGCCCGTGTGCGCGTTAGCCGGTAGGTTCCAGAAGGACTTCCGGGATCTGCTGTGGCGAAGCGCAGATTGGAAGAACAGACGGATGTTCTCGTGTGTCTCCTGCTCGCTCCCTTCTAGCGATTCGCAGCAAATCCTCTGTCGTCAGAGTCCCTCGATGTCGATACGAATCATGAGAAAGCGCTGGAGCAAGCGGGCATCCAACATGAATTTTCCCTACCTCGGGGGAAAAAATGAAAAGTAGTTTGGCATCTGTTGCGTTGTGCCTGATGTTTTTTGGCGTCGGCTGCGGAGAATTTGGCTCCACCGTGCCCCCCGGCGCTTTTCTGGGTAGAATCGGTGTGGACGATTATTCCCCAACCGCAATGCAAAAGGGAAGCCTTCAGCAATTTTGGTGGTGCGGGGAGGGACACAATCCAAACCGTCCATCTCAGGACACGGACACCATTCAGTATGCTTCCATTGATCTATCCACTCACACGATGAATGGACCAGTTACCGTTCTAGGTGAAACACCCGGCGCTTGGGATTCGGACTTCCTTTGCAATCCCAAGGTGATTGGCGGAACGTTTCATGATCCGCTAGGTGATGGCCAGATTTACTCGTATGCCTTGTATTATGTTGCAACAAACTCCCCATCCGGAGTCGCCAATAGCATTGGGGTCGCCTTCTCCAACGACGGGATCAAATGGAAGAAGTACCCTGACCCGGTGATAGTCACTTCCACGAAGACAAATTATGGAGTGGGGCAGCCCGCCCTGTACAACAGCGATCAGAAATCCGGAATCGCGATGTTCTACGAGGACAATAATGCTCCGCCATGGGGCAAGCACGTGGAAGCTACGTCGACAGATGGAATTCACTTTTCAGTCGTAGGAAACTTGACCACGAATGGATTGTCGCCGGAAACTACGAGAGACGGGTGGGGCGATATGGCATTTGATTCGGTGACCGGTTACTGGTATGCGGTCTTCAACGATCCTTGGCGAGGTCTTTCCGCGACAGGAGGCGTTGCGGAACGCGGCCAGCGGGGAGTGGAGCTTTATCGAATCCCCAAAGATTCACTTCTCAACGGGACCACTCCATGGCAGCGGCTCAAATCCTTCGACACAAATCTGACTGGGAACGAAGCGAACTTTATCGCGGGGTTTCTCCGCGATCAGTACGGAAATTTAAATGTGGGCCAGTATCCCACGATTCAACTGTACACTTCGATCTCAAATCCGAAGCCGGCTTGGAATGCGTCTCCAGTTGATATAGGGAACTCGGTCTCCGTATCAGATTGGGACATCGGTTCAGTTACCTGGACCCCTGATCAGCAGTTACTACCACTTATTCGATACTCCAATGCAACGGTGCATGAAGTTACCACTGGCTGGATCGATCCTAAAGGTGGCTTCTCCCAGCAATCCGTTCTAGGCCATTTGTATGAAGGACCGTTCGGCGAAGCCACGCAGGCACTGTACGGATGCAAAAGTGGCTCAACCGACTACTTTGTCTCCAACGACATTACGTGCGGCGGAAAGTTGCTTCTAGGTTTGCAAGGGTACGCCTACGCGCATCCTGTCTCCGGCGTCGCCGTTGTGGCGCTCTATAGCTGCAGTACCAACCATGACCACTTTGTCAGTAATGATGCAAATTGCGAGGGGAGCGGCGCAGGCACGTTAGTCGGTTATGCGGTTCCGTAATTCCTGATCGCCCATGTTCTGGTGACTAGGACTCCCGGAAATGAGCCGGTTGTCCTCGGAGTGGCCAGCTCTGGATCGAGACATCGCTCCGGGTGTCGCCGCCACAGTCATGCGGCCAGTACAGAATTGCCATGAGAACTGGCGTCCGATGAAAAAGTGAACCATGACTGTTTATTTCGCCATGCTGACCTTCATCTGCTTCCTGGCCCTGTCGTCGCTCTTCCTGCCGAAGCGAATGGGACTCGTGCGTCACGGGATATCACTGGTGGGATATGGCAGTATGTGTATCTTCATCGGGCTGCGCGACCATATCGGGGGCGACTGGAATGCATACCGCGAAATCTTCCAAGCCATTAGCGAACTGCCGATCTTGCAAGTCTTTTTTGTGACAGAGCCGCTTTATGCTGTCTGCAATCGACTGGTCTACGCAGTGGGCGGTGATATTCACATCGTGAATCTCATCTGCGCAACGATTATGCTAGCGGGCTTGTTCAAGTTTTCCCGACTTGCTGAAATTGATGCCAATCTCTTGCTTTTTATCGCGGCACCCTATCTCTTGTTTGTTGTGGGCATGGGCTATACGAGACAATCCGTCGCGCTTGGTCTGAGCCTGGCGGCCGTCGGTTATCTTCGGCGTCAAAGAGTCAGACCGTTCTACTTCCTGACCACGCTGGCTGCGCTTTTCCACTACTCGGCAATCTTTCTCATTCTGCTCTGGTGGATAAACAGCAAAAAGCGGATGCTGATTGCGTTTGGGATGCTCATCGTTGCCTCTCCCCTTATCTTTTTCTTCGCGCTCCGCGAGCGTTATTACACCATGTATCTCTCAGGTAGTACCCAAACGGAATCGCATGGAGTGTGGGCACGCCTCTTCATCGTCATGGTCGGCATTGCCGTGGTATTCGTCCAACGATCGCGATGGATCCGGGAAGACGGGCTACGACGGGCGATTATCAGAGGTGGAGTGGCACTGTCCTTCCTGATTTTGGTTAGCTTCTTTCTGTCCACAATGGCAGACCGGCTCTGCCTGTATCTCATGTTCATTTATCTCCTCGCCTTTGGATACATGATTCGGTATGCTCACCCGCCATTCCGCTACCTGTCTCTCCTGCTTATCCTCAGTTTTTCTTACTCCATTTTTCTGGTCTGGTTTCAGTTTTCCTCCTTTGCCACGGCTGCCTGGTATCCATACGCAATGGCCGTGAGTGGCGCGAATTAGCATGACCTATTTCTCCATGTAACATGGGAAGTCGAGAAGACAGAGATGGGAAAAGTGAGCACCCCACGAGGTCGGCCCATTGTCGGAGCCATCATCGTGACCTATCATCCATCTCCGCAAATTCGTGACCATATCGCTGTTCTCCGGCCACAGGTCGACGAACTCGTCATCGTGGATAACGGCTCCAATGCTGCAGAACGAGCCAATCTTGAGAATCTAGCCAGGGTATTTCGGTGCCGAAGCATCTTCAATGAGCAGAATCTGGGTTTGGCCGCCGCTCTGAATCTGGGTATTCGTTGCATTGAAGAAAGTGCATGCGCATTCGTAGTTCTCTTCGATCAGGACAGTTGTGTGTCTCCAGAGTTTGTCGCGTCGATGCTTTCGTCTTATCGTCTTTTCGCGTCGGATCTTCCCGTGGCTCTCGTCGCACCCACGTATATCGATAAGAAGTCCCACGTGCCCATTCCTCTTCCCACGAACAGGAAAGGGCTCGTGATGACCACTATGACTTCCGGCAGTTTTATCCCGTTGAAGACGATCAGGATATGCGGATTATTCGATGAGGCGTTCTTCGTTGATTACGTGGATACTGAATACTGCCTGCGCGTGCAGGCCGAGGGATTGGTCATTGTGCAGTCGGATACCGCGCAGTTGTTCCATTCGCTGGGCAACCTGGCCTTCCACCGCATCGCTGGGAGGAATTTCTCGGTGACGAATCACTCGGCATCGCGCCGGTACTATATCACGCGGAACCGCTTGTTCCTTTATCGGCGCTATCTCAGCCGTTCCTTTGAGTGGGCAGCCTGGGATTTTCGGCGGATGCTAGCCGAAACCGTCAAGCTCATTCTTGTTGAAGATGATCGACCTCGCAAAATTGTCTCGATTCTTCGCGGTGTAGGAGACGCGCTCTTCGGCCGATCCGGCTACCGGGTGCCGCTCTGATTTCGTCCTTGTATACGATTGAAGACACCCTCGAACTGCAAGACAGCTTGACTGGCGCGTGAAGACCAAGAGTGGACGTCGCTTATGCGTATTTCGGTTGCAATGTGTACCTATAACGCTTCCCGGTTTCTTCGGGAACAGTTGGATAGTATTGCCTTTCAGACACGTCCGATTGAAGAACTAGTCATCTGCGATGACGGATCACAGGATAACACCGCTGAAATCATCAGGAATTTTTCACTCAACACCTCACTCCATGTGCGGTTTATCCAGAATGGACAAAATCTCGGGACCGCCCGGAACTTTGAAAAATCGATCTCGATGTGCAAAGGAGAACTGATCGCCCTTTGCGATCAGGATGATGTGTGGTTCCCTGAAAAGCTCGAAAAACTCGCTGGAATCCTCGAGGGCGACCACACGCTCGGTGGCGCGTTTTCCGATGCGGAACTCATTGATGAGCAATCACAGCCGCTGGGACGCCGCCTGTGGGCCGGTGTTCATTATGCCAACTTGGATAGCCCGCATTGCCACGCCGAGGGCCCACTTGCGCGCACGCTTTTGAAATATGAAGTGGTCACAGGAGCCACGCTGATGATCCGTGCAGCTCTCCGCGATCAGGTTCTCCCCATTCCGCCGCCGTGGATTCACGATGGATGGATTGCCTGGATGCTGGTTTTGCACTCGGGCATTGCCGCAACTCCCGATCCACTCGTAAAATATCGCATCCATCACGCCCAACAGGTTGGCATCGGCTCGAATCGGGTGCTGGAACGACTTCACCAGGCAAGGGAAGTGGGCAGAAAACAGCACGCGCTAACTGTTGCAAGACGATTCGAAGCGATTCGCGCACATTGGGTCCAGAATCCGCCGAGCCGCTGTTCGATCAGTTTGGATGATATTGACGCGAAGATCCAACTCTCCCACCTTCGCGTGAACTTGTCTTCCAACTATCTGATTCGCATACCCGAGGTGGGACGCGCCGCTCACCTCTACTTGAAATACTCGCGCGGCATCCCAATTATGTGTCGTGATCTTCTCGTGTAAAAATGATCTTCAGGATGCGCCCAACTTGCCTGCTTACCTCCGGGACGAGACGCTGATCGGGTCGAGTGAGAGCCTGGAGGGTTGTTCGCCCAAGATACTCTCATAGATGGAGAACGTCTTGTCTACCATCGCATGCACGTTGAACTTTTCTTCGAAGGCAATACGCGAATTTCTGCCAAATTGCGCTCGTAGATCGGGGTTCCCAAGAAGGAGCTCGATGGCATGTTTTACGGAGCGAGCATCGTTTCTCGAAACCAAGAGGCCATTCCAGCCGTGACACACGGCGTCTGATACTCCCCCCGTATCCGTTGCCACAATAGGGAGTCCTGCGCGCATCGCCTCTAAAATGCTGATTGGAAGACCTTCATGATGCGATATCAAAGAGAAAATGTGCGATTTCTGAAGCAACTCCGGCACAGATGAGGAGGTTCCACAGAACTTGGTGCGATCCAGCAGTTTGAGGCGTTCTGCACATGACTGTGCTTGAGCTAATAGGGGCCCGTCACCGACGAACCACAGGTTAAAAGGAAGCTGCACGGTACTGAGCGCCTCAAGCAGCGTGATGTGATCTTTTTGAGGACTGAACCGCGCGACCATCGTAATAATGGGAGGGTCACCATGCTCAGGAATGGCTCTTATGCCGTCATCGCGAATGCCGTTCACGATAGTGACGATGCGGGAAGGAGAACCAATCCTGTAACGCAATGCAAGGTTTCGGTCGAACTCGGAGACGGCAATGATGGTGCTGCCCAAGCGTCCAGCTAGCCACTCCGAAACGAGCACGATCCACTTGCGCGATTGTGGTACTCCATCCGAGAAACCCCAGCCGTGTGCAGTAAAGACGCAAGGTACATTATGGATCCGAGCTGCGATTCGAGTCAGAAGACCGGCCTTCGACGAATGCGCGTGAATCAAGTGAGGTCTGAACTGTCTAATGGCGTCAGATAGCCCGCGAATTGCAAGGATATCTTTCATCGGATGAATCGGCATGACAAGTTGTCTCAACGGAACCACTGAGATCCCGAGCGCCTTTGCCTGATCCACCAGGAATCCGCTTTCTTCAGTGGCTAATTGCACCGTGTATCGCTCGACAGAAGCGCGCATCAGCTCAAGCAGATGGCTCTGTGCGCCACCGCGCTCTGCTTTAGTGATGACGTATAACAGTCGCTTCGCCAGAATCTATTCCTCCCTCAGAAGAACACTTTGGCAAACTCACGGGTTGACTGATGTAAAGAAGATCATATTGAGTTTACCAGTAGAACGTATACATCCCGCGAGCGCTGAGGAATGCGGCGTCGTGGCCTTGGGCGGCTCAGGTTTTATCGGCGCCCGAGTTGTCAATTCATCGATCGCAGCGGGCACGAGAGCCACCAATGGTGATATGAGGCGGGGCAAACGACATCCAGATCTTTGGCGTTCTTGCGATGCTCGGAACGCCGACGCAGTCGGAGACCTGTTATCGGGCTCTGCCGCAGTTGTCAATCTCGCAGCGGAGCACCGCGACGATGTGCGATCGCTGTCAATCTCCCGCCGTGGATCGCGACCGGCAGGTTCCTCGTGGTGAGTTCGGACACAAATACCAAATCGATGGCCTACGTAGCAAATATGGCGGCGTTCCTGGTCCACGCTGAGCCTGGGACCAAGTGTTCACCTCTTCAGCTATTTGGACGGCCACGATATGAACACAAGATATCTGGCGCGTATATCGGGCGTTGTCTCGGCAAATCCGGCAACCCTCCGCGTGTCCCAAGGTCGATCACAATGCCGAAGGATGCATTCTGAATTTGGCAGCTCGTCTTTCCAGGCGGACCCTTCCGATCAGCGCGGTACGGATTCGCAAATTCTGCGAGTCCACTCAGTTCCGTGCCGAGAATGTGCGACAGATCCGTTTTAGTCCATCGTACGTTCTCGCTAAAGCTTGGGCGCGTACGATTCACTCCGAATTCTCAAATTAGCTGCACGCCGCCATCCGTCTCGTTTAGGATCAGGGCCATCCATCTGGAAGCCTTGGAATTTGGCAAGTACCTGGAAGCCGGCATCGTCGCCCAGGATCGTCTCAGCCTTATTGCCAAGCAAGAACGCGGGTTGCGGAGAGGTAGCCACTCATCAACTGATCTATCTTCGTCTCGAACTTGATCTCACGCTAGGATGGTTATATGTCTCCCTCGTGGCGCTCCATCCGTAACGAGAAATGTGGGAGCAATCCGGTTCGAGAAAGTGGCCTACTATCCAGCGATACTGTGAAAGATGCGCGCCATCTGGGGTGCTGTCTTTTGTAAACAGTACATCTTCTCCACCGAAATACGCCCACGCTCACCCATCCTCCGCCGAGTGTCTGCGTCCGCACATAGTTCTTCCAGGGCTTCTCGCCAGCTATCGACATCGTTTGCCAGATAGCCGTTCAATCCGTGTTGAACAATTTCTTGATTAAACCCAACCGGCGAAGCAATTACGGGTTTCCCACATGCCATGTATTGAATCAACTTGTACCCGCATTTTCCCAATTCCCATGGGCCTTGATGCAAAGGCATGATCCCGATGTCGAAGTGTTGAATTTCCTCGACCTCGGAGTCCTCTGACCATGGTCGAAACTCCACGTCGATTCCGGGGAGTTCGCAACGGGCGCCTACCACAATCAGCTTGAGAGGAATCTTCGTCGACGTTGTTTGCAGTGCTGATGCGACAGCACGCAAGTACTTTACGGTAGAAAGCGAACCCATCCAACCGATTCTGATGAATTCCTGCGCCACCGCTGGTTCAAGCATTAAGTAACGTTGAAGGTCGATGACTGTAGGCACAATCTCGATCCGCCGCGCGCCTGCCTTCGAGGCTCTCTCAGCCAGGTACGAGTTGCCGCAGACAACCACCGCTGCATGACGCATTACGCTGTCTATTTTCTTGCCGAGAACCTTCCTTACAAGTGCATTTCGGTGCAAGTCGTAGCTATGAAAAACTGCGTCGTCGTAGTCGACAACATAGCGGACACCTGAAGACGCAAGGAGGCGTTCTGCCCAAGCTGGAATGTATGGGAAAAGTTCCTTTTCAATCCATAACAGGTCAAAATGCCTCGCTTTGAACAATCCGCCCAAACGCTTAACGTAGTCACCCGCGACCTCACTCCATTTTGTTGGGACGCCGGCATAAAACCGGTCCAGGTAACTTGCGCGAAGCAACGGCAGCACGGATACGTTAATATCCATCGAATACAACGGCTCGACGTACTGACACATCCGCAAACGGCTGCTTGCACCTTTTCGGACATACCGCGTCAGTGCAAGGACTCTCAATGTGTTCTCCCGGCCGAGCTAAGCTTAGCGCAATGCGCTTGATGGGCTTTTTGTCGTCGCAATATCGCGGTCCGACAAATGGGACGTCAGCAACTGCTCCATCGAACGAACTGCCCTATCCCACGTGAATTGTTGAATGAACGCGTTCCCGGCTCTGGCAATCCGGAGCCGGAGCTCCGGGTCGTCGATCAGCCGCTTAAGGTTCACAGCCAAGCCTGCCGGATCCTTTGCGGGACTGAGCAGCGCAGTCTCCTCGTGTATGGCATATTCCTGGTGACCACCGATATCCGTACCTACCAGGGCTGCACCGCACATCATGGCCTCCGCGGGTGGAAGCGGCCAGCCTTCTGCCCAACTCGGAGCCACGAAAATCGCCACCGAATTATAGATTCCACGAAGGATATCCTGTGGCGGACACGAATGATAGTGGATCCATCCTGGGAGAGAGGGTGGGCGCGGCGGCACACCGAAGAGAGTTGCGCGCAGGTCAGGGACCTGCTCACGCACGATGCACAGCGCCCGCACGCCATCGGCCGATCCCTTCCAGTCGTAGTCATGAAAGAGCATCGCCACAGAATTGGGATCTCGCTCGGTGATTGGCGTCTGAACGTAGAATTTCGTGAAGTCGAGCCCGTTGGGAATGTGCGTAGCCTTCTGGCCAAGATCGAGCGCAATCCGCTCCAGCCATCTGGCGATGACAATCTTCTCCAACGGAGCTGTCCACGTTCGATACATTCTATCGAGATGGCCGTTCCACGTCTCCAGATGCTGGATGAGGGAGAACTGCCGCCCTTTGGACGCCGGATACTGGCTAGCCCACTCCGCCGTTTGCCACGCGGTCGCAATCACGACGTCGGCGTCGGGCACGTAGCGTGCGGCAAGCGAAGGAGTCCAGCGCATCCGCACGGAAGAATCCAACGGAAACCAGGAATTCGGACGATATTTCCCGGTCATACCCCGGTAGATATAGCCAGCCATCAGGCGCGGCTTTCTCTTGAGCGGAGTGTCGATGTAGAGTGACGCGGGATGCACCACCACGACGGCGTGTCCCAGCCTGGAGAGCCCATTGGCATATTCATAGGCCACTTTCAGCCCGCCCACCGGGATATGCCCGGGACCCGGCAGGAGAAACGTGATACATAGTCCTTTGGATTTCATTGCCCGCAATGCCGCCCGTCAATTCCATTGCCGCCCGATGAACCCATAGTCAGACACATGACGTCAGACACCTAGTTCAATCGGTGCCGTGATGCAGCAGCCATTCGGGCCAACTGCACAGGTGCGCAGCCTACGATTGAACTCCCGCGACATCAGACCCATTTCTACGCAATAAAGGCCATCCGCGGCGCAGCTCCGCAAGTTTTCTGCGTGTCTCGGGATTCTCTGTTGAACGTTTCAGGGCAGACACCAGCAGCGCGACAAATGTGCCGACAAACAGCCCAACTACGGTCGCCAAGATCACAATCAGCTTGCGCTTGGGAGACGAGCGTCGATCCGGAACAATTGCGGGATCAACCACCTGGATGAGTGCGCCTTCTCTGGCTTCGTCGAGCTTCGCCGATTCCCATTGCTTGGCGATGATCTCGAAAATCGTCTCGTAGTACTTCACATCGCGCAATCTGCGGACGTATTCCAGGCCGGACTCCGGAACTTTGCCCTTCGGCACGATCAGGCTGTCTGCTGTATCTTCTGATCCGCCAAGTTTTGCCAGTTGGATGCGTAAGCCGGATAGTTCCTCCTGCGCCTGTTCCAGGTCAGCGTTTTCGCTCGTGGCATAGGTGCGCATCACCTGGATCTGGACTTGTTTGGCAGCAATCTCCCCGCGCAATCCGGCAGCGGATGAGATAAGCGCACGAGCCTGGCTATCCAGCTCGATCAGGCCGGTGGTCTGCTCTGTCTTCTTCATGGCCTCTTCCGAATTCGCCAAGTTGTTCTTCGCGTCTTCCATCTGCTGCTCAAAGAACAACCGGCGCTGCGACGCCTCGGTGATTGCCATATTAGCCGAGAGTTTACGAAACTGCTCAACGTATCCGTTTGCCAGTTCGGCTGCGCGCTGCGGGTTGCGATCCTCAATCGATATATGAATCAGGCCGTCTTTCAAGTCCCCCTTGATCGTCGTCACGTGTTCAAACGCCGCTTGCGCGCTCGAAAGGTACTTCGAGTGATACTCCGTCATCAGGCCGTACCGCTCGATCATTGAGTCTTCCACGATCCGGCTCTGCAGCATCGCGATAAACATCTCGTTGGGATTCTTGAGACCCAGGCCGCCGGCCGCGAGCGCCGCCACGCCGCCCACACCCCCTAACTGTGAGTTCAGCACAGTGGAGAGAGATTGGTTCTGTTGCGGCGGGAGCAACACGACCGTCGCGGTATAGGTCGTGGGCATGATGAAGGAAATGATGATTCCCATGATTATGAAGCCTGCGGTGACTCCGAGAAGAACCCGCTTCTGTTCCGTAAGCAGGAGCAGAAGATCAAGCAGAGAAAGCGAGCCATCCTCGCTTCCAGCTTGTGCGTCACTCTGCGGAGCGGTAGCAGCACCGTCTTTTGCTCTTGCACTATGAAGCGAGATTTCTGTTGCCATGATACCTGCCGTTTTGGAAAACCCGCGTGTTCCATCTTTCTTGCACTGCAGTGGCGCTCGAAATTCTGGCGACGCACCGCTACCGGAGTACGCTAATCGCAGCGGCTCCAAATGCCAATTGCGAGAATGCCTGCGACCAACTGAGTATGTCTTTCAGAGCAGACGGCTTGAAGGTCTTCGCTGGGACCACAATCGTATCTCCGGGATTCAGGTGCAGATCATTAAATCCGCGGGCCCACAGATCTTGTCCTGTTCCACGGCTGACCACTGACCCGTCCGCGCGAACAATAAATTCGCGCCTCTGGTCGGCGTCCTTGGTCGCTCCGCCTGCCAGACGTAGATATCCTCCAACCCGTCGACCATCCTTGTAAAGGAAGGAATTTTGATCATAGACAGCACCCACCACGTTTACAGTCAGTGGGACCGGCGGAACAACAAAGCTGTCCCCGTCCTCCAACGAAATATCGGCTATGCTACTCAGACCCTGACTGTCGGGCTTGAATTGCAACACAATCCTGCCTGTCGCGCGAATCTGGCGCACGTCAGCCAGAAGATCGTGTTCCGCGCTCAATGCCGATGACGCCCCGGCAGATGCCAGAGCGATATTCCCTCGCACGATCTCATTTTCCAGCGACTGTGCGTATTCATCGATCCTGCCTTGCTGGGCAACACGAGTTGACTCGCGCGTGAATTCGGATCCGTAGAGATAGGCATCGTGCGTGAGCCCTCCAGCGCGCTCCACCAACTGCCTGAGTGTCTCTCCGGGCTGCACTGTGTAAAGACCTGCATGTTCGAATTCGCCTTCCAATCGCACCAGCTTGGTTTGCTGGGCAATGGGGACCCGAATATCAGCCTCGGAGAGAATCGAAACCACATCTCCGGGCTGCAATTCGAAGTCCTGGGACGCATCGTGTTGCAGGATCAGCTTGCCCAGATCAAACGGAATCAGAACAGTCTTCAGTGTGATTTGATCGAGCCGCTCAATTACGGCATAATTCCAGTCAATCTCGGGTGCAATCGGGCCAATCTGCGTTCGCGGAGCGCCAAGTCCGAACCGGGCCGTGCGGGTATTTTGCGCGCTTGCCAGGGTCGAACTACCGGCGCGTACCGCTGTGGTCTGGGTCGCATTCTTTTGTGATTCCGATTGTCCAGTTTGAGCTCCATTTTGGTTTTGGCTCGTCTGGCTCTGTGACGATGGGTTCTGTGACGATTGGCCTTGGGCCAGTTGGTCCTGGGTCGTTTGGCCATTTGGCGATTGGTTTTGCAGCAATCCGTTCTGGTCTTGTCCGGTCAAACCAGAATTCGCACCGCTCATTGTCGCAAATGCGGAATTCGGCATCGTGACAGGGTAGCTATCCTCCGGCTGCCGCCAATCTGCAAAGTCCGCTGACGGCTCAAACTCCGGCGCCGGAAGTCCAAGCTGTCCGCGCTTCCACCAGTAATTTCGTGAAATGAGCGACTGCTTGTCGGGAATCAGCTCACTGAGGTGCATCCCCGGGTGCCACGCAAAGCGACCCGGGTTCGCCGTGTTACCTCGCAGCGTGATCGTCTTTGCATATTTCGGCACAATCGAATAGACCCGCACAAGATCCCCGTCTGCCAGCGGCGTTGCGAGCCCCTCGGCATCGTAGGCCACTTCCATGGCAGATCTCTCGCGATGATCGTCAATACGCTCGATCGAAATCCGCGCCTCATCGGCAATGGCGGAAACGCCGCCGGCATCGGCGAGTACACCGGCGAGTGTTTCGCCTGCACGCAGTTCATAGATGGCTGGGCGCCGCGCGCTTCCGGTGACGGCAACTTGCGTTCCCGCTGGAGGAATAAAGATAACATCGCCGGAGAGAAGCTTTACATCGTGCGACTTGTCTCCATGGACGAGGAAAGAGTAGAGGTCGAATTCAGTAACCGTCTTATCGCCCCGGCGCAATTCGATTTGCCGCAGTGAGCCGAGTGCCGAGGGGCCACCGCTCGCGAAAAGAGCGTCAACAAGCGTACTGAGCGAGCTCACGGTATAGACGCCCGGAAGTCGTGCCTCCCCGGACACATATACCTGGATGGCGCGAATTTGCCCCACATCCGCCGAAAGATCGAAGTTACGGTAGACGCGTCCGATCGCTGTACGCAACTGCCCATCAAGTTGAGCGTAAGTGAGGCCCGCCACCTGCACCGGTCCAACCTGGGGAATGGGGATATAAATTTGGCCTTGGCGGTCCACGATTACCACCGACTGGAAGTTCACTTGGCCCCAGATCCGAATCCGCAACTCATCGCCAGGCCCAAGAACGTACTCTGACGGAACAGGCGTCTGGTCCAGCGGAGCAAAAGTGGAAGGTACGCTCCGAAAAAGATTCGCTCCGTAGATGGGCAAAATCTGTCCCGTCGTCGAAGCGACAAACTTCTGGAGTTCGGTCAGCGGCTCTGGCGGAAGCGTGGCCAGCAATGCCTGGTTAGTGCTCAAACCCTGCTGGGAAAGCTGTTGCTCCGCTGAATTGGTCTCGTTGGAATTCAGCGATTGACTGCCGTATCCGCGCGAAGGCGAAGTGCGCCCTCGTGTGTTTTGAGCGCCATTCGTCCCCTGTACTTGGGCGCCTGCGCACTGGGCCGTGTTTGCCATTGTGGGGTCAGAACAGTCCACGGTTCCCGTGGTTTGACCGCTCACGGTGCTCGTGAGACTCGAATTCTGCTGGGCGGGTAATATTGTGGCCAGAGAAAAACCTAGAAGAACCAGTGCGGATTGTTCAGCGATGCGGACGATAGGCACACACCAGCGATGCGCAGATATAGGATCCCCTACCCTGAAAATCCCCCCCAGTTGTGAAAGCAACATATCGTCTGATTTTAGCATGAGCCCAATGCTGATTACGGATGAGCGGAGAACTGGCGGTAACCGCCCACCGATCACAACTGGTAAACGCCCCCCGGTTGCGCGCTGTCCAGAGTCAAGAGCTGAAGCTTGCCAAGATGCAATGGTCTATGGAAATCATGAGATTGTTGGCAAGCGCGGCAACGAGTGATCTATAGCTTACAAGAGAGAAAAGGCCTGCGAAGATTCGATCAGCTCTCAGGGTCGGGGGTATTCGGCGTTTGAATCCCAGGATTTCCTCCGACGCCAGCGGACTTCACCCTGGGCTATTTTCGCGCCCTCCTCCGGGAGCGACGGCCTGATCAATCGCCCGGAAGAGCGAACTGTAAAGCCGGGATAAGCTAATCCCTGTTCCCTTATTCCATGTTGTCTCTTACCTAGTCCCCCAACTTCGTCAGCCGCACGCTTCGCCCTGATCGCGCCGATTCGCGCGCCGCGTCCAGAATTTGCATCACCACCACATTCGTATCCAGCGCGCTCAAGTCGCCACTAGGCACAAACTCGCCGCGTAACACTGCCGCCAAATAGCTCAATGAGTTGTTCTGCGGCGAGCTGAGCGGGGCGGCGCTGGTCAGTTGTTCTTCCCCGTCGTGTTCATGGCGAACGCGCAATCGGTCTGCGCCCACAGTGATGGCGTAGCCCTTGGCGCCATAGACTTCCATATCCTTGCGGCTGAAAGGCCAGTTCCACGACCCCATAATTACCGCCTGGGCATGGGGGTAGGTCAGCACGATGGTGGAATCGTCATCCACTTTGGGGTAGACCTGGGGCTTGTCATGATTGGCCACCGCGGTCACAGTCAGCGGTGTCTCCCCATGCATCAGCCAGGTCATAAGGTCCACGCCGTAACAGCCAAAGTCGTATAGGGCTCCGGCGCCATTCTGCTCCGGATCGGTTAGCCAGCCCAGAAACTCCGGCGGAACTCCGATCTCCTTCGGGCCCTGGTGGCCGTCGTGCACCACCACCCGGCGCACCGGTCCCAGCCGCTGGTTTTCCACTTCGTCGTACGCAGCCTTGTTGCTCGCATACCACGTGGTTTCGTAGTTCACCAGCACCTGGATGTGGTGTTCATGGGCCACGCGCCGAATCGCCAGCGCATCTTCCAGCGAAATGGTCAGCGGCTTCTCCACCATCACCGATACGCCGTACTGCGCCGCGATCTCGATAGTGTGGCGATGCTCGCCGACCGACGTGTACACCAGTACCGCCTGTGGATGGCGCACCTCGATCATGTTCGCAATGCTCTTGAAGAACAGGGTGCCGGGCAGCGAATACTTCTTTCCGTATTTCTCCCACAGCGCGGCGTCGGCATCCGCAATCCCTACCAGCTCCACGTCGTGGTGCTGTGGCAACTGCCCCAGAAAGCCCTCCACGTGCCCATGCTCGAGTCCTACGATGGCCACTCTGAGCGGCGCACGCTGGGCCTGGGCCGGCAAGGAGGCGATCAGAATTACGAACAATCCCACAAGAAACACTTTGGAGAATCGAAGAGCAGGACAAGAACAAAAATAGCGCATCAGTTTTAGCTTCCCCCTGGCGCCCGATTCTACTCTGACCGGGCTTCCTGAACTTACGTATTACTCCTAGCTGAGGCCCTGGGGCAACCGGTCTGCCTGCACCACCATCAGTACTCAAGAGGCCGTCAATAGCCGCCAGAGAGGAGTGTATCGATGTCGATCCCCCCGCGTCTCGCGTACACTTGCATCCTTCTCGTTTTCTCCCCTATCCTGTTTTCTCTTCCACCCGCAGCTCAAGCGCAGGTCCCCAAGGGCGATCTCTTTTTCGGATACAGCCGAACCGGCAACGATACTTTTTACCCTAATGTGGGCGGCTTGAGTGGATGGGAAGCCATTGGCCACATCAAAATAAGGAAACCCTTCCTCGGCGTCGAGGGAGATGTGGCGCATTACGGGCTGGGAGCCGATTCTCCCGTCCCCCGCACTACTACTGTCCTCTTCGGACCTCGTGTCACCTTGGGAGTGGCCGGCATCAAAATCTTCGCCCATGGTCTGCTGGGCGGCGAGCATTCCGCGAACAATGACAGCAACCTCCCCATCTCCGGGGGAACATTCGCCTACGCGCTTGGCCTTGGCGTGGACCTGCCCCTGGCGCCCTTCTTCGCCTGGAGGGTACAGATCGATCGTCTGAGCGCGCCTTCACAGTCGCCCTCGGAGGGCACTCATGCCCGGTTCACCACTGGCATCGTCTTTCGTTTCTGATGTTTGGATTTAAATGCATGGTTGCACGAGGGATACCTTGTTCCAGGACCGTAAACCCGCAAGCCTGAATCCCCGTCCATTCCGGTGTGGAGACTGTTGCGACCCGCTTTCGCTGTCCGTGTTGCGGTTTCAAGACGCTGGAGGCGCCCGGCGCCATGTCTCTATGCCCCGTCTGCTGGTGGGAGGACGACGGGCAGGAAGACGCTGACGCCGGCGATGTGCGCCACACCGTCAACGGAGCCCTTAGCCTGAGCGAAGGCCGCCTTTATTACGCCCGCTGCGGCGCCTCCCATCCCCGGTTCCTTCCTTATGTACGCAAGGCCAAGGACTCTGAGCAGTAACGTGACTTCCGCGGTGCGAAACAGGCCCTAAGCCGCCTGGCCGGTTTGACCCTGCCCGCAATCCCTCTTACCATGAGAGCAGACCATTTCCCCGGCCAAACGGTGTTGCTTTGTCTTGGGCGGTAACCTGTTATGGCACTTCGCTCGTTTGGCGCATGGCGCGCCCGGAAGGCAAAACGTTGAGTTCTATAGACACCCTCGAAAACACCCCCTCACCTGAGACGGACGAAGCTGCGCAGGCGCACGACGGACACGATCGGGAGCACGACCACGGCCACGAACACCAGCACGGTCCGGTTCTGAACCCGGAGTGTACCCGCGAGTTGATACTGGATATCCCCGCGGGCGATGTCTCCAAAGCCTTCAGCCGGGTGGTCGGCGTATATAAGAACCGTGCTCGAATCCCAGGCTTCCGTCCCGGCAAAGTACCGGAAACGGTAATTCGCCGCCGCTTTGCCACAGAGATTCGCAAAGAAGTTATTGACAGCCTGCTGCCGGAGCGCTTCAACCAGGGAGTGCGCGATATGGGCGTCAAGCCCGTCGGCCAGCCCCAGGTGACCGAACTCACCGTGGAAGACGGCCAGCCGCTCCACGTCAAGGCAGTCTTTGAATATGTTCCCGACTTCTCGATCGAAGGCTATCAGAGCGTGACCGTGGAGAAGCCTTCAGTGGAAGTGACGGACGAAGAGTTCCAGCGCGAACTGGCCGAACTGCGCGAATCTCGCGCCACCATCGAGCCGGTCGAGGAAGACCGTGCCCTGGTGGACGGCGACTGGGCAGAGATCTCCTACCACGGCCTGGTGGCGAACGCGCCGGACACTGCCCCGTTGACGGGCGAAGACGCTTTGGTGGAGATTGGCGGCAAGGAAACGGTGGAGGCTTTCACCGCGGTATTGCGGGGAGCCAAATCCGGCCAGGAACTCAAGGCCGAAGTCATCTATCCAGCCGAATATCCCGATGCCAAGCTGGCAGGCAAGACCGTGGCCTACGATGTAACCGTCAAGGCCATCAAGAAGCGCACGGTCCCGGAGTTGAACGACGAGTTCGCCAAGGAACTGGGCAGCTACGAGAACCTGGATGAGTTGCAAAACCGCGTCCGTGAGCACATGACCAACCGCAGGCGCCGCAGCGTAGAGGCGGAGACCAAGGACAAGCTCTTTGCCGCACTGGCGGAGCGATACACGTTCCCCGTTCCCGAGTCGCTGGTTCAAGACCAGATTGACGCGCGCCTGGAGCGTGGTTTACGCGCCCTGGCTGCGCAGGGCATGGATACGGAACAGATGCGCAAGCTGGACTTTGCCCGTCTGCGCACTGCACAGCGGGATAGCGCCATTGCAGAAGTGAAGACCTTCGCCCTGCTTGAGCGCATCGCCGACGCTGAAAACATCACCGTAAGCGATGAAGAAATGGACCACGAGCTTCAGTTGGCTGCTCTGCAGTCCAGGGAGCCTGTAGACACCCTGCGCGCGCGATTGACGCAGGACGGGGGACTCGGTAGAATCCGGGAACAATTGAGGCGCGAAAAAACTGCCAGCCTGCTGTACGAGAGATTGCCCGCGTAAGATCGGATTGCGGCAGCAAGCGCTGCGCGGCCAGTGAACCAAGCCGGGATCATTCGGCTACAAACATCGGGGCTACGGGCCCCCACGAAAGAACGGGAAGAACACTCAATGGCATTGGTTCCCATGGTAGTTGAGCAGACGAGCCGGGGCGAGCGCGCCTACGACATCTATTCCCGTCTGCTCCGCGATAACATCATCTTTCTTGGCACCCCCATCGACGATCAGGTCGCCAATCTTATCGTGGCTCAGATGCTGTTCCTCTCCGGCGAAGATCCGGAAAAGGACGTGCAGCTCTACATCAACTCGCCGGGCGGGTCCATCACAGCAGGACTGGCCATTTACGACACCATGCAGTTCATCAAGAACAATGTGGTCACCTACTGCATCGGCCAGGCGGCGAGCATGGGAGCATTTCTTTTGCTGGCGGGCACCAAGGGCAAACGCTTTGCCCTGCCCAACTCGCGCATTCTCATTCATCAGCCTTCCATGGGCGGCCTCAGCGGGCAGGCCACGGACATCGACATTCATGCGCGCGAGATTCTACGCATTCGTGAGATCACAAACAATTTGATGGCCAAACATACTGGTCAGCCATTGGACCGCATCGAACGCGACGTAGAGCGGGACTTTATCATGAACTCGCAGCAGGCCAAGGAATACGGCATCGTCGACGAAATCATCGATCGGCCACGCACGTAACTGGCCGGATAGCAACGGACGCAACTCAAAAGCTCGTCCAAAAGGGAGCGGAATAATGAAAACGCGCACGGGACCGGAAGAAGCACTGCGCTGCTCGTTCTGCCACAAGTCGCAGGACGCCGTGGCCAAGCTGATCTCCTCGCCCAGCGACTACCCCCGCGCCTACATCTGCGACGAGTGCGTAGCTGTGTGCAACTCGATCCTCGAAGATGATCGCGGCGAGGCGCATCCCGCTGCCGCCGCCGGCCACCTGCCCAAGCCGCAGGAGGTGAAGAGCTTTCTTGACGACTTTGTCATCGGCCAGGACCAGACCAAGAAGAAACTCGCAGTCGCTGTCTACAACCATTACAAGCGCATCCAGATGAACCGCATGCGCAACAACGAAGTCGAGCTGGCCAAGTCCAACATCCTGCTTATCGGTCCCACCGGTTCCGGCAAGACGCTGCTGGCTCACACGCTGGCCAAGATGCTCGATGTTCCCTTCGCCATTGTCGATGCCACCACACTCACCGAGGCCGGATACGTGGGCGAGGATGTGGAGAACATCATCCTCAAGCTGCTCCAGGCCGCCGACGGTGACGTGACCCGCGCCCAGCAAGGCATTATCTATATTGACGAGATCGACAAGATCGGCCGCAAGGATGAAAACCCCTCCATCACCCGGGACGTCTCCGGCGAGGGCGTGCAGCAGGCGCTGCTCAAGATCCTCGAAGGCACCGTGGCCAACGTTCCACCGCAGGGCGGCCGCAAACACCCGCACCAGGAGTTCACCGCCGTCGACACCACCAATATTCTCTTCATCTGCGGTGGAGCTTTCGTCGGACTGGAGCGCGTGGTGGGTCGTCGCGTGGGCAAGAAGGCGTTGGGCTTCAAGGCTGTCGACGCCGAGGCCGATGCAGCCACCAGCCGCTCTCATCGCGACACCGAGTTGCTGCGCAGGACTGAACCTCAAGACCTGATCAAGTACGGCCTGATTCCTGAGTTCGTCGGTCGCCTGCCCGTCATGGGCATCCTCGACGAGTTGGACGAAGCGGCTCTGATCGAGATCCTGACCAAGCCGCGCAATGCCATTCTCAAGCAATATCAGCGCCTCCTGGAATACGAAAATGTCCGCTTGCACTTTACTCAGGAAGCCACCTGTGCCGTCGCCCGCGAAGCTCTTGCACGCAAGGTGGGTGCACGCGGCCTGCGCATGATTCTCGAAGAGCTGATGCTCGATCTGATGTATAACCTGCCCTCGAATAAGCGCGTTCGCGACCTTGAAATCACGCGAGAAATGGTCGAGCGCCGCGACTTGTCGCCGTGTCTTCTGGAAAAGGCGGGCTGAGTCCTTCAATCTCCGCGCAAGGCGAAGCTTCAATCACCAAGAGGGTGGTTTCCCAGCGTTTCGCGGCACGCTCCACTTAATTGTGGATCTTTTGCGTTCCGTCGTAACATCGTCCGCCGCCCGTTTCCGCGGTACAATCCAACATGAGCCGCCGGCCAGCTCTGAAGCCGGAGCCGTCTTTGTGCGTCTAATGCTTATGGTGTCCCTATGACCGCATCCCGCGACAAGACCGAAGCGCGTAAGCTGCCCATGATGCCCATCCGGGACATGGTGATCTTCCCCTACATGATGACGCCCTTCGTGGTGGGCCGACTCTCGAGCGTGCGTGCCCTTGAAGAAGCGCTCAATGGCGACCGCAAGATCTTTCTCGCCACCCAGCACGACGCTTCGATCGACGAGCCCAAGGCCAAGGAAATTTTCCAGGTCGGCTCCATCTGCAACATCGTGCAGAGCGTCAAAATGCCCGACGGCAACATCAAGGTGCTGGTGGAAGGCGTGGAGCGCGCCAAGTCGCTCGAGGTGAATGACCACGACGGATTCTTTGTCGCCACGGTGCGCACCGGTAAGACCGAATTTGAAATGACGCCCGCTGTGGATCAGCTCATGCAGCGCGTGACCGGCCTATTTGAGCAATATGTCAAACTGCAGCAGTCGCTCAATTACGAGACCATCATCGCCACGGTACGCATGGACGAGCCTTCCAAGCTCTCTGACACCATTGCCGCCAACCTGCAGCTCGGTATTGAAGAAAAGCAGGAACTGCTGGGCATCTTCGATCCTGCCGCGCGCCTGGCCCGGATCGCCGACGTGTTGGACATCGAAATCGAGAAGCTCGATCTCGACCGCAACATTCAGTCACGCGTGAAACGGCAGATGGAGCGCGCCCAGAAAGAGTACTACCTCAACGAAAAAATCAAGGCCATTCAAAAGGAGCTGGGACGAGGCGAAAAGAGCGAGTTCGATGAGTTGCGCAAGAAGATCGAATCCGCCGGCATGCCCAAGGAAGTGCTCGACAAGGCTATTCAGGAACTCAAGAAGCTTGAAGCCATGCCCCCCATGTCGGCCGAGTCCACCGTCAGCCGCAACTATATCGACTGGCTGCTGGCAGTGCCCTGGAAGAAGCGCTCCAAAGAGACCCGCTCCATCGACTACGCCGAAAAGGTGCTCAATACCGACCATTACGGTTTGGAAAAGATCAAGGAGCGCATCCTCGAATTCCTCGCTGTTCGCCAGTTGGTCAAGAATCCCAAGGGCTCCATCCTTTGCTTTGTCGGACCTCCGGGCGTGGGCAAAACCTCGCTTGGAATGTCGATCGCCAAGGCCACCGGACGCAAGTTCGTGCGCCTCTCGTTAGGCGGCGTGCGGGATGAGGCGGAGATTCGCGGCCATCGCAGGACCTATATTGGAGCCTTGCCCGGGCAGATTATTCAGCATATGAAGCGCGCCGGAACCAAGAACCCCGTCTTCCTGCTCGACGAAGTGGACAAGATGGCCTCGGACTTCCGCGGCGATCCGGCCTCGGCGCTGCTTGAGGTTCTGGATCCGGAGCAAAACACCACCTTCCAGGACCACTATCTGGACGTGGACTACGACCTGTCGCAGGTGTTGTTTGTGGCCACTGCCAATGTGCTGCATACCGTTCCCGCCGCGCTCCAGGACCGTATGGAGGTTCTCCGCCTGCAAGGCTACACGGAGCAGGAGAAGCTGGAGATCGCGCGCCAATACCTGGTCAAGAAGCAGCGCGAACAAACCGGTCTGAGCGAGAAGAACATCTGCTTCAGCGACGACGCGATTCTTGAGATCATCCGCTACTACACGCGCGAAGCCGGGGTCCGCAACCTGGAGCGCGAAATCGGCAACGTTTGCCGCAAAGTGGCCCGGCGCGTGGTGAAGAAGGGCGCCAAGCACAAGGAAGAGATCACCGCGGCCAACATTAGCGAGTTCCTTGGCGTGGCCAAGTTTCGCGACTCCGAGGTACACGACAAGAGCGAGGTGGGCCTGGTCACCGGCCTGGCCTGGACCGAGGTTGGCGGCAGCATCCTGACCACCGAAGTCCAGGTGCTCGACGGCAAAGGCAAGCTCACCATCACCGGCCAACTCGGCGACGTAATGCAGGAATCGGCGCAGGCCGCGCTCAGCTACATTCGTGGCAAGGCGCAAGTACTTGGGTTAAGTCGAGAGTTTTACCGTAACGTAGACCTGCACCTCCACGTCCCCGAAGGCGCCATTCCCAAGGACGGACCTTCGGCCGGTATCACCATGGCCACGGCCCTGGCCAGTGCGCTGGCCAAAATTCCCGTCCGGCGCGACATCGCCATGACCGGAGAGATCACGCTGCGCGGCAAAGTTCTGGCCATCGGTGGGCTGAAGGAGAAACTGCTCGCTGCCCTTCGCGCCGGCATCTTTGAGGTCATCCTGCCCCGCGCCAACGAAAAGGATGTAGCCGAACTACCGGATAACATCAAGAACTCGATTAAGCTGCACTTCGTGGACCGGATGGACGAAGTGCTGGCGATGGCCCTGGAGAGCCCTTTGCCCAGCATTACGCCCTCTGAAACCGAAGTGCTAACCGCCGTGCCCCCAGCCGAGGCTACTTCCAATATGCCTGCTCGGCAGTAAGACGCCTCAACAGAATCCCGGGTCTCTGAGGCGGGACCTGGGCACCCAAATGACCTTCTGACTCGCTGTCCTCGACTTTCTATGCCCTATACCACCCAATTTCTGCTTTCGGCCCTGGCAGCGGCACAGTTTCCCGCCGCCAGCGTGCCAGAGATTGCCTTTCTGGGCCGCTCCAACGTGGGTAAATCGAGCCTGCTGAACGCACTGGTGGGCGACAAGGCAGCCAAAGTCTCGCAAACACCTGGACGCACCCGAGCCATCAATTTCTTCGCCCTTGGGGACCAGCGCCAGAGGCCCCAACTGATCTTTGCCGACCTGCCTGGCTACGGTTTCGCCAAGATTTCCAAATCGATTTCCGCGGGCTGGCCGGATTTCATCGAGCCTTACCTAATACTTCGAACTACATTAAAGCTCTGCGTGTGCCTGGTGGACTCGAATGTGCCCCCACAGCAAAGCGATCGCCAGCTGATTGACTGGCTGCGCCACGCCGGACGCGACTTTGCCGTAGTCGCTACCAAGATCGACCGACTTAGCGGCAACGAGCGCACGCGCAATCTGCTGGCGCTGAAGAAGGGACTGGAGTTGGAGGATGTTTTGCCGGTCTCTGCCAAAACGGGTTACGGGGTCAAAGATCTCTGGACACGGATTGAAACCGCAGGCGCCACGGAATCGCCCGGCCGCCAGCTAAGTAATTGAAATCAGATGGGGTACATAGTTCAAGATGCCCCAGGATCTTAATTTTGAGCCAAAAAAAATAAGGACCCCGCTTAGCCATCTACCTGTTCCCTGTACTCCGCCACGACCCCCGAGGCCAGGACTTAGAGCCTGTCCAGAAACGAGCAGCGGCGAATACTGCAACTCGTCC
>Ga0182014_10001013_pt1 | contig 38287 bp, 17 predicted proteins | sample 612S2DmetaG_FD_120489 | JGI IMG/M metagenome (GOLD analysis project Ga0182014, IMG submission 120489) | Permafrost microbial communities from Stordalen Mire, Sweden - 612S2D metaG | ecosystem: Environmental > Terrestrial > Soil > Wetlands > Permafrost | place: Sweden: Stordalen | collected... | reverse complement strand
TTGGAAGGGCCGCCCGGCTTCATGGTCCACAGCGAGCTGGGCTTGTTGATCATGTTGCGGTGCCACTGCGCGTGGATATGGTGTACGTTGCCCAGCACGCCCGCGTCCACCATGTTCTTCACGGTCTGATAAAAGGTGCTGTAGCGGCGCTGCAAACCGGTCTGGAGAATCTGCTTGGGGCGGTCGTTGGCCAGGGCGCGCAGGCCATGCACCTCTTCCGGCTTGAACACCAGGCACTTTTCGCAGAACACGTGGCGGCCGGAGAGCAACACGTCGCGGGTGATGGGGTAGTGAACGTAGAGCGGCGTGATGACGAATACGGCGTCGATGTCCTTGCGGTCCAGCAGCTCGTGGTAGTCCTTATAAGTCTGCGGATTGTTGCCGATGGTTTGCACGCCGCGGTCGAGCGCCACCTGGCGAATGTCGCAAAGGGCGACGCAGCGGCCGCTATCGATGTTCTTCAGATGCTTGAGGAGATAACTGCCACGGCTGCCGGTGCCAATCATGCCGTATTGCACCTGGCTGTTGGCGGCTTTGACCTTCTGAATGGCCGGCGCGCCTTCGATGGCGGCGGCCACGGCGGTAACCGCTCCTGCGGTCTTCAGCAAATCGCGGCGAGAGAGGTCGTTTTCCTGCGCCATGGAGGCACCTCAACTGTTGGAATTTGCTCCGATTGTAGCATGGCAATTTGGGGACTTTCTCCGCCGCCGGCGGGCCGGCCGGAACCGTTCGGCGCCGGCCCGGTTGTGTTACGCTGAATCGCCATGTGGGCTCTGCCGCGTTGGTTCGTCTTGTTGATGTTGGCCTCATCGGCGATGGGCGCGGTGCGGGCCTGGGAGGACATGGTCACCCTGCCCACGTACCTGGAAGGTCCCGCGGATCTCAAGCCGGTCCTGGACGCGATGACCGTCAACGACTACGAGGCCAATTACCCTTATGCCAACCGTACCAACCTGGGGCACCAGCGCGCCATGTCCGAGTGGCGCCGCCTGGTGATCGAAAACCAATACCTGGTGTGCAGCTTTTTGCCCGATTTGGGCGGGCATCTTTACACCTGCCTGGACAAACTGAGCGGGCGGCCCATGTTTCACACCAACGGGTCGATCAAGAAAGGGCTGATTGGCCTGCGCGGCGCGTGGGTCAGCCTGGGCATCGAGTTGAATTTTCCGATCGGCCACACGCGCGTGACGGTCTCGCCGGTGGATTTCGCCTGGCGCCAGGAGCCGGACCGGGCGGTGGTGTGGGTGGGGGCCAGGGACCGCGTTACCGGCATGGAGTGGCGGGTGGAATTCGTGCTGCGCGAAGGCGTCGCCATGCTGGAGCAGAACGTGACGCTGAGCAACCAGACCGCCGCGCGCCATCCCTACTATTGGTGGAGCAATGCCGCCGTGAAGCTGGAGCGCGACACGCGGCTGGTGCTGCCCACTCACCTGGTGGCGTTTCACGGCGAGAACCGCATGGATAGCTGGCCGGTGGCGACCACCGGCGTCGATAAGGGCATCGACCAGAGCATGGTCGGCAATATGAAGGGCGCGCTCAGCGTGTTCGCGCACGGCACGCGCGAGCCATTCTTCGCGGCCTATCAAGGCTCCAGCCGTACGGCCACCGCGCACGTGGCCGACCCGGCGGCCGTGCCGGGGAAAAAGCTGTGGGCATGGGGCGCGAACGACGCCGAAATCCGGCGCGCGCTTTCCGACGATAATAGCGAGTACATCGAAATCCAGGCCGGCGTGTTTCCTACCCAGGAAGAGCTGGAGTTCCTGGGTCCCTTCGAGGAGCGGCGTTTTACCGAATACTGGTTGCCGGCGCGAGAGCTCGATGGCATTACCCGCGCCAATACCTGGGGAGTGCTGTACTTCGGGCGGCGAACGACCGAGGGCAAGAGCGAACTTACGGCGGAGCTGAACGTGACCCGCAACCTCAACGGCGCGCGCGTTCGCATCCTCAACGGTTCCGCCACCGTGTGGGATGAGACCGGGGACCTGGCTCCGGCGCATACCTTGTCGCATTCGATTCCCGATCCGGCGAGCGGAGCGGTATACCGTTTCGAGCTGCTGGACGCGAAGGGCACGCTGCTGCTGGCGCACACCGAAGGCGTGTACGACGCGGATCCGGTGTCTAGCGCCGCCCTGGGCCCGTTGCCGCAGCCGGATTGCGCCCATCCAGCCAGCGCCGACGTGTTCGTCAATTGCAACCGGGACAACGAACGCAACGGGCACTATTATTGGGCTACCGTCAACTATCCGAAGGGGCTGGAGCAGTTTCCTCATAGCGCAGCCATCGAGAAAGCGGCCGGGCGCCTGGCGGTGGGCCAGCAGCGGTATGGGGAAGCGGTTCGCATGCTCGAAGCCGCCGCGACGTCCCTTCCCGGCGACGCGGAGGTGACCTACTACCTGGGCGTGGCCCAAGCCGCTCTGGGACAGGAAGAACACGCCCAGGCGACCTGGCAACGCATTGCCGCCGACGCAGCCTTTGGAATGGCGGCGCGGGTGGAGACGGCCGCGTCGCTGGCCCGAGGCGGGAAAATCGAGGATGCCCTGGAGCGGCTTCGCCAGGCGCGCTCCCTGCCCGGCTTTCCGCTGCGAGCCGGACGCATGGAAGCGGCCCTCCTGCGAACCGCCGCCAAGACGGATGAGGCGAAGGAGCGGCTGAATTACTGGCTGGCGATCGACCCCATCGATTCGTTTCTCGAGTGGGAGCGGGCGCCCGGACAACCCGACGCGGCGCTAGAGCGCCACCTGGCGGCCGATCCGGAGCGGGTGCTGGATATCGCCGATGGGTACCTCAGCCTGGGGTTATACAAAGACGCCCTCGCGGTGCTCGACCGCACCTGGCCGCCGGTGCCGGCGAACGAAACCGAGCCGGGCGCGGTTCTGCCCCAGAGCGATGCCCTGGTGGCATACTATCGCGGATACTGCCGCCAGAAAACCGGCGGGGACGGCCCGGCGGATTTTCAACTGGCGGCGGGGTTGCCGCTGGAGCGCGTCTTCCCCAATCGCGCCAGTTCGTTCCCCGTGCTGCGGGCTGCGCTCGCCGCCAACCCTTCCGATGCGTCCGCCCACTGGTTGCTCGGTCTGCTCGAGATGAATGCCGATATGGCGGACGAAGCGATTGCCGAATGGCAGAAGGCGCGCGCCCTGCGGCACGATATACCAGAGTTGTACCCACTCTTGAGCCAGGCGCTGGGCGGTATGAAGGGCGATAAAGCCGCTGCGCTGGCGGTGATGGCCGAGGCGCCCAAGTCGTCGCCAGCCGCCGCGGCCCCGAACGCGCTGGAGGCGGGACATACCGCGGCCGCGCCGGCCCCGAATAGCGCGGAAGCCACACCGGCCGCGGCCATCTCCCTGCCGGTGAGCGGACCCACTACGATCGGCAAGGGCGTCTCCTCGCGCGATGTGGCAAGCACCGCGCTGATGAACGTGGCCGACGGCCGTCTGACGTACGGCAAGAACCTCTTCACCGCGCAGAATTTCCCCCAGGAGAAGCAGCCGGCCGAGATCCGCAAAGCTTATATCGAAGTCCAGTTACAGGTCATGCGCGCGGACGTAGCCAATCGCCATTGCGAACTGGTGGAAGCGGGGTTCGAAGCCATCGGCAGCGAGGACAAGGGCCTGACCTTCACCATGTACGGATTCGAGGCTTTTATGAAGGAGCCGCGCTTCCAGTATTACCTGGCCGATCTGGAAGCTGCGTGCGGAGAGCAGAAGCCGGCTCGCAGGCGCTGGACGAAGCTGGCCAAGGAAGACCCCAACGAAAGCGACGCCCCATCCAGCGAGAATTTCCCGTTCCCCGCGCTGGCGGCGGCGCGCCTGGATCCCGCCGAGGGAAAAGCGCGCCTGGAGGCGGCCGAGAGTGCGGTGGAGAAACGCCTAGCGGCGGCCGAGCGGGAGAGCCGCGGTCTGTTGCTCTACTCGCAAGGTATGCTGCTGATGGCGCTCGGCCAGCGCGAGAAGGCCGTGGCCGCCTTCGAGCAGGGCGCCAAGGCCATGAATCGCGGCGAGTCGCAATACCTCAACCTGCTGGCGCTGCGCGAAGCCGCCGCGCGGTAAGTGGACAGTCTTAGGCGTTTTGGGCAGGGAGTCGCTACTTTCTACGATCTACCACTGCTGACGTGTGGCAGGTCTTCGCCGGTAGATTGCCACCCTTACCTTCGGCGATGCGCGATCAGGGGGTCGGGCGCGGACCGGGGGCGTCCGCCCCACGACAAATGAGCGGCGCCCCCTACCGCCTGCGCACGTCCACCGAGGCGTTCTCCACGACCGCGTCGCTCGGATTCGATATCACCAGTTCGCCCAGCGCCAGGCCGGAGAGCACTTCGATCTCCGTACCCAGGTCCTGGCCGATGGCGATGTCGCGAAAATGGACTATGTTGCCGCTATCTACGACGGCTACGCGCGGGCCGGTCTTGCTCTGGATCAGGGCGTCGCCGGGGATACGCAGCAGGGGCTTGGCTTGGGCCAGGGTAAAACGCACCTGCGCGTACGCGCCGGGAAAGAGCGTCGCGCCCGGGTTGGGCGTTTCCAGAATCACCAGCATGGCGCGCGAGTCGGCATTCAGCGAATCGGAAATGTTGGTGACGCGGGCCGGGAAAATTTCGCCCGGCTTTTCTTCCACCCGCAGCTCCGCGCTTTGACCGTTGTGCATCTCGCTGACGTAGGTCTGCGGCACGTTCACGAAAATCCGCAGCGGCGTAATCCGCGCCACCCGGAACATCTCGCGCGAGGCGCCCCCGTTGCCCGCGTTGATCAGCGTGCCGACGTCCACGTTGCGCGCCGTCACTACGCCGTCGAAGGGCGCGACGACCCGCGCAAAGCCTTTCATTTCCTGCAGGCGCTGCAGATTGGCCTGGCTCGCCAGCACCGTCTCGCGCGCCGTGGCCAGGGTCGCATCCGCGCGCTGGGTTTGCGCGTGTTTTACGTCGAAGTCGGCCTTCTTCTGGTCCAGCTCCTGGCGCGCCACCACGCCTTTATCGGAAAGGTGTTGCCAGCGGTCCAGCGTCACCTGCGCCAGCGATTGGTTGGCCCGCGCCAGCTCGATATCGGCTTTCAGCTCGTCGAGCGAGGCCTGCGACTGCGCCAGGTTGGCCCGCGCCTGGCCGATCTGTTGATCCAGCTCCGGCGTTTCGATCTCCGCCATCAGTTGCCCGGTCTTGACATGGTCGCCGATATCCACCACGCGCGACTTCAAAAAGCCGTCCGCGCGGGCGAAAATCGGCGATTCCACCATGGCCTCGAAATCGCCCGGCAGGTCGATGGTCTCCTTGGCCGGCGCCGTCTTGGCCGCCGAAACGATCACTACCGGCTTGCGTTGGGTCACCTCGGCCGCGGAGGCCGCCAGCCCCTTCTGTCGCGCCATCCGCGGCAAAAGCCCACCCGCAATGCAGGCGATCACCAGCAGCGCCAGCACGCCGAAGAAAGCCAGCAGACGGCCGCTTCCGGGACGCGTTTGGATTTCCACTTCCGTCTTCATATCGATTCCATCCCCGCGCGGCGCCCGTGGCGCGGAGGCGTGAGTCGCAGCACGCTGTATACGACCGGCACGAAAATCAGGGTAGCCATGGTGGCCACCAGCAGGCCGCCAATCACCGCGCGGCCCAGCGGCGCATTCTGTTCGCCGCCTTCTCCCAGGCCCAGCGCCATCGGCAACATGCCCACAATCATGGCCAGCGCGGTCATCAGCACCGGCCGCAGGCGCGTGTACCCGGCTTCGAGCGCGGCCGTAAGGGCATCCACTCCGTCTTCGCGCAAATCGTTGGCGAAGTTCACCAGCAGAATGCTGTTGGCGGTGGCCACGCCGATGCTCATGATCGCTCCCATCAGCGACGGCACGCTCAGCGTCGTCTGGGTAACGAACAGCATCAGCACAATGCCCGACAGCGCGCCGGGCAGCGCCATCAGAATAATGAACGGGTCCAGCCACGACTGGAAATTCACCACCATCACGAAGTACACCAGCAGAATGGCGAACACCATGCCCACCCCCAGGCCGACGAACGAGCTGCGCATGGTGGACACCTGCCCACGGGTTTCGATGAAGCTGCCCTTGGGAAGCTGGGGCGTGAAGTCGCGAATCACCCGATCCACGTCGCCCGCCACCGCGCCCAGGTCCCGGTCCTGCACGTTAGCGTAAATATCGTAGAGCGGCTGCACGTTGTAGTGATTCACCACCGCGGGAGTGGTGTCGCGCTCCAGGCGGCCCAGGTTGGCCAGCAACTGCGGCGCCTCGGTGGCTCCCGCGTGAATCGGCGTGCGCAGCAGCTCGGCGGTCGAATCCACCACGTATTGCGGCGTTTGCGCGGCGATCGGGTAGTCCACGCCGTTGCGCGGGTCGATCCAGTAATTGGGCGCGATGAAGGCGCTCGAAGACAGCGAAATTAAGAGGCTGTTGGAAACGTCGGATTGGGTCAGGCCCAACTGCCGCGCCCGCGTCCGGTCCACCCGGAAGAGCAATTCCGGCGCGGCCACCACCTGGTGGATATGCACGTCCTCGGCGCCCGGAATAGATTGCATGCGCGTCTCCATGCGGCGCGCCAGCGCGAAGTTGGCCTTGTCATTGGTCAGCGGCCCCACTACCTGAACGTCGATCGGCGCCGGCAGGCCGAAGTTCAGAATCTGGTTTACGATATCGGCCGGCTGCAGGAAGATCGTCAGCTCCGGAAACTCGCGCCGCAGCTCGGTGCGCAGGCGGCGCACGTATTGGCTCGAAGGCGCGTGCTCGCCCGGCCGTAGCGACACCATGATCTCGCCGTCGAAAGCGCCGATCGTCACACTGTCGGTGAACGCCAGGTTGAAGCCCGAATACGGCAGCCCGATATTATCTAAAATGTCCACCAGCTCGGCCGGTGGAACGATCCGGCGAATGGTATTTTCCACCTGGGCGAAATAGCGCTCGGTTTCTTCGATACGGGTTCCGGCCGGGGCGCGCACGTGCAGCCGGATCTGTCCGGCATCTACCTGCGGGAAGAAGTCCTCCCCCAGGTACGGAATCAAGGCGAGCGAAACCACGCAGATCGCGAGAAAACAGGCGGCCACCAGCTTTCGATGCGCCAGCGCCTGCCCCAGCAGACCGCGATAGCGGTTGCGCATCTTCTCGAAGCCCGATTGAAACCGATGATGGACGCCGGCGAAGAATCCGGCTTTGTCTTCAATCGCCCCGCCCTCGCCGCTATAGCGCGCCACCTCACCCGCCAGCAGGTACCGCACCATGGTGGGTACCAGCGTCCGCGACAGCAGATAGGACGCCATCATCGCCAGCACCACCGCCAACGCCAACGGCGTGAAAAGGTAACGCGCCGCGCCGGTCAGAAAGACCACCGGCACGAACACGATGCAGATGCACAGAGTGGAAACAAAAGCCGGAACCGCGATCTGCATGGCGCCATCCAGAATGGCCCGCACGATGGGCTTGCGCATCCCCAGGTTGCGATGGATATTTTCGATTTCCACGGTGGCGTCGTCCACCAGGATCCCGACCGCCAGCGCCAGCCCTCCCAGCGTCATCACGTTGATCGACTCGCCCAGCAGGTTGAGCACAGCCAGCGAGCTCAGAATCGAAAGCGGAATCGAAACGCAAACGATGATGGTGCTGCGCCAGCTCCCCAGAAACAGCAGGATCATGAGGCCGGTCAGCAGCGCCGCCATAGTGGCTTCGCGCAGTACCCCGGCGATCGCCGCCCGCACGAAAATCGATTGGTCGAAGAGCAGCTTCAGGTTGAGCGATGGCGGCAGGGTGGAGCGGATGCGCGGCAGCATGGCCTTGATCTGCTCCACGATTTCGAGCGTGGAAGATCCACCGTTTTTGAGCACCGTCAGCAGCGCGCCCCTGGCCCCGTTGTGCCGCACGATGTTGGTCTGCACCGTATACCCGTCGCGCACGTGCGCCACGTCGCCCACATAAATCGTCGTGTTGTTCTTGGATTGCTTCACCGGCAGACGGTTGAAGGCCGACACCAGCTCGGGCGAACTGTTCATCCGCACAGCGTACTCCTGGGCGCCCAACTTCACCGTCCCCGAGGGCAGAATCAACGACTGCAAGTTGACCGCCTGCACCACCTCCTGGGCCGAGATCCCCTGCGCGTAGAGCGCCCGCGGATCCAGGTCGATCGTCACCTGCCGCGGCCGTCCCCCGTAGGGCAGCGGAAAGGTCGCGCCTTCCACGTTGGCAAGCTGGGTGCGAATGAAGTTGTATCCCAGGTCGTAGAGCTCCTGCTCGCTCAGCGTATCGCTGGAAATTCCCAGTTGCAGGATGGGCACGCTCGAAGCGTTATAGCGCAGGATATTGGGCGGCTGCGTGCCCGGCGGCAGCGTGCGCAGCGAGGCCTGGGTGGCCGACGCCAGTTGCGCCACCGCCGCTTCCACCTTGGCGCGCGGATGAAAGAAAACCTTGATAACGGCCAGCCCGGGCAGCGACGACGATTCCAGATGCTCGATATCGTTCACCGAAATGGTGATGCCCCGTTCGGAGCGCACCGTGATCGCTTCCGCCATCTCCTGCGGCGAAACGCCGGCGTAGGTCCAGAGCACGCTCACAACCGGAATATCGATCTCCGGGAAAATGTCGGTCGGCATACGCACCGTTGCCAGCACTCCCAGAATGACGATGGCCATCGCCATTATGACAAAGGTGTAGGGCCGGCGAAGCGCGAGTTGGACGATCCACATGATGTTTGAACAGGCGAAATACGGATACTTTTATCTTACAAGGTTGCGCCGCGGGGCGCGTGATTCGCCGCTCGCAGGGCTATTGTGATCGAACCCGATGGGCGTGTACCGATTTTCGAGGAAGGCGCAGGCCGGGAAGTCTGCCCCACCAACAAGAACGGCCTGGCGTTGCCCAAGCAAGCCAAGCCGCTTTTATTGCCCCGGCACACCGGCCGGATCGGATTTTAGAACCGTTTGTCTAGGTGGTCGCCCGTTTTGCGGTTACGGATGTGGTCACCGGGTCGCCGCCGCCGCGGCCCGGACGGGTTACATCCAACTTGATGGTGTCGCCATCCACGGTTCCCTTGTAAGTGATTACCATGGTGTTGCCGTTGAATTCCCGCTTCACCGCGAATGAGATGTTGTTGCCATCCACCTTGCCGTCGGAGATATCCTGCTCGGCATTCCCGCCGCGGCCCATGCCGCCCGATACCGTGCCGGTCAGAGTGCCACCATCCGCCTTCAGATTGAGGGTGACGGTCTGGCTCCCGTTCCGGCCCTGTTGTTCAAACGTCCACTTGCCGCTGACGTCGGCAGCCATCAGAGCGATGCTGGCGACCAGGGCAATCAATACTACAAAAAGCAGCTTTTTGGTCATAGTAAACCAATAGGCGCTCCCGAACGGGCGAACGTTACAGTGGGGCAGGCTCCCGGCCGGCTCCCGGCCAGCCCCACAAGGCTTAACCTGTTAGAATTTAGGCTTGCCGGAGAGTCTGGTCACTGTAGTCATTCCAACCTTGTCGGCGGACGCTCGGTTGGCCGAATGCCTGGCCTCTCTGAAGCTGCAAATCCGCCAGGATTTTGAGGTGCTCGTGGTCGATAACAGCGGGGCCGGACGGGCGGCGCGCACCCTTCACGCGGCCGGCTTCGACGGTTTCGCCAAGGTTTTGGACAATCGACGCAACGTGGGCTTCGGCGCAGCCATCAACCAGGCTATGGCCGCCTCCGCGTCTCCCTACCTGGCGACTTTGAACGACGATGCAGCGGCCCACCCGGAATGGCTGAACGAAATGCTGCGGGCCCTCGAACGCCGTCCCGATGCCGGCATGTGCGCTCCCCAAATCCGCCTTTTCGGCGAAGACCGCATCGATTCGGCGGGAATGCTGGTGGCACGCGACGGTTCGAGCAAGCAACGCGGACAGGGCCGTCCGCCCGACGCCTTCCCGGTCGCCGAAGAAATTCTGTTTCCCAGCGGATGCGCGGCCCTCTACCGCCGGACCATGCTGCAGCAGTTGGGGGGCTTCGACGAAGCTTTTTTCCTTTATTGCGAGGATACCGACCTAGGATTGCGAGCCCGCTGGGCCGGATGGAAATGCGTGTATGCCCCGCGCGCCGTGGTCGAGCACCATTATTCTTATTCGGCCGGAGCCGCCTCCGCGCTGAAGGCCTATTATGTGGAACGGAATCGCCTCTTCGTGGCGGTGAAGAATTTTCCCGGGTGGATGCTGGCGGCGGTTCCGCTGGCTGCCGCCGCACGGTACTTTTGGCACATCCGGTTCCTGCTCGGCGGCCGCGGCAGCGCGGCGCGTTTCCGCACCAGCGGCCAGGCCGGGCCGAAACTGCTGTGGTGCGTGCTGCGCGCCCATCTCGCCGTAGTCCGGCGCGGCGGCCGGCTCTGGCGCCAGCGCCGCGAGATCCGCGCCCGCGCCCGCATCACTCCCGCCGTCTTTCGCCACCTCTTGCGCGTCCACTCCATCGGGCTCAGGAGGATAGCCGCGCTTTGATCCGCGCAAACGGCCCCGGCGCGTTGCTTGTGATCGTGCCGGCGTTTAACGAGGAGGGCGCCATCGGACCGGTAGTCCGGTCCGTAAAGGAAGCCGTGCCCGGCGTGCCCGTGCTGGTGATCGACGATTGCTCGGGCGACAGCACCGTCGCCCTTGCCACCGAAGCCGGGGCCGCCATTCTCTCCCTGCCCCACCATCTTGGACTGGGCGGATGCCTGCAGGCCGGTTACAAACTGGCCTATGAACTGGGCTATGAGTACGTAATCCGCGTGGACGGCGACGGCCAGCACGATCCGCGCGATATTCCGCGCCTCCTAGAGCGCCTGCGCCAAACCGACTGCGAGATGGTCATCGGCTGCCGCATCTCCGGCGACGGCGCCTGGCGTACCGGCTGGGTCCGCGCTTTGGGCATCTGGTTCTTCCGCCTCATGCTGCGCCCTATTCTGGGCAAGCCCGTGCGCGACCCTACTTCCGGTTTCGTGGGCGTCAACCGCCGCGCCCTCGATGTCTTCAGCCACAGCTTTCCGCTCGAGTACCCTGAAATTGAAACTCTGGTGGTGCTACAGCGCCGCCGCTTCCGCTTCGAGGAAATCCCCTGCCGGATGCGTCCCCGGCTGGCGGGCCGGTCCACCTTGACTGCCCGAAAATCGATGTACTACCTTGTCCACGTGTTGTTGGGGGTATTCGTCAACGTGCTCAAGTATGAGCACCGCGGGCATCGTCCACCCAAGCCGTGATGAGACAGCCCCCGGATAAGCAAGCCAAGGAGGTTCGATGGATCGTTTGCTGCATGTCACCACCGGCGTGAGTATTCTGCTCCTCGCGATGGTTCTCACATCGCTGCGGCGCGCTCATATCCGGGTGGAATATTCGGTCACCTGGCTGTTGGCCTCGGTGGCCATGCTGGTGCTTTCCCTCTGGCGCGGCCTGCTGGACGCGGTGCGCAACCTGTTGGGCCTGCCCGATTCGCCGCTGGCGCTGTTCCTGCTGGGAGCGGCCGTGCTGCTGCTGCTGGCTTTTCGCTCTTCGGTCGTGATCTCGCACCTGCGCGACAACAACATCGCTCTCGCGCAACGCGTGGCCATTCTGGAGCATCGTCTGCGAGACCTGGAAGAGCATGAAGGCTAAATCGAGAAGATCCGGGCCGCAGCCCGGCGGCCGCGCCGGGGATCGTTCCGCGCCCGAAACCAAGCCGGCCGGGAAATCGGGGAAATCGTCACCCGCCGCACCGTCGCGCCCATGGCTCCCCTACATGTTGGCCGCCCTGGTGGCGGCGGCGCTCACCCTCTGGGTCTATGAACCTTCCATGTACGGGCCGTTTCTGTTCGACGATACGTATCTGAAATTCGCTTTGCCGGGGGCCGATAGCCCCTTGCGCGACTGGATTCACGGCGTTCGGCCGCTACTGATGGCCAGCTATTGGCTCAGCGCCCGTATGGCCGGCGACACCACCTACGCCTATCATTTCGGGAACCTGCTGATTCACCTGGCCGCGGGCGGGCTGGTCGGTCTGATCCTCCGGCGTTTGCTCGAATGGGCCGATGTGGCCGACCCCAAACGAACCTGGATGGCCGCCTTCGGCGCCGTCTTGTATCTGCTTCATCCGCTCAATTCCGAAGCCGTCGCCTACCTGGCCGGACGCAGCGAATCGCTCAGCACCGCCTTCACTCTGGCCGCCTATGCGGTGTTTCTCTATCGCCCAAAGGCCGCGGTTTCCTGGCAGGTGGCGGCGGCGGTCTTTCTTTTGTTTGGCGCCGCCCTGCTGACCAAGGAGCAGACCCTGGTCCTGCCGGCCCTGCTGCTGCTCACCGATTTCTGGTGGAATCCCGCTTCGCCGGAAAAGGATTTTTCGTTCCAGGGCATCCGCGCCAACTGGAGACTCTATGCGCCCTTGGTCCTGGCCGCCGGAGGGGGTCTCTATTTGTTTCGCAACTTGATCGTCGCCGGCAACAACGCCGGTTTCGGCCTGAAAGACTTCACCTGGTACCAATACTTCTTTACCGAGTGCCGCGCCCTGTTCGTATACGTGCTGGAATTTGTCTGTCCCGCCTGGCTGAATATCGACTGGCACTTTCCAATTTCGCACTCGCTTTTCGAGCACGGCGCCATCTTGGGCCTGGCGGCGTGGCTGGCATTGCTCGGGGCCGCCTGGTTTCTGCGCCGGCGTTTCCGCCTCGCCTCCTTCGGGCTGCTGGTGTACCTGCTCATGATGGCTCCCACCTCTTCGATTCTGCCCATTGCCGACGCGGTCGCCGAAAGGCGGGCTTACTTTTCCATGCTCGGCCTGCTGCTCATCCTGCTGGAATTGCTGGTCCGCGCGCGGCTCGCGCCGCGCACCCTGGGAATCCTTTGCGCCCTGGTGCTGATCGCCGCCGCCGCCGTTACCCACGCCCGCGCGGCGCTCTACGGCGACGAGGTCGCCCTGTGGACCGATACCGTACGAAAAGCTCCCTCCAACTATCGCGCCCATTTTCAGTTGGGCCAGGCCGAAGAAGATCAAAACCGTTGCGACCTTGCGGCCGAAGAATTCCAAAAAGCGGCGGCGATCGGCGGGCTAAGCTACGACCTGCTGGTCGATTGGGGGCTGGCCTACGATTGCCTGAACCGTGCCGAGCAGGCCATCGAAAAACTGCGCCAGGCCGCCGCCATGGAGCCCTCGGCCCATGTCTATACCCAGATCGCTTTCGTCTACGCCAAGCGCAACGAATTCCCGCAGGCGCTGGACGCGCTCCGCATCGCCGAGCAGATCGACCCCAATTACGCCGGCACCTACGTCTATCGGGGCAAGATTCGTCTCAAACTGGGCCAGCCGCAGGCGGCCGCGGACGATTTCCGCACCGCGCTCACTTTCGATCCCAACAACCAGGAAGCCAGAGAGGCATTGGCAATGGTCGAACGAAGCCTGCGAGCGCGCCCGTGAGCCGGACGATGTGGGGGCTTCCGACTTCTGTCTTCTGGCTCCTGGGTCCCATATCCCGCGGGCATCTCAAGGGTGTAGCCCTTGGCTAGTCAACCGCTGCGCATCGGCATCAACGCGCTCTATCTCATCCCGGGAGGAGTCGGAGGCACGGAAATCTACCTCCGCTCGCTCCTCGAAGCGCTGGCGAAAATCGACCCGGTGAACCGCTATTCGGTCTTCACCGGCCGCGAAGCCGGTCGAGACCTGGCCCCAGCCGCCGGGAACTTTCGCACCCTGGTTCAGCCCATCCGTTCGGCCAACCGGCCGGCTCGCCTTTTGTGGGAACAAACCGGCCTGCCTCTGGCCGCGGTGCGGGAGGAGCTCGACGTGATGCTGAACCCCGGGTTCACCGCTCCACTGGCATGCCCCTGCCCCCAGGTCACCGTCTTTCACGACTTGCAGCATAAGCGCCACCCCGAGCACTTCCGCTGGTTCGATCTGCCCTTTTGGAATTTCTTCCTGTTCTGGTCCGCGCAAATTTCCAGGCTGCTGCTGGCGGATTCGCCCGCTTCCGCCGCCGACTTGAAACGCTTCTATCGCCTGCCGGATTCGCGCATCCGGGTGGTTGCCATGGGCACCGATGAACGCTGTTTCGGCATCGCCGCGCGGCGCCGGCCGGAACCGTTTCTGCTCGCCGTCTCCACTTTGCATCCCCACAAGAATCTCGACCGCCTGCTGCGGGCTTTCGCGGCGTTTCGAGCCGGCCGGCCCCAGTTCCGCCTGGTGGTGACGGGGATACACGGCTTGGCGGCACGCGAGTTGCTTGCCCTCCGCGACCGGTTGGGCTTGGCCGAAGCCGTCGATTTCCCCGGCTGGATTCCGCGCCAAGACCTCTACGACCTCTATGCTCGCGCCTGGGCGTTCGTTTATCCGTCGACGTTTGAGGGCTTCGGCTTGCCGGTGGCGGAGGCGCTCGCGGCCGGCATTCCATCCGCCTGCTCGGCGGTGGAACCAATGGCAACCGTAGCCGGCCAGGCGGCCCTGCTGTTCGCCCCCGAAGATACGCAGGGTCTGGTGCGCGTCCTGGAGCGTCTGGCCGGCGACGGCGAATTGCGCCTGCGCCTTGCCGCCGCCGGCCCTATCCAAGCCGCGCGCTATTGCTGGCGTACCACGGCGGAACAAACCCTGGCCGCTCTGCGCCAAGCGGCCGAACCGTGAGGCCAGGAGTGCGCGCGGGGGCGGTAACCTCGCCCGCGAGGCCGCCCAAAACACCGAAGACTTGGTGGCTTGTACTACAATCGGAGCATACTCTGTCGGCAGTTTAAGTTGGTTTTTTTGAAAACAGCCCTGTTGCTAGTATGCGTCTCTTCACTGGCGTCGGTCGCAATTGGCCACGCGCAGGAAGAGCCGGCTTCACCGGCTGCAAACACTGCGGTGCAAGGCCCACCAACTCCCGCACCCTCCCCGGACGCTCCCACTGCGCCAGCGCCTGCTCCAGCCAAGCCAAATCCGGGGCAAACCCTCCGTAAGGCGGCCTTCTGGAAGCGCATGTTCACATTGGAAGCTTTCACCGCCACGGTGCCTGGTGCGGTCATGGAGCAACTCCACGATTGGCCGAATGAATGGCCACGCAATCGGTTTGGCCTGGGCAAACGCGTGGCGTCCCTGTACGGTCAATTCGTGGTGGGCGCAGCCATTGAGGACGGGGTACGCGCTCTGGACAAGGAAAATACCGTTTACGGGCGGCTGGGAACGGGGAACTTCTTCCGCCGGACCGGCCACGTGATCAGCGGCACGTTGGTAGCGCGGCGGCCCGGTGATCGCCATACCTTCGCGTTTTCGGTGGCCGCCAACGCCTACGGGAGCTGGGCGATCGCCACGCTTTGGAGCCCGCCGGAACTGCGAAACGCCCGCTCCATCTTCGGTTGGGGCAGTGCCAACATGGGCAGTTTCGCCATGGGCAACTTCGTGCGGGAGTTCTGGCCCGACGTCAAGGCCGTATTCCACCATAAACCTAAGAGCGATATACCCAGCCCCGCGGTTGCCCCTGCCATCGCGTCCGCTCCCTGAACGGTCCCGCCTCTCCCGCCGCGACATATTGAAAAGCGGGTGTGTTAGGTGGAAGAATGATCCACGTAGCGACGCCGTCCACCGGCTTTACAGCAGTCTGTCCAGGCCGTAGGCACTCGCTTTCCGCCTGGCTGTTAACTTATTGAGTATAATCGATAAATATTTCGGTCTGCGGCGTGCACTGTGCATGGAGTGTGGATCAGTAGGAGGAGATGCGGAGGAATGCGGAACCAGAAATCCAAACCGGTGGCAAGAGCCACCGATCGGCGTGCGAAGATGCGCTTTGCCTTACACCGGGAAATGCGTTTCAAGTTGATCGAAAACGATATCGTGATCGGCTCGGGGGCCGGCATGACCATTGATATGGGCAGTGGCGGCGTGGCTTTATTGGCTGCCAACCGTATGAAAACAGATACCTTCGTCGAGATCTCCATCTCCTGGCCGGTAAAGCTGGACGACCAGTGCCCGGTGCGCTTGGTGACCTACGGCAGGGTGCTGCGGTGCGAGGGACAACGGGCCGTGTGCTCTATCGATAAGTATGAGTTCCGCACTCAGGCACGCATCCTGCGCCCGTCGGAACCGGTGGTGCGCGTGGACCCGGCGTTTTATCGCTTTGTCGATTCTCAGCGCAAGGTTGCCGTGAAATCCGTCGCAGCCTGTGGCGCGTAATTACTTGGCGGGTTTGGTTTCCGATTTAGTTTCGGACTTCGTCTCGGATTTGGCTTCGGTTTTCGGCTCGGCCTTGCCCTCCTTTTGGCCGTTGCCGCCGTTCGATGTCGAACCGTTACCGCGCGCGTAATCCGTTACATACCAACCGGTTCCCTTGAACTTCAGAGCCGGCGCCGAGAGCAGCCGACGCACTTCGCCGCCGCACTCGCCGTGAACCGTCAAGGGCTCGTCCGAAAACTTTTGAATAATTTCGAACGTCTTCCCACAGCTTTCACAGCGGTATTCGTAAAGCGGCATGACTGAAAATCGGGTCCCCCAGGACTTGATTTCAGTATAGCAAGCTACGCAAGCTGAAGTTCAGCGCCGGTGGGACAGGGGCGCTTGACACACCAGGAGGGATCAAGCGGTTTTTGGGGGCAAATATAATCCTAACGTATGAATGCGTTAGGATTGAAGGTGCCCTTTGCCTGAGTCTCTCGCCGCCCTCGAACGGCAGCGCTCCAGCATTCTGACCCAGATCCTGGAGTTGGGTGATTTGCGCCGCGCAAGGCCCAGCGCGAGGTGGCGGTCGTTCTCGCCCATTGTTCCCTTACCCTTGCCGTCCGCCGCGCCGTCCGCCGGTCCTCACGTTCCTGTCCGCCGTCCGCGCTTTTGTCCACCCTTCCTTTCATGTCGCCTGCCACTGCCGCGACCCGCACCGGCACCGGAGCAGAAACCGGCCAGCGGCCCGGCGAAACCAACGGGTAGGTAGCTTTGTTCGTAGGTGGCGTCCACCCTTTACGCGGGCGCGCTCCGATGAGTGATTCCCCTTTTCCGCGGCTACTGTGCGAGCTTTCACTCCGCAGTTTTCATAGCCGGGATGTTCGGCGTTACGTTTGCTCTGACACCAACGCCCTAATACTGCATCAGTGTGCCCTCTTTCCTGCCTTTTCGGACCGCGGCAGCAAAGAGTGCCACGCTGGTCGGCAGAAGAACCGCCGCGATCGCCGTGAGCTCCATGAGGGGTTTCGCCACCATGAGCACCGAGTAACCACTGAGCATCGTCAGTCTCAGGGCGTCGAGAGAGTAGCTGATCGGAATTAGCAGTGCGATTTTCTGCATCCAAACGGGCATCAGGTCGACCGGAAAATAAGCCCCTCCGATGATGCTGCCGAAGCTGCCGAGTATCCACGTAATCGGATCGCCCTTCTTGAGCCAGACGATCGCAGCCGCCGAGAGGACACCGAAGGCTACAAAGGTTGTAATGGACAGAACCACAACCAAAAGGGTCGCCGCGACGTTCATCCGGCTCAAATCGACGCCGAATAAACATACCGCCGCCACGAGAATCACGAGTAACTGCACAGCTCCTGAGATAAGGCTGTAAAGCGACGACATCAACACGAGTGGCACACATCCAGTCTGGCTGCTCAGCATAGCCTCGAGACAGCCCGTCACCTGGGCGAGCCGAATCGAGTCCGAAAACATGCGCAGCGTCAGGTCGAAGTAACGGGCGAATGAAAATCCGATGATGACAAATGGGAAATAGCGGTTTCCGTACCGGCCCAACATTGGAGAACTGTGAGACGTGATCAGCCCGCTGAGAAAGTAGAAAAAGACCAGGAGCGTCATCGATTCGACGACACGCATGACGAAGCTGGCCTTATAACCTGATTCGATGCGGAAATCCCTGAGGATGAAAGCGTACGCTTTACGCAACAATGCCATCATGCAGCCCCCGCAGCCAGAGCGCGCCGGTAGTATTGCGAGATCGTAATGCCGTCCGCAATCAGATCTGCAATGCAATCGAAAGCCCGCACGCGCCCTCTATCGATGACCAGTACTTTGTTGCAGATCTGGACCGCTTCCTCCAAACGGTGTGTGGCGATCAACAGTGTTTTTCGGGAGTCCCTATGGATCCGGCTCAGAATCAAATCGACGATCTCGTCGCAGGCCACCGGATCCAGGGCGCGGGTCGGTTCGTCGAGGATGAGGACTCCCGGTTCGGCGATCAGGCCGCGCGCCAGTGCGAGGCGCTGCTTCATCCCCGAACTGTAGGCCGCGATCGGTTTGTCCGCGGCATCCTCAAGCCCTACCAGGCTGATCAACTCGCGAATACGATTGCGGAGATCCGCCCCCCAGAGATTATCCAAGGCGCCGAAAAATTCGAGGTTCTGAACAGCGGTCAAGCGCCAGAAAAAGCTTCGCTCCTCGTTGAGGACGAAGCCGACGGATTTTCGTGCAGCCGCATTGTGGTGGATCGTGCTGAACTCATTCACGACGATGTCTCCCTTGGTTGGGAGTAGCAGGCCGCCTATGAGCTTCAACAACGTCGTTTTGCCCGCGCCGTTTGGGCCCATTACCGCGACACGGTCGCCCTCATGGATTTCGATGGTGGCGCCGGACAATGCCGTGCACACGCGCCGCGGCCGGAGAGGGTGCGAAAGCCATTCACGATATCGCTTCGCAAGGGGAAAACACATCGTGACGTCGCTTACCGAGATGATCGGCGCTTCTGGGGCCGATAGCCCAACGACAGCGGGGCGGCTGGAGTTAGACGACTGTCTCATGATGCCTGAACCCCGACCTGCTTCTCCTGCCGACGCAACCCAGGCAATGCGGCGTCGATGCTGTCCGCCAGCAATCGTGCAAGCTCGTCGGAATTTACCGTTAGCAGCGCCCCGTGATCGCCGGACACTCTGTAAATACTCAGGCCGCCTCTCGCAATACCTTGCCAACCCAGATACCGCTCGAAGGGGTGCCACTTAGTGGCAACGATTGAGTTGTACCACTTCTCGCTCACGTAGAGACTGATTGGCCCCACGTATGGCTCGGGACGGTAGCGCAGGAGGAGCTGCCGATGCCGCTCGAAAAGATCATGGGATCTCGCGAGCACGGAGCCCGCACCGGACTTCGGCCGGAAGTTCTTCAGTTTGCGTGCCATGAGCTCAGAAAGGCGAATTCTCCTGGAGCCGTTCCTGGCAGTCAGTAGGTCCCAGATAACCTCGCCTATGTGTTGCCCTCTTCGCCGGAGATAATCGCTATTATTGATGAGGTTGACCAGGAATGCGTGGACAGCGTTGGGCCGCAAGCTATCGATGAGAGCGAGCAACCGCACATCTTCACCTTCACGGAGCAACTGCTGGGCCATTTCGATTGCCACGGCCCCAGCGAAGCAGTATCCTCCGACGAGGTAAGGACCCGCAGGTTGAACAGTTCGTATTTCTGAAAGGCACTCACGCACCATTTCCGCGATGCTCAGGTAAGCGCTGCCACCGCCGCGGACCCATCTGGGCCGCAGACCGTAAACGGGTTGATCACCGTCGAAGTGCGCTGCCATTCTCGCCAGGATCAGCGTGGTCTCGTTCACGTCGTCGCCATAGCCACAGACGATAAAAAGGGGCGTGCGCGTACCCCGCCGTTGAACCGGGACTAGACATTGCCATGGAGCATCTTCGGGCGCCGCGCCATCCGCGGTGCCGAGGAGATCGGCTATTGCGGCGACAGTTGGGCGCTCGAGCAATTGCGTCAGCGCGAGTTCCCTGCCGAAATGCTCGCTCAAACGGCGCTGCAGCCGCGCGGCGAGCAGTGAATGCCCACCCAGCTCGAAGAAGTTCTCCCTGATGTCGACCCGTTCGATGCCGAGCAGATCCTGGAAAATTTCGGCAACACTGCGCTCCAGCGCCGTCCCGGGCGGCACGTAGTCTTTATGAGCATTGAAATGATAGTCGGGAGGCGGCAACGCGCGGCGGTCAACTTTGCGGTTCGCAGTCAGGGGGAACGCGTCCAGGACCATGAAAACGGACGGCACCATATAGGCGGGGAGCTTGGAGGCGAGTGCATGCCGTAACTCGGCAGTATTCACTTCCTGACCTTCCCGTGCTGTAACGTATGCAGCTAGGCGCGGGTCGCCGGCGAAGTCCTCGCGTATTATTACGACGGCCTGACGAACTCCGGGCTGCTCCTCCAGCGCAGCTTGGATTTCACCCAATTCGATGCGAAACCCGCGAAGCTTCACCTGATCGTCGATCCGGCCGAGAAATTCGATGTTGCCGTCCGGCAGGGAGACCGCCATATCGCCCGTGCGGTAGAGCCGACGGTCAGGGTCGAACGGGCTCGGGACAAACCTTTCGGCAGTCAGTTCCGACCGATTCAGGTACCCCCGAGCAACGCCGTCCCCGCCGATATAGAGTTCCCCCGGCGTTCCCGCTGGAACCGGCTGCCGGGCCGCGTCGAGCAGGCAGCAGGTGGTGTTCGCGATAGGCCTGCCGATAGGAACGGCACTTTCCCGGTGGTCAACTTTGTGAATGGCCGACCATATAGTGGTTTCTGTCGGACCGTACAGGTTCCAGACCTCATCGCCGGCGGTCAGCAGTCGATTGGCAAGCTCGCGAGAAAGCGCTTCGCCGCCACACAATATCTTCAAACCGGCGAACCCGGTCCATCCCGATTCCACAAGCATGCGCCACGTCGCCGGTGTTGCCTGCATGAGCGTCGGACAGGATTTCTTGATCAACCCTGCCAATGCTATCCCGTCCCCGACGCTGTCCGTGGTTGCAAGGATGACATTCGCACCGGAGGTAAGCGGCAAGTAGATCTCCAGCCCGGCGATGTCGAAGGACATCGTGGTGACGGCAAGCAAACGGTCACCCTCGCATATCCCGGGCTCGCTCCGCATGGAGGCAAGGAAGTTCACGACGGACCTATGCGCGATCTGAACACCCTTGGGTTTGCCGGTTGAACCCGAGGTATAGATCACGTACATCAGATTGTTTGGCGCCACGCTGCTTGACGGCACAGCGGAACTCTGGCATTCAATTCTACTGCGATCCCGATCGACGCAGACCACCGCGGCCGCCGTCGTCGACAGTTTGGGGAGAAACTGCTGCTCCGTGAGCAAAACCGCTGCGCCGGAGTCTTCTAACATAAAGGCGATGCGGTCTGGGGGATATTGCGGGTCAAGCGGTACGTACGCTCCTCCCGCCTTCAGGATTCCCAATAGTGCGACGACAAGATCGATCGACCGTTCAAGGCAGAGTCCGACCAGAACTTCCGGCCCGACACCCAGGGACCTCAGATAATTCGCGAGCCGGTTCGCACGACGGTCGAGATCCTGATAAGTGATCTGATCACGGCGGCAGATCACTGCGACAGCACGCGGCGTTGCGGAAGCCTGCCGCTCGAACAGGTTGTGCACGCAGAGGTCGGAGCTATAGTCAACGTGCGGGCCTTCGGCGTTCGCCAGAAGGCGCACACGTTGCGGCTCGCTGAGCATGGGCAGTTCGGCAATCGGCTGGTCCGGAGCGAGGATTGCAGCCGATAACATGTTGATGAAATGCCCGGTCATGCGCTCAATGGTCGCGGCCTCATACAGATCGGTGCTGTACTTCAGCGATGCAGGCATCGCAGAACCCGTATCCAGGAAGGTCAAGTCGAGATCGAATTGCCCTTCCTGCTGGTTCAGCGGATAAGCTTCGAGGGCGAGGGAGCCTAACCGGAGACCGGTGCTGGTGTGTGGCTGCAACACCTCTCCTGCTACGCCGACCTGCGCGGTCTTGATCAGGTTCAACATCACCTGGAACAAGGGCATCCGGCTTGGATCGCGGGCGGGTCGCAAGCGCTTTACGATTTCCGGAAACGGGAAGTCTCCGTAGCGTTGAGCCTCAATGGTGACCTCGCGCATGGCCGCCAAATGCTGGCGGAACGTAGCGCCCGGTTCAATAGGTGCGCATATCACAACAGGGTTGACGAAGTAGCCGACGATGTTCTCGAACTCTGGACGACTCCGTCCGATCAGCGGCGTTCCGATGGGTACCTCGGGTGCGCCCGTGTACCGGTGCAGGAAGGCATGAAACGCGGTCACGAGCACCGTGTATGTGGTGGCATTCTCTGCCTGGGCGAGCGCCCTAATCTGCATGGCTACGCTGGCCGGCAGCGTGAAGTCGAACGTGGCACCCCGAAAACGTTGGGCGCTTGGGCGGCGGTGATCGGTGGGCAGGTCAATGGATGACAGGTTGCTCAGCCGGGAGCACCAGTAACGCCAGGCATCTTGTCCTTCTTCCGACTCAATCGTAGTCCGCTGCCACCTGACGTAATCGGCATAGGATCCCGTCGGGGGCAGGGCGTCGGGATCGGCACCCTCGTAAAGCGATGCCAAATCGGAAAGGACGATTCCGAGCGACCACGCGTCAAAAACAATGTGGTGTGCGGAGATGAGCAGGACGTGGCGTGTATCGGAGCGGCGGAATAACGTACAGCGGAACAGTGGCCCACTGGTGAGATCGAAAGGGCGCCGATAGAACGTGTCTATCTGGAGCGGTAGCTCTTCTTCGCTCCAGTTGAAGGCTTCCACCACTTCGAGAGGGTGTTCCGGCACCGGGCCGGCGCATTGCTGGAGCCCATTCGTGCCGAGCCCGAGTGTCGATCGCAGCATCGGGTGGCGCTCCAGCAGCGTTCGAATCGATCGCTCCAGGCGCTCGCAATTGACATCGGAGCGCAAGCGGACGCAGAAGGCGACGCTATACGCGGCGCTTTCGGGCGCAAGCTCGTGTAAGAACCACAGCGCCTCCTGCCCGAGGGAAAGCTCAAACGGCCCATTTGCCGCACCTGCCGACTCTCGAAGCAAGCGGGCAAGCAGTTCCCGCTTCGCTTTGCCATCCATTCCGGCGAGTTTACTCAGATCGACGCGTTCGCCACTCATGTTGTCGGCCCTTGCGAGCAATTTAAGACCCCTGTGAAGCGAATTGTCCGAAAGATACCGAGAGTTGTAGGGTTGTCAGCCAGGATCGTCATTTGAGCGCAAGGTTGCATGGCACCTAAGCTCCGTATTGTCAATGGCTTGACAAACCAACCTGTGGGAAGATCATTGGTAAGAATGTGTTCGAGCGTTTGACAAGCAAGGGACGATCCCACGAATCGCCTTCTTCCAGAGTTGGGCACACGCCTGCGTTGGGCTCGTTGCTCAAGCACTAGCACGGTCTTCTGCAAGTCTCCCTCCAACGTCCGGTTGTATCTTGAACTTTTCGGTGCAGCGCAGCCGATTCCGGCACCTCGCAGTAAAATCAGCAGATCATGCAGGGGAGACCGTTGGCGGATCCCAACTATGGCGGGACGGCGGGTTTCGACGGATAGGGCGGCCGATGCCGCTGCCGACGAATTTTCCTCTTGAATACCGAAGGTTTAGGATCTAATTTCCCAAATTCCGACACGCAAGCGGTTTGTGATGCTCACTCGGGCTTCGCGCGCAACCGGTGTCACCGGTCAAATGGTACCGTGCCATCCTTGCGTTGATGAGTGCCGCCGAAATAGCTCTTATGGTCGTTGAACTGCATACACCGACTCCGCCAGACACAGAAGGACCTCAGAAGGGGCGGCGGCGCTGAAACCCCTGGGTGCTGCAGGGAGGGGAGAAGTTGCGCCGGATCGACTCGAGACGGAGGTAAACGGGGAAATCGCATAGATGCGCAGGGACAATGCGGAGACCAAGTCAACCGACGAAAGAGAATTCCGCGCCTCGAACGGCGCGACCTCCCCGCCGATCGCAATTGTGGGCATTGGTTGCCGTTTTCCGGGAGGAGTGACTGATCCGAAGTCCTTCTGGCGCCTTCTGCGAGATGGGGTGGACGCGATCGCGGAAATTCCCTCAGATCGCATCGATATCGACGCCTACTACGATCCGCGTCCGGCCGTACCGGGGAAAATGAGCACCCGATGGGGCGGCTTTCTAGAGCAGATCGAGATGTTCGATGCGGCTTTTTTCGGTATCAGCCCGCGTGAGGCCGACCGGGTCGATCCGCAGCAGCGGCTGCTGTTGGAGGTGGCGTGGGAAGCGCTCGAGGATGCCGGCCAGCCCTTAGAACGCCTCGCGGGTAGTTTGACGGGTGTCTTCGTCGGCTTGTGGCTGAACGATTATGAGGCTCGCCTTTTCGCCGATCCTGCCGTCGTGGACTTCTATATGACGACAGGAACGGGCCGCTATTCAGCCTCCGGTCGCCTGTCCTACGTTCTGGCGTTGGAAGGCCCTAGTTTAACCATCGACACCGCCTGCTCCTCGTCGCTAGTGGCTGTCCACTTAGCTTGCCAGAGTCTGCGCAGAAATGAATGTTCTTTGGCGCTGGCGGGGGGAGCGAACGTAATACTGCAGCCCCATATATCCATCGCCTACTCCCAATCAAAAATGATGGCGCCGGACGGCCGGTGCAAGTTCGGAGACGCCGGTGCGAATGGGTATGTTCGCAGCGAGGGAGCCGGAATAGTCGTTCTCAAGCCGCTCTCCAACGCATTGGCCGACGGCGACCCTGTCTACGCAGTAATTCGCGGCAGTGCCGTTAACAACGACGGCCGCACCAGCGGCTACATGACGACCCCGGCACGGGAGGGTCAGGAGAGAATGCTGCGCCTGGCCTACCGCGACGCCGGGCTGTCTCCCTGCCAGGTGCGGTACGTCGAAGCTCACGGCACCGGGACGATTGCGGGCGACCCCGTTGAAGTTACCGCGCTGGGCAACGTGCTCTCGCCCGACCGGCCGCCAGGAAGAACGTGTTACATCGGCTCCGTGAAAACCAACTTCGGGCACACCGAAGGGGCCGCGGGAATCGCGGGACTGATCAAGGCGGCGCTGGTCCTCAAGCATCGCATGGTTCCCCCAAATCTCCACCTGCGGGAGCTCAACCCGGCCATTGCCTGGAACGATTATCCGCTTGTGATCCCCCGTGAGTTGACGCGCCTGGCGCAGGATTCCGGGCCTGCAGTGGCGGGCGTGAGCGCATTTGGCATCACCGGCACTAATGCTCATGTCGTGCTCGTGGAGGCCCCGCGAGAGCAAAGGGATCCGGCTATGCCGTCGCGCCCGGATTCCATGCGCCTGCTGCCCTTTTCCGCCCGTTCGCAGGAAGCGTTGGCATCGCTAGCTCGCGCCTACCTTTCCGCGATAAACGAAGAAGAAGCCCCTCCCCTGAACGACATCTGCTTTACCGCCGGTCTGCACCGCACCCATCACGAACATCGCGCGGCGCTGGTCGCGGGAAGCCGGATCGATATGACTGACCGCCTGAAGGCCTTTTTGCGGGGAGAGAGAGTCCCGGGCGTGTGGGCGGGAAAAGCGGAGCCGGATCTTTCCCCAAAGGTCGTATTTGTGTGCCCGGGACAAGGGTCGCAATGGGTAGGGATGGGCCGGCAACTCAAGAGCCGGGAGGCCGCTTTCCGGGATGCCCTGAAGCAGTGCGAGCAGGCGATGCGACCGTTTGTCGATTGGTCGCTTCAGGAGCAATTGGATCTCGATCCCGATGCGTCCGGGTATCGGATGGATGAAATCGACGTCATTCAGCCCACTCTTTTGTCTATTGAGATCGCCCTCGCTGCCTTGTGGCGGTCCTGGGGAGTGGAACCGGACGCCGTCGTGGGCCACAGCATGGGCGAGGTCGCAGCAGCCTATATGGCTGGAGCGCTCAGTCTGGAAGATGCCATGCGCATCATCTGCACGCGGAGTCGTCTCCTGCGGCGTGTCAGCGGCAAGGGGGCGATGGCGGTAGTGGGGCTTCCCATGGATCAGGCGAACGACGCTCTAGCCGGGTTTGAGGACTGCGTGTCTGTCGCGGTGAGTAACAGCTCGCGGTCCACCGTGCTGTCCGGCGACCCGGGCGCCATGGAAACGATTCTAGACCGATTGCAGGCACGAGACGTCTTTTGTCGCCGGGTGAAGGTGGATGTAGCGTCGCATAGTCCACAAATGGATCTGCTGACGGACGATTTGCTGCGCAGCCTGGGCGGAATCCAGCCGCGCGACGCCAAAGTACCGATCTATTCCACTGTGACCGCCGAGAGACGAGAGGGATCGACTCTTGACGCCCGGTATTGGGTGGACAACTTACGGCGTCCCGTGCTCTTTTCCGGGACCCTGCAGCGGCTGGTCGAGGATAAGCACACAATATTTATCGAGCTCAGCCCACATCCCGTGTTGGTGCCATCGATGGAGGAGACTGTCCACCACTTAGAGGCGGTCGTTACTGCGGTTCCTTCGCTGGAACGAGAGAAAGATGAACAGGCGAGCTTGCTGGGGTCGCTCGGCCGGCTGTATACGATCGGATATCCAGTGAATTGGAAGCGCCTTTTCCCCCTCGGAGGCAAGGTCGTTCCTTTGCCGGCATATCCTTGGCAGCGCCAGCATTACTGGCTGGATGTCCAACCATCCCAGGCCAGCAACCGACCCGGTTGGGCGGACCGGGCTACTGCAGCCGTTCAGGATCATCCTCTGCTGGGTATGCGTTTGCCGGACGTCGCAAGTCTCCCGGGCGTCTTCCTTTGGCAGAACAGGCTTCAGAACCCGGCTTTCCGCGATTTCCTGCGCAAACATCAGATCGACGGTTCCCGGTTGCCGGAGGACGCCTACGTCGCGATGGCTTCCGCGGCAGCCAAGGCAGTTTTCGGTGAAAAGTTGCATCAGATTTCCGATCTGGTGCTGGACGAGCCTCTGCTTCTGACCGACGGTGCGGGAGCGCAGATGCAGTTCATCCTGACCATGAGCGGGCCCAGGCGCGGGTCGTTTCAAGTCTTCAGCCGCGAGTCCGATGCGGCCGCGAACTGGACCGCCCACGTTTCCGGGAACGTCGAGGCTTTGAACGCAGACGCGAACTGGCTGTACGACGTCGAGTGGAAGAAAAAACCACGGCAATTGAATGAACTGGAGCCGCCGGCCAGCCGGATCGGGCGGTGGCTGATCTTCGCAGACCAGGAGGGATTCGGTGCGAACTTGGCTGAAGTGCTGAAAGCACGCGGTGACGATTGCGTGCTGGTCTTCGCCGGAGATTCCTTCCAGATCCAGGAGCCCAAACGCTTTCGTGTTGTTCCGGGCCGCAAGGAGGACATGACCCGGCTGTTGAGTGAGTTGCGGGGAGCCGGACAGTCTTCTGGTTGGGGGGTGGTTTACCTCTGGGGTCTCGATTCGGTATCGACTCCCAGGGTGACGGCAAGCTCTCTGAGGTCGGCACAGCCCCTCTCTTGTGATGCTGTCTTGCATTTGATCCAATCGCTCGCCCAAATGGAAGGGAAGCCGGCCCTCCGCCTTTGGTTGATTACGCGAGGCGCACAGGCTGTCGAACCGACGGATGGAATTTCGCTGTCCGTCGCACAAGCTCCCTTGTGGGGCTTGGGAAGGGTGATCGCGCTCGAGTATCCGGAGTTGTGGGGCGGATTGGTGGACTTGCCCCCTCGCGAGTGTACCGCATCCAACAGCATGGAGGTCGCAGCGACCCTGTGCGAGGAGATCCTGGGCTCCGACGGCGAGGACCAGGTAGCGTTCCGTGAAGAGCGCCATGTGGCGCGACTGGTACGATCTCACGACCGCGCCGTCCGCACACGACCACTCGCGATCCTACCCGATGCGTGCTATCTGATCACCGGAGGACTCGGAAGCCTGGGACTGCGTCTCGCCGAGTGGATGGTAAGCCAAGGGGCACGGCACCTGGTGCTGACCGGGCGTACCGGTCTTCCGGAACGCTCCGCATGGCCGGCGATCTTGCCCGAAACGGAGATGGGAAGGCGGATAGCCGCCATCCAGGCCTTGGAGGAGCGCGGCGCAAGGATCCACGTAGTCAAAGCCGATGTCGCCGACGAACGGCAGATGTCCGACCTTTGGGGGGATCTCGACCGCAACCATCCCCCGGTGCGGGGCATTATCCACGCGGCCGGCGTTCTCGCGCCGCACGGGTTGGCGGATCTCCGGGCGGAGGAATTTCACGAAGTTCTACGCTCCAAAGTCACGGGAGCCTGGTTGCTGCACCAGTTTGTCGAAGCCAGGAAAGGTGCCGGAGCGGAGCTGGATTTTTTCGTCCTCTTTTCCTCGGGGGCATCGGTGTGGGGCGGCCAGGGTCTGGCCCATTATGCGGCAGCGAATCATTTTCTGGACGCCCTGTCTCACCACCGGGCCGCGCTTGGGCTTCCGGCATTGAGCGTCAATTGGGGCTGGTGGGGCGGATCCGGGCTGGTCTCGGAGGAGCTGGCCGGATTTTTCGGACGGATCGGGCTGAAAAGCCTGCCGCCCGACCAGGCTCTTGCGGTTCTGGCATACCTGTTGGAATCAGGCGCAACCCGGAAAACAGTGGCGGACGTGGATTGGACGGTTTTTGGACCGATCTTCGAGGCCAGGAGAAATCGGCCTCTCCTCGAAGAGTTGGCCGTTCGGCCCCAGGTCCAAGTGGAGACGGGAAATGCGAAAGAGGAGAAAAGCTCGCGCCTCCTCGACCTGATTCATCAGGCCCCCAGGACCGAGAAGAGGCCGCTTCTCCACCGCTACATCCGGAACGAAGTGGCTTTGATCCTGGGCTTTTCGTCATCCGATCGTATCGATCCCAAGCAAGGTTTCTTCACAATGGGCATGGACTCCATGATGACTGTACAATTGCGAAACCGACTGGACCAGAATCTCGACTGCTCTCTGCCACCGACCGTTGCGTTCGAGTACCCGACGGTTGAGTCCTTGACGAAATTCCTGTCTGAAAGTGTCCTGAAGCTGCAAGAACCGGCGAGTGCTCCGGTCGAGACGAACCGTTTTGAGAAGGAGACAAGGACGGAGCCTTCCGGGGCAGACGACCTTACCGAAGAAGAACTGGTTGGGTTGCTCGCCAGGAAATTGGAACAGATCAGGTGAACTCGCCCGCTGCAGAAGGTTTTTGGAAGGATGAAGGGGATAAAAGGACCGATTAATGAACCACCCCCCGGAACCCACGGACCGTCGGACGGTGCTGCAACGCGCCCTTCTGGCCATGGAGCAAATGCAGTCCAGGCTGGATGCTCTACAGCGTGAAAGGCGGGAGCCTATCGCCATTATTGGGATGGGCTGCCGCTTTCCAGGCCATGCCAACAATCCCGAGGCTTACTGGAATCTGTTGGATGGCGGGGTGGATGCAATCTGTGACATCCCTCCGGAGCGATGGGATGTGGAGGCGTATTACGACCCCAATCCGGATTCCCCCGGGAAAATGTATACCCGGCGGGGCGGTTTCCTGGACAACGTTGACCAGTTCGATCCCTATTTTTTCGGCATGTCGCCGCGGGAAGCGGCAAGGACGGATCCCCAACAACGATTGGCCCTGGAGGTGAGTTGGGATGCACTCGAGGACGCAGCGATTGTTCCCGGCAACTTGAAAGGGAGCCAGACCGGTGTCTTTCTTGGTATCACCAACAACGATTACGCCCGGATTGTAGAGCGCGGAGGATTGGAGTCCATTGATGCCTACCACCTCACCGGCAATTGCCTGAATTTTGCGGCCGGCAGAATTGCATACTCTCTTGGGTTTCAGGGGCCCACGATGGCCGTGGATACCGCCTGCTCCAGTTCCGGGGTGACTATCCACCTGGCCTGCCAAAGCCTCCGCAACCGGGAATGCAACCTGGCCCTGGCGGGAGGAGTCAACCTGATTCTGTCGCCGGAGATCAGTATTACCTCAACCAAGGCAAGGACGCTTTCTCCGGACGGCTACTGTAAGACCTTCGACTCCGCCGCCAACGGCTACGTCCGCGGCGAAGGATGCGGGATAGTCGTACTGAAGCGCTTGTCGGATGCATTGGCCGATGGAGATATGATCCAAGCCGTGATTCGCGGCTCAGCCGTGAACCAGGATGGAGCCAGCAGCGGAATTACCGTACCCAATAAGTTGGCCCAGGCCGAGGTCATGCGCCAGGCGCTGGAGAGGGCCGGGATCAAACCGAATCAGGTGGACTATGTAGAGGCGCACGGGACGGGAACCCCACTGGGCGACCCAATTGAAGTGCGCGCCCTGGCTTCGGTTTACAGCCAGGAGAGGTCTCCAGACCAGCCGCTGATCATCGGGACCGCGAAGACCAGTGTGGGGCACCTGGAATCGGCCGCGGGTGTGGCCGGAGTGATCAAAGTCGTTCTTTCGCTTCGGCACGGCACGGTTCCCCGGCATTTGCATTTCACGAAGCTGAATCCGGCAATCACCCTTGAGGACATTCCCGCCGTCATTCCCGTCCAGGCGATCCCCTGGCCTCGCAGAGAGAGGCCCCGTGTAGCCGGCCTGAGCTTTTTCGGTGGAAGCGGGACCATCGCCCACATGATCGTGGAAGAAGCCCCGGAAGTTCATGCCGCCCCGGAAAGCAACTCCCGAACGTCGCAGTTATTCTGTCTCTCCGCAAAAACTCCGGCCGCCTTGGATGAATTGGCCGGCCGGTATGAAAGCTATCTTGCGAACCCCGCGGCGGTATCGCTGTCCGACGTGTGTTACACGGCCGCTGTGGGACGTTCGCATTTCAACCATCGACTCGCCGTGGTCAGTTCGACTCCGGAAGAGTTGCGCGAACGACTGGTTGAGCGCAGAGCGGGCCTCGAGGATGCAGGATTGCCGCGTCAGGAGACTCCGGGCGCCCAGACGCCCAGGATTGCTTTTCTATTCACGGGGCAGGGCGGTCAGTACGTGAATATGGGACGCAGCCTCGACGAAGGCGAGCCGCTCTTCCGGAGCGTAATCGACCGTTGCGACGAATACCTGCGTCCTCATCTGCCGAGGTCTCTACGCTCCGTGTTGTACCCGGATGCGGGAGAGACGACGCCGCTCGATGAGACGCAATACACTCACGTGGCGATGTTCGCGGTCCAGTATGGGCTGGCGGCCCTTTGGCGTTCCTGGGGAGTGGAGCCGTCGATCCTGATGGGCCACAGCGTCGGCGAGATCGTGGCCGCTACGGTGGCGGGACAGATGAGCTTTGAAGACGGTCTCCGGCTGATGTGTGAGAGAGGCCGCATCATGCAGGGTCTTCCGGCCTCCGGGATGATGGCCTCCGTGCTTGCGGATGAACAGCGTGTTGCGGCCGTGCTGGCGCCCTACCGCGATCGCGTGTCCATTGCGGCAGTGAACGGACCTGAGAGCACCGTCATTTCAGGGGATAAAGCCGCGGTCCAGATGATCGTGACGCAATTGGAGAGCGCGGGCGCCAAGGTGAAAGTCCTGAAGGTGTCCAACGCCTTTCACTCGCCTCTCGTGGAGCCCGTTTTGCCGGCATTGGAACTGGCCGCTAGGCAAGTGCGATATGTCCCGCCGCAGTGTGCCCTGTTTTCCAGTATGCGGTTGGAAACCGTTGGGGAAAACAATCTGCTCGATGCGGCTTACTGGTGTCAGAATCTTCGAAACACTGTGCGTTTCTCCGACTCCGTGCGCAAGCTTCATGAACAGGGGTATCGCGTGTTCGTGGAGATTGGGCCGTCTCCGATTCTGGTCAGGATGGGCAGCCAATGCGTGCCGATTGGTGAAGGTACCTGGCTGCCTTCGCTTCAACAGGATCGCGACGATTGGCAGCAATTGCTCGAAAGCCTGGGGCAACTCTATACAAAAGGCGTGGATGTCGACTGGAACGGGTTCTACCGCGACAAGCCGGCCCGGAAGATCAGCCTCCCCACCTACCCCTTCCAACGGGAACGATACTGGGTGGATTCCCCGCGCCAGGCCGAGCGGTCCGCATCCGGCGCCGCTGTGCAGGGTTCCGAAACCGGCCATCCCTTGCTGGGGCGCCGCTTACGTTCCGCGGTCTGTCTCTACGAACAGCAACTCACAGCCGGTTCCTCGTTCCTGAAGGACCACCGCGTTTTCGGTCAGCCGGTTCTTCCTGCCACAGCCTACCTGGAACTGGCTCTGGCCGCAGCCGCTCGGAGTTTTGAAGGCAGACCGATTGCGATCAAGGACTTGGTTCTGACCCAGCCCGTCCTGCTCCCGGACGGCGAAACCAGAACCATTCAGTTGATGCTGACGGATCTCGAACCGGAGTCAGCCGCATTTCGGCTTTTCAGCCTCGATCCGAAAACCGATCAGACGAACCCGGGATGGTTGCTTCATGCCAGCGGGAGCATCTGTGTCGAAACAGAAGGCGCCTCCGATAGCTCGCGGCAACTCGTAACTGCGGCCGACATTCGAGACCGTTTTCAGCAAGCCGACGTGGAAGGCTACTATGAGTCGCTACGGTCGAGGGGACTGGAGTTCGGGCCCTGCTTCCGAGGCATCGACGGGCTCTGGATGCGAGAGGCGGAATCTCTTGGCTGGATTCAGGTGCCTGCCCCGTTATCGGCCGAGTTGGATCGGTATTTTGTCCATCCGGCTTTCCTGGATGCCTGCTTGCAACCGGTTGTGGCGGCGATGCCGACTTCCGTCGAGCCTTACCTACCTCAACGGTTGGAGAGCTTCAGGGTCTACCGCCGTCCCGGTGATCGCGCGTGGAGTCATGTCACGCTTCGCCAAAACGCCGGAATCGCCGGTGGCGAGGTGGCCGCGGACATCGACGTTCTCGATCCCGATGGACAAAAGCTCGTCGAAGTCAGGGGTCTGGTCCTCAGGCGTGCCGGACGAGAGGCGATCGTCCCAACCGGTCAAGAGGATTTCGACGACGACTGCTTATATGAGGTGAAATGGGAAGAATCGCCGCTCCAAAGCGCGAACACCGGGAAGCCCACCGCCTCGATTCCGGGCCCCGCGCGTGTTGCCGAAGCGCCCCTGCCTCATTCGCAGACTGATTCTCCGGACCCGGGTCTGCGGGAATTTGCGTCCCTACTTCCGCGGATCGAGGCGCTGAGCACGCTATATGTTCTACGGACGCTTGGGGAACTCGGCTGGACGATTGAGAAGTCCCAGACCTTCACTACCCAGTCCAAAGCGCGTGAGTTGAGCGTTCCGGAACGGTACCATCGCCTCCTGGCCAGAATGCTCGAGATGTTACACCAGGACGGCTGCCTATCGAAAACGGACGGCGGATGGAAGGTCAGCCAGGTTCCTCCGGACCGGGATCCCGAGGAGGAGTTGTCCGATCTTCTGAGTGAACACCCGGCCTACTCCGCCGAATTGACATTGGTCGGTCGCTGCGGCCGAGATTTCGCCCGCGCCATCCGAGGCGAAGCCGAACCCCTCGAACTGCTGTTTCCCGACGGGTCCTTCACCGACGCGGAAAGGCTGTACAAGGACTCTCCCTACTATCGCTTCTACAACGAACTCCTGCGGCAGGCTGTTCTGGAAGTGGCCGAAAGAATGCCGCGCGATCGCCCCCTGCGGATTCTGGAGATCGGCGCGGGAACCGGAAGCACCACGTCCTATCTGCTGCCTCACCTTCGACACCGGCGGACCGAGTATACGTTCACGGATATCTCGAATCTGTTCATCACCAGGGCCCGGGAGACCTTCGCCGCCTACCCCTTCATGAAGTACCGGGTCCTCGATATTGAGAAGAATCCGCTCGAACAGGGCATCGGCGAGCATCAGTTCGACCTGGTCGTAGCCGCCAACGTTCTGCATGCCACGGCGGATTTGCGTCAGACGCTCCAGCAAGTGAAGAGGCTGTTGTTCTCCGAAGGCTTACTGATGCTGCTGGAAGGTACGCGGCCCCTTCGATTCGCGGACGTGATTGTGGGGTTGACGGAGGGCTGGTGGAGGTTTACCGACACGGACCTGCGGCCCGCTTACCCCCTGATCGCAGCGGATCAATGGCGCAGCCTGCTCGCCGGGAGCGGCTTCACCGAGGTGGCCGTTTCCCCGGGACAGGATCGCGAAAATGCGCTTTCCAATCAAGCGCTGATCATAGCTCGCGGGCCGCGAATCTCCCCGAGCACCAGAAGTGTGCCCGCGAGCCGGGGTCGGTGGCTGCTCCTAACCGATAGCGCCGGTGTGGGAAGAGGCCTTCAGACGGCGCTGGAGGATCAAGGCGAAGAGTGCATCCTGGTTTCCGCGGGAAAGAAATTCGATCGCCGGGACCGCGGTCATTTCGAAATCGATGCCGGTTGCCCGGAGGACTTCCAGCGGGTGTTGCGGGAGAGTGGGTGCTCGAATGAGTCCGCTCTACACGGGGTGATGTACCTCTGGCCCCTTGACGCTTCCCCCACTTCCTCGAAGGGATGGGAAACCCTGAAGGAGGACATACAGAAGGGATGTGGAGGGCTGCTTCACCTGGTGCAGGCCCTGGTTTCCGGCGGGAACCTCCTGGCCAACCGTCTTTGGATCGTGACGCGCGGAGCCCAGCCCGTGGATTCCAGCGGCGGTTTCACATCCTTGTCGCAGGCGCCGTCCGCAGCCTTGGGAAGCACCATCGCACTCGAGTACCCGGAGTTGCAGTGTGCCCGCATCGATCTGGACCCAGTTGCTTCGGCTGACGAAGTGGCTGGCCTCCTCGAAGAGGTCAGCAACGGGAAATCCGAGAGCTTGGTGGCGTTTCGTCAAGGCCGCCGCCTGGTAGCACGCCTGGTCCACAGTTCCGCCGATTCCCGCGAGGAGCGGAAGACGCCCCAGCCGGACCTCAGCCAACCGTACGAGTTGAGGATCTCGTCTCCGGGCGTCCTGGACAATCTCTCCCTGTGCCCGATGGACCGGAGCTCGCCGGGACCGGGTGAAGTTGAAATCGAGGTCCACGCCACTGGTTTGGGTTTCAGGGACGTTTTGATGGCCTTGGGACGTTATCCCGGGAGATCGCAGGTTCTCGGATACGAGTGCGCCGGGAGCATTGTGCGCGTGGGAGAAGGGATTACTCGATTCTACGCTGGACAAAGGGTAATGGCGGTGGGCCCGGGCAGTTACTCCGCCTTCTTGACGATGGCCGAGGAGCGGGTCGCCCCGATACCGGAGCTGCTCAGTGACGAGCAGGCGGCGACTCTGCCGAGCGCCTTTCTGACCGCGCATTATGCTCTGTGCCGCCTGGGTCGGCTTTCGGCCGGAGAGAAGGTGTTGATTCACGCGGCGGCTGGAGGTGTCGGTCTGGCGGCAGTGCAATTGGCCCAGCGGGCCGGCGCGGAGATTTTTGCTACGGCCGGGAGTCCGGAGAAGCGAGCCTATCTGGCGTCTCTGGGTGTGCCTTACGTCATGGACTCGCGATCCCTCGATTTCGCCGGCGAGATCATGGAAACCACGGGAGGCCGCGGCGTAGACCTGGTGCTCAACTCTCTGGCCGGCGACTTCATTCCGAAGAGCTTGTCCGTCACCGCGCTCAACGGACGGTTCCTCGAAATCGGAAAGACCGGAATCTGGGATCAGTCCCAGGTCGCCCAACTGAACAGAAACCTCTCCTACTTCCGCATCGACCTGGCTGCGGCTCTCGAAGCCAAACCTGACTTGGTGCGGAGTCTGTTCGATGAATTGATCCCGGATTTTGCAAAAGGCCTGTTAAAGCCCTTGCCATTCCGATCATTTCCCATCGATCGAGTGGTCCCTGCTTTCCGCTTTATGGCGCAGGCCAGGCACATCGGGAAAGTGGTAGTGTCTCATCCGGGTTTCGAAGGCGGCCGCCGCGACCGGGCCGATGCGGAACCCCGTGGAAGAACCATCCTAGACGCCGGCGGTAGCTACTTGATCACAGGGGGTATGCGGGGACTTGGATTGATCGTGGCGCGATGGATGTCCCAACAGGGCGCGAAACATCTGGTGTTAATGGGCCGTGGTGAGGTTTCTGAGTCAGCCGCAGCCGCGATCCGCGAGATCGAGGCGCGAGGCACACGGATCATCGTGTCGCGGGGCGATGTCTCCGACCGCTCCTGTTTGGCTGATCTCTTCTCGCAGTTCGGCCGCTCGCTGCCGGTTTTGCGAGGGATTGTCCACTCCGCGGGAATCGTGGACGATGGGGTTCTCACTCAACAGACCTGGGATCGCTTCGAGAGAGTCATGGCGTCGAAGGTGGAAGGGACATGGCACCTGCACATTCTCTCGCAGAATCAGCCCCTCGACTTTTTTGTTTTGTTCTCTTCGGCGGTGTCCATGCTGGGATCGGCGGGTCAGGCAAATCATGTGGCGGCCTGCGCCTTCGAAGACGCGCTGGCCCATTACCGGCACGATCTCGGGTTGCCCGCCTTGAGCATCAACTGGGGACCTTGGAGTGAGATCGGAGCGGCGACCGAAAGCGGGATAGGCCACCGTCTTCGCATGAAAGGCTTCCGCCCGATTGAACCGAAACAGGGGCTGCGCGTTTTGGACAACCTGCTCCAAGGGGAACGGGTCCAGGCTGGAGTGATGTCGGTCGATTGGCGGCAGTATACCGATGCGCTTCCTCCGGGCTCTCGGTCAACGTTTCTGACAAGAGTGTTGTCCACGGTGCAAGTCCAGCCGCCGCACGAACAGCGAAAAGCCCCGCAAAAGCCCGCGTTCCTGGATCAACTCAGCCAGACGCCGCCGAAAAAACGCCGCCCGCTGCTCGAAGCGCATATTCGCGAACACGCCGTCAAGGTCCTCGGGTTCAACCCCTCATTCAAGCTCGACCCGAACCAGGGCCTGGCCAGCCTTGGGATGGATTCTCTGATGACTATCGAACTTAAGAACCGCCTCCAGGCCAGCCTGGGAAGGTCTCTGTCCTCGACAATCGTGTTCGACCACCCCACCGTGGCCGCGCTGGCCGAGTACCTGGAACGGAATTTTCTGATGGTTGCGGAAGATGCAGCAGAGCCGGGCGCCGAGCCCCAGCCCGAAGACGAGCGGGCCAGGACCCTTTCCGAACTGCAACAGATGTCAGACGAGGATGCCGAGGCCATATTAGCCAAAGAACTGTCCGGTTCCACCTGAGCTGCCGCCAGGGAAGGGCCGCCGGTTCAGAGGGTGAGTAAAGAACACTGCAAACGGTAGTAAGAAATCGAGAACAGCAAATGGACAGTCATCCTCCGAGCCCCGATCAGCTCTCGCCGGTGAAACGGGCGATCGTGGAACTCCGGGCGTTGCGCGCCAAATTGAAAGAGGCCGAGCGCGTACGCGATGAGCCCATCGCTGTCATCGGAATTGGCTGCCGCTTTCCAGGCGGAGCCAACGATCCGGATTCCCTGTGGCGGATTTTGTGCCAGGGCACCGATGCCATCCGTGAAGTGCCGCCGGACCGTTGGGACGTCAACGAGTTCTTCGATCCGAATCCCGACGCTCCCGGGAAAATGTCCACGCGCTGGGCGGGATTCCTGGAAGAGATCGACGGCTTCGACGCCGATTTCTTCGGAATCTCTCCACGGGAGGCCGTCACCATGGATCCGCAGCAGCGGCTGTTTCTGGAGGTAAGCTGGGAGGCTTTGGACAACGCCGGCCAGTCCCCCGAAAAGCTGCTGGGCAGTTCCACGGGTGTGTTTGTAGGCATCGCCAGCAACGACTACGCCCAGCTACAAATGCAGTTTGGAGACCTCGCTGAGATCGGCCCCTATTTCGCCACGGGCACGTGCCACAGTGTCGCTTCCGGCCGGTTGTCATACACGTTGGGTCTCCACGGTCCCAGCATCGCTGTCGACACGGCCTGCTCGTCTTCGCTGGTGGCCGTTCATCTGGCCTGCCAGAGTTTGCGCCTGGGAGAATCCCGAATGGCGCTGGCCGGGGGCGTGAATGTGATTCTGGCTCCGGAGCTTTTGATCAACTTCTCCAAGTCCCATATGATGGCCGCTGACGGCCGCTGCAAAACCTTCGATGCCTCGGCCGATGGATTTGTGCGAGGCGAAGGATGCGGGGTTGTGGTGCTCAAGCGCCTCGCCGAGGCGATCGCGGATGGCGACAACGTACTGGCTGTAATTCGGGGCACGGCCATCAATCAGGATGGCCGCAGCAGCGGTCTCACCGTTCCCAACGGCTCCGCCCAACAGGAGGTGATTCGCAGAGCTTTGATAAACGCCGGGGTGGATCCAACCGAGGTGGGCTATGTCGAAACCCACGGGACGGGAACTTCTCTGGGAGATCCCATCGAAGTTCATGCGCTCCACGCGGTATATGGGGCGGGCCGCTCCAAGCAAGATAGCCTGGCACTCGGATCCATCAAAAGCAATATCGGGCACCTGGAGACAGCCGCGGGTGTGGCCGGACTGATCAAAGCCGTGCTGGTTCTCATGCATGGGGAAATTCCGCCCCAGTTGCACTTCAAGGACCCAAATCCGCATATTGCCTGGAATGAGATGGCGGTCTGCGTGCCGGTGGTCCGCACTCCCTGGCCCCCGAGCTCCGCCCGGCGGATAGCCGCTCTCAGTTCCTTCGGCTTCAGCGGCACGAATGTTCACATGGTGATCGAGAGTGCGGCTACGGCTTTGGACCTGGCTTCACCGAAGTCTCCGGACAGCCTTGCTGATGAAATGGATGACCGGCAGTGCGCCACCGTGGATGGCCGCCAGGAACGCCAGCACGGCGCTTTAGAGGAGCGGTCGCATCATCTGCTGACGGTTTCGGCCAAAAGTGCGGGGGCTCTCCAGGAACTGGTGGGCCGGTATGCGCGCTACCTCGGAGAACATCCGGATGTTGCCCTGGCCGATGTGTGTCACACCGCGAATA
>Ga0182014_10001012_pt1 | contig 38287 bp, 52 predicted proteins | sample 612S2DmetaG_FD_120489 | JGI IMG/M metagenome (GOLD analysis project Ga0182014, IMG submission 120489) | Permafrost microbial communities from Stordalen Mire, Sweden - 612S2D metaG | ecosystem: Environmental > Terrestrial > Soil > Wetlands > Permafrost | place: Sweden: Stordalen | collected... | reverse complement strand
TTCCTTTACAGCAGGGCGTGGCACACGCAGAAGAGAGAAGCGGGCCTGAAGGTCGTAACCTACAACATCAGGCAGCTCATACGATACAGGATAAGACAGGAGGTAGAGATATGGGACTGAGCCGCGGGCAGTGATACGCTTAAATAGCGCATCTTGGGAATAAATAGTTACTGCAAGTCGCAGTCTTGTTGATTCAGGACGATTACGCTCTGATTCTCTGACGTCGAATTGCCGTGGAAAACAAAAGAAAATGAACAGTTTCGAAGAAATGGATTTGCACCCTCAAATATTGAAGGGTGTGAAGTCGCTTGGATTTGAGAAGCCATTCCCGATCCAGGAACTCACGATTGGCCCACTTTTATCAGGCCGCAACGTGATAGGACAGGCGAAGACAGGAAGCGGAAAGACGGCGGCGTTCGGATTGCCGCTGTTGCAGAAGATTAACGAGGACTCCTGGGACGTCCAGGCGCTCGTGCTGGCCCCAACAAGGGAGCTGGCGGTCCAGATAACCGCGGAGCTGAAGAAGCTCGCATCGTTCACCCGGATCAAGCTTGTGACCATCTACGGTGGCCAGTCGATCAACGTCCAGTTCGAGGCGCTCGACCGGGGCGTGCACGTCGTGGTCGGTACCCCGGGCAGGATAATGGACCACCTCAAGCGGGGAAGTCTGGACCTCAGCAGGGTAAAGTACGTAGTACTCGACGAGGCGGATACCATGCTCGACATGGGCTTCATCGAGGACATTGAGTTCATCCTCGACTCGGTCCCCGAGCCGAGGCAGATGAGCCTCTTCTCGGCCACGATGCCGAGGAGGATCATGGACATCGCCAACAAGTACATGCACGACGCACAGAAGATACTGGTCTCTGCGGACGAACCCACCGTCGACACGCTGGAGCAGTTCTACGCCATGGTTGAACAGAAGGACAAGCAGGGCGTTCTCCTCGACCTGCTGGAGAAGGAGAAGCCCAGGAGCGCCATCATATTCTGCAGGACGAAGTACGGCGCCCACAAGCTCGCGAAAGAGCTGCAGAGGAACTACATCAACGCGGTCCCGCTCCATGGGGACCTGAGCCAGCACCAGAGAGACCACTCGATGGGAGTCTTCAGGTCGGGCCACGCAGACGTCCTGGTGGCCACCGACGTGGCGAGCAGGGGGATTGACATCTCGCAGGTCGACTGCATCATAAACTACGACGTCCCCGAAGACCCTGTGCTCTACTTCCACAGGGTCGGAAGGACCGCCAGAGCCGGCGCCTCCGGCAAGGCATTCACCCTGGTCTCGTACGAGGAGGACACCGACTTCGCGAGGATCATGGGCCTGACAAAGGCCGTGATCAAGCCGATGCGTCCCGAGGACGCGGAGCACAACTTCTACGTGAGCACCAGGGGCACGATAACCGAGCTTCAGAACCAGAGGCACGGCGGCGGCGCAAGGCGGGGCTACAGCAGCGGCAACAGGGGCCGCGGGAGGGGAGGATACAACAACAGCGGACGCGGGAACAACAGCAACAGCGACGAGAGCAGGGGCGGATCCTGGAGGGGCTCTCGATGGTGAAGTGCTACAACTGCAACTCCGTGGCGAAGGTCCAGTGCGGGGAGTGCCTGCGCATGGTCTGCAGGTCGCACTCGAGCATCATCTTCAATGAGGATTCCAGAACATTCAAGAGCCTGTGCGGGGCGTGCTACTCCCAAGTGAGGAGATTGAGTTGGGTAAGAGAAAGGTCCTGAACGAAGCGCACCTGAAGGAACTGGTCATGCCGCAGCAGGGAGAGATCCTCGGCCGAGTGGTCAAGATCTCCGGAGGGAACCAGGTCATAGTCGCCTGCGTCGACGGGATGACTCGGCTCAGCAGGATCCGCGGGAAGATGAAGCGGCGGATGTGGATCCGGGAGCGGGACATCGTCCTCGTCTCGCCGTGGGACTTTGACAACAAGAAGGCTGACATCATCTGGCGATACATCAAGGACCACGCCGAGTGGCTCGAGAACAACGGCTACATGACCAAGCCCGAAGCAAAGCCTGTGGCAGCGGTTGCCGCAGCTCCGGCTCCGGGACCCGTCCCGGCACCGCAGCCGGTGGCCGAGCCGACTCCGTCGGCGCCTCAGCAAGAGATCCAGTAGAACCAGCGCGTCTCAGAGCAGAGGCGCCCAGCCGGCCTTCTTCGACCACGTCGCTACTGCGTCGTGTGCGTGTATCGACTCGAAGCACCTGGCCCGGATGAAGAGCGAGTTCGGGAACCTCTTCGCGCACTCCCTCACGAGGTCTTCGGCGAACCTTCCGTTCTCCTGGGCCTCGAGGATCTTCCTCGCCTCCTCGCCCCTCTTCATCTTCTCGGTGGGCATGGCAGAGAAGCACTCCTCCACCTTCCCGATCGTCTCCATCATGTCCAGCGAGCCCTTCCTGTCGAGGACCATTGTTATCTCTGCCCGCTGCATGTGACCAATCCCTATCATCTTCTTGCTGCAGGGACAGGCGGTCATCCCCTTGGCGTTGAACTGGTATCTCACGGCGCCCTTCTCGGTCGTCCTTATGGCGACTGGAATAAACTGGTCTGAGTAGGGTATCTCGAACCTGCATGTGACCCAGGAACCCGGCTGTGTCCTGTTCACCTCCCGGCAGATCGACTTCAGCCACCCCTCGATGCCAGACCCGTCCTTCGCAGAGGCGGCGTGGACGAGCCTGCTCATGTGGACCCCCCTGTGGAGGCCCGTGGAGGTCTGGATCGTCAGGAAGACCGGTATCGAGGTCTGGCCGTTGTGATAGAGGATCTGGAGGTCGGACACGCCTGCGTCTACGACCACCTCGGAGGGTTCGCTCTGGGTGTCGGCCAAGACGTCCACTAACTGAGTCCTGGCAACCCGTTCGTCCTGATCCTTTCCGCGACGCACGAATCTAGCCGGCGCGAACCCGTTTTAGACCCTTTCGGTCTCCGGACGCTCTCAGAGGGTCGACGACACCCGCCTCGCGGAACGCCCGCTCCCTCCCCAGGCAACCGTCGCACTCCCAGCAGTGGACGCTCCCGGCCCTGTGACAGCTCCAGGTGTCCTCTAGGGGGACCCCGAGCCTCGAAGCGAGGGCGACGACCTCGGCCTTGCTCATCGCCCTGAGCGGCCTCCAGATCCTAAAGTCCTGCTCCCTGAGCCTGGCCGAGCCGGACCTGAGGGTCCGCTGCAGGTTCCGGAAGAACTCGTCGCTGGTGTCCTCGAAGACCGCCCTGTCCTCCCTGTTGTGCCCCCCGGCGACGCGGGAGGCCCCGACCTCCTCCGCGAAGGCCGCGGCCACGTTGTAGTAGATCGAGTTCTTCATGGGGATGTAGGTGGAGGGCAGCCCCGAGAGCCGTTCGAGCGGACCGATGTCGCCGATCTCCCTCAGCTCGGGCATAGAGAAGAACCTGTGGTCCTCGACTCCCGCAGCGGCGCCCAGGCGCCTCGCGGCCCACAGTTCCCCCTTGGCCATGCCGTGGAACCTTATGGTGAGGGCCCTGTTGATGTACCCCTTCCTCTTCGAGAGGAAGAGGCAGGCGGCCGAGTCGATGCCTCCCGACAGGAGGACTATTACTTCCGTCGACGCTCTGCCTCTCTGGAATGGATGAGCGCGAGAAGGTGGGTCCCCTTGTTCAGCCCTTCGTAGACGTAGACGCCGACGGACTCGACGTTCTCGGGCATCCTGGGGGCTATCCTCCGGACCAACTCCTGCGCCAGGTTCTCCACGGTCGCCTCCTCCTCCAGGAGGACGGTGGTCTTGGTGGGCACCTTCATCTCGAACCTCCCATGCACCGTGTCGAAGCCGATCCTAACGCTCCCCTTCTCCCTGCCCAGGACGTACCTGCTGCTGATGAAGAGCTTGTGGTCGAGGGCGCGGACCGCCTCCCTGATTATCGGCTTGGCGTCATTGAAGTCGACGACCATCCCGTTCCTGGGCGAGCCAGCGAGCTCGACCAGCACCGACGAGGTGTGCCCGTGCATCACGGAGCACTTCTCGGTCTTGGGGAGTATGTGCGCGTAGTCGAAGTTGAACGACGGGTCGTCGAGGAAGATCGTCTGGAGCCTCTCTTTCGAGCGGTCGCCCGACCGGCGCACCCGCGTCCCGGAGTCGAGGACGTCGCTGCGCGAGTCGCTCTGCGAGATCACCACGCACTCCCTCCCGGCGCGGGCGGCCTTCCTCCTCTCCTCGGCGCTCAGGTCATCCCCGACAAGAATCAGCCTGTCGCCTATCGCAAAATCAGCTCGCCTTGGCGACCCGGTGTAGATGGGCACGTCCGTCCCGTACTCGATGCCCGAAGCGTCCAGGACCCTGCTCACCAGCGCGTGCAGGCCCGTCGGGTACTCCCTGCCTCCGCTCATGTAGACCCTCGAGTAGCCTCCGCCGTCGAGTTCCTTTACCCTCGCCGCGATGCCGTCCAGGAGGTCCTTTTGCACGATGGCGCGCAGCCGCGGTTTCATTTATAGTGTTTACTCAGGGACTTTTAGATGTTGGTGCGGCGTGCGGGATTCGAACTCGCGCGACAGGCTTGGGAAGCCTATATCCTAACCACTGGATCAACGCCGCTCCAGAATCTTATCGAGCAAGTTGCTCCGAAGAGGGTCAGTTAAACCTATTCTTGCCTTGAGTGCCCTTAGATCACGTGTCCCTCTTACAGTTACGGAGTGAAGGGGGACTCTGCGCATTCTCTTCTTCGAACTATGCCAATGGCTACCAATTCCAAATGACTTGAGAACCTCAGCGTACTGCTTGGCCAGTCTCTTCGAGGTAACGGCAAACTCAACGCGTGCGTTCTTCAGGTTAACTGAACCATCCCCCGCAATCAACCCGCGTATTATACCAAGGCGAAAAGCGTCGCCTAGATTTAGCGATTTGCGTCTGAATGCTATGGTATGAGTCTTGTTTCCAGTCCAGAACAGAAACCGTTTCAAGAAGTCGAGAATCTCCCTGCCATGAATAGTGATTCGAACAGTGTGTTGCTTGGGATACGACCAAACCTTCGGTCTTTTCCCCAAGACCTTCTCCATCTTGTCTGTTAGGACTTCGGCATAGATGGCTTGGTCCTCTGAAAGCACAATTGTAACTCGGTAATGATGCGATTTCTTGTCAGATTGGAAATTACCATCACTTGCGAACGCCCCTAGGAATTCCCCGAGGTCTGCATTTGGCTCGAGTTCGAACTTGAGCGGAAGATATCTTCTTCCGAAGTTCTTTCTTACGTGATAGTATACCGTAGTCTTACTTCGACCCAATTTCGAGGAAATCACATTCAGACTGAAGCCCATTCTGCTTAGCTCGAGAATCTGCTTTCGTTCCGTTTCATCTAGTCTTTTCGTAGAAGAGGAAGAACCACGCGTAGTTAAGCACCCATTATTGGTATCCTATGCATTCTATGCCATGGCTTAGCCGAACCGTCTGGCGTTAGCCCCGTCCTCCTGGCGGCCCCGGCATCGGCCCCCCAACGGGGCGGGCGATATCCCAGCCACACCATCATATTCTTAAGACAGAATCGGGCCTAGCGCCGTGTTGAGCTCGTTCAAGGGTATCCTGGTAGCGGTCGACGGGTCGGAGAACGCGATGCGGGCAGCGGAGATGGCGATGGACCTCGCGAAGAGGAACGACGCAAACCTGTACGTGCTCAGCGTGATCCCGACCCCCGTCTACGCGGCGACGGGCGTCCAGGGCGCCGTGGGGTCTGGCCCTGTCTCGGAGGAGTTCTTCGACAGGGCGAAGAAGGACGCGGAGGCTTTCGTCGGGGGAATTGTCTCTAGGGCAGAAGCCCAGGGTATCAAGGTGAGGGGCGAGATAACGGAGAACGTCCCCTCCGTCGTCGAGGCGATAACCGAGTACGCGCAGGAGTGGAGGGTGGAGCTCATCGTCGTGGGGACGAGGGGCCTCAGCGGGTTCAAGAAACTGCTCCTAGGCAGCGTCTCCGGGGCGCTCGTCTCGCACTCTCCGTGCAGCGTCCTCGTGATCAGGTAGTCTTCGGGGCTTCCTTCGCAGTCTTGAGGGCATCCAGCGCCTCTCTGATGTGCTTCGTCGGCCGGAGCTGGGATGAGTAGACTAGCCGCACTATACCTTGCTTGTCGATCACGAACGTCACCCGTCCGGCGAGCCCCAGGGTGGACGATACGCCGTATAGCTCCCGCAGCCGCTTTCCAGAGTCGCTGAGGAGCTTGAAGGGTAGGCTGCACTCCTGCGAGAAGCGGCGGTGGGACTCGACGGTGTCGGAGCTGACCCCGATCACTTCGGTCTCGCCGTCGCTGAATGCCTGGTAGCTGTCCCTGAAGCCCTTCGCCTCGGCGGTGCAGCCCGGAGTAAAGTCCTTCGGGTAAAAGTAGAGGACGACGTTCTTCTTCCCAAGGTAGTCGCCTAGGCGGACTTCCTCGTCGCTCTGGGAATGGAGCGAGAAATCAGGCGCCTTGTCGCCGACTGATATCTTCGGCAAGTCGACGGATTATCCGTACCGCCGGTATAACTGCGTTTTTCCAAATCCCCGCGGAGGGCCTAGGTCCCTTCGGTTGACTTCTTGAGGGTCAGGCTGCCGTTCTTGATCTCGAGCTCGTAGACGTCGTTCACGTCGAGCCGCAGTCCGAACATGTCGTACTCGCTCTCGGTCAGGACCATCGTCACCTTCGGGAAGACCATCTCCCGGACCTGGGGTACGAGCCCCATCGACTGCAGCTGGTTGACCATGCTCTGGACCATCCTCCCCTCGTCGCCCATGCCATAGGCCTGGCTGCCCCTCTGCTTCACCTCCACGAGCTCAATCTGCTTGGCCGGCAGACCAGTGAGCGGTTCGGTTACGCTGCTAATCCTGTGTACCCTGACCTGAACCATGTTCCGACTGAAAACGCGCCTGTATTAAAGTAGGGTGAACGTCTTATCCAGTCTCGGCGTCGTCGTCTTCCTGTCTGGGCTGCGCTGGCTCGACGCCAAGGAGCTCTGCGGCCGTCTGCCCGGCCTCGGGGAACGGGGGCTCATCTCCGGAGACCCCAGGTTCGCTGGCATCCTGCTCCATGGGCTCCTGCGGGCCCCCTCCGGCGTTCTGGATTATCTCCTCGACCTCCTGCGGCGTGAGTATCCTCGCCATGGACATGTTGACCAGGCTGTTGTTGCTGGCGTCGCCGGTCAGCCGGCCTATCGGACCCCTCGCCTGGCGCCACTTCAGCTTCGTGTTCCCGCTCTTCGAGGTGTAGATTATCCCCAGGATGTCCTGGGCGTTGATGAACGTGATGTCCCTGATCTTCTTGAGGGTCACCTTGTCCGCCGCCTCGATATAGATCGAACCAGGGTCCATCTCCTTCTCGGGAAAGACCTCATCGTCCCTGAGGTACGATTCGGGGATGAAGCTCCTGCACGTGCTGTTAATCAGGAACCTCCGGAATCCCTCTAGATGGCATGTCAGATCAATCTCTACCACCGTTGACCCCTCCAACTCAGGAGCGCTATTCGCCCGTATTTGAACCTAGGGCCACCGTGCCGCCGGCGTTGGAACCCTCACGCTTATGAGGTCCCGGAGCGTCTCAGCCGCCCATGAAGGCAGACGCCAAGACCGAGAAGGCCATCCTGAGTCTACTCGGGGGATTCAGCGACAGCTTCTCGAGACAGGACGTCGAGGGCGCGCTGGGCCTGTTCGCCCCTGATGCGGAGGTCGTCATGATGGGCTCGGAGGACTGGGAGACGGGGGTGGGCCGCGAGAACATACGGTCCGTCTTCAAGAGGCTCCTCTCGAGACGGGAGACGTACCGGTGGGAGTGGAAGTGGCACATGCTCGCCGAATCCGGTTCGGTGGCCTGGATACTGGCCAAGGGCGAGTGCCACACCAGGGCCGGCAAGACCGAGACCGTCTCGCCATACCGGCTGAGCGGCGTCTTCGAGAAGCGCGGCGACAGTTGGCTCTGGGTGCTCTTCCACGGATCGGAGCCGATGCCCGCCGCGAAAGAATGATATGCTGGATGTGAGTTCTCCGGGAGAGGCGGGCAGTGACGACATTAGCCCTGGTGATTTGTGATCCACGATCTTGAGTTCCGAGCCCGTCATCTAGGGACACCCGCTCGCCCATGAGGTTCCTGGTAAGGCTCGTACCTGGTGACGCCGACCGCCAGGCGTTCCTCGCCGCTGTCAGGAGCATAGCGGCCAATCTAGGGGCAAACGCGGTTAACCCGAAATGGACCTCCTACGGCGCGCTCGAGATGGACATCTTCGCTCCCACACCTCAGGATTTTCAGCTGGTCCTGGCCGCGCTGGAACCGCTTGGAGAGACCGAGTTCGCCAAAGACCTGCAGGAGCCTCAGCGTCTCATGACGAAGGAGAAGGCGTTAGAGGAAGCGGTCGCGCTTTTCAACGGCGAGAGGTTCTGGGAGGCCCACGAGGTCCTCGAGACGCTCTGGAGGGCCGCGGAGGGTAACGAGAAGAAACTGCTCCAGGGCCTGATACTCGTGTGCGCCGCGTTCGTGCACCACCAGAAGGACGAGGAGCGGGTGGCCCTAGGGGTCGCGAGGAGGGCAATCCCGCTGCTGGTCTGGGGTGGTTCCTCCTATGGATCGATCGACGTCATCGCCGTCATCGACAGGTTGAACCGCCTCGAGGCCGAAGGAAAGCTCTCTATCTTCGAGCTCTAGCCGTATTGGAGATCTCTCAGCTTGAGCTCTGCCTCAATCATCTTGCGCTTGACTCTCTTCTTCGGAGTAGCCAGCATTCTTTTCAACTCCTCTATTCTTCGAATCTTCTCCGGGTGCCTCCTCCAAGGAGCGGTTATCTCCAATTCTTTGGCGACATTTACAATACCACTAATCTCGGAATAATAGGTGACGATGTTGTACGGAAAGTGCCGAGTCTTTTTCCTTGGCTCGACTATGACCCTGCAGACGACACCATCAAGGTCTGCGCCTAGGCGGTAAGCCTCCAACATGCTCCTTTCTTTCTGGAATGTTCTGATTCGATACATGCTCAGCAAAGAGTTGAAGTAGAAGCAACCTTCCGCGTCCTCCCAGACAGCCCTTTCGCATGCGTTCATGGGCCTCATGCTTCCAGACCTTAGACTGCTGTATAAGCGCCCACTCCAAATGACCGAAGGACTCGTCCTGAACGAAGTTCTGCTAACTGGGGTCGAATCAACCAAAGACAGGGAGGTTGAGGGGATGGTCCTCCTCCGGGATGAAGAGCTTCCTCCTTGCGGCGAGGATGTCTAAGGCTATCACAACGAGGCCCAGGATGAGAGACCCTGCGAACGCCGGACTTGCGAATTGGACCCTTCCTATCGCGATGTCCAGGACGATGAGCAAGGAGACGGCGGCCGAGGCGTACAGCGCCTCGGTCCACCCCACGTAGCATGCGATCGAGTCGAGCAGCAGGATCGCACCGAGCACAATGAGGATGATGTTCTCCGAGCCGAGGCTGGTCTGGATTGGCGGATTGACAAACTCGAATATCCGACTCCAGTACGCGCCCGCGGCGACCGACCACAACCCATTGACTAGTGTTACTGCGGATACCGCCGACCTCAGCCTCAACTACTTCAGCATCCGGAGCTTGTAGAACCCTGCCTCGATGTGCTTGTTGATGTTGTCCTTGACCATGAAGAGCCTGTGCACAGACTCGCCGTCGTCGGGCGCGATGGTCCAGTCCTCCAGCACGGTGAACTCGTGGGGGGCGCCGTCCTTGCACGTGTGGGCGATCTTCTTGCCTGGCTCGACCCCGAGGCTCATCATGTAGACCTCCCTGATGTTGGTGCAGGTCAGGATCGCCCACTGCTCGTTGAGGCCGATCTCCTCGAACCCCACGCTGGGACGGAGCGGCTCTCCGTACCTCTTGTCGTCGCAGAAGAGCCTCCTGCACGACCTGCACCTCCAGACGTCGACCGTTCCCTGCAGGTAATTGTCCCTGTTGACATTGACCATCCCGATCATGACGATCTCGTGCTCGTGCGGCGGCTGGCTCATTCTCTCCCTCTCCTCGCTTCGTAGGCCGGGATGAGCTCCAAGGTAAGCTTGTCGGCCATCCTCCTCTTGGCCTTCATCGGGGTCGATGTCCTGTCGGGTAGAGACCGGAACAAGTTGGATATTGCCAGCCTCGGGTGGACCGGAAGATAGACCTTTTCGTCGGCGCCCCGGATGAGCATCCCCCTCGCCAGCAGCGGAAGCGCCGCCCTGTCTCCCACTCGTAATGAGCCCTCCTTCAGAGCTTCGATGTAGGTCTCGGCCTCGCCTTGGGTAAGACCGAATTCGAGCGTGAGCCTCTGGAGGACGGACGCCTCGTCTCTTATCAAGGGACCTTGGTGACCGGCCATTGCCTAAGCAAAAGGCTTTCCGCCCCGGGCGCGCCCTACCGCTTCTTCGACGTGTCGGGGGAATTCCAGAGGATTTGGAAGTAGTCTTTGGCGAACCCGGCCAGGCCGATGTGCTCCGCCCAGATCGCCAGCGCGGAGCTCGCCGTCTCCCCGCCGCCGAGCAGCAGGACAACCTGCTTGGAGTCCGCGATCACCCCTCCGCCGTAGAGCACGGTCCTGGTCTTCACCTCTGCCACCGCGTCGAGGACCGTCAGGGTCGGTTCGGGGATGTCCCTCGAGGTCAGAATCTCTATCTTGACGCCCTTCTCCTTCAGGGCCGCGAGGATCCCCGCGATTTCCTCCGCGTAAGGGGCGATGACCAGCGGCAGCGCGATGAGCAGCTCGTTCCTGCAGTCCAGGACCATCGTCCTGAGCCTCGAAAGTATCTCGGCCGTGCCCCTGAGGATCCAGATCTCGGGCCTCTCCTGCTCGCCCTTCTTCTCGTAGATCCCGGTGAGCTCCTTGAGGACGAGCTGCTCCCTCTCCCTCCTCTCCGCGTCGTGCCTGGAGTTCATCTCCTCAATCGCCGTGTCCGGGGATTTGGCGGTGTAGAGTATCGGTCTACTCTTCTGTTCCTCTATCCACCCGTTGGCGCGCAGGCCCTCCAGGGCCTCGTAGACCTTGGAGTATGGTATCCTCGCCGCCTTGCTGACCTCGCTCGCGGTCATCGTGCCCTTCTCGATCAGGGCGACGTAGGCCTTGACCTGTGTCTTGGTGAGACCAAGAGCCTCGAGAGCCGTTCCTGCCTTCTCGCTAAGGCTCATTGGAGCTTTCGCTGTCTCCGGTCGTCACGCCACCGTAACCTGACTTCGCTATGGACCGCGGGTCGGTCTAGGGGCTTCCCTTCAGGTACGCGAAGACGTTTCCGTCAGGGTCGTCGAAGCTAGCGAACTCCCCCCACTCGGCCTTGGTGTAGTCCTTCGAGAAGTTCACGTCCTTCTTCTTGAGCGAAGCCACGGCTTTCTCCAGGTCCTCGACGTAGAAGGCGATGCCCGTGTTCCCCGGCTCTAGCTTCCCCTCACAGAGGTGAAGCTTCCAGGTCGCGCCCTTGGGCCAGACTGTGACCCAGTGATCTTCAACCGAGGCGTTGAAGCCCAGCTTCGACTTGTACCACTTCGCCGATTTCTTCGCGTCCGAGACCATTACGGCCACGCTGAAGCTCTTCGAAAACATGGAAGAGCGTGAAAAACACCCTCTTTTCGGTCTTTCCCTCCCCTCTGACCACGGAGGCACCGGGGAAGGCCGTCCACAGCACGACGGAAATCGCTAAACCTTATCTTGAAGAATCATGCGCGTTGGAGCAGCGCAAGGAAGTTGGCACCAATCTGGACGATACTGGTCATCGGCCCTCCGACATCCGGCAAGAGCTTCCTAGCGAAGCGCCTGCTCCAGAGCGTTCCAGATTCGGTCCGGATTAACCCCGACGAGGTGCGCTTCATGCTCTTCAACGACCTGGCCCCGGCGCACGACGAGGACCTCGTCTACAAGACCCTGAGCAGCCTCCGGGACCTCTCGCTGGCATACGGCCACTCGGTCATCATAGACTCGACAGCTCCCAGGCACCTGACCCGGGAGTACTTCCTCAGCGGGAGCAATCGGAGCAGGCACCTGGTCGTCGTCATGGACGTCGACAAGAAGATCCTCCAGGAGAGGGCGAAGAAGGAGGGCAAGATCGGGCCGCTCAAGGCCTTCGAGGCGGTCTGGCAGGAGCCCCCGCACAGCCTCCCCTTCTTCAAGTTCAAGAACGACAACGCGCAGCAGTTCGAGACGAGCTACTACCTGCTGATGGAGTACATCAAACACGAGTACGTCCACCACAGCGGCGTCATCGACAGTCTCTTCCGCAGAGGACGAAAGGAGGAGATGATACCGGAACCTAGAACGGCGAAAGTGCCCCCGGCCTGAACAGCGCCTGCCTCCCGTGCCGACTGCTAGAGCGTCGTGCCGGCGACCATTAGGACAGTGATGAGGATCATTACTGACAAAGTCGCTGTCGTGATGACCTTTTGCCGGTTGGCAAGTACCATCAACTCCGGTGGAGGCGGCCCAGGAGTCTTCATCATCGACTCGCTGATCCTGATAATCTTGCGGGTGACCGGGATGGTTACGGAGTAGGAAACTGCGAAGACAAGCAGCGCGAGGACGGCACCGACCGTGATGTACAGCCCGAAAGGCGTGGAGAGGGAGACCTTCGAGAAGTCGCCGTTCAGCAGGACAGCAGCCGTGGCTACGCCGAAGACGATGGTCATCCCGGAGAAGACCTCGAAGTAGCGGAGGTACTTGGGCACCACCTTGACCATGAACTCGCCCCTCGCCTGGGGGGAGAGCTTCGCGAGCGACGGAGCGAGGATGATGCCGAAGACCATGGCGGCCCCGAGCCAGCCGATGGCGCTGAATATGTGGGCCCAGAGGACCACCGTGAGAAGGACCATCTGACGCCGACGCCAATTACATATGTGTTAATATCTCGCGCGTCCTAAACGCCGCTATCACCTCACGGATGTTGACGACGGTCAGGGCGACTATGGTCAGCAGCGGGATGAGGGCGTACCAGTAGAGCGGGGTGGTGAGGCCGCTGGTGAAGAGCATAGTGAGGAAGCCCCCGCCAACCCCGGGAACTAGCAGCGTCGCGTTGGTCGCAAGCAGGGTCGCCGCGCCCGCCCCGAACGCTCTCCTGAGGCTCGGTCTGTTGTACATGAAGAAGAGAGGGAGCGCGACGAGCGCGAACCTCGGATCGAACGCGCAGAGCCCGAAGGCCACCCCGGAGAGGAGCGGCCTCTTGGTCTTGCCCAGGTAGAGCCCGAGCAGAAGGAGGAACGTCTCCAGAACCTTCGACTGGCCCTCGGCCCACTGCCAGTAGTACGCTGCCGAGAGGCTCCAGTGAGGGCTCGGGGACGGCAGGAGGAGCGCGATTATCGCGACTATCGCTGCGACAGCGACGCCTTTCTCCTTCGTCAGCTCGTAGACCAGGAGGGCGACCAGCGGCAGGAGGAGGAACTGGAAGACGTCGAACGCTGTCAGCGCCTGCTGATACGGAAGCGCCGTGAAGGGCAGTACCATCAGCAGGAACGAGGGCAGGTACTTGTATGATTCAGGCTGCGGGAGCACGTGGTACTCCCCGTCGTTGACGTAGCCCGATGTGTAGACCTGACCGGGGTCGTGGATGAGCCGCCAGGCTGCCGTGTAGAAGGCCGAGAAGTCCTTGGCCAGCAGCCGGTCCCCGCAGCAGCCGGAGTCTATGGTCATCGTCTCCGGATACGCTGCCGCTAGGACTACCAGGTTGAGCGCGAGCAGGCAGAGGACCGCCGCGACGAAGATCGTCCTCGACCGCGAGGTCCAGCCGGCTACCAATTTCCTACGGTGGCCCTGATGGCTCGCGCATCTTAACGATTGGGGTCTCTCGGCCGGCTCCGCCTCGCCGGACTCGCGGAATGTCCCGCTTGTCCTGCGTCGTCAGGTCGCGCGCATGCGGTTGCCCTTCGGGTTGTGCTCGACCTCGGCGGTCCCCAGGGCCTCCATGACTGGCGGTACGTACATCGCGAATCTCCCCCTCAGCCCCTTCTTCAGGCCGTACCACCCGCCGACGGGGTTCTTCGGCGAGCGCCCCCACGCCTCGACCGTCCCCTCCTTCGCCGGCTTCTGCTCGTCGGCGCTACCGAGCTCAATCCAATCCCCGTGCCTCTTGAGCATCGAGTGCAGGTCGACGAGGCAGCGCAGGTCGTACTTCAGCTGCGTCTTGCCCACCTGGACCACTAGCACCGCAGGTACCGATGTTTCGTCCCTGTACGCCTCGAACTCAGAGGTTCCCGAAGGGGTCTTCAGGAGCCACGGCTGTTCCTTCGTTCCCTTTCCCTTGTTGACTTTGGACATCGACGGCCCGATTCTGACCCCGCCGAGTAATAAGAGGTGCGATGCGCGTTTGACCCTCAGTTGCTAATTCTCGCAATGCAAATCCGGGCTTCCGTCGGCCTTCCACGTGCGCGGATCGGTCTCTCGGCAGGCCCTACTCGTCCGCTGTCCTGAGTCCCCCTAGGCGTGGCGAGCGTCCAGTCGGAGGGCCTTCAGGAACTTCTTGTAGGCCGGGGGCGTCATCATGAAGCGGGCAAGCTGAAGGCGGTCCAGGATCTTGGCGTTGTCCAGCCCAAGCTTTCTGCCCTCCTTCACCATGGCCGCGTACGCCTTGAATACCGCAGGGTTCTCGGCGAAGTCGGCCTCGGGATCTGGGGCCCCTCCGCCCTCGGAGATTGCCTTCATGAGGTTGAGACAGAGGAACGCGTCCAGGTAGAGTGAGGTTACAGGGCCCTTCCTGAAGTAATCGTTCGCCACTATCAGGTGTCCATCGTCCTCGTTCGGGTAAATCGTAGGGAAGGGGCTGTCGATGAACTCGACCTTGACGTCGCCGAGGACCTCCTCGGTCGAGTCTCCGAAGAGCTCTCTCACGGCTTGGACCTTCTCGAACCCGAGGAAGTAATCGGAGAACGAGCAGAGCCTCGTAGGGGCGTCGCGCTTTATCTTGACCGGGAACTTCGTGACTCGCGTCGCCGGCTTCGACCCGCGCTTCTTCAGATTCATCTCCTTGAGGAAGCTCCGCCAGACCTTGGGCGGTGCCTCGCCCATCTTGAGGTACTCGGTTATCTCTTCGGGGGTCATTCCTATCCTCTCTGCCTCTCTAACCGTGTGCTCGTAGGCGGGTATCTCGATGGGGCTGGCGTAGTAGAGCGACCGGTCTTGCATGAACTTCATGAACTCCCTGTGGAAGAACTTCTCGTCGGTCATCCTCTGGTTGATGTGGAAGAGCTCGTGGACGACGTCGAGGTAGAGCGTCCTCAGCGGGCTGTTCTTGAGGTGGTGGGTCCCGACTGCGACGTTTCCGTCAACGTCCCTTATGCCCATGTACATCCTCCTGTTGGGCATGAACCCTATGCGGAGGTTGCTGAGCACTTGATCGGTCCTGTCGCCGAAGACCGACCGGACGGCACCGACGCGCTCGAACCCCTGAAAGTACTCGGTGAACCGTTCGAGGGAAGGCGTCGGCGAGTTTCTGTTGAGCTTGACCGGGACGGTGTATTCCCCGCTTGTCTGTTTCACGGCTGGGCGTCCCGGTCGCCGAGGTCTAATAAGCCTGCCTTGGGGTTTTTCCGTCCCCGTTCTCATTAATATTTTTGTCCGACTAGAGATTAGAACAGCTGTTCGCACACTCAGGATTATCCCCGGTGGGGTGGTATGTGTCTGCGACGAAACATGCAAACAGCACCAAACTCGCGGACGCAGAAGTTCATCGCGGTGGGCGCCGTCCTGGCGCTCGCACTCATCTCCCTCCAGGCGTACACGCTGATGACCGACGGGACATTCAGCGCGGCCGGGATCCAGAAGGTCGGCGGGAGCACAGATCCGCCCACGAACGGCACCATATCTGTGACCGGCAGCGGACAGGTCGAGATCCAGCCGACCATGGCAATCCTCACGATCGGCGTGAACACCCAGGACCCGTCAGCCCAGACCGCGGCCCAGCAGAACGCGAACATAATGACAAACGTGATCAGCGCGCTCGAGAACCTCGGGATAAACAGCAGCAGCATCCAAACGGTCTCCTACAGCATCAACCCCCAGATCAACTACGACGCAAACGGCAAGTCTTCTGTCGCCGGCTACCAGGTGGACAGCCAAGTCCAGGTGACGATAACGACCCCCACCACGACAAGTCAGGCTGAGGTCCAGCTCGGGACCAAGGTAGGCTCGGCAATCGACGCGGCGGTCGGACAGGGTGCCAACGAGGTCTACGGGGTCCAGTTCACCGCATCGAACTCCGCCGTCCAACAGGCAGACCAGCAGGCCCTCCAGCTTGCGGTCCAGGACGCGTCCAGCCAGGCGAAGTCGATCGCGACAGCGCTCGACGTGACCGTAACCGGTGTCATCTCGGTCAGCACGAACCCATCCTATACTCCCTCCCCCGTGATCCAGGACGCCATAGCATCCGGATCGAGCCAGACTCCCATAGTCGCACCCCAGTCGCTCACCGTCTCCGCCACAGTACAGGCCGTCTACGCGATCAGCTAGCACCCCCTGTGGGTGCTCCGCTCTTCTTTTTTCGGAAAGTCACAGTTATTACAAAGGTCGACCGACCCGATGCTCGACCGTGATTCCCGAGGCAGTATCCAACATTAGAGCCCAGATAGGAGAGGGGCCCAGCTGGGACGCGAGGAAGAACGTCCTCTACTGGGTCGACATCACCGGCGGCGTCGTCTACGCCCACACGCCCAACAAGCCCTACGACGAGGTGATCAAGAGTGTGAATGACGTCAGCTCTGTCGTGCCAAGGAAGGGCGGCGGGCTGGCGTTGACCTCCCAGCATGCGTATTTCGGGCTGGACCTGAAGAGCAGGGACCTCTCGCCGCTCACCGCTTCTGTGGAGGGCGAGATAGAAACGAACAGGTTCAACGACGGCAAGTGCGACGCGGCGGGCAGGTACTGGGCCGGGACGATGGACAGCCTGGAGAAGTCCCCGAGCGGGGGACTCTACGTCCTTGAGAAGGGCCTGAGGCCGAAGAAGGTCCTCTCGGACGTCACCATCTCCAACGGGCTCGGCTGGAGCCCTGACAACACGACGATGTACTACATCGACAGCCCCACGAGGAAGGTCTCTGCCATGGACTACTCCCTGAAGACCGGGAAGGTCAAGAACAGGCGGACGATAGTCGACTTCTCAGTCAGCAGGCAGCCGGGGTCTCCCGACGGGATGTCGGTGGACTCGGAGGGGATGATATGGGTGGCCCACTGGGGAGGCGCGAGTCTTACGAGGTGGAACCCCTCAAACGGGAAGCTCATTGGGACCATGGCGGTGCCTGCCGAGCAGGTCGCGTCGTGCTGCTTCGGCGGGAGGAACCTCGACGAACTGTACATCACCACCGCCTCGATAAGGCTGGACGCCAAGACTCTGGCCGCGAAGCCTCTCAACGGCGCCCTCTTCATGGTCAAGCCGGGTGTCAGAGGGTTGCCCACGAACGAGTTCGACGGCTGAGATACTAGGCGCCGCCCCGGCGGGGTCCCTCAACCAGTTGAATCGCCCAGCGGAGGGGTAACGCCCTCGACGCCGGGTGCCACCGCGCCACGGGTCAGAGGAGCGGCCGAGATGGCTGTCACAGGGTAGCCGCCCTCGACTCTCAGCGACGAGGCCGCGCTCTCCTCCTTCTCGAGGGACTTCTGGGCTATCGTCGCGGCGCCGAACGCCCCTATGATCTGAGGCTCAGGCGGGATGAGCAGCTTCGTCTTAAGCTCCTTCTCGAGCGCCGCGACCATCCCAACGTTCTTCGCCACACCGCCGCTGAACACAACCGATTCTCTGACCCCCACGTACCTGACCATTATGGAGACCCTCCTCGATATGGACTCGCAGAGTCCCGCAGCGACGTCTTCCCTGCTCCTGCCGTTGGTGAGGAGGGAGATCACCTCGGACTCGGAGAAGACGGTGCACATGCTGTTTATCCTGGCCGGGTTGGCGCTCTTGAGGGCGAGCTCGCCCATCTTGGCGACGCGAACGTGCAGCACCCTGGCCATCACCTCGATGAACCTGCCCGTGCCGGCCGCGCACCTGTCGTTCATAACGAAGTTCGCCACCTGGCCTTCCTCGGTAAGGCTGATCGCCTTGCTGTCCTGGCCGCCGATATCGAGGATCGTCCTCGCCGAGGGGCAGACGGCCTTTGCGCCCTCCGCGTGGGCCGTGATCTCCGTGACGGACTTGTTGGCCTCGCTGAACACCTTCCTCCCGTAACCCGTCGAGACGATGAAGTCAATGTCCCCCCGGGCCAGCTGGGACTCCTCGAGCGCCAGTCTCAGGGCGCGACGCGCGGCCCCGTTGCCGTCGTAGCCGGACGGGAGGATCTGGATGGAGAGCATCTTCCCGTCGGCGAGGATGGCGACCTTCGTCGCCACCGCGCCAATGTCGACTCCCGCGACGGCCATCCGGGCCCACCTCTGCTCTTACACAGGGCTGAGCATCTCAGTGAAGGCCTCGACCCTCGTCCTGATCTGCTCTACGTCCTCGGAACCGTAGTCGGTCTCGACCTTCAGCATCGGGACGCCCGCCTTCTTCAGGGCCTTGTCGACCTTGATCGCCTCGATGTTGTAGGTGTGGCAGTACTGTAGCACATTGTAGACGACGCCGCTGGCGTTGTACTCCTTGGCCATGTCGACGACCTTGGTCACCCTGTCGTCGTTGGGGGTGAAGCACGCGCACGAGATGTTGTGGTACCTGTCCCAGATCGCCTCCAGGAGGCTGTCCATGGAGTCGCCCTTGGGCTCGACCAGGTCCGTGAAGTACCGGGAGCCAATGCAGCTCTCCTCCGCCACCACGGGCACCCCCGTCGACTCGATGATCGAGTGCAGCTTCCAGTTGGGGATGGCCATCGGGCAGCCGGAGAACATCAGCCTCGGCTTGCTCGGGTCGCCGACTCCGACGCCGTCGGCGTTCCGCTTCTCCAGCTCGTCGGCCAGTTCGTTGGTCTTCAGGGTGAACCTGTTGACGTCGTCGTAGAAGCTCATCTGGTTGACGAGCAGGGCATCGAGGCCGCTTATCGGCGTGGGGGAAGCCCTGCGAGTGTCGCTCACCCTCTTCATCGCCTTCTTCTTCTCGTTGATCAGCCGGATGGCCTCCTTCAGGGAGTCCTTCTCGATGACGTTGCCCGTCAAGGTCTCCATCTGCTGCTTGAACAGCTTGATCTCCGAGAGCCAGAGCGCCTTGGACTGCTCCGTGTCCACCTTGTGGGGGATCTCCATCACGTAGGTGGGCGTGTAGTCCGCCAGGACCTCGTAGACCTTCTTCTTCGCGTCGCACGTGGTCTCACCCACGACCATGTCGCAGGAGTTGAAGTACGGGCAGGTCGCTCCGACCTTGAACCCGAAGAACGACTTGACCAGCGGGCAGATGTTCCTGGGCAGCACAGTCTCGGCGTCGGGTATGGAGAAATCGGCGCCTCCGCAGAGACCGACCATGGTGGCGTCGGCGGCGTAGACCAGCTCCTCGGGCACGTAGAGGCAGAAAGCCCCTATAATCTTCTTTCCCGCCTTCTTGCGGTCGACCAGCTCCTTGATCCGGAGCCCGTGAACCTCCGAGATGACGAAATCGAAGTATCCCATCCCGGCCGGCCGGTTCTTCTGCGTCATGAACAGGTCCCCGTATCCCTTCGCCAGGGCGTTGAGGAGCACGTCGTGCTTCTCGAGATTGAGTCCCAGGTCTTTCCACATTTCGGCGTATTGCTGGTTTGTCAAGCAGTTTCGCTTACCGGTTCGGGATTGTTTGTGATATTTACGCAGAGTCCCGAACTGATTGGGGAGCGTCGACGCCTGAGCGTGCTCCGCCTGGCATGGCTTTGTCCCGAACAGGTTCGTGCCGAGTTTCGGGCTTTAGAGATCGGATCCGCTGAGCCGTCGTTAGGGGCTCTTCCCTAGGCGCGGAAGTCCTTCGGGTTGGCTGTCCCCTCGACTACGTCGACCGACTTCTCGGTCCACTTGTAGTGGCAGTGCTCGCACTCGTAGGTGGTCTCGAACGTCTCCGTCTCCACCGCGACCTCCTCGGATAGCTGGTTGGGAGGGGGAGGCTGGAGGCTGGAGTCGTGCATGAGGCCTTCGGTGCGGCTCGCCAGGTCGAGGTCCACGTGCTCCATGTGGTGTTCGGTCGAGACCAGCTCCTTCCCCTTCTTCTCGACCGAGAAGTGCTTCCCGCAGTTCGGGCATTTCTTGAGCAGGTCCATGTTCCTCGCCTGAGCCTACCATGCGCCCGCGGCATATAATCGCGTTGCAACACTCCGCCTTTGCGACGGCGCCTAGACTGGATCGTCTAACCGAGTCCCTCCACCTTATATTTCGCGGCGGGGAGACTCCGATAGGAATGCCACACCGATCTGCCGGAGTGCGCCATCACAGTCCGAGCCTCTCATCGGTCACATCCGCCCTAGCCGACCGCCTCGCAGATTCAGAGGACGCGCGCCTGACGTCCGCTCTCAGAAAGAGGTAGTGCCTGCGCCCTCGAGATAGACCGTGAAACGATGCCAAGCTCCCACAAGTCCCTCTGGGTCATCCCTATCCTCATGGCCTGCCTGGTCGGGTCCTTCGTCTTCCTCCCGGGAACCAGCGCTGCGTCCGGCTCTGTGAATGCGACGCTCTCGTCTGTCAGCCTCGGGACCGTACCCAGGGGCGTCGCGGTCAACTCGAACTCGGGCGTGATCTATACGTCGCTCTTCCTGAACGGGACGACCCTGGCGCTCTCTCCCGTCACTTTCACGGTCTTCGGTAGGGTCGCGACACCCTCCCCTTACGCTGTAGCCGTTGACTCCGTCACGGGCCTGGCGTACGTCTCGCAGGGCGAGCAGGCGTCGATCATCGTGCTGGACAGCTCCGGGAACACGGTCCTGGCGAGCATCAATGGAGCGGGGACGCCGTACGCGCTGGTCGTCGACGAGCCTCAGAACCTCCTCTTCGCCGCTGACACGAGCGCCAACTCCCTCTGGATCGTCAACTGCTCGTCGGACACGGTGGTCTCCCGGGTGCCAATGGGCGACACCTCGGCGCTCGCGTTCGACCCCGTCAGTCACGAGGCCTTCATCGGTAACGTCTCCTCCGGCTATGACGGCGGCTCCGTCTCCGTCGTGAGCAGCGACAGCATGAAGATAGTCAAGACCTTCTCGGTCCCCGTCGCCCCGATGCGGTTCGCTGTCGACCCTGTCTCCCACCTCCTTTTCGTGACGGGGACAGGGCCCAACTCCACGTCGCCCAACTTCCTCGCCATCAACGACGAGACCTTCCAGACCGTCTACGCGCTCCATCTCGGCGACTCACCGCAGCTGATGACCGCCGCCTCCTCGCCCGATGTCTACGTCAGCGACCCCGGAGTAAACAGACTCTACGAGGTCGACGGAGCCAGCGGCCAGGTCCTCCTCAACTCGACCGGCGACCCGACCGTCGGCATCACGTTCGCAGGGATCACATCGATGGCCTTCAGCCCAATCACCGGGACCCTCTACGTGACCGAGAACGACGTAACAAGCCTGATAGTCCTGAGCACCTCAACGACGACTTCCTCCTCACCGACCCTCCACGCCCCCGTATGGTACCTCATCGCGCTGATTATCATCGGGGCTTCGCTCGTAGTGGCCCTCTTCTTCGTTCGGAGGCGGGATCGGATAAGACGAAAACCAGCGGCGGAGCGACCTGGCGGTCTGTCTACCGCGTCTTCAGGGGCGCCGGCATGGACTCCGCCCCGGCCTGCATCCCATCGCTAGCCTCTTCGGTCGAGATGTGGGTCTTCTCGGGCCTCTCGAGCACTCCGGTAAGGCGGAGGTGCTTCAGGGACCCTCCCTTCCGGGCGTGTATCACCTCGGCCATTATGCTAACCGATATCTCCTGGGGCGTCACGGCGCCGATGTCGATGCCTACCGGAGCAAAGACCGTGAGGAGTTTATCGAGTGGCGCACCCTGCTCCAGCAGCTGCTTGAACGTCTGGTTGACCCTGTTCTTGCTCCCGATCATGCCGATGAACCTCGCCTTCGAGTTCAGGACCGTCTGGAGCGCCTCGAAGTCGTACCGGTGGTCGGTCAGCATCAGGATGCTGTCGAAGGGCGTTATGGGTATCTCCTTGATCTTGTGCAGCACGCCCTGGGTGTAGATCTCGCAGCCTGGGAACGACTCCTCGTCCGCGAAGGGGTCGAGCACGATCACGTCGTAGGCGAGCATCTTCGCGATCTGGGCGCAGCTCTTCGCGATCCCTCCCGAGCCGAAGATTATCAGCCTCTCACGGGGTTCGACCAACTGCATCAGCATCTTGAGCTTCCCGCCGCAGGACATGCCGATCCCGCTCCAGCTGTCGTCCCCGAGGTTGAACTCCTCGACCTTGGTCTTGCCGTCCTTGAAGACGGTCCGTGCCGACTTGACGATGTATCTCTCAACGCAACCGCCGCCGACCGTCCCGCACGTCGGGCCGTCCTCTGATATCGCCATCGCCGCCCCGCTCCCCTGGGGTACAGATCCGTCCGACTCGATGACGCTGGCAACGACGACCTTCTTCCCCTCGGCCAGCCTCTTTCCGACAAAGCTGTAGAACTCTTCCATCTCGTCTCACCTGTGCCTATACTCCATGCCGATTAGTCCCAGCGCGCGCCGCACGGGCCGACGACCGGCATCGGCTTCTCTACCCTGACCTCGGGCGACTTCTTCAGGAGGATATGGAAGTCCGGCCCGCTCTCGTACGACTTTACCACCTGCTGGCCGCGGTTCCAGCAGTACTTGAGGACATTCTCCTTCGAGACGTGCTCGTTCACGACTATCTCGAGGACCTCGCCCAGGGCCGCTTCCGAGAGTGCCTTCTTGACCATGAGGATGGGCTTGGGACAGAGCTCGTCCCTGCAGTCTACGACCCGCGCCACCGCTCCCTGGGAATCGTTAACGTCGGTTGGCGTTGACGCCGCGGCCCCTTCATATTGAACCGAGACTGTCTTCTCCATAGAGGAAGGACGCGCTTCCTCTGATATATATGGGCGACGGTTTCGTCAAGGCAAAGCCATTACGCTCTTTCTGGGGATTCCTGTCCATCTTTGAGGCAAGGCGCGCCAAGAACTGCAAGCTCACTCGATAAAGTGCACGCGATCTTGCGAGAGTCGAGGGAATGCTATTGCTCGTCCACGGTCTTCCTGACCGCTTCGCCGATGTGGTCCACTATCTCGAAGACCCTCGTGGCGGGAGTCGGATTGGAGAGCGCCCCGGCGAGCCTGTTCGCCTTCGATGCGATCAGCCCCGCTTTTACCGGGTCGAAGCCCGCGGAGATCAGCGCCGAGACTATCCCGGTCAGCGTGTCCCCGGTCCCCCCGATCGGCTCCATCGCTGGAATGTTCGGCTCCGAGACGGTGTGGATGATCTTCCCGTCCTCGACGATGAAGTCGGTCGGCCCCTTCACCAGGAGGTAGCGGGGAGTGTTCTTCGCCGCGTATGCCTGTGCTATCAATCTCGGCACCTCGGTCGTGTCGACCTCGAAGAGGGCCGCCTTCACATAGGCCGGGTGACCGGCGTCGGGGTCGGCGAGGAACGATATCTCGCCCGCGTCCGGAGTGAAGAGGTCAAACTTGTCGCAGACCCTCGTCGCCTTCGCTATGAGGAGCGCGCCGGCGTCGGCCACAAGGAAGGGCCTCTTCGCCCAGTAGTCGGCCATCTCGACGAACCCGAGGAACTCGTTCCTGAGCGGGAGTATGTAGTGCAGAGTGACAATCGAGGGCCCTAGTCCTCCCGCCTCCTCGGTCAGGTACTGGAAAACCAGCTTCGACCCCGCGCCCTCGCCGAGGTCCCCGGCGACAACGCTCATGGGTGGCTCCCCACCGAGGGCCTCGGTCGTCTTCACCGCCGCAGCCATCATCGCCGTGGCGCCGATCGAGAGCATCTCTGGGGGTACCTCCCTGTCGCCTATGCTCATCCTCCTCCCGTCAAGCTTCACCCGCCCGACCGTTAACGAGACGTCTGACGTGGGCAGGGTCCCCGAAAGGAGGAGCATCTAGGCCACTTCCTTCCACTGCTTGAGCGCCACCTCGTACGCCTTCTGGAGCGTGTAGGCGCACAGGGTGAACCCGGTCTGGGCCGGCGGCGCAACCTCGTCCAGGGTTTTGCCGATCATCATCACTGCCAGCAGGGGGATGTCGGGACAGCCTCCGCCCGAGACGTTCACGATCACGCCGGACTTCTTCTGATACGTCAGCTTCATGTTCCCGACCCTGACCATGACGTAGCCGCCATAGTCGACCTTCTTGAGGAGCTTGCTGATCTGGAGCTCCGGGAGGTTTCCGCTGAACTTGAAGATCACGTCCCAGACCTTGATCCCGTGCTCCAGCAGCTTCTTCTCGGCATCCACCGTCTCGCTGGTCGGCACGGAGATCGAGAGGTCGCAGCCCGTCCTCACGTCCGGAGGCGGGGCACCGGAGCGGGTGTGGAACCCTGCGGTGATTAGAATGTCCTCCGCCCTCATCCCGTCCCTGAAGTGCTCGAAGAGGAAGACGGAGCGGCCGTCATCCTTGGAGGAACTGGGCACTGATGCCACGGTCAATCGTCCCTCTGTCCGGACGTTGTAACCGTCGGGGCTATCGTTCCCGTTCCAAGGCAGCCCTGCCCGAGCAACGCCAGGAAACCCTTATCCTCAGCATTTCAACCCTTCGCGATGCCTTGACCGAGTTCGGGATCGTCCTTCGCGGCGGCCCCTACCAGACGCAGAGGTGGGAGACCGCCTACGGGATGGCCGACGCCGCCCTGAAGCGTTCCGACGGGGTCACCATCTTCCTTTACATGGATGGCGTGTACAACGCGCTCGCTCCCCAGGACTTCGAATCGATGAAGAAGTTGCCGAAGGACCACATCGAGGCCCTGCTCGACCGGGGCGCCCAGATATTCGCGTGCCTGACATGCACAGACAACAGGGGGCTCGAAGACGGCAGGGCATACCTGAAGCGCGTCCAAGTGACGGGGTCGACCGAGGCCGGAGAGATGGTCAGCAAGTGCGACCGGATCATAAACCTCTGAGGGTGGTGGCTTGACAGTCTATCTGGTCGATGAGCCCTTCGTCGATATCGCGATCGCCTATGCGGCCAAGGACAGCACCGCGCAGATCGTCCTCTTGCAGGACGCCGTGTACTCAGCGGCACATATGCGCGCGTCCGGGCCGGTGTACGTCGTGGCCGACGACATCGCCCGCAGGGGGCTGAGCTCGAGGATGCCTCCCTCCGTGCACACGATCAGCTACGACGAGCTCGTGGCGATGATGGAGAGAGAAAGGGTAGTCAACTTCCTATAGCTGATCAACATGCAAAAGAAAGTCTTCATCTCGATTCTCAGGCCGCCTGTGGGCACGTCATATTACACGGAGGGTCTCAGGTTGGCGCTCGGGGTCCTCGGGGGGACTTACGACCACGAGGTCACCATCGCCCACGTCGGGAAGGGAGTCCTTTGCGCGCTCAAGGGCGTCGACAGGTCCTACGCCCAGGGCTTTTTGGAGCTGTTCCAGAAGGACGGCGCTGGCAACGTCTTCTACGTCGAGAGGGAGTCGCTGGCGGAGGAAGGTGTATCCAAGTCCGAACTCGCTGAGGGCTTTGGCATCGCCTCCCGCGACGAACTGAGGGAGAAGATGCTCAGCTCGGATGCGGTCTTCAGCTTCTGAATTCGGCTCGAGGACGGCCAGCCCCTACGCCTTTGACTCCAAGCGCCTAGCCGGACGAAAGGGCGAACGCCGTGACCCGCCTCACGAACTCCCTCGGGTTGGTGACGTGAGGCGAATGACCTGCCTCTGGGTCGAATTCGACCTTGGATTTGGGAATGGCCTTCGCGATCCTCTCGACGACCATCTTGGAGCCGCGCATCCCCCTCCCTCCGTACGTCAGCAGCGCTGGTCTGTCGAAACGAGCGAGCGCTTCGAGGTCGACGCTCGACCCTTCGCCGTCCCGGATCTCATCCAGCCATGTATCGGCGTTCGCGACCATCCTCTCCCTCGCCTGGGGCGACATTCTGTCCCACGCCCCCGGTCTGGAAGTCAGGGTCTCGACGAAGAGCCTTGCGGCACCGATCCTGTCCCCGCTCTCGAGCACCCGGACCACCTGATCCCTCCGCTTGTTCCCCTCGGCCACCGCTGTCTGGACCAGCGGGTCGTCCGTGAGAAGTTTGAACAGGGGAGGCTCATGGGCCGTCAGACTGCGGAATACCTGCGGTTGAGCCGCGGCCAGCTTGAGTGCTATCGACCCCCCGGAGGAGTTCCCGACGATATGGGCCGGTGACATCTCCAACCGGGCGAGCAGCGCCGCGGCATCCCGGGCGTCCTCCTCCCCGCTGCCCTGGGTCCCGGGCTTCTCGCTCAGCCCGTGCCCCCTCCTGTCGTAGGTCACCACGCGGAAGCTCTCGGAGAGACCGGCGACCACAGGATTCCAGTTGGAGTGGTCCGTCCAGGAGCCGTGGATGAGCAGGAGAGGGTCTCCGCGGCCTCCCAGCTGTTCGTAGTACAGTTTGACACCGTTTGCTTCCGTAACCGGCAAATCGCAAGTGGTTAGCAGGCCGAACAGTTAGTCATTGCGGCCCCAGCGATTTCACTCCGGGATCGCAGAGAGCGGAATCTTCCCTAGGGCTAATCGGACGATCCAGGCTGCAACCTGTTCTCAACCTGCAGCTGATCGTCGGCCGGCCTCAGGTCCTTCCGGATCACCGGTTTCCCGTACTTGGTCGCCACGACCTCGGCCATGATGCTCAGCGCGATCTCCGGCATCGTCCTTGCGCCGATGTCCGCGCCGACGGGGCCCTTGATGGAGGAGACGAACTTCTCATCGACTCCCCTGGCGCGAAGCGCCCCGGTGTCGTCCCTTATCCTCTGCCTGTCGCCGAGGAGCCCGACATACCTGAGCTTGAACCCCGAGAGCGTCTGGAGGACGTCGGCGTCTCGCTCGCTGTGGGTGAGCACTATCGCCGAATCAGACTCTAGGAACTTGAATGAGGCGATGTCGTAATCCGGCGCGGCGAACAGCTGGTCTGGCTGCGCGCCAATCATCGGGCTGTGGTCCATCACTACCACCTCGAAGTCGAGAATCTTGGCAAGCCTGACCAGGGCATCCTCGAGATCCCTTGTAGCTCCTTCGCCGATCAGCACGACCCTCTCTTTCGTCTGGTTCATGGCTCCTCCCGCGCGTCGACTTGGCTATCTATTCATTCGCCCGGCCCGTTCATCGTCTGGGCTGTCCTGTGAAGCTACCGTTGCCGCGCGCATGTTCTCTTCAAAGGACCGGCGTGAGCATAGGATAGGGAAAGCCGCGCTCGTAGTCGTAGTACACGTGCACTATCGGACCAGGCGGGTTTATGCTATGGACCGTGAGGGAGTCATCGATGATCTCGAACTTAGCGTGGAAGTCGCAGAGGCCCTTGAGTTGGCTCGCCAGCCTCGAGGAATTGCCGCACGCGAGGGCCAGAAGATCCGCGTTCCTACGGACGAGCTGACACGTCCTTGAGATGTAGTACAGCAGCTCCCTCTCTCCGAAGAGCGACTCCAGCGTGTCCAGCCCTAGCATCACTACAAGCGGACGCTTGGTCTTTCCCTTCAGGTCGGCCATCTTGGTCCACAGCTGGTTGAAGCAGTCCTCGATGGAGACCGACGACAGCGAGAAGAACCAGGGGTCGTCGTACTTCTCGAAGGCACCGACGGCCAGGTTCTTCGAGACGCTCTCGGCCGGGAGGATGAGCCTTGCGAGCTTGGCGATCTCCGTGTACTTCCCGCCTCCTCCCGGGACCTTCAGGGCGCACCCGCCGTTGAGGATGAAGTTGCAGAAGACGATGTTGTAGATGCCGTAGTGCACGGCCGAGTTGAGGTTCTCCCCGAACTCAAGGAGGTCGACGCTGCCCTTCTTCCAGCCGCCGGGGGAACCCACGTCAAAAGCCTTCATCCCCGATGAGTAGACATGCTCAGAATGGGGGATGGGGCGGAACTCAGCGCTCTTCTCAAAGGAGGCAGGGTGGGGCGGACCTGCTTCGAATTCCTTGAATCTCCCCCCTGCGAGGGTGAAGAGCGCCTTGGGGCGAAGGATCGGGCCCCCTCTGAGCTTCTCCGTCTCTATCGTCCGCACCACCGCTCCGTCATGCAGCTCCTTCGTGAGCGTGACGATGGCGTCCACCAGGTAACTTATCGTCGTCTCCTCAGGCTCCTCGCTGAGGAACACGAGTTTCTTGTTACGGGACTCCGCCACCACCAGGAGCGTCTTCTCGATCTTCACCCTCTCGACGCTCGAGACCTCCTTCGCTATTCCGTCCCACGAGTCCAGGACGATCACCTCCTTCACAGGCTCTCGGCCCCCCTCCACTATCTGGCGGAGGACATCGCTCGGGGTGGCCAGCCTCATGTCTCCCATCTCGACCGAACCGGAAGGACCCTGGGTGCTTCCACTGGAGATTATGAGCTCCTTAACGCCCGGTATCTGCCCCAGCAGCTTCTCCCTCGAGACCCGGGTCGAGATGTAGACCCCGCCGCCTGCAGCCCGCAGCAGCTCAAGAGCGAAGGTCGTCTTCCCGCAACCGGGCTCGCCCTTTATCAGAATCGCCTGCACCGCGTCGGAGAGCAGCGAGGTGATGGTCGTCAATGTGAACCCTCGGCAGCATCCCTTATGCGTCCGTCTAGAATCATCCCTATCTGACCCGGCCGTCGCAACTCAGGTCATCCCCAACCGTCGATTTCCGATTTTTCTCTTCCTTATAAGGTCACGATAGCGCCCATTCTTGACCGCTTCTCCCGATTTGCACGTATTCCCGTCTTCCTCATCCGGCCTTCCGGGAGTGAACCACGTAAATATTCAAAAGAACTCGAAGTGGAGGGGACAACATATGGTCGCACAGCATTCGAAAGAAGAACTTGAGAGCAAGCTGAAGGAGTGGACGGACTACCAGCACAAGGTCCGTGAAAAAGGGGACGAGTTCCGGAAGGAGCTCAACACCATCACGTCGAAGGTCCTCTACACCAAGAAGGACGCCGACAGGGTGAAGGAGCTGGTCGAAGAGTTCGCCAAGGTCATGCACGAGATGCCGAAGCCTCTGTGAGGCTGGAAGCGCACCCGGCCTGACACCGAACGGCTTACATGACGCTGCGTGAACGCGGTCCTCCTCTCGCATGTCTGAAGTCAGCGAACTGACGCCCCACGAGGCCAACTACAACCTGATCGCGGCGGCCATCGCAACTGCCGCCGCTACGATGCTGACCCTGCTGACTACCCTCGGCACGGTCGACATCGTCTCCCGCAGCTCCCTCCTGAAGGGGCTCCTGGAGGCGGAGCTGCTCGTGATCAAGTTCTCGCTGATAGTCTCGGTGATCGCGCTCCTGCGGAGGAGGCAGGGAGAGAAGAGGAAGCTGGTCCTCGGGACTGCCTTCCTGCTGATCTTCGGGACCCTCCTGCTCTGGCTCAGCGCCACCACCATAATCTTCGGCTAGACACCACCGGATGACCGAAGGCTGCTCTCCGGCGCCTACTATCTTCGCAGCTGACCTTATTCTGGGCGTCTGCGGGCGCATCCAGAGTGCGGATATGTCCCCCTCCGGGACCTCAAACCCTTAATATTCGCGCGGCACTGGAACGAGACATGCGTTTCATCGTCACGGAGAAGGTCCGAACCGGCGTCAGCGGCGACAACAAGGAGTTCATGAAGACCGCCGAGGGTTACCTCAAGTACATGGCGAAGCTCCAGAAGAAGGGGAAGGTGATCGGGGGTCCCTGCCTGGACGTCCTCTCGAACGGGTACATCCTCGAGACCAAGACGATCGAGGAGATGGGTGAGATCTTCTTCAACTCCCCGGCCAACTTCTTCCTGGATAGGGAGGTACATCCCATCGGCAGCTTCGCGGACACACTCGAAGGAATGAAAGAGCGGTGAGGGCTCTACTCCTCTCTCGACTGAGGTCCAATTCTCTTAAATACGGTCGAGCCTGATCGAGGCTGTTGTACCGAAGAGAGAGTGCGATCGCGCGTCCTGTCATCGCAACGGCAGTCATCGTAATCATCGTCATCGCCGCCTTCGGCGCATACGACGTCCTGTCATCCTCCAAATCGAGCCCGAGCACCTCGATGAGCTAGTCGTCCACGACATCCGCGACCGTGTCCATCTCTTCCCTGCCTTCTTCCTCATCGTCGCTGGTCACCTCGTCCTCATCCACGACCTCCTCGACCACCACCCAGCAGACCACCTCTAGCTCGACGTCGAGCTCCCCGGCTTCGACGATCTACTCGCCGCCCACGAGCACCACCACTTCTTGCCCGGGCGGCCACGCAGTCAACCTAGTGCCGATACTCAGCGCGTTCTCAGCCATGACCGTCTCCTACAACGGGACGTCCGACGGTCAGGCCTTCTATGTGAGCGCAGACTATACCGTGGCCTACGCGAGCGCCACGACCCTGAAGGTCTCGGTCGCCTACGACACCCAGGCCAGCACATCCACTGTCTACGCCGAGCAGCTGACCGCCTGGGTCCTGAGGAACGGGACGATACTCGCGGTCTACACCCCCTCGGCCGGGAGCACCGGGGCCAACCTCACGGGCACCACGGGCCAGCAGTTCGTCCTGGGGGTCTTCGCCGGGTTCTTCGCCGAGGCCAACGACGGCCAGTCCCTCGTGGACTACACCTCGAGCTCCTCGGTCCACAGCACCGGCACCTCCAAGGTGACCCTCGGCCCGACCACGATGACGGTGACCAACTACGTCTCCACCGGGATCGAGACCATATCGAACACCTGCACCAGCGACAGCCTGCAGTCGCTGTCACTCTCGGTCGGCAAGCCGGCCGGCAGCGGCTTCGACCTGATCACCCACCTCGTCGAGTCCGGGTCGTTCACCTCCGGAGGTACGACCACGACAGGCACGGTGGAGCTGCAGATAGAGTCCGTCACGGTCGCCTGAAGCACCTGCCGCGCCGGTCTCCCCACCATCGCACACCCGCGACCAGTCCGCCCTTCAGGCTCCCGTGGGTCTGGGTCCAGCCCCGCGGAGTCCCGGCTATCAGAGGCGAAGCTCGAGCCCGGGCATCCTCTTGAAGTGGTCAGCCCTTGTGACGAGCGATTCGTTGTTCCTCAAGGCGACCGCCGCTATCAGCAGGCCGAACTCCCCTGCCGTCTTCCCCCCGGCGCGCTAAACCCAGGGTCGAGGCGCATCAGTTCTCGACAGAAGCGCTGAGGATTTAACAGGGCCTCGTGGCCACACGTAGCAGGTTCGATGTTGCTCATCTGCGAGCCGCGGGACAGACACAATGGCTAGACGCGGAGATGATGAGGGGGAGAGACGGCTCGACCCCCTCCTTTGCTGGGCCGTCGTCTTCGCCGACATAGGGACCTCGGTCTACTACGTCCCCGGCATACTCTATGGAAACGTCGGGAGTCTGGCGGGCTTCTTCGTCTTCATGACAACGTCGGTCTTCGTCCTCCTCGCGCTGAAGTACGCGGAGGTTGTACATCGGTTCCCTCAGGGTGGCGGGGTGGTCACGGTGGCGGCCCAGGCGATGAATCACTGGGTCGGCGCCCTGGGGGGCATGTTCATCCTCGTCGACTACTCTCTCACCGCCGCGATCAGCTGTCTTTCGGGGATGCTCTACTTCAGCGTCGTCGTTCCGGCGCTCGAGCCTTTTGCCCTCATGGCTACCATCGGGACCCTCGTACTGCTGGGTGTCCTCAATTGGCTCGGCGTCAGCGCGAGCGCAAAGGTGAGTCTGGCGGCGGCTTCCGTCGCGTTCCTCAGCGACGTAGCTCTCCTGCTCACGGTCTTTTCGCACCTCTCCCTCTCTCAGTTCCTCTCCCTCTTTCTCAGGATGTTCGCGGGCCATGCGCTCACGCCCGTCACCATCCTCATCGGCTTCGCCGGCTCTTTCCTCGCCTTCTCGGGCCTGGAGAGCATCTCCCAGCTCTCTCCCGTGATGAAGACCCCTAGGAGGAGAGTCGGTGGGATCGCTCTCGCCCTCGTCGTGGTCACCATAGGCCTGACCAGCCCCCTGCTGACGATGTTCTCTACGCTCCTGCTCCCGGGGAATGTTGTCGGAGACCCCGTCCTGTCCTCGCAGCTGGTCTCGCTCCTCGGAGGGCAATCGGGAGGCATGGTCCTCCAGACCGAGGTGGCGCTCAGCGCCAGCGCGCTGCTCGTCTTCGCCGCCAATACGGCCATCATCGGGGCGTACTACGTGTTCATGGCCCTCGCGCGGATGCAGTTCTTCCCCGCGATTCTCCTGCAGAGGAACAAGCGGCGGGGTACGCCCCACTACTCCATTCTTCTGGCAACGGCCATACCCGTCATCCCCCTTCTGGTCACGGACGGAAAAGTCGGCCTCCTGGGCGACATGTACGCCTTCGGCTTGCTGGCCGCCTTCACACTTACCTGCCTCGGGCTGGATATCGTGCGGCACCGGGAACGGAGAGCTGCGCGAGCCGCTCGCGGCCTCGCGTATCCGGCGGCGGAACCGCTCGGAGATAGAAGCGGCCCCGAGACCAGGAGGGACGAGGCAGCCGGCGCCATCGCTCCTCCTTCCTCGACGGAACTCCCCGCTACGGTCGACCAGCTGAAAGCTGAGATTCCAACCTCTCCCTACGCCGGAGGGACGATGCTCGGCTCCTGGCACACCTTCAAGTTCTACATAGGCCTCCTTACGACCGCACTCGTATTCATCGCATGGACGACGAACCTGGTCGCGAAGCCGTTGGCGACGGCGTTCGGGGGAAGCGTGGTCATCGTGGGCATGAGCATAGCTTACTTCAGCTACGCGCGAAACATGCGTGGCGAACGCCTGCCGGTAGTGATCACGCACGGCGAAATGTACCTGCCGGGTTCCACCCTCGCGGTGCTGGCCCCCGAGAGTCCGCTGAATGACTCGATCATCCGTTCCGCGATCAAGAACGCCGGAGGAAGGACGGTCGTCTTTCTGTATCTGGGGGCCGTTCAGGCGCTGCGGGGACCGAAGATCCTGGAGGTCCACGACCCCTACTATGACGACGAAGGGGCGAAGAAGACCTTCGGCAGGGCCGAGCTCCTGGCGCGGGAGTCCAGGGTGAAACGCCTGTACCTGTATCGCCAGGCGGGACCGCATTCGATCGAGAGGGTGTTGAACACGGTGCATCCATACGACACCCTCATCGCGGCAGACGAAGTCTCGCAGGTGCAGGGTGTCCATCCGGACCTCATTCGCTACGAAGACACTCCCGATGGCAGGATAGCTCACGTGCGGGAGTTCCGGGCGCCCTGACGGCGGTCGAATCTCCAGAGGTTCATCCGTATCTTCCGGAAGGTGACCTTTGATTCGCCCGCGTCGCCAGTACACTGCCCCAAGACTTTGGCCTGCGCGTCCGACTGCCGGAGAGGCCAGAATGCCCTTTCCACATCGGGGAATGCCTCCGCACCACAGCGTCGTCGAGCGGGATGAGAGGCGAAACATTTCTCTGGTGCATTTGACCATAGGTGCTATCAGTCAGATTCCCTATAACTGGACGATTGAAATGACCGACACCCCAGACGACCTCGAGAAGATCCTCGGACCGAACGAGAAGGTTCAGTTGTACATGAAGCAGAAGATCTACCACCCCAAACTAAACGTGGACTCCGTGGTCCTGACGAACGAGCGGATCATCCTGCGCCATCCCCACGCGCTCGGTCTGAAGAAGGACTACACGGACTACAACTATCAGGACATCGCGAACGTCGCGCTCGACAAGGGGGTCCTGAGGTCCACGGTCAAGTCTACCCTCAAGCAGGGAGGGGAAGCGCTGGCTCTGGGCGACCTTCCAAACTCCGACGCAGAGAAAGCGTACGGAGTTATCAGAGGAAACATAAACAAGCAGACCGCCAAGTAGCACGGCAGCGTGTCGCTCCGGCCTCCCGCGTGGGAAGCTGACCTCAAAGCACGGCCCGGGACGCTGGGGTCACGGGCGCAAGAGACGGACCCGGGCCTTCGGCAGGAACTTCAGGTAGTCCGTGTCGAGCGTCCAGACGCTCGCGTCGTATCTCCTCGCCGTGGCGGCGATCAACGCATCAAGGAGGTCCTCTCTCCCCGGCTTCATCAGAGCCGCCTGGGCCGCGTCGACCTTGGTCAGCGGGACGACCTCGGCCTTGGTCGCCTCGAGAAACGCCTCGTAGGCCCCCGGAGTCATGCCTGCCGTGGAGTATCCCCAGAGCAGCTGGAAGTGGGTGACCGCCGAGACGTAGAAGGCGCTCCCGGCCGCGACCCGCTCCGCGATCTCCTCCGCGAACTGGGAGAGCCCCGCGTCGCTAAGCAGAGACGTGTCCAGAAAGATCTTCAACTAGCGCCCGCTCCGCGTCCTTCACCCTCGGGCCGACCTTCTGCATGTCGCCGGCCAGGCCCTGGATCGCGGACAGGAGCCCCTCCCTGTCGAACTCCGCCCGCCCGGCCCTCCTCAGCGTTATCGCTCCGCCGGCCTCCTCGAAGACCACCGAGTCGCCCGGCCTTATCCCCGTCTTCTCGGCCAGCTTCTTTGGGATGGTGACCTGGAGCTTCCTCGTCACCATGTATTGCTTCATAGTACTACTTCCTTACTGTAGGATTTAAGCTCCACGGTCCTCGGCCATCGTCAATCGCCATAGAACTCCCATCTCTCTCAATTCACCGTTCACTCTTCAACAGGGGAAGATGGGTTGCGCTTATTACTCGCCTGCCCCTCGTTACCCTGATGGCGAAGACGAACCCTCGATCCGAAGACGACATTTCATACGAGAGGGGGATGAAGAAGCTCCAAAAGCTACTCGCCGATCCGGAGGAGTTCGAGAAGTGGGCGAATGCGATGCTCGACGAATCGAGGCGACGAGGACGTTGAGCGAAGAAGATCGACTCGTACAGGAGCTCGTGAGGGGCCTCATCCCGATTGTGAAGAGGCGGATCGGGGTGGCGCTAGACCGGTCCCGTGAGAACGTGGAAGAGGAGCTGGCGACGCTGGCCGACCTTCTCGTCATCCAAGACCATCTGAGAAGCATCCCCTGAGGTTACCCCTCAACTACGGCGGTCACGCCGCCGGGCCCTCGAGTCGCCTCCCCACGCTCAATTCACCATTCACCCTTAGAGAAGTTAAAAGGCTTATAACGTAACTAATACGGTGGATACTCATGGCTCAAATCGCAGACATCTCCCTAGAACTGAAGAGGGAGGTCTCGAAAGGCAACTTCATCAGACAGACCCAGTCAATCTGCCCCGACTGTAACAAGATACTCCCCGCGATAATCTTCGAGCGCGAAGGCAAGGTCTTCATGACCAAGACCTGCCCCCAGCACGGCGAGACCGAGGAGCTCTATTTCGGCTCCTACGAGATGTTCGCCAAGTTCTCACGCTACTGGAAGGACGGCAAGGGCACCCACGCCGCGAACGTCCCCATGGACGTCTGCTCGTGCCCCGCCAACTGCGGCCTCTGCTCGAACCACCTCTCGCACACCGGCCTCTCCAACATCATAGTCACCAACCGCTGCGACCTGACCTGCTGGTACTGCTTCTTCTACGTCAAGAAGGGCCTCGAGGGCGCCTACGTCTACGAGCCCACCCTCGCCCAGGTCCGCGAGATGGCCCGCACGCTCAAGGCGGAGCGGCCCGTCCCCGGCAACTCGGTCCAGATCACCGGCGGCGAGCCCACCATAAGGGACGACCTGCCCGAGATAATCCAGATAATGAAGGAGGAGGGCGTCGACCACATCCAGCTCAACACCAACGGCATCAACCTCGCCCTCGACCCCGGCATGGCCCAGAGGCTGAAGGTCGCCGGCGTCTCGAACCTCTACATGTCCTACGACGGAGTCTCCCCCAAGACCAACCCCAAGAACCACTGGGAGGCGCCCTACGCCATCGAGGCCTGCAGGAAGGCCGGCATCGGCGTAGTCCTCGTCCCGACGGTCATCAAGGGGATCAACGACCACGAGCTCGGCTCCATAATCAACTTCGGCCACAAGAACCTCGGCACCGTCCACGCCGTGAACTTCCAGCCAGTCTCGCTCACCGGCCGCATGACCGCCAAGGAGCGGGGCAAGTACCGCATCACGATACCCGACTGCATCAAGAGGATTGAGGAGCAGACCAACGGGGAGATAACCTCCGAGGGCTGGTTCCCGGTCCCGTCGTGCTCGCCGCTCACCTCGTTCATCGAGGCCTTCACCAAGAAGGAGCAGTACGAGCTCTCCATACACTTCGCCTGCGGCGCCGGCACCTACGTCTTCGAGGACGCCGAGACCAAGAAGCTCGTCCCGCTGACCAACTTCGTCGACATCCAGGGGCTCGTCGAGTACCTCGAGGAGAAGACCGACGAGATATACTCCGGGACGAACAGGTACGTCATAGCCGCCAAGGTCCTGACCCAGATCAACAGCTTCGTCAACAAGGAGAAGCAGCCCAAGGGGCTCTCGTTCGGCAAGATGATAACCAACGCCCTGATACGCCACGACTACGCCGCCATCGGCGACTTCCACCTAAAGTCGATGTTCCTGGGGATGATGCATTTTCAGGACAAATATAATCAGGACGAGGAACGCCTCCAGCGCTGCGACATCCACTACCTCACGCCGGACCTGAGGATCATACCATTTTGCTCATTTAATGTCATACCAGAATGGTATAGGGACAAGGTCCAGCAGAAGTATGGCATGCCCATCGAGGCCTGGGAGAAGAAGGTCGGGCGCAAGCTCGAGGACGGTCTCTACCGCGGGACCCTGCGGCGCGGCGGCCATGTGGCCGGCTGCGGTTGTGCCCTGGGCGAGAACGGCGAAGAGATCCACATCCAGCCCATTACCGGGACCTAAGAACCCGTTCGAGAGAGTTCAAGACTCTTTCAAACCCCTTCGTTCTTTCGGGATTCCATGTCACGGTGCGGACATGTTCGCCCCCGCTTCCCTTTCTGAACGAAAAACTTAGGAAGTAAACAGTCCCAGAAAGTCCGGTGCACCGCGCTGAAAACTAAGCTCAAGAGAAAGGGAGAACGAGCCTTCTTCGGTAAGACCCCGCAGTACTTCCAAGAGGTTCGTCTCACAAAGCAATGCGCTACAAGGGACCATAGCCTATGCAAATCGACGACCTGCAACTGTCCATGCCACAACAGAGTATCACCTTTCATCAGAGACCTGCCAAAACCGGACAGATAGCGCGGTCGTGTGGTCGGCAGTGCTCTGGGCGAGAACGGCGAAGTGATCCATATTCAGCCAACTCCAGAGAAAGAGCTCGTTCCGAAGTAAGAGGCATTCTGTTGCCCGCGTCTTTATAGGCGTTCGAGTATCCCTGATACTATGGAAGTATCCGACATACTCGGGTCAACTGGGTTTGAGCGGCGCATCCAGTCGCTCTTGACAAGTTGCCATTTTGATAGCGTGGTTGCCAATTCTGATCTCCGCATCATGGGCAGAGAGGTCAAGGCTTTGGCACTTCACCAGTCAATGGGTGGCGCTAACAACTTCCTAATCATTGATGCATTTCAGAAAGGGGAAGGGTCAAGCGGAATAAGTTCGAAACTCGAGGAATTCAATGAAACAAAACGGAGAATCGAAGTTGAGACGAGGAGGAGAAGGATTCGCATCGAAGCCTGCCGTCTGGGACCGAACGAAGTCTACGATCAGGTCCAAACAGTGCAAATAACTCGTCAGTCGAAGCTCTTCTTCATCCTAGTGTCGGCCGATGTTGAGTATGACGATGCGGATCTCGAATACGCGCTCGCCCACAAAATCAGCCTATGGGGTCCAAAATACTTCGCCTTAAGCAAGAAGCTTGCAGACATGATCGGGGTGTATGCGAAGTACACAATCCTACGAGAGCTTAGTGAAGTGGACCTAAGATTCGAAGATGAAGGAAAAGACGACTACAGATACACGGCATTCAAGATCGACCTTTCTGGAGGCGCGCAAGGTTACACCTACGTATTCCCAATGCTCCCTGAGAAACTGTTGAAGCTCGCCTACGTCTATCGAAGGGAAACGTCAAGGTCGGAGAATTTTGGAAAGGGCAGAAGGCTGTATAACACCTATCAGCGGATGCTCATTCCAAAGAAGCTGAAGGACATAGGAGAAAACTTCCTTGGCACGGGGAATGGTTCATTCAAGAACAATATAATCATCGTATTTGAGCAAGATCCCAAGCAAGACAGGCAAAAATTCGATTCCATTACGGATTCGTCCATCGGGCTAGTCAATATTCACTTGCCGAAGGTGTACGCGTCAATACGCGTACTTGACGGACAACATCGTCTCTATGGGTACCTGAAAGCAGCAGACCAGAGTCAGATGAGAAAGAAGAGCCTCATCGTCGCTGGAATCGTCCCTGTCGGAAGCGAAGAGGCCGAAACCTTCCTTAGCATAAACAAGAAACAAACCGCTGTTATTGATATCGGCATAATTTCGTTTCCTCATTAGGCCCTACTGGCAGGTCGCTCGCATCGAAGTATGACCTCACGAGCGATCTCTTCCTCCTCAACGACCTTACGCAGCTGTAGAGTCT
>Ga0182014_10001011_pt1 | contig 38293 bp, 36 predicted proteins | sample 612S2DmetaG_FD_120489 | JGI IMG/M metagenome (GOLD analysis project Ga0182014, IMG submission 120489) | Permafrost microbial communities from Stordalen Mire, Sweden - 612S2D metaG | ecosystem: Environmental > Terrestrial > Soil > Wetlands > Permafrost | place: Sweden: Stordalen | collected... | reverse complement strand
TGAAGGTCTGCGGCATGCCCACCGCCTCGATCGCGACGTCAACGCCCAGACCGTCGGTGAGCGACATGACCTGCTGCTTCCAGTCAGCGTCGCCGGAGTTCACCGTGTCGGTCGCCCCAAAGTCCTTCGCCCTCGCGAGGCGGGACTTGTCGAGGTCGATGGCGATGATCTTGGATGGGCCGTAGAGACGCGCCGTCATCACTGACGACAAGCCCACCGGACCAGAACCGATCACCGCGACGACATCGCCGGGGCTGACCTTTCCATACTGCACGCCGATTTCGAAGCCGGTCGGCAGTATGTCCGACAACAGGATTCCTTCCGCGTCGGTGAGCCCCTCTGGAACCTTGTAGACCGAGTTCTCCGCGAACGGAACTCGCACGTACTCGGCCTGCGTGCCGTCGATCATGTAACCGAAGATCCATCCGATGCCCGCCAGGCCCTCGGGGTCGAGGCAGTGGCTGTAGAGGCCCTGGCGACAGTACGAGCACCGTCCGCACGAACTCACGCATGAGAGAATCACCCGGTCGCCGACGGCGAGCTGCGTGACTCCCGAACCGACTTCGGTGATGACGCCGATGCCCTCGTGTCCGAGGATCCGGCCCTTCATCACCTCAGGCACGTCGCCCTTCAGAATATGGAGGTCTGTTCCGCAAATGGTTGTTGCGACCATTTTCACGATCACATCCGTTGACTGTTGGATCACCGGGTCCGGCACATCTTCCCAACTCTTCTCACCGGGACCTTTGTAGACGAGAGCCTTCATGACGATTTACCTGCCTTCTTTTGGTCGAGAGGCACTTTGCCAGTCGCGCGATCTGAACTGACGAAAGTTAGGCCAGTCCGTCCACCACTCTCCAACCTAGGCACCCTTCACGCAGGGCCTATAGGGTCACAAGGCCTTTGCGAGCCCGCTTAGGACCGACTGGCCAGCGCGATCCTCGGTGTTACGCCTGCGCGCCGGTGAAACGCGCCGAGTACCGGGTCTTGAGCGAGCGCCAGCGCACCACGGACCACCACAGTGAGGCGAGCACGGCCAATTCGGCGACGACTGAAAGCCAGCCAAACGCGTTGCCGCGCTCGACGGTGTAGATCATGACCGGCACCAATTCAAGGACGATCACGACGAGCGACGCCACCGCGTAGGGACCGTACTCGAGTGCCGCCTGGTTGATCCGGTCGGAGGAGTTGTCCCTGGTACGCCAGAACGCGTCGAGCACCTCACGCTTCTCACGCCACGAACAACTCCGGTACACGCGTAGTCCCACGAGATAACGATAGCGAGACGGGCACGCCGTCGCGTCGATTGGCGACGGACCGGCCTCGAGCCATGACGTTGATCGCCCTCGAGGGGGAAGGCTCGCTCTAGGAGCCGAAGCCGAGAGCGTCCACGAACGCCATCGGTTCGTCAACCGTGACGATGAAGCGGCGCCTGTCCCTGAGCCCGAGTTCGAGCGCTTCGCCGCGGCGCGTGACCAGCGCCGCGCGCCTGAACAACTTGAGGCTCCCGCGGTATCCCCAGCCGCCCATCTGCAGCAACGAGAAGTTCTGCGCGCTGGCCGACTCCACTCTGTCCGGACCGAAGACCTGGCGGACGAGCCCGCCGGGTCCGTAGAGGACTTCGAGAGTTCTCCCTGCCGGTCCGTCCACGACTCGGACCACCACCCGCACCGACAGCAGGAAGAAGAAGACGAGCAGCAACATCACCGAGAAGGAAACAACGAGCGCCACCGTCGGGATGGACCGTCCATCGGTGGTGTCCGCGAAGATGACGGCGAAGTTGACGAAGACCGCGACCACCAGAGCGAGCACCACGGCCAAGGCGGTCGATCGGAGCCGCTGTTCGACGAGCACGGTTCCAGAAGCCATTGGTTCAGGCTAGGCCAATTGCGAAACATCGACTCCCACCACCTAGGGCCGGGGGGCCACCAGCAGCAGTTGCCCCTCACTGCGTCGTGCGCGCCATCCCTGCCATCGAAACGACTCCAGCTGGTCCAGGCGGCCGTTCAGGATTTCACTCGCCACCAGTCCCTTCACTGCTTTGGCCGCATGGCCCGCCGCCCCTTGGCCGTTGTGGCTCACGAAATGGATCGTCACTAAATCGACCACCCGATTGATCTCGCGTAGATCGAAGGCGGCTTCGTGCTCCTTGGGCAGAAGGTTCACTATGCGGGCACCGCTGAACCGCTCGAGCAGGACCGGCGTGAGATAGGGCTTCCAAAACGCCGCCACGTTGCCCATCGGCGCCAACGAACTGTTCATCTTCAGCCGGTAGTCGGCCACCTTGTCCTCGGCGGTCGTCATCCCGTAGAGACCCGACGGCACCAGTATCCGCCGGCGCTGGGCCGCACTCAAGCGCTCCGGCTCCAGATGTGCCCAGACCACGCCGCTGTAGCGGCGCCATCCCGGTAGCAGGCGCGCGCGCCCTTCGAGCAGGTCCCTCGTCGCATCCGTGGCGCGACCGAGCAGAGGCCCGCGCACCTTCAGTGTCTTCTCCAGGTTCGTGTGGGACCCGTTCGCGAACAGCCTCCCGAGGGCCGCGATGATCTCTCTTCGGGGTTCAGCGAGCTCCTCGTCGAACGACCCGATCTTTGGAAGAAGCGACCCTCCCGGGTTTTTTGCTTCAGATGGTGGAAGCAGTACGAGGAGCGAGCCAGTCACGGCTCACACGGTACTGCCTTCACTTGGTTATGCCGCGCGCACCACGTCGGGCGTCAATCCCAGGTTGCGCAGGAAGTGACGCACCTTGATGACCTGATCCTCGGTCAGGTCGCGTGTGCGAGTTGAACCGAACGAGATGGTGTCACCCTGAATCGTCACTGCCCAGTTCCCCCGGTGCGTCTCGTGCACTTCACCGAATCGTTCAAGCAGCGAACAGACGTCGTGCCATTGGATGTTGTGATTGAGCGGATGTCCGAAGAGTTTTTGGGCGGTCATTCGGTGGTGGTGATCCAACTTGATCGACATAGTCAACCCCCTCGACGAGGGCTGAGGTTTTCCGCCCTCGTAAGAACTCTGTACCCTCTAAGGGCCAAAGTCAAGGAGTCCCACCAACTCCACGTGCTCGGTCATTGGAAACAGGTCAATTACCTTGAGATCGGACAAGCTGAAGCCTCCCGCCATCAAGGCTTTCAAGTCCCGAGCGAAGGTGGCCGCGTCGCACGACACGTAGACGAGTCGGCGAGGCCCCCGGCGAAGTATCGCGTCCACGACTCCCTTGGCCAGTCCGTTGCGCGGAGGGTCGAGCACGACGACGTCACCCCCTCCAACCGAGTCGTTGATGGCCCGCGGGCTGACTGACCACTCACGGACCTTCAAGTGGCGAAGTCCGTCACCGTTCTGACGCGCGTCTCTCACTGCGTAGGGCGACGATTCCACCGCGGTGACCTTCCCACCGGGGCCGACGATCTTGGCCAGAGGCACCGCGAAGAGGCCCACGCCGCTGAAGAGGTCGACGACATGGTCTCCTTCCTTCACGTCGGCGAAGCCGAGCACCGCCTCGAGCAACTGCTCGGGCGCCGAGACGTGCGACTGCCAGAACGATCGGGGCGACACCGAGAAGTAGTGCCCCCGCACCGAAACCCTCGACTGGGTGGACGGCTCCAATGGTTCGCCGTGCATCGAGCAGAGTTCGTACATGGTTCCCCGGTGCGTGTCGCGCCGCACGACCGCGAACGGTTCTCCGTCGCCGATTGCCCGCAATTCCACTTCCTCGGCACCGTTCCAGGAGGTGGTGAACGCCGGCGTGAACGCCTCGTTGGCAATCCAGCATGACTCGATCGCAACCAGGTCATGGGACCTTGCACCTCGCAGGCACAGTTGCCCGTCCTCGTTGACGGCGCACCGGAGCCGGGTGCGAGATCCCTGCGCCGCGCCACGTGCGGGCGTAATGGCGACGTCGCGCTCGACACCGGCGATTCGCTTCAGATGCTCTCGAACGAGCGAGGCCTTCCACGACGCCTGTGCCACCGGTGAGGCGTGCTGGAGGTCGCACCCGCCGCACCCTCCCGGTCGCGCGTAGTCGCACGGCGCCTCCACCCTTTCGGCACTGGGCTCGAGGACCTCAAGGGCATCGCCCCTGGAGAAGTTCGCGGTCGTTTCGGTGATGGCGACACGCACCAACTCTCCGGGCAGGCTATGGCGGACGAAGACCACCCGACCGTCAGCCAGGCGACCGACTCCCCCTCCGGTGGCGGGGCGTTCGATGCGAACGGGGGTCTCGGACACGGAAACAGGCTCACTACTCACCATTGCAGCCTACTGAGGCCGCCAACGTCGGAGCGTAGACGAGCCGCGACGTGAGCAAGGGAGGCACTGCGCGAGGAAGATGGCTGGCGTGACCGGCTTGGTCTCCCCGCAGCGGCCCGACGGACCGCCGCCTCCGGGTTCAGTGTCCCGCGTGCGTCAAGAAGAGGTCGACCAGGACCGCCGCGCGTTCGCGGGCGGCGGGGGTTTCGAGCGCGGTCTGGGCGAGGAGCTCATCGGGGTCGACCCCGAACTCACGAGCGTGCTCTTCGCCGCTCGCGAACCACTCGCGCAACTGCACGTCGTCGATCTCGGGGTGGAACTGCACGCCCACGTTCCTTCCGATGGCGAACGCCTGCACCGCCCGGGGTGAAACCGCCCACAACTGCGCTTCGCTCGGCAGATGGCAGCGGTCGAAGTGGAACTCGAACCATGGTCCAGGCGCGATACCCGATCCGTTGCATGCCTCGATCTCGTACCAGCCGATCTCGGGTTGATCGGACGGCTCGACCGCTCCGCCGTGGAACTGGCAGAGCGCCTGGGCACCGAAGCAGATGCCGAAGATCGGGATTTCGCGACGCGTGGCCTCATCGATGAGCCCGAGTTCACGTCCGAACCACGCCGCCTCCACGTCGATGTCGTAGACCGCGCTCTTCGATCCGAGGATCACCAGCACGTCGTAACCCTCGACGCTCGGCGTGGGGTTGAACTCATCCATCATCGCGACCTCGATCGCGAAGCCGCGGGCCTCGAAGGCATCACCAATCAGACCGGGGCTGTCTTCGAGATGGTGCCGGAGGAAGAGGGCGCGCGCCGTCACCGTGACGCCAGCGCGAGAACGACCCGATGCGGGCACGCCGAGGACCCGTCAACGGGCATGCCGGCGGTGGGCAACGAGGAAGGAATGAGGAAATTGCGCATGGATATCCAGCCTAAGGGTTGATGCCGGTACGACTAGCCGCTCGGCAACGACCATCCCATGGACTGGGCGATCTCCTTGCACGTCGGACATATCGGGTACTTCTCGGGATCGCGCCCCGGCACCCATACCTTGCCGCAGAGCGCCTTCACCGGGGTCGCGTTGATCATTCCGCCAACGACCGAATTGTCGAGCGGCACGAACTCCCCGTCCTTCGGGGTGTAACCCTCGAGCACGATGTGGGTGAAACGCTCGTGGTCTCCGTCGTCAAGCTTCGTGGTGGACGTGACCTTGAGTTCGGTGTCGACCTGGGTTCTCACGGTGCTCACGAGTAGAACCTTACCCAGATAGGTAGTGTCGAAGTGCCATGAAACGACGACGACGCCCGACTCCCTCAACCAAGCCCCTGGGCCGCGTGGCGTCGCACTTCACCCGCGAGGGCACGCCAAAGAATTCGTATCGCACCGAATCCGAGGCGAAGAGCGCGGCCCAGCTGGCTTGGACACTCAATGGCGTAGACCTCGACACTTACAGGTGCGACTACTGCTTTCAATGGCACATCGGCAAACGCTTTCGCGAGGATTAGCAAAATCCAAAAAAAGAGGGCAATATAGAGGGACTTGAAATGAAAGGCCCCACATGTCGGTTCAGGCGTACATCTTGATTCAGTCCGAAATTGGCTCGAGCGAATCGGTCGTGCTCGCCACCCGCGCGGTGCCCGGCGTAGTGGAAGCCTTTGAAGTCACTGGTCCCTACGACGTGATCGTGCGCTGCGGCGCCGACAGCGTCGATGACCTGGGTAAGTTCATCGTGGGAGCCATCCAGAAAGTCCCGGGGATCACGCGCACGCTCACGTGCCCCGTCGTCAACATCTAGACCGGGCCGAACGCTCCTTGGGCCTTCAGGGCTGCTTGGCGCTCGGAGTCGATTCCCCAACTGGCGAGTCCCTCGCGCGTCCCCGAACCAGGGGCGCGGGACGGCATGCGAATCTCTCCCGGCGTCCTCGAGAATCTCGGGGCGGGTCGGGGCTGCAGCTCGCCTTCGGACGTGAAGACGCCCCGCTCCGTGTTGTACGGGTGATGGGCCGCCTCGCGCGGTGAGAGCACCGGGGTCACGCAGGCGTCCACGTCGATGAAGATCGACGTCCATTCATCGCGCGTCCTCGTGCGGAAGATCCCGGCGAACCGCTCCTTCGTCGCCACCCACTGCGATCGGTCCATCTGAGCGGGCAGCTCCTCCATCGAGAGTCCGAGGCCATTGATGAGTTCGGCGTAGAACTTCGCTTCGATGGCCCCGACGGCGACGAACTTCCCGTCTCTGGTCTCGTACACCTCGTAGAACGGCGCACCTGTGTCGAGCAAGTTCGTTCCTCGCTCTTCCCTCCACAGACCGGTGTTCAGGAAGGCGTGCGTCATCGTGAGCAGCGACGCCGAGCCGTCGACCATCGCGGCGTCGACCACCTGGCCGGCTCCGCCCTTCATCGCTGAGATGATGGCTGACACCACCCCGAGGGCGAGGAACATCGAGCCGCCGCCGAAGTCGCCCACGAGGTTGAGCGGCGGTACCGGCCTCTCACCGGCGCGACCGACCGGCCATAAGGCGCCCGAAACGGCGATGTAGTTGATGTCGTGGCCGGCGCGCTGGGAGAGCGGTCCGTTCTGGCCGTAGCCGGTCATGCGTCCATAGACGAGACGAGGGTTCCTGCGCCACACGTCATCGGGTCCGAGTCCGAGCCGCTCAGTGACCCCGGGGCGAAAGCCCTCGATCAACGCGTCGGCCTGCTCGCAGAGCTCGAGGACCAGATCACGCCCGGCGCCGTTCTTCAGGTCGATCGCGACCGAGTGGCGCGACCGGTTCAGGAGATCCCACGACAGCGACGGCTCACTCGACGCGTCGCCGCGCTCGAATCGCAGTACGTCCGCGCCCATGTCGGCGAGCAGCATGCACGCGTAGGGGCCGGGCCCGATGCCGGCCAGCTCGACGATCTGTATTCCTTCAAGTGGTCCGCTCACGGTGTCAGTGTAGGTTCAGGGGCGTGGGGCGCCCGGCTAGTCCCACCAGAGGTCGTGTCCGAGAACGCCCTTGGCGATGAGGCCCAACTGGACCTGGCTCGTCCCTTCGACGATGGTCAGTTGGCGCGCGTCGCGGTAGTAGAGCTCCATGGGGTGGTCTTCCATGTAACCCGCGGCTCCGAGCATCTGCAGCGCCAGCCCCGACGCCTTCACGGCGACCTCAGACGCGTAGTACTTCGACATCGAGAGCATGGGCACGTACTCCTTGGAGAACTTGCCCTGGTCGGCGAGCCACGCCGCGCGGTAGGTCAAGAGACGAGCCGCCTCGATCTCCGTGGCGCACTTGGCGATCTCCCACTGGATGCCCTGGAACTCGGCGATCGTCTTTCCAAACGCGGGTCGATTCTTCACGTACTCGGTCGCGTACATCAACGCACCTTCCGCGAGTCCGAGTCCGCGCGCCGCCACGATGGGCCGCATGGCGTTGAGCGACTGCATGATGAGGCTGAAGCTGCCTCCCAGCACGTTGGCGGGAGCGACCTTCACGTTCTCGAAGTGGATCTCGGCAGTATCGATGCCCTTCACGCCCATCTTCTTGTCCACGCGCGGACGCGTGACCCCGGGCGTATCCGCATCAACGATGAAACTGCTGATGTTCGAGTGGAGTCGCGACGATGGATCGCCGAGCTTGGCGAACACGATGAACCAGTCCGCTTGCATGCCGCCACTGATCCAGCACTTCGTGCCGTTCAGGATGTAGCCGCCGGGCACCTCGGGGTCTTCGGAGGCTCGCGTCTGCATGCCGGCGACGTCCGACCCCGCGCCGGGCTCGGAAAGACAGAAGGCCGATCGGCGCGTGCCGTTGGCGATGCCGGGCAGGTAACGCTGCTTCTGGTCCTCGGTGCCCGCGATCATGATGGGGCCGGTCGGCAAGCGCGTCAGCAGCAACATGAGCCCGAGCACGTTGGAGTACTTCGTGACCTCCTCGATGGCGATGGCGAGTCCCGTGATGCCCGCACCCGAGCCCCCGTACTCCTCGGGTATGCACAGTCCCAGCAAGTCCGCCTTCTTGAATTCATCGAAGATGTCCTGCGGGTAGTCGCCGGTGGAATCAATCTCGCGCGCGCGAGGTTTGATCTTGTCCTGAGCAAGTCGTCGGACGGTCTCTTGGAGGCCGCGCAACTCTTCTGATAGTTCGAAATCCATACCATTCAAGTTAGCCTTGGCATTGTGCCAACATTGGCGAATGGCACATTTCCAGCGCGACGAGTCAATCGTCACGATGATGAGCACCCCTTACGATGTCGTCGTCATCGGAGCTGGAATGACCGGCGCGGGAGCGGCGCTGGATGCCGCATCGAGGGGGCTCAGGGTGGCGCTCGTGGATTCGGGCGATATCGCGTCGGGCACGAGTTCCAAATCCTCCAAGATGGTGCACGGCGGCCTTCGTTACCTGCAGCAGAAGGAGTTCCGCCTCGTGTACGAGAACCTTCGCGAGCGCCAACGGCTGCTGGAGAACGCGCCGTATCTCGTGCAGCCGCTGCCGTTTCTCGTACCGCTCTTCGGCAAGGATGGCGTTGCTTCCAGGGCGCTGGTGAAGGGCTATTCGACCGCGCTTCGCATCTACGACATCACCGGGGGCTGGAGGATCGGCACCCGGTACCGACGGATCACCCGCGACGAGGCGCTCGCTCACCTTCCCACGCTGAAGAGCGAGCACCTGGTCGCCGGTTTCCTCTACATGGACGCGCGCGGCGATGACGCCCGGGTGGCCCTGACCATCGCACGAACTGCCGCGCTCGACTTCGGCGCGGACGTCGCGAACTACGTACGCGCGCTCGACATCCATCACGGACTCGATGGAAAGGTTGACGGGGTGACCTGTCGGAACGAGCTCGATGACTCGACCTTCGCCGTCAGGACCAAGACCGTTGTCAACGCGACGGGCGTCTGGGCGGACAGCGTCTTCTCCATGGCTGAGCACGAACCGTCGCACCGGATCACCCCGGCCAAGGGAGTGCATCTCTCGGTGTCGCGCGACCGGCTCCCGGCTGACGTGGCGGCGGTGCTGAACGTTCCCGGCGACCGTCGAAGCATCTTCGTCGTGCCTTTCGACGACGCCCCCTACACGTTCATCGGCACGACCGATACCGCGTACGAGGGGCCGCTGGACAGCCCAGACTGCACACCCGAGGACGTCCAGTACCTGCTCGGCGCGGTGAACGCCTGGACGTCATCGGACCTCAGCCCCCACGACGTGACCGGCGTGTGGGCGGGACTTCGCCCATTGCTCGCACCGAAGGACGGCGCCAGGCTGAGCGAACGAACCGCGGACCTGTCAAGGCGTCACCAGGTCACCGACTCCACGGATGGCGTCGTGCACATCACCGGAGGCAAATGGACCACGTATCGCCAGATGGGCGAGGACACGGTCGACGCGCTCGCCCCCTACTTCAAAGGCCTGAAGAACGTGCGGACGAAGAACCTCCGTCTCCACGGCGTGTCATCATGGCGGCCCGGCACGGAACTGGAGAGCCACCTCTACCGGCGCTTCGGCAGCGACACGAGCGCGGTTCTCTCGCTCATCGAGCAAGATCCTTCGCTCGCTGATCCCCTCATCGAGGGCCAGCCCTACGTTGGCGCCGAGTTCGTGTACTGCGCCCGGCATGAGATGGCCACGTCGCTCGTCGACCTGCTCGCTCGACGCACGCGAGCCCATCTGCACGACGCGCGCGCCACCCTGCGGGCCGCGTCGTCAGTCGCCTCCCTGGTCGCTCCGGCACTCGGGTGGAACGACGAGGAACAGGCTCTTCAAGTGAACAACTACCGGATGCTCGTGCAACGGGAACTCTCCGCCGCCGGGCTCGATCTCTGAGGGGCGACCATGACCATTCCATCCATGCCCAATGACTATCCCGAGGGATCGTTCAGCGAGGGTGTCCCCGACTGCGCGCCCGCAGCGCTCCTGGCCGATCTGGAGCACTCCGGCGTCGCCTACAACGTCACGACCTCCGAGCGCGCCGCCCACGGGCGCGACTGGTGGCCCCTTTCGATCCACGATGTGGCGAACGGCCACGTGCCGCACTGGCCCGGCGTCGTCGTCTCGCCAAGTTCCACCGCCGACGTGAGCGAAGTGCTTCGCATCGCCGGCGAACACCACATCGCCGTCACCGCCCAGGGCGGCCGTTCGGGGGTGGAGGGCGGAGCGGTGGCTCCCACCGGCGCGATCGCCCTCGATATGACCAACCTGAATCAGGTCGTGTCGATCGACGCTGTCTCGGGCACGGTCAAGGTCGAGGCGGGGACCTTCGGACCCGAACTGGAGGCGTGCGTCCGCGAGCACGGCTGGACGGTCGGGCATTTCCCCCAGTCCTTCGACCTCGCCACGGTCGGCGGATGGATCGCCTGTCGAGGGGCTGGTCAGTACTCGAACCGCTACGGCAAGATCGAGGACATCGTTCGCGGGCTCACCGTCGTGCTCGCGAACGGCAACGTCGTCGAACTTGGCGGTCACGCACCCCGGCAAGCGGTCGGACCTGACCTGATGCAACTCTTCGTTGGTTGCGAGGGAACGCTCGGGGTCATCACGGAGGCGACACTGGCGATGCACCCGGTCCCTGCGTACGAGCAGCGCGCCGCCTACGGTTTCGACACCTTCGCCGATGGTCTCGAGGCGTGTCGGCGCATCATGCAACGAGACGCCCGCCCCGCGGTGTTGCGACTCTACGACGAGACCGAGACGCTGAGGAACTTCGAGGTCCCCCAGTGCGCCCTGATCGTGCTCGACGAGGGCGACCAGCTCCTCGTCAACGCGACCATGGAGATTGTTCGCGAGGAGTGCGCCGAGGCGATGACGCTCGACCCCTCGCTCGTCGATACCTGGATCGCGCATCGAAACGACGTGAGCGCCCTGGCCCCGCTCTGGGAGCACGGCATCGTCGTCGACACGATCGAGGTCGCGGGTGCCTGGTCGACGCTCACCTCGATGCACGAGCAGGTGGTCACGGCGCTGACCTCCCTTAAGGATGTGCTCGTCGCGTCCGTCCACCAGTCGCACGCCTATACCGACGGGGCCTGTCTCTACTTCACGTTCGCCGGCAAGCCCGAGGGCGACCACGTCGCTTTCTACCGCGAGGCTTGGGACGAGGCGTCACGAACCGTGCTCGCATGCGGTGGGGCCCTCAGCCACCATCACGGCGTCGGTCGCAACCGCGCCCGCTTCGTCACCGAGGCGCTCGGAAGCGCCTATCCCCTGCTGGTGTCGCTGAAGGCGATGTTCGACCCGCACGACATCCTCAATCCGGGCGTTCTCGGCATCGGCGGTGAGCCATGGTGAGGGCACTCGCAATCGACGTCGGCACCGCCTCGGTGCGAACGGCCTTGGTCGACACCGTGGGAGAACTCTCGCACGTGCACCAGCAAGCGCTCAGCATCGCAACCCCGAATCCCGGCGAGGTGGAACTGGACGCGCTCGAAATCGCCAGCGTCGCGCTCCATCTGGCGCGCAGGACCCTCGCCGACGGCGGCGACTGCGACGTGGTGGGCATCACCAACCAACGAGCGACCACCATCGTCTTCGACCCGGCCACGGGCGAGCCGGTCGGTCCCGCGCTCGGCTGGCAGGACCTACGCACGGTCATTGACTGCCTGGTACTTCAGGGCGACGGATTGCGCCTCGCGCCCAACCAGTCAGCGACGAAGGTGCAGTGGCTCGTGAAGCAGTCGGGACGGCCTGCTGCGGAGTTGAAGTTCGCCACCATCGAGTCGTGGATCGCGTGGCACCTGAGCGAGGGCCGTTCGCACGTGACCGACCGCTCGAACGCCGGCGTCAACGGCTTGGTGACGATCGGCGTCGACGGATGGGACCAGCACGTCATTGACGTGCTGGGTCTCGACGCCGCGATGATGCCCGAAATCGTCGACACCATGGGCCTTCACGGCGTCGCGAGCGCCCTGCCGGGCTCGCCGGCGATCACCGCGCTCATTGGCGACCAGCCCGCCTCGCTCTTCGGCCAGTGCTGCATTTCCAAGGGCGTCAAGATCACGTTCGGCACCGGGGCCATGCTCGACATGGTCCACGGCGAGCACGGACCGGCGACCATGAGCCGTTTCCCGTCAGGGTGCTTTCCCATCGTCGCTCGCAGCGAAGGCGGACGAATCGTCTGGGGCATCGAGGCGATCGCCCTCGCCGCCGGCTCGTGCATCGAGTGGCTACGCGACGATTTGGGCCTCATTGGCGATCCGGCCGAGTCCGAGACAATCGCGACATCGGTTCCCTCGAGTGACGGGGTGTGGTTCGTCCCGGCCCTCTCGGGACTCGGCACCCCCCAGTGGGATTTCGGCGCGCGCGCCGGATTCTTCGGACTGACCCGCGGCTCAAAGAAGGCCCACATGGTGCGCAGCGTCCTCGAGGGCATCGCGCACCGAGGCGCCGACCTCGTCGAGGCGGCCCAGGTCGAAACCGGCGCGACGATCGACGAGGTCCGGGTTGACGGCGGCATGACCGCGAACGCGTTTCTGGTGCAGTCGCTCGCCGACTTCACGGGACTGGCGGTGACCGTGTCGCCCCAGCGCGAGGCGACTACCCGCGGCGCGGGCCTGATGGCCCTCGTGAGCGCCGGACACCTCACCCTGGACGATGTCGAGACGCTCTGGTCACCGGTACAGGTCTACGAGCCCCGCCTCAGCGACGACGAGCGTCGCGCGCTGCGCTCCCAGTGGGCCGCGGTCGTGCAGCGCGTGGAAAAGACCATCCCCGAATTGAGCAGCGTCCAGTTCTAACGGGCCCACGGGGCGCGTTCGAGCGCCTCGTCAAGGGCGATCGGTTCTTCCAGCAGCACCTTCGAGAGCATCAGGGCCCGAGGCTGGTTCAGCGCCAGGACGCCGGTGATGGTTCGCTCGCGCGAGTACAGCGCGAGCCACCTTCCCTCCTCGATCGTTCCGCTCACCCGCGTCACCGTGTCGCCCGGCTTCGCGTGGCCGAGCATCTGGATCTTCTTGCCGTACTGGTCCGACCAGAAATAGGGCACCATCATCGCGACGGGCGCTTCACCCCGGGTCCAGTAGCGGGCCAAGTGCGCCGCGTGATCGTTCGCAACCTGCCAGTGCTCGATGCGCACCAGTTCGGTGCCCGTCGAGCTCTTCCACATGAAGCGTGCGACGTCACCAATGGCCCCAATCCGGTCGGTGGCGAGGAGGTTCTCGTCAACGACCACGCCGTTGTCGATCGTCAGGCCCGAGGTCTTCAGCCATTCGTCGTTGGTGAGCGCCCCTGCGCCCACGACCACCGCCGCGACGTCGAGAGTGGCGCCACCGGCAAACACGACCGTGAAGCCCTCGTCCGCTGCGACCACGTCGAGAATCGCCTGCTCGTTGCGTAGCTCGATGCCCACGTCACCGGCGAGCCCCTCGAGCCACGAAGAGGCCTCGGGTCCGAGGACGTTCACGAGCGGACGCAGCGCCGCTTCAAGCACCAGGGGAACGAAGCCGCGCGCGTGCAGCGAGGTCGCGACCTCCGCTCCAATGAACCCTCCGCCGATCACGGCGACGATGCTGGCGGGGGCGAGACGCGAGAGGGCCTCATTGAGCCCGACCACGTCATTATGGCTTCGAAGCGTATGGATGAGAGGGTCAGCGCTGAAGGGAAGGCGCCGCGCCTTGGTGCCCGTCGCGATGACGACGTGCGTGCCGGTGAGGGCGGTCCCGTTCTTCAGGTGCACCGTGGTGCCCGCGACGTCGAGATCGGTCACCGCCTCTCCCAGGTGCAACGTAACTTCGTGCTTGGTCACCAGTTCAGGCGTCGCGAGCAGTGTCCTATCGACCTCCCACTTGCCCGCCAGCACGTGTTTCGAAAGCGGTGGCCGGTCGTAGGGCGGGTAGGGTTCGTCGCCGATCAGCGAGAGGGCTCCGTCGTAGCCCTCTCTGCGAAGCGCCTCGACGAAGCGCCAGCCCGCGAGCCCGGCGCCGACGACAACGACGTGATCGGAGGACTCGAGCGGCATCATGCGCCGAACATGGCGAGCCACTGCTCGGGCGTCGAGGGCGCGAGCACGTAGTTGTGCTGACGCACCTCGCCCATCGGCGCGCTCGGGTCGGGCGAGTACATGTGGCCGGGAAAGAGCACGGTGTCGTCGCTCACGGCACTCAGGCGCTGGGTTAGTGTCCGGTACATCTCGGAGGGGTCCGAGCCCGGCAGGTCGGTCCGCCCGCAACCCTCGAGAAAGAGCGTGTCGCCGCTCAGCAGGCGTCCGTCCACCAGCAGGCACTGGCTGCCCGGTGTATGCCCGGGCGTGTGGATGAGGGTGATGTCGAGGTCGCCAACGAGCACGTGGTCGCCAGATTCGTGCGCCACGAGCGTGTCGACGCCGACCCCGGTCGAGCGCGTCACCCAGTCGACCTCCGCGGTCTGCACGTGCACGGGCACGTCGACCGCTTGGACGAGTTCGCGGATGCCCTCGACTTCGTGACCCATGAAGCTCCCGCCCACGTGGTCGAAGTGGTAGTGCGTGGCGAACGCGCCGACGACCTTGAGTCCGTCCGCCTCGACGAGTTCCACGAGTTCGCGCGGCCGGTAGGCCGGGTCCACGAGCACCGCCTCGCCCTTCTCCCGGTCGCCGAGCGCGTAGACGAAGTTGACCATCTGTCGAGCCATGTTGTCGCCCAGCGCGAAGTCACGTCCCGCGAGAAGCTGGCGGAAGTAAAAACGCCCGATCATTGTTCCTCGGCGACACGCGCGATCCGCGGTGCCAACTCCTCGACCTTGGCCTTGGTCGCGTCGAGACGCTCCTCGAGCGACTCGATGATCTGCGTGGCCCGCTCGAGCTTGACGAAGAGATCGTCAACCGAGACCTCGCCCTCGTCGAACGACGCCACAATCGCGTCCAGTTCTTTCGCCGCATCATTCCAATCACCAATGGTCATGTTGACGTCCCATCCTTTTCTGTCACCGTTGCTTCAAATGCACCGTCGCTCACCCTCACGCGAACGACCTCGCCGATTCGAACATCCCTCAAGGAACGCACCACGTCGCCGTCGGCGCCGGTCACGATCGACCATCCCTGGGCCAGGCGCCTCTTCGGATCGTAGGCCCCGAGCAGTTGGCGCTTGCTCTGGAGCATCTGAACCGCTGTGTTCAAGATGTAATCGCCCTGCAGCACGAGTCGCTGGCGGGTCGAGCCGAGGTGGCGTTCCTCGGAACGTAAACGGTCGCGCACCGCGAAGATCATTGTCCGACGTCGTTCGGCGACGTACTCGGATGCCTCGTCGAGGATCGCCTCGGTGGCGCTCAAGACCTTCTGCGCCGGCAGGCGCACGTTGCGCTGCTCCCACAGGGCCACGATCCCGGCGATCTCCTCGCCCAGCTTCGTGGGCGTGATGGCCCGCGTGTGCGCGACCATGTCCGCGATCGACTCATCGCCGGTGTGGCCGATTCCCGTGAAGACCGGCGTCGTCGCCCCCGCGATAGCCCTCGCCACCCTCTCGTCGTCGAAACACGCGAGGTCTCCCTTCGAACCGCCGCCGCGCACGATGCAGATGATGTCGACGCCGTGGTGGTCGAGGGTCTCGATGGCGCCGACGATCTGGGGCGGGGCCGCCTCGCCCTGCACTGCCGTCTTCACGAGGGTTATCTCGAAGCCGTAGCCGGAAGCAAGAAGCTGTCCGGTGAAGTCGTTGTAGCCCTCGGTGCCCGGGCTCGCCACCAAGCCAATGCGCAACGGCACCGGCGACAGGGCTCGGCGCTTGTTGGCCTCGAGCAGACCCTCGGCAAGCAGTCGGGCGATCAGTTCCTGCCGGCGTCGGGCGACGTCGCCGAGCAAGCCCTCGACGTCCACCGCGGTGACCGTGAAGCCAATGCGCCCCTGGGGAGCGTAGACGTCGACGTAGCCGAAGAAACTGAGGATCGTTCCGGGCTTCAACGCGATCCCGTCCGCGGCGAGCTTCTTCTTCAGCGGGTTCCACTGCGAGCCCCAGCAGTGTGCGTTGAGCACGGGCCGCTTGGTGTCCGATGACGCGGAGCCCGCGTCGACCAGGTCGACGTAGAGGTGCACCTTCTCGTAGACCTTCGCGATTTCGCCGCGGACCCACCGGGGATGGCGTCGCCCGAAGGCGGCCTCGAGATGGGTGGTCAGAAGCTCGTAGAACTGACCAACCTCAAGGGTGGTCTCTTCCTTCGAAGTGTCGTCAAGTGGCACGTGGCGAGGCTATCGCCAGAAGGTCGCGGGCAAACGGCTCTTGTCCGAAATGAGCATGTGTGCCACAATTGAAGCGGATAGTGAGTCGACTGGGTGGCCGCACGACGTGGCAACACGTGGTGAGGAAAGTCGGGGCTCCGAAGGGCAGGGTGCTCGCGAAACGTGAGTCGCGGTGACGTGCAGGACAGTGCCACAGAGAGCAGACCGCCGATGGCTTGGGCAACCAGGCACAGGTAAGGGTGAAACGGTGCGGTAAGAGCGCACCAGCATCCTGGGCAACCAGGGTGGCTAGGTAAACCCCACCCGGAGCAAGATCAAACGCGGGAGCGCGTGGCCCGCATGTCGTGGAAACACGGCACTCCCCAGGTAGATCGCTTAGATGGATGGCCGCCCATCCCTTCGCAAGAAGGGTGGACAGAACCCCGCTTACAGGTCGGCTCACTATCCGCCGGACACGGACCAAGGCCAAACCACGGTCTCGGACGGCCACTTCGCGCCGGTGGCGGCGGGCGGTTGCGTGCGGCTCGTAGGCTTCATCCGTGGCAAAACTCCTACGCAGCGACGAGATCCTCGCCTGCGTCCATCGGGTTGCACTCAACAGGGGTCAACCATTCGACTTCGTGCGCCCGGCGGTGACCGGAGAGATGGAAAAACGCCGCCGTGACGCCGAAGAGCACCGCACCGCGACGCTCGGGGAGATTCGGCGGCACCACCCGAACTCGGTCACCCCAACGAGCCCTGCGCAGACCATGGCGCTGCTCGCCCAAGGTGCCGAGCTCGTGCTTCGCCCCCGGCTCGCGAACGACGTCGAGGGTCGCCGCCGCTCTTCGGTGCCGGTGCTGGTGCGCGTCGGCAGGTCTGACGCGAGGTTCATCTACGCTCCCGTCATCATCAAGAACAACGAGATCATCGAGGCCGCCGCGACGCGCCGCCTGCTCGAGGGTGAACTCGCACGGCTGCTGCCCTCGGACGCGGCGTTCACCGACGGCTACGGTCCCAGGTCGACGGCTACCGTCACACGCAACGGCATCACCCTCGCCCACGCCACCCGGGTGTTGCAGTCCCTCGGCCACGGCGACCCGGCGGGACGTGCCGCGATGATCGACCGGAACCGTCGGGTGTGGTGGTTCGACCTCGCGAGCGCGAACTATCCCCGCTTCAACCTCGCCACCTACGATCGCCTCTATTCCGAGCGACTCTCGATCCTCGACGCCCACGACCGGTGGCTCAAGTTCGGTGGAGAGTTTCCCACGTCCCCCTACTGGCACCGCGAGTGCCTGGAGTGTCCGTACGGGCCTTACTGTGAAGCGCAACTCGAACAGATCGACGACGTCTCGCTCACGAGGTTCACGAACGTGGAGCAACAAGTGCTCCTGCACGAGCACGGAGTGGACACCAGAGCGCAGCTGGCTCGCCTGGATCCCGCACGGGCCAGGTCGGCGCGAGGCAAGGCGCTCGTTCCGCGCGACGAGTTCGAGCGCGAAGACCACCTGGGGCGCGTCATCGACAAGCTCGATGACCTCATCTACCGGGCTCGCGCCCACGAGCGCGGAAGCTCTCTGCGCATCGTCGAGCCCGCGCTGATGGGCTGTCCGACGGCCGACGTCGAAGTGGACGTCGACATGGAGAGTTACGGCGACGCGACGTATCTCTGGGGCGCGAGCGTCACGGTGAACCGTAGGGTGCCGGGCGTCGATGCCGGTTACTTCTCCTTCGTCGACTGGGAGGAGTTGTCGAGCGACACCGAAGCCAGGATCTTCACGCAGTTCTGGAGTTGGTTCAGCGAACTGCGAACGATCTGCGAGCAGCAGGGGCGATCGATCGCGGCCTACTGCTTCTGGGCCCAGGCCGAAGACGGCGCCATGAACCGCGCCGTCGAGCACCCGCTCGAGGGTGGGCCCCACCGCGAGGACCTCGAGGCCTTCCGTCACGCTTCTCCGGAACTCTGGATCGACCTGCATGATCTGGCGAAGCGCCAGATCCAGACCGAAGGGCCGCTCGGCCTCAAGCAGTTGGCGATGGCGAGCGGGTTCAACTGGCGCGACGCAAATCCGAGTGGTGAGGCGTCGATGCTCTGGTACGAGGTGGCGACCAGCTCGGACCTTGCGGAGGCTGAGGCGTCGCGGCGGCGCATACTCGAGTACAACGAAGATGATTGCAGGGCGACCAAGGCGCTGCGAGACTGGCTGAACGGCCCCGCGCAGAGCCTCGCCCACCGCGACGACCTCCTCTAGCGCACCCCGACGCTCGTTAGATTTGAATGGTGGCCCCTGCAACGTCAACGACCTCAGCGCGGGCTGCGTATCGCCTTTCGGCTCGACTCCTCGGAGCCTTCAACGTCGTCGCGTCGCTGGCGCTGTCGGTCGGCATGGCGGTGGGCGTTACCGACGTCGCCCATGGCTTGATCGCGCGCGGGCTGCTGCTTCTCTCCGCGGTGCTCGCTGCGCGCTGGCTCCTCGCGTCGACACTCAATGAGTGGAGCGCCCACGCCTCAGCACGCATAAAGTTCCGGTGGCGCAGTCGAATCGTCACGCACATGAGGATGCCCCGTCTCGAGGGTGATCGCGCTCGCGGCGACCTCGCGCTCGCAATCGAGCACGCCGCGGACGGTCCGTCGCTCGAGATGCTCGCTACCAGCGCACGGTTGAGCGTGCTCGGACTGGTGGTCGTCTTCTGGGCGGCGGGTTGGCTCAGCACCATCATCACCGTTGGCTTGATGGCCTTGGCGGTGCCGCTCTACCAACGGGCCGGCAAGCGCAGCGAAGCCCTCGCCAACGAGTTCCAGCAGCGGCGCGCGCTGCTCGAGGGCCGACAACTCGAACTCCTGAGCCACGCCCCCGAACTTCGCGCCCTAGGGGCGGTCGACTACGGGGCGGACGAGATCACCGCCATCTCGAACTCCGAGAACGCGATCTCGATGAAGGCGATCCGGGTGGCACTGGAATCGTCCCTCGTCACCGAATTCCTGAGCGGGGTCAGTATCGGGCTCGTCGCCATGGTGGTCGGCTTCGCGCTGCTCGACGGACGTTTGAAGATCGAGCACGCCCTCATCGCGGTGCTCGTCACCAGCGAGATCTTCCTCAACATCCGAAGATTCGGCTCGGAGTTCCACCGCCGTGAGAACGCCGCCAAGTCGCTCACGCTGCTTCAAGGCGGCGGCGCCTCCGATGCCGTGTTGACCGCGGGCCCCTTGATCCGCGCGAAGGGCCTTGTCACCGACGCGAACGATGAGCCGGTCGACGTCCAGATCGAAACCGGCGACCACCTGGTCGTCACCGGGCCGTCGGGGAGCGGCAAGACGACGCTGCTCGAGACCCTCGTCGGCTGGCGCCCTGCCCGCCGTGGCATCGCCGAGCGCGCCTCGTGCACCATTGGCTTCGTAAGCGTCGAAGGCGCCCTGTTCTCGGGTTCGCTGTGGGAGAACCTGACGCTCGGCCGCGACGTCACCAGGGGATCGGTCGTGACGCTGCTGGCTGAGTTGGGACTTGACGCTCCGCGGTTCCAGGACCTTGACGCGGCACTGCTCGCCGACGGACGCGGACTGAGCAGCGGCGAACGGGTCAGGTTGACGCTGGCCCGAGACCTCATCAGCGCTCCGGACGTTCTCGTCCTCGACGACATCGCCGGAGTGATCGACGGAGCCACCCGCCTGAAGGTCCGCGAGCGCCTGGAGCGTGAAACGCGCATGACGATCATCGAGGCAACTGTGGATTCGCCCCTCCTGCTCTCGCCCACCAAACGGATCGAATTGACGTGAGCCCAGACCTCGATCGCGTGCGTCGCTGGCTTGCACGGGCCCGACCGCCCCGTTCGCGCCTCGCCCGCGCGGCCCTCGCCGGGACCGTCGCCTCGATCACCAATGTCGGTCTTCTCGTCGGAGCGGTCGGCCTGCTCGTCGAGAGCGCGAACCGCCCCGGCCTTCGGGCGGTCGCCGGGGTGCTCATCGTCATCGAGCTGCTCGCGTTTCTCCGTTCCCCGCTTCGTTTCAGCGAACGCTTGAGCGCCCACCGGCTCGGTTTCGAGGCCGTCACCCAATGGCGGCATTGGCTGGTCGTGACCATCGGCCGCTGGGACTTCTCCAGGTGGCGGGTGCACGCCGCAGGCGACCTCCTCGAACGATCGCTACGCGACACCGATGAACTCCAGGACCTCTGGCTGCGCTTCGCGCTGCCGGTCTTCACCACCGGCGTGACACTGCTGCTCGGTGACCTCGTCATCGCGCTACTGCCCCCGCACGGCGACTGGTGGCCGTACTCGTCGTACCTCTTCGTGATCCAAGCCGTCTGCGCATTCCTGCTCTTCGCCAATTTCGCGCCGCTCGTCGGCGTCGATCGCAAGCTGCGGCGCGCGAGAGGCTCCTACCAAGCCGCACTCGTCGAATTCAGCGCTGCGACGCCCGAACTCTCACTTCTCGGCAGAGAGGACTTCGCCGAGTCCCGCCTTGACGCTGCCCGCGAGGACGTGGAGCGCGGCGAGTCAACGGTGCGCCGGTCTCGGCGACTCGCGAGTGCGGTGCCGCTGCTCGGCCCCCTGGTCGCGCTCCTGCTCTTGTGGTCCGTCCACCCCCGCACGTCGCCGACCTGGCTGGTCGTGGTTGCCATGCTCGCGGTCTCGAACGCCGAGTCGCTCGCGGCGGTGCGGGCCTCGATCGAGACCGCGGTGGCGGTGAGCGCCTCGGCGGAGCGCCTAGAGGAGCTCGACGAGGAGATCGCCGTCGCCAACGAAGGATGGCCCGCCGACGCGACGCTTCGAATCGAGCGCGTGACCATCGCGGAGGACGGCTCGGTGCTCATCGACGATGCCTCGTTCGTCGCCACGCCGGGTCGACGCCTGGCGGTCACCGGCACCTCGGGTTCGGGCAAGTCGACGCTGCTGCGCGCCATCTGCGGGCTCGACGCGGTCCAGTCAGGCACCGTCACCATCGGCGGCGTTGACGTGGGCCGGATCGACGAGTTGGACCTGCGTGCGAAGCTCGCCTACGTCGCGAGCGAACCGGGACTCACGAGAGGCTACGCCAGCGACGTCATGAGGATGGGCCGCGCGAGCCGGCGCGAGGTCTTCGACGACCTGGCGGCGCTCGGCATAGTGTCCGACGCCTCCGCCAGATTCGACGAACTCTCGCGCGGTGAGCGCCAGCGCATCGCCGTCGCGCGCGCGCTCGTCACGGATCCCGCGATACTCGTGCTCGACGAGCCGACGAGCGGCTTGGGCACCGACGAGACCGCGCTCGTGCTGGCCCTGCTGGACTCCTGCGACGCCACGGTCATCGTCGCCACGCACGACCCTGCGGTCGTCGCATGGTGCGACCAGGAACTGGTGATCAATCGAGCGTCGCTGCGTCCGGCTAGCCGTTGAGCGCGCCCATCGCCCGCTCCTGATAGCGGTCGCCGCGTACCGCCTCGCGCGGCACCGCCGCTTCGAGGGCTGCGCAGTCGTCGGGGCTGAGGATCAGATCGCTCGCCGCGATGTTCTCGCGCAGCCACTTGCGACGCTTCGTCCCGGGGATCGGCACGACGTCGCTGCCGCGCGACAGCACCCACGCCAGCGCCAACTGGGCCACGCTCACGCCCTTGTCGGCGGCGATGGCCTCGAGCCTCGCGAGCAACTGCAGGTTCTGCTCGCGCGCCTCGCCGATGAAGCGCGGATGGTGCGTGCGGAAGTCCTTGTCGTCAACGCCGTCGCGGTTGGAGGCCTCATTCGTGAGAAAGCCTCGCCCGAGGGGGCTGTAGGCGACGAAACCTACGCCGAGGCGCCGACAGGTGTCGAGCACGCCGTCTTCGGGATCTCTCGTCCAGAGCGAATACTCGCTCTGGAGGGCCGTGACCGGATGCACCGCGTGGGCCCTCTCGATGGTGGGCGACGAGGCCTCGGAGATCCCGAGGTGACGGACCTTGCCCGCCTCCACCAGCGACTTCATCGCCCCCCACGTCTCTTCAATGGGCACCGTGCGGTCCACGCGGTGCTGGTAGTAGAGGTCGATGTGATCCACGTTGAGGCGTCGAAGCGAGTCGTCGCACGCCTTCAAGACGTACGCCGGTTTCCCGTTGATGCCCAGGTACGAACCGTCCTCGCCGCGCTCGTTGCCGAACTTGGTCGCCAGCACGACCTCGCCGCGGCGATCCTTGATCGCCCGCCCGACGAGTTCCTCGTTCTCGAACGGGCCGTACATGTCGGCGGTGTCGAGGAAGTTCACTCCGCTGTCCAGCGCCTCGTGGATTGTGGCGATCGACTCGGTGTCGTCACCCTCTCCGTAGAACTCGCTCATGCCCATGCAGCCCAGACCCTGCGCCGAGACCTCCAAACCCTGACCCAAAAAACGACGTTCCACGGTGCCCCTCTCTTTGTGAAGTTGCTCACAAACCTTTGTTTGCTGGCTTCTCCAGACAGAGTAGCGGGTGAAATGCGAGGTAATTTCTTGACTATTGGCTGGGGGGGCCAAACATCGCGAGCCCGTCTGTTCTCTTTGTGCAGAACAGACGGGCTTCGTTGTTGTCGAACATCTTGCAACTCGACCGGAAAATCTATGGTGGAGTCATGAGTGATTCCAGCAAATCGGATGTGGCGTCGACTCAGGTTGTCAAACCTCTGCTTCGAGGATGGCTCCATCTCGTGGGCTTCTTCGTCCTGCTCGCCTGCTCGCCAATCCTGATCGCGCGCGCCCATACCTGGGCCCAGGTCATCTGGGTGCTCTGTTACGTGGTGGGCGTCGCTTCGATGATGCTCACGAGCGCGCTGTTCCACCGGGTCAACTGGTCGCCGTCGAAGCGACGCGCCTGGAAGAGGGCCGACCACTCGACGATCTTTCTCGCGATCACCGGCAGTTACCTCGCCATTGCCGGACTCACGATGCACGGCGACATACGCCTGGTGCTGATGATCATCATCGCGAGCGGCGCCGCCATCGGCATCGCGATCCGTCAGTTGGCCCTCGACACCCCGAAATGGGTCAACACCCTCCCGTACCTGGTCGTGGGGTGGGCGGCGGTCGTCGTGATGCCCCAGATCTACCGGGGCGGCGGACCTCTCTGCTTCTCGCTCGTCGTCGCGGGCGGGCTCGCCTACTCGCTTGGTGCCTTCTTCTATGGCGCCAAGCGTCCGAAACTTTCACCCCGGGTCTTTGGCTACCACGAACTCTTCCACGCCTTCACGCTGGTGGGCGCGGGACTGCACTTCTGGGCCATCGCGGTGGCGCTGCGCTAACTAGCCGAGCGGCGGCACCATGTTGAAGTGGATGAGTGTCGGGGACGTTCGGCGCGTGCCGATCGTCGTGATCGACCCGTTGTCGAGCCTCGAACGCCACGCCACTGATCCCGGGACTCCGAGCGCCCAGGCCATCGCCGACTTGATGGGCGACACGTGGCTCACGATGGCGAGGTGCCGGTCGGTGCTGTGCAGGAGGCTCTCGCGGTCGTGCAGCAGGGCATCGAGCTCGGCGTGGACGCGCGCGTCCACCGAAGCAAGCGATTCGCCGTTGCCGATCGCGACGGTGTGGTCGCTTTCGAAGGCCTGCCACTCGGCGCCACTGACGGCGCTCAGGGGCTGCCCATCCAGATCGCCGTAGTCGACCTCGATGAACGACGCGCGCACCGTGAGCGTGGCCTGGGGCACGGCCAGTTCAGCGGTCAGGCGCGCCCGCTGCAGGGGCGACGTCCATACCTCGACCACGTTGGAGAGCAACGGTCGCAACGCGATCGCCTGACGCTCGCCCAGTTCGGTGAGCGCGGGGTCGCTGCGCCCGACCAAGAGGCCCTTCGCGTTGGTCGTCGTCTGTCCGTGGCGAACAAGGATGATCACGGCAGCAACAACCGCCCGCACTCGGGGCACGCCATGAACGTCCCGGCGGGCAGGTTCTTCCAGCGGTCGTGATCGAGGGGCGAGAGCGCGATGCGACACCCGTCGCAGCGTCCGGCGTCCACCTGCGCCGCGCCCGAGGTGCCCGCGCGCACCAACGCGTGGTCGTAACGTGCGAGCATTTCCGGCGACACCGCCGCGGCGCGCTCGTGGCGGCCCTCGCGAAGCGACGCCAGTTCCTCGTCGAGGGTCGTCTGCAGTTCGGCGATGGTCCCCTGGAGCTCGAGGCGGCGCGCGAGGCGTGGCTGGGCGCGTTCCTTGATCGCGTCGACCACTTCGTCGAGTGGCTCGAGCTCGAGCAGCAGTTCGAGCTCGCGGTCCTCGCTGCGCCCGAGGAGCTCGCGCAGGTGTTCAAGCTCGTTCTGTATCGCGGTCAGCTCGCGGGCGTTGGCGGTCGAGTTCGCGAGCGTGGTCGCCAGGTCCTTCCCACGCCGCTCCAGCCGCTCCGCCTCGTTCTTCGCGTCCTCGTACGCGGTGCGCACCGGACTCTGGGCTACCTGGGCCTCCTGAAGGGCCTTGATGAGCCCACGCAGCTCTTCTTCGAGCGTCGCGAGCTCGGCCATCTCGGGCAGGTGGCCGCGCTGGGAGGTGACGCGGTCGATCCACCGGTCGGCCTCCATCAGGGCGCGTAGGGCGTCGGTTTCACTCACGAGCCCAGTCTCCCACGTCGAAGTTCTCGTACGCCGCCGCAAGTTTCGCCAGCGCCGGAGCGAGGGCCGGCTCGCAGCGTTCCCGCGCGGCGTCGAAGCTGAACCAGTACACCTCAGGACTCTCGCCCGCAGGCGGCGTCGGATCCTTCGCCTCGCCGGCCAGCACGTAACGAAGGTCGTAGTGGGTATGGCCTCGTGGTCCGGGATGCACGTCGACGTGGAAGAGCTCGACCGGATCGAGATGGCGCACCGCGAGACCCGTCTCCTCGCTCGTCTCGCGCAACGCCGCGATTTCGGGCGTCTCGCCCTTGTCGACGTGACCTCCGGGCTGCACCCAGATGCCGAGGCGCCGATGCAGGTGCAGGATCACCCCGCGCGAGGACACGACGAAGGCCGACGCGGTGACATGATGGTCATTCAGCTCCTCGTCGAAGGGGTCACCTGGCCAACCGAGGCGATCGAGCGTCGCCTCGATGGAGGAGGCTTCGCGATCGTCGACCGGCGCAATCCGCTCAATCTTGGCGCGCAGTTCGTCGATCGACGTCACCGCTGCTGGTCCAGGAGGCGTTGCACCGACACCGGCAGCGCTATGTCGCCCGAGGCCATCGCACCGTCGATGCTCGCGACGGGTGCGTCGAAGTGGAGATGGGCCGGCACGACCCCCGACCAGATGGGAAGATCCAGATCCTCCTCGAAATCGGTGGTCGGTCCGCTCGACACCTTCGCGGACGCCTCATCGATCGAGACGGCGACGACCATGGTGAGGCGCTGCTCCTGCTCGGTCATGGGCCGCACCTCCGCGGCGCGCCCCGGGAGAACGGCGTCCACGAACATGTTGAGGATCCGGGTCTTCTCGACATCGTCCTCGATCTGGCGCGCCTCGCCGACGACCACGACGGAGCGGTAGGCAATGGACGACTCGAAGCCGCTGCGGGCGAGGCGAAGGCCTTCGTAGAGCGTGGCGGTGACGCACGCGCGCTTCGCCGCCACGACCGCCTTCATTGCGGCGTTGGACTTGCTGCCGTGCAGGTAGAGCGTTCGCCCCTCTCGCGCGTGCAGCGTCGGCAGCACCATCGCGACGTCGTTCACAACCGCGCCAAGGTGACAGAGTCGGGCCTCGTCGAGAATGGTGAAGATCACGTCCGCGTCGTAGTTCGCCTTCTCGGGCAGACGACGGACCCTCGTGTTAGGACCCGGCCCCAGTTGCTGTTCGCTCATGCTCGTAGGTCGCCACCAAAGAAGGTCCGGGCCGCGCCGGCGACCTCGACATTCTTCTCGAAGAGCCTCGCGAACATCACGCCACCGCGTGCCGAGGCTTGGCGCACCGAGACCGTCGGCGAGCCGACCTTCTCCACCCACCACGGCGAGACGGCGCACATCGCGCTGCCCGTGACGTGGTCCTCGGCGAGGCCGAGACGCGGAGCGAACACGCGGATCGAGACGTCGACGTTCGGTCCGCCGTGGCACGCCGCTATCACGATGGAGCTCGGCACGAGAAAGAGGCTCATCGGATCAACCGAGAGCCCGCACAGCGTGTCGTAGTCCTCCACGACCGCGAGCACGCTCTGGGCACCCGCTTGGTAGACCTCGCTCACCGGGCCCAGGGTGCCGTTCAACACCGACTCGTCGAGCGGCTCGATGTACGAGCGCGGCAGGTCTACGCCGAGCAGGCCGTCCCTCAGGCGTCGCCCAGAGAGCACGCCCGAACGGGTATGAAAATAGAACTCACCGCCGGGAACGCCGAGCTCGGTGAGCAGCACGTGCAAGGTGGCGAGCGTCGCGTGACCGCACAGGTCCACCTCCACCGTCGGCGTGAACCAGCGCAGCGACCACGTATCACCGACGCGGCGCACGAACGCGGTTTCCGATACGCCGAGCTCGAAGGCGATCTGCTGGAGTTCGTGGTCCTCCATGGGACGCTCGAGTAGCACCACGACTGCGGGGTTGCCCCGTTCCGCTTCACCGATGAAGGCATCCACCCACCAGAGTCGGTGACCAAAGCTGACGTTGACAGAATCCACCATTAGAGACTGCCACACCGGCGGCCCGCGACGGCGTAGGGTTTTGTGGTGCGTGTCGCGACTTTCAATCTTCACGCCGGCGTTGACGGCTGGGGCCGGCCAACGGGAGCTCTCGAGCACGCGTGCTCGCTGGGCGCCGACGTGCTCATCTGTCCCGAACTCTGGAGGGGCGACGACGGCACCGATTTCTTCGACGTCATCTCCGAGCGCCTTTCCATGAATGGAACCTTCGTGCCACTCGCCAGGTGCGAGCGGGTGACGACCGGTCTCGGAGGGCGTACCTGGCAGCCCCTGCTGGCCCACTTCAGCGCCGAGCGCGGGCTCTACTTCAGCGAACACCGCACGCTCACCGCCCTGCAACGCGCGCGCCGCGAGTCCCACGGCGCCCTCGAGGCCGGAGAATGGGGCCTCGCCCTGTTCACCAGTCTCCCGATCGAGGAGATCCGGGTCGAGCCGCTCGGAAGGTTGCCGCGCGAGAAGGTTCGCCGTGCCCTCATCGTGGCGCGGCTCAACTACCAGGGCCGTCAGTTCTACGTGCTCGCCATCCACGGCGCCCACATCAGCCATGGTTCGTACCGCCAGTATCGACGGGTGAACCGCATCGCGGCCTCGCTCGACCCGTCGCTGCCACTCCTGCTCGCGGGCGACTTCAACTGCTGGCGTCCCTTGCTGCGCATCCTGCTGCCGGGGTGGCGATCGATGGTTCGAGCCCGCACGTGGCCGGCGCGCTTTCCGCACTCGCAGATCGACCACGTGCTCGCGAGAGGCCCGTGGGTGAGCCGTGGCGGGAGCGCGAGCGATGGAGGGAGCGACCATCGTTCGCTGGTCGCCGACGTCGAACTGGCTTAGACCAGCTCCATCCGCGAGCTCTCGGGCAGCCGGCGCAGCAGCAAAAGCACGGGCATGAGCGGCAGGAACGTCACCAGGGCGGGAATGCGCAGCGCGGTATCGCTCGACGTGTGCACCGCGTCGCCGACCCATCCGAAAAGCCCTAGTCCCGCGGTCGCGCCCAGGACCCCAGCGACCACCACCCAACCGGCCGCGGTCGCGCGGTGCGGGTGCGAGAAGATCTCGGTGCTGATCGCCGTCGCCGCGGGGGCGAGGACTCCCGCCGCCCCCACGCCGACCAGGTAACCGACCACGAAGTTGAAACGTCCACCGCTGTAGGCGTAGGCCGAGGTGACGCCCGATCCGAGTACCCCGATGGCGACCGTCCAACGCCTTCCCAGTGTGCGAGCGAGACTCCGGCTGACGAGCAGGCCGGCGAGACCCGTGAGGGCGCTGAGCGCCACCACCGAGGCGACGACGTGGGGACTTATCTTGAGCACGCCCTCGCCATAGACGAAGGCGAAGCCGTTCGCCGGGCCGGTGATCATCCCGACTGCGAACGCCACCGTCGCCACGATCGCGAGGTGACCCCGTATCGCTCGAGGCACCGCACCAAGTCGCGCGCCCACGCCGGGCGAACGATGACGCACGGGCTCGGGTATCGAAGCGAGCAAGGGCGAGATGGGCAAAGCAGGCGCGAGCGCGAGCGCGAAGAGCCATCGGAACGAGTCCGGCCCACGAATCAGCCCGTGCAGGACCGCCGAGAGTCCAGCCCCGACCCCCGCTCCCGCTGCCATGATCGCCAGTCGATGGATTCGCTCGGACGTGGCGGACAGTTCGACGGTGATGACCTGGACCAGAGCCGAGGCCGCCGACAGCAGCGGCCGCGCGAACGCGAAGCACAGCACGAAGAACCAGTAGCTCGGGCTGAGCGCCGCCAGGGCCGTCGCGAGCAGTCCCACGATGACGGTGCGCCGCATCACCTTGGTGCGCCCCCAGCGGTCGGCCAACGAGGCGAGGGGCAGGGCTCCGAGCGACGCGAGGCGCAGGGTCGCGAGTCCCACGCCGATAACCGAGCCGGAGAGCCCGACCACGCTCTGCAGCGACCCGTGCGAGGTGAAGCGGCCGAAGTGTCGCGCGACGTCGTTGAGCGACGCCACCGCACCGAACTGCCCGAAGCCCGCGAAGAGGGCTGCGAGGAAGAGGGCGACCGTGATGCGGTGGAGCGAGAGGTGTGAATGCAGCGCCTCGGCCTGATTAGGCAAGCTGCACGCTTTCGTCGACAACGACGAGCGTCTTGCCGTGGTTGCCACCGCTGAAGAGGAGGTTGAGGGCGTCGGGGGCGTGTTCGAGACCCTTCACGAGGTGCTCTTGATGGCTCAGCGTGCCGTGCAAGACCATACCTGCCAGTTCCATCTGGGCTTCGCCGAAGCGCGAGGCGAAGTCCAGCACGATGAATCCCTCCATGCGCCCGCGGCGCATGATCAGCATCGTGGTGTTGGCGAGGCCCTTGGGCTTCTCCATCGCGTTGTACTGCGAGATCGCGCCGCAGAGCACGATGCGCGCGTGCATGGCGATGTTGGAGAGTACCGCGTCGAGGATATCGCCGCCGACGTTGTCGAAGTAGACGTCGACGCCCTGGGGGCACGCTTCGTGGAGGCGTCGCGCCAGGTGCGGCTCACGGTAGTCGAGGCACTCGTCGAAACCGTATTTTTCCACGACCTCGGCGCACTTCTCGGGTCCGCCCGCGATACCCACCACCTTCTTCGCGCCCCGGGCCTTGGCAATCTGCCCGACGACCGACCCCGTGGCTCCGGCGGCGCCCGAGACGACGACCACGTCGCCCTCCTTGAACTGGCCGATCTCCATCAGCCCGAAGAACGCGGTGATGCCCGTGACACCGAGGACGTTCATCACAGTCGCGAGGTCGAGGCCCATACCCCTAGGAAGGACCGAGAACTTGTTCTCCTCGTCCGCGACGACCCACTCCTGCCAGTTCGTCATCCCGAAGACGATGTCGCCAGGCGAGTAGTAAGACGAGTTGCTCTCCACGACGACACCCGCTCCGCTGGAACGGATCACGTCGCCGATGCCAATGGGGGGCAGGTATCCCGGGGCGTCATTCATCCACGTGCGGATCGTCGGATCGATGGAGAGCATCCCCACCTTGATGAGTGCCTCATCGGGCCCGCAGACCGGACGGGGCACCTCGACGAGCGACGTGGTGGATTCGTCGACCGCGCCGACCGGGCGCTGGGCGAGGATTATCTGGCGGTTCATCATGAGATCTCCTAGGTAGTATCAGCCACGTTAGAGGCGGCTGGAATGCCTTAAGACCCCACCCAGCCCCCTCTTCAAACTACTTTTGAGTGGACCGGTGCTGGACTTGACGGGAGGTGAGCATGTCACGCGAGAGAGGTTTGCGGTCGCAGCTGTACCGCGATGCACGGATCATGGGCAACGTCGAGGCCCTCGCGCGGGGTCCGGTCGCCTACGGGAAGCGCTACGCGCGAAGGCGAACATACGCCAAGTCCAACGCGCTTACCCACAGCGTGCTCAAGTCCCTCGGACTCTCGAGATAGTGCGCCAAAGTTCGGCCATGAGGCTCAGTCGCTCGGCGCCGCGACCAGGCTCGAAGGAGCGTCCTGAGCCAGCTCGATTACGACCGTGAGCCCTCCGCCCGGCGTGTCCTCGAAGCGCAGCTCACCGCCCAGGAGGGTGATGAACCCCGAGGCGACGCTGAGACCGATGTCCTCATCGGTCTCCTCCTCGAGTTGAGCCTTGGGAATTCTGCGCTGGGCGTCGCGGGTGCCCGGACCTCGGTCGATAACGAGCAGCTCCACGCCGTTCGCCGTGAGCCCAGCGTTCAGCCGCACGGCCTGATCCTCGGGACTGAATTCGCAGGCGTTGCTGATCACGTTCGCAATCACGCGCTCCAGAAGATCGGGGTCCGTGGTCAGCAGCGGGAGATCTTCGGACAAGTCGATCTCGATCACGCGCCCCTGCGTGTCGATGCTCTCGATGGCCCGGTTCACCAGATCGGTCAGCGCCACCCTACGCGAGCGAGGAGCCACCAGCTTCGCGTCGAGACGTCCGGAATCCAGAAGATTGGTCACCATCCTTGTCAGGTTGTTCACTTCGCCCGCAATGGAGTTGAGGAAATGGCGCTGCTGGGCCGGGCTCCACGAGGCATTTGTTCGAAGCAGGGACGTGACGCTCGTTTCGATCTTCGCGAGCGAAGGGCGGAGATCGTGCGAAACAGTCCGCAGCAGACCAATCCTCAGGGCATCGGCATCGGCACTCGCCTTCAGTGCCGCCGCATCCCTCGCGAGCTTCTGCGACTCGATTCCCGCGGCGATGCGTCCGGCGAAGGCGGTGACCAGCTGACGATCCTGGTTGTCGAGCTTGGCGCCGGTGAGGACCAGCACCGTGTCGTCGTTCACTTCGAAGCGCGCGTTCAGGTCCGTCTCCGTCAGGGGTTCCCCGCTCACGAGATCGGGAATCCACTGTCCGTCGTGCTTCACCAGCAGCCCCACGGTGGGCAGCGCGAAAACGGCTCGGAGCGAATCGAGCAGGGGCATCAGGTCGTCTCGACTCGTCGCCACAGTGGCGGCAGCTTTCGCCAGAATCTCCGCCTCGGTGCGCGCCCGCAGGGCCTCGTTCGAGCGGCGGGCGAAGCCATTGACGATGAGGCTCGATCCCACGGCGAAGACCAGGAAAGCGATGATCGCCACCACGTCATCGGGCCTGGCGACCGCGAGCGTGTGAAAGGGCCTGACGAAGAAGTAGTTCTCGAGGCCTGACGCCGCGACCGCAGCGACGACGCCGACCGCCACTCCGCCCCACGTGGTGAGCGCCAACACTGCCGTGAGGTACACGAGGAACACCGTGGAGAGCGAGATATCCGGGCGCAGCGCGGCCATCCCCATCGTGAGCAGAGGCAGCAGCACAGCGGTGGCTCCTAAACCCGCGAATAAGCGCCCGTACGACACCGCCGTCTTGTCGCGACGCTGGCGGACCTTGTGGGGACGTTCGCTGGTCACTGCGATGATATGCACGTCGAGGTCGCGCGCCAGGCGAAGCACGTTCTCGACGACACCGGGCTGGCGAAGGAGCCTGTGCCTGCGACTCGATCCAAGCACGATCTGGGTACCGCGTTCAGCACGGGCGAAGGCGACCAGCGCGCTTGCGATGTCCTCGTCGACGATTTCGTGGAACGATCCTTCGAACTCAGTGACCAGTTCCCGGGCGAGCGTGGTGTCGTCGGCCCGTTCGCGCATGCTCCCCCCGTTGACCACGTGCACTGCCACCAGCTGCGCGTGGTTTCGCGCGGCGATCCTTGCCGCACGGCGCAACAGAACCTCGTCAGCCTCGTTGCCGGTCACGGCGACGATGAGACGTTCGCGAGTCTCCCAAGTACCCTTGATGTCGTGAGCATCGAGGTAACTCTGCAGCGAGTCCTCCACCCGATCAGCCAGCCAAAGCAACGACAGTTCCCGCAGGGCGGTGAGATTGCCCGACCGAAAGAAATTCGAAAGCGACGCGTCGACCTTCTCGGCGGGATAGATGTTCCCGTGGGCCATGCGCCGCCGTAGGGCCTCGGGTGTGATGTCGACGAGTTCCACCTGCTCGGCTCGGCGAACGATGAAGTCGGGCACGGTCTCCTTTTGAACAATCCCCGTTATCTTCTCCACGACATCGTTCACCGACTCCAAGTGCTGGATGTTCACGGTCGTGATCACGTCGATACCCGCCTCGAGGAGGGCTTCGATGTCCTGCCAGCGCTTCTCGTTCGTGCCGCCTGGCGCGTTGGTGTGCGCGAGTTCGTCGACGAGCGCCAGCTCGGGACGGCGCGCGAGTACCGCCTCAAGGTCCATCTCCTCGAGCTGCGCGCCCCGGTACTCGATCTTCTTTCGCGGTATCACTTCGAGATCGCGCAATTGGGCGGTGGTCAGAGGTCGATTGTGCGATTCGACGTACCCGACGACCACGTCGGTACCGCGTTCGCGTCGGCGCCAGCCCTCGTCGAGCATGCGGAACGTCTTGCCGACGCCCGGCGCCAGTCCCAGGTAGACGCGGAGTTGGCCCCTTGACATACAGGAATTATGCCCCGTGGCCCGAGACCGCAGGGCCATGGGTCGCTCGACCGCGGCTCCTCGCCCGTGGGCAGCAGGCCACGAACTACCGAGCCGCCGAGGAGCGCTCTTCATAGAGAAGCCCAGCGACCAGATTCGCCATGGCGACCGCCACGACTCGTCGCTCACGGGAGATGGCGAGGCCCGGCGTCGGGGTGAGGACGAAACGACCGACCGTCTCGCCGCGGAACTGGCAGAGTATCTCGGCTTCCGGCCCCGGGATCCCGATCTCGTGCGCCGGCCAGTGGAGCCCGACGTGCACCACGTTGCCGCCGAACTCGATCTGAGCGGGCGGGGGTCCTGAGATACCGGTCTCGAAGCGACAAGCACGCAGTCCCAGCACGTCGACGAGCGACCGGGTCACGTACTCGGTCACCTTTGAAGCCTTCGTCGTCCCGGCGCAGAGCTCCGTCACGTGGTGCAGCATGGCGACGAATCGGGACTCCTCCCCCGCGGCACGCCGATGACGCCGGCTCCGAGCGGCGACCTCGGTGACGATCACGCCGATCACCACGATCGAGATCGTCGTCTCCAGGTCGGGCCGGTGGCTGATGGTGAACCGCTCGTAAGGCGGCGTGAGGAAGAAGTCGAACCAGATCGCCGCGGAGAGCGTCGCCACCACCCCGCTGATCCGGTCACCGAGAATTGCAATCGCCTCGATCAGTGCGACGAGACACAGTGCCGCACCGACGTTCGTGAACGAATGTCGAAACGGTACGAAGCCGGCCGAGAGGCCGAGCGGCAGGAGCAAGCCGGCGAGCAAGGCGAGTCGTGCGCGATGGCGCGTGAAGTACTTCATCGCCTTCTTCACTTCGCGGCGGCCTCACTCAGCGCGGCCGAGTTGCGCCATCGCGTCACGGTGCGGCGGGTCATCAGCCGCTAACCCAACTTCGCGAGCGCTTCGTTCAACTGGAGCACGTCGATGTAGCTGCTTCCGAGGAAACCCCATTCGGGACCGTTCGTCTCCTTGCTGATGAGCGCGCGCAGCCGCGACGGCGAGATGCCGGTGGCCTTCGCGACCATCGGAATCTGGACTACCGCGTCCTGTTGGGAGATGTCGGGGTCGTAGCCGCTGCCGGACGTGGTCACCAGGTCGATCGTCGGATTGACACCGAGCTTGTGCCAGTAGGCGACCAACTCCTTGGTGTCGGCGAGGAGGACCTTGGACCTCGGACCCAGGTTGGTCGCCGCGGACTCACCGTTCACGCCGTTGGCGACCAAGGGGTTGTCGCCACCGGAGACGTTGTCCTTGGGATTGGCCGCGTAGGGACCGGTGTCATCGGGACGGCCGTGGAACCACTTGGGACTCGACCAGTTCTGGCCAATGAGCGTCGAGCCGTTGGCCGTGATCGAACCGTCGGCCTGGCCCTTGAAGAGCAGCTGTGCCACTCCGGTGCCGGCGAAGGCGTAGACGAAGCCGAACACGACCATGCAGATGACTGCCATTACCAGTGAACGACGGAGATGTACGAGCATGTGAAACTCTCTCTTAGTAGGCGTGCAGCGAAACGAGCACGAGGTCAATGAGCTTGATGCAGATGAAGGGGACGAGGACGCCGCCCACGCCGTAGATCCAGACGTTGCGTCGAAGTATCGCTGCCGAATTGGCAGCTCGGAACTTCACGCCACGAAGGGCCAAAGGAATGAGGGCCACGATCACGAGCGCGTTGAAGATGACGGCGGACAAGACCGCACTCTCGGGACTGTGGAGGTGCATGACGTTCAACGAACCGAGCTGGGGATAGGTGGAGACGAACAACGCGGGAATGATCGCGAAGTACTTGGCGATGTCGTTGGCGATTGAAAACGTCGTCAGCGATCCCCGGGTGATCAGCAACTGCTTGCCGATCTCGACGATGTCGATCAGCTTCGTCGGGTTGGAATCGAGGTCGACCATGTTGCCGGCCTCCTTGGCCGCGGTGGTCCCCGTGTTCATGGCGACCCCGACGTCGGCCTGAGCGAGGGCCGGCGCGTCGTTGGTCCCGTCGCCGGTCATCGCGACCAGCCTTCCGCCCTCCTGTTCCTGCTTGATGAGGGCCATCTTCGCTTCGGGCGTGGCTTCGGCGAGGAAGTCGTCGACACCCGCTTCTTGGGCGATGGCGGCTGCCGTCAACGGGTTGTCGCCAGTGATCATCACCGTGCGGATGCCCATCTTGCGCATCTCCTCGAACTTCACCTTGATCCCCTGCTTCACGACGTCCTTCAACTCGATGACGCCGAGGATGTCCGGTCCGTCGGTCACGGTCAAGGGCGTCGAGCCGGCTCGAGAGACCCTCTCGACGATGGCGTCGAGGTCCGAGGGAATCACTCCTCCTTGCTCGCTCACCCACCTCTTCACCGACTCCGCGGCACCCTTTCGAATCTGGCGCTGACCCATGTCGAGCCCCGACATGCGAGTGGTCGCTGTGAAGGGCACGAAGACGTGGGACGGGTCGATCTGGCGTTCACGGATGCCGAAGTTCTCCTTGGCCAGGATCACCACCGAGCGGCCTTCGGGTGTCTCGTCGGCGAGCGATGCGAGTTGCGCGACGTCGGCAACCTCTTGCTCGGTGTGTCCCTCGACCGGGAAGAAGTTGGCGGCCATGCGGTTGCCGAGGGTGATCGTGCCCGTCTTGTCAAGCAGCAACACCTGCACGTCACCAGCGGCTTCAACGGCTCGACCACTCATGGCGAGCACGTTGCGCTGGACCAATCGGTCCATGCCCGCGATGCCAATCGCCGAGAGCAGCGCGCCAATGGTCGTTGGAATCAGGCAGACCAAGAGCGAGACTAGGACCACCACCGAGACAGTGGCTCCCGCGAAACCGGCGAAGGGATCGAGGGTGACCACGACCGGAATGAAGACGATCGTGAGCACCGACAACAGGATCGTCAGGGCGATTTCATTTGGAGTCTTCTGGCGGTTGGCGCCTTCGACCAAGGAGATCATCCGGTCGATGAATGTTTGCCCGCGTTCCGCGGTTATGCGCACAACGATACGGTCGGAGAGCACCTTGGTCCCGCCCGTCACAGCAGAGCGGTCCCCTCCGGATTCGCGAATCACGGGTGCCGACTCACCGGTGATGGCGGACTCGTCCACCGATGCGATCCCTTCGATGATCTCGCCGTCCGAAGGTATGACGTCACCGGCCTCACAGACCACCACGTCGCCCTTCGACAGGTTCGCAGCGGGCACCAGCTCCTCCGTCCCGTCAGGGAGGAGGCGGCGAGCCTCTGTCTCGGAGCGCATCTTTCGAAGCGTGTCGGCTTGAGCCTTGCCGCGGCCCTCGGCCATCGCCTCGGCGAAGTTGGCGAAGAGCACGGTCAGGAAGAGCCAGATGGTGATGGACCACGTGAACGTACTGGGGTGAGCGATAGCTTCGAGCAGGGTGATCACGGAGCCCACGAGCACCACGAACATCACCGGGTTTCGTACCTGGATGCGTGGATCCATCTTCTTGAAGGAACCCTTCAAGGCCTGGCGCAAGATCTCGCGGTCGAAGAGACCCCGAGCTTGGGCCACGCCATGTGGTGACGGCTCAGTAGTTGGCTGAGTAAGGACAGTAGACATTAAAAGAACCTCGCGTGGCTAAGTTGTTCGACAATTGGTCCGAGGGAGATCGCAGGGAAGAACGTCAGCCCGCCGATGATGAGAACGACACCAATGGTCAGGCCGACAAACATCCCGTTGTCCGTTCGGAAGGTTCCGAGGGACTCCGGAACCACGTTCTTCTCGGCGAGCGCACCTCCGAGGGCGAGCACCGGGATCATGATGGCGAATCGGCCGAGCAGCATGTCAATCGCGCCGACGATGTTGTAGAAGGGCGTATTGCCCGTGAGTCCGCCAAAGGCTGAGCCGTTGTTGTTCCCCTGGGAAGTGAGGCCGTAAAGGATCTCGGTGAATCCGTGCGGGCCGGCGTTGAGTGGACCGGCCTTGCCCGCAGCGAGCGATACCGCAAGGGCGGTGAGGATCAGCACGGTGATTGGCATCACGAGAGCTCCGAGGCCCGCGAGTTTGACCTCTCTGGCCTGAATCTTCTTGCCTAGATACTCCGGCGTTCGCCCGATCATCAATCCGCCGATGAACACCGCGATGATGGCGTAGAGCAGCAGGGTGTAGAGCCCGCTACCGGTCCCGCCCGGGGTGACCTCGCCCAGCATCATGCCGGTGAGCAGTCCCATTCCGCCGATTGGCGTGAAGGAGTCGTACGAGGCATCTGCCGATCCAGTTGACGTGCTGGTCGATGCGACACCGAACAAGGCCGTCGAGGTGTCGCCGAAGCGGACCTCCTTGCCCTCCATGTTGCCGACCGTCGAGTGGATGCCCGCTGCGGCAACGGCCGGGTTGTTCTGGTGCTCGCCATAACTGGTGAATCCCACCCAGACGCCAAAGAGAATGATCATGACCGACAGCAAGGCAACGCCGTGACGGACGCTGCCCACCATCTTCCCGAACGTGTACGTGAGAGCCACCGGGATGCACAACAGGAGATACATGGAGAGGAAGTTGGTGAGCCCCGTCGGGTTCTCGAAGGTCGTGGCGGAGTTGGTGTCTAGGAATCCGCCACCGTTGGTTCCCAACTGCTTGATCGATTCCATGAAGCCGATGGGGCCTCGGGCCAACGTCTGTGTCACTTGATTCAGGACGTCGTGGATGGTCGCCGTGCCCGCCAAGGTCTCGACGGCGCCCTGGGCGACGAAGATGATGCCGAAGAGGAAGGCGATCGGCAACAGGATGTAGAACAAGCATCGCGTGATGTCGACCCAGAAATTTCCGATGGTCTTCGAATTACGGCGCGAGAATCCTCGCACCACCACCATGGCGACGGCGATACCCACCGCGGGCGACACGAACTGCTGGACCGTGAGAGCCCCGATCTGGGAGAAGTACGACATCGTGGTCTCGCCGCCGTAGTTCTGCCAGTTGGTGTTCGTCACGAACGACGAAGCAGTGTTGAAGCTCAACGCCGAGCCGACTGAGCCCAGGTGCTGCGGGTTGAGAGGCAACGAGCCCTGTATACGAAGTATCACATAGGTGAAGAGAATCGAAACGGCGGAGAAGACGATGACCGCGCCGGCGTAGCGCTTCCATGTCTGCTCCTGCTCGGGACTCGTCCCGAGCAGGCGGTAGACGGGCCGCTCGACGAACTTGAGGAAGTGGACCCGGCCCTCGAAGACCGCAGCCATGTAGGAACCTAGGTACCGCCACGTCAACCCGAGGGTAACGACGAGAAGCACGAGAGTGAGGAAGAATGACATTTAGAACTTCTCCGGCTTGAACATGGCGTAGCCGAGGTACAAGAACATGGCCACGGCCACTGCTAAAAGGATGTCTTGGGCGAAACTCATACGCGGTCCAAGGCCCAAACGAGTCCAAGCATCGCGAGAGCGAACCCTACGATGCCCAGTAGTGAATAGATATCTGCCATGGAGCAAGTCTTCTTCGAAGAATCTCAACAGAT
>Ga0182014_10001009_pt1 | contig 38388 bp, 35 predicted proteins | sample 612S2DmetaG_FD_120489 | JGI IMG/M metagenome (GOLD analysis project Ga0182014, IMG submission 120489) | Permafrost microbial communities from Stordalen Mire, Sweden - 612S2D metaG | ecosystem: Environmental > Terrestrial > Soil > Wetlands > Permafrost | place: Sweden: Stordalen | collected... | reverse complement strand
TTCAATAGGATAATTTCTCCTTCATAGTGCTTCCATTTAAAGGAATTAGATAGCATATTACTATCTTTGATTTCCTTTTTATTCTATTGTATCATTAGAAAGGATTTTTTGCAACGGAACCCTCATTCCCACATGATGTTTTTTAATTACTCCTTTCATTGTTGCATCATACCATTTTGATTTTGCTCAAAGTCTCCTCTATCCCTATAAGCGACCTCATCATTTTCTGATCAAATTACCTGAGAATCATGAAGTGATGCAATCGTTGTTTTGAATCTTCTGATCAGCTCATAATCTCTGTCTATTATACTATAAAGTTTACATCCAAATTGTGACTTACCGATAGTGTATCTATTTTTCTGTAAAATAATAAATATAACAAAATTATGTAATAAAAAATTTCATATCGGAAAATCTAATCACATAAATTATGCAAAAATATAACTTTGAATTTAAAATTAATTAACTGACATGCAGCATGTATACACAGATATATAATTTGTTGTTTCTCTGACAACCATTATTCACTGAGAGTTAGATTAATTTTTAAGCTACTACCATATTGAGAAACTAAATGGTATTTTTGTGACATCTTTGAAAAGTTGTATGAAATTTAGTAAATTATTACAGCATTAAAGATAAACCCCGAATTTTAACGAGTTATTTATATGCACTTTATAAGCATATGACAAAATCTAGGGGTTTATCAGATTCTATACATTAAAAAACATCATAAAGTTGGAGAAATAAGACAAATCCAAATTTTGATAATTCAAACTTTTAATTTTTGGCATATGTTAGGTACAAACTTATCAAAATATTTAGTTACTATGCAGGAATCTGCACATTTTCCGCATCTAATACACTTTTCGCTTACACATAATCTTCGTTCATTTAGAAAAACTGCCCCTGTGGGGCATACTTTTATACAAATCCCGCAGCCTGTACAATGAGTAAATCTTATTAATTGCTTTGTGACATCCTTGAAAAGACTGATGGCTTTTTCTTTTGTTTCAGAGCTTACAAGCATATTTCCACTTGAAAAAAACTTTACACTCCCTGTACCGGTTTTGACAAACAGAATACCCATTTCTTCCACATAAACCGTATTCCCAAGTACATTTATGTAATCTGCAATTTCTTTTTCTCTGATACCTCGTACTCCTGCCTCTATTGAGAAACCTCCAGCCCTACAGGGAGAAATTCCTCCCACGATTTCAATTTCAAAATGTTTGAATTTTTCTTTAGCAAGAGTAGAAATCCCAAGTTCTTCTGCCAGTCTGCGTATTTTAGGAGGCAACTCCTTCCAGCGCCAGAATCCATATTCTATGAACTTTTCCGAAAGTCCTCTTGTTTTTGCCCACTCCAGCAGGTAAGAATTCCATTTCTCGTGCATTTCAGGGTGTAACTCTTTTACTCTGGAGTATTCGGCAGCAAGGGCAGACGGACAAAGCCAGCATCCTATTCTTTCAAAACCAAGATCATAGAGAGGATTGTATGAGAGTCCTTTCCAGTAAATATAGAGCCAGACTTCGAGCGCTTTCCAGTTTCTTATGGGGAAAATATTGAGCTGTGAAGGCACAAAGGGATTTGTCTCACTAGCCGTAACCCTTGCCCTTGAAAAGGATTCATGTTTCCTCTTACCATCAATTGTCAGATAAGCCACGCCATTATTTGCTCTTCTATCAGGAAACGGACTGATACTTTTCCCTGCATCCAGGTTACCTGCAGATGCCAGTTTACATACTTTGCAGCACCAACGAAAATCTTTTGCAGGAGGGCCGAATTTCCCAATCTGGTCCCAGAAAGCAGAGCCTGCATTAATTTCTTCGAGTGGAATTTTCATCTTCTGGCAAGAAATTCGAACAAATTCGACAGTTTCAGGAAATTCGATTCCAGTATTCAGAAAGAATGCTTTGAGTTCCCTCTGTTTGAGAGAAGCTCTGGCCAGATCCATACTTACAAGACTGTCTTTTCCGCCGCTGAAGGAGACGTAGACAGGAAGGCGGATGTTTTCGTTTCTGGAAACAATCCCACGAATAGTATTGATTGCATTTTTGCCAAGAACCTGCAGATGCTTTTTATTTGCCTCTATGCATGCATTGAGATCTGGAGTTTCTGGATGAAGGTATACCCTATTACTATCAATTCTCCTGATCCTGAGGACTTTTTCTCCGGCATCTATTGAAGATCTAGATTTATTGCAAATTTCATTTTCAACTAGATTTTTCAACTTCGAAAAGTCTTCCCCGTTAATATAAGAAACTCCATATCCCGTCAGGTTGCCTGCAGTCACAAGGACGAAATCTCCCTTCTTTATAGTATCCATAAAGGATTCAATAAGCTCTGTTGCAATTTTTTTCCCATTAAAATGCATGTTATTTTTTTTGAGTTCAACTTTCCTGCTTTCAGCGTACATCAGGAGAATTTTTGCTCCCTGAAGAGAAGGTTCGAAACTGTAGCTCTCTTTTGGAATCTCAAAACGGAGAATTCCAAAAATGAAGCCATCAACGAGCACTTCATCCGTTTTATCTTCACCAGAGATTTTATTAAGAAGTATTAACCTGTCTCCGAGAGGATTGCAGCCAAAAGTTGAGAAAAGTTGCCTGTTAATAATTTCTCGCTCATAAGGTGAACAGAAACGGACATCTGCAGGCTGGGAGAGAAAGATAATTTCTCCATTGTTTCCACATCTGCCACACTCTTTCCCTATCAAAGGCAGGTTGCATTTTCTACACCAGAAAATATAGTTATCTTCATACTCGAAACGCTGGACATTTTGTTTTTTCGGCAAATTAGAATTCATACTTTTTTTAGACCTAGAGCTCTTTCTGGTAGAATCCTTCGCACTAAAACCTCGGGATTTATCTACAGTAAGGTTTTCATTTGCATGAAAATCTTCTTTCCCCGGCTTATTATATATTTTTCCTTTCGTTTTGTTTCGTTTTTGTTTATTCGGACCCGAATCCCGGAATTTTTCATTTTTCTGCTGCATGTGAACTCTGGCTTGTTATTTGGAAAAATTATTAATCCGACATTCCACAGATGTACACATCTGTACAATTTATTTGTTTATTTGCCTACTATTATTCATTTAAAATTAGATTAATTTTTAAGCTACTTTCATATTGAGAAAATAGTTAGAATTTTTGTGTACATCCACAAAAAGTGTGATTAATTATTAAGATCGTTCAGTCTCATGATGGATACATTTATCTATATCATGAGATTGTGAAAGTATTGTGAGTGTGAAAGAAGTTTATGAACGCGTGAAAATATTATAAAGAAATGCTTGGATCTAAAAATCTAACGTTAAATTTCACGTTATAGAAAGAAGCAAAAATTATTCAAAATCATTAAAATAAACAAAGGGCCACTTCAAAGCAATCCACCTATAAGAGGATCACTTTATTTATGGAATTTTTTTGTCATTTCAATTACAATCATGAGCTTAAAATATATCAAGCTTCCTGCTAATGCAAGAATTTATTATTGAGGGTTATGAGGCATGAATTATGATGTAGTTGTCGTTGGAGCCGGTCCTGTGGGATCCACAGCTGCTCGCTATGCAGCTTTGAATGGAGCAAAGGTTCTCCTTCTTGAAGAGCATACTTCTATAGGGTCTCCTGTAAGCTGTACTGGACTTTTGAGCACGAGAGCCGTGGCAGAATGCGAACTCAAGCCATCTGAAGACTTTGTATTCAACTCCGTACGCGGGGCTTTTGTATACGCCCCCGACGGGCAATGCCTTCAAATCGATGGTAAGCAGACCAAGGCATACGTGATCTCGAGGAAGAATTTTGATCGCAAGCTTGCAGTAATGGCTGTAGAAGAAGGTGTGGTACTTTCCCTGAGGTCAAGGGCTATAGGGCTTGAGAGAAGGGATCCAAAAGATAAAATCGAACGAAAAATACGTCCGACTCCAGTAAAACTCATGGTACTCACAAACGGCAAGCTTGAAACAATATCTGCATCAGTAGTGATAGGAGCTGATGGAGTTAAAAGCCGTATAGCCAATTATGCAGGACTTGAAAGACCTACTCGTATGCTTTCCGGAATTCAGATCGAAGTTCCATATAAATCCGAAAATATTGATTTTGTTGAAATGTTTTTAGGTTCTTCAGCGCCTGGTTTTTTTGCCTGGACTGTACCAATTGACGAAAAAATTTCAAGAATTGGGCTCGCCCTTGAACCGAACTTTGCTTGCAAAAATGTTAATGAAAAGAGTTCTCCTCTCTCCTATCTTGAAAAATTCCTTCGATCAAACTCCCACGTAAAAGCCAAGTACTCAGGAGGTATGCTTGATTTTGTAGTAGGAGGAATCCCAATAAACCCTCCTAAAAATACTGTTTCTGATGGTATTTTGCTAGTAGGTGATGCAGCAGGGCAGGTTAAACCAATATCAGCTGGTGGTATATATACAGGGGCTTTTGCGGCAAAAATAGCTGGAAAAGTTGCAGCAGACGCCGCCCTTGAGGGGAACACATCGGCACATCGGCTCTCAGAATATGATCTGCTATGGCGAAAATACCTCGGAAAAGAATTTGATATAGGTCTAAAAATCCATGATTATATGGGAAAGTTGGAAGATAAGCAGTTAAATGCACTTATAGGCTCTCTAAACACCTACTCTATCCTTAAAATCATCAATGAATATGGAGATATGGATCATCCTTCTGTCCTCATGAGAAAACTCATTTTTTCAACAAATTCCATTAATTTTATGAAAACCTTAGGAATATTTCTAAAAACTATTCTTTAGGAAGTTAAAAAAAGTCCTAAAATCCCCTTTCATTCGACATGTTTGTGAATCTGCAATAAAAAAATCGTGTAGAGTTTAGCCATCAAATAATCGATCAATTGATCTCTCAACAAGTTATTGGATCAATATTGATCCCTTAGGAATTCGATTTCGCCGCGTCAATAATTTCGTAATAACCAGATACTATAAACGAAAAGCATTAGAGAGAAAGGAAGTAATGCCAAATCCCAAATGGAATTTGTCAGAAATGCGAGGCAATCCCACAATCAATGAATTATGATTACCGGAATAATTGTGTTTAGACGAATTCGCAAAGCTGCAGTACAGATACCAAACGTACCCGCAAAAAAAGCCTGAAATATGCTCGCACTAAAATCTCCGGTAATTAAGCTGTTTAACATATGGACTGAACCAAAAATAATCGCTGTGATCCATACTGCACGCCAGATCCCGAATGATGATGAAGCTCCATAGAACAATACGCCACGAAACATCAATTCCTCGTTGATTCCTACCATCAAGGTATTGATGATTATAATCATAAGAACTCTGATTGATGGTAGATTTGTATATAATATAATCAGTAGCATGAACAGAATCGATAGGGCTGGTGGCCACAACAAACGTAAATCTCGTAAATTATTTGGGCTTTTCCACCCAACTTGAGGCCACCATCTTAAATAAGTAATAACTCCAGTCAAAAAGACAATTTCAAATAGCTCCCCAAACATTATCTGTTTCTCAACTAATTTTTCAAGTTGAATGTGATGTCCCTTAATTTGTAGAAGTCCTCCTACCACTATGAAACTTAGCCAAACTGTAAATATTACCAGTGAAATAGACCAGGATTTTCGTGATACATTCATTTTTGTTTTCTCCGAAAAGAGACGTAAACCATCAGAATCGTAGATATTCGAGTATTTAGTATCGAATTCAAATCGTGAATTGATATTGTTTTTGGCTCTTTACTTATGTAGTTTGCCTGTCCTGTACAAAAGGTGAGAATATGTTCCATCAATGACATCAAGCCCTAGAATACATTTGTATGAAAACACCAGTCTAGGTTTGTCTATAACATTGATTAGCCTGAGATGCGTGAAGATCCTATGTCGAGTAAAAGAGTAGTCAAATGTGATATTCTGCCCTACAGACTTTAAATTGATGGAGATATTTTTTCGACTATTAAACTGCATATTATTGGATTTAAAGTTTAAATTAACTTTTTTGAGTATCCATAGTAGTACTGGTTATCCTCTTGCCAAAAAGAGTTCTTAAACAATTACTAGATTAGCTTATAAATAGACAAATAAATCCCTAAATCAGTTCAATTTATTCAATAAAATTTTTGAATATTATAGAAATAAATTAAATGATTCGCATAAAAATGCCATGAGTAGCGAAAATTGAATAAACCGCTGCGTTTAAACAGTTCACTGAAACAATAGTAATCTGTCATAGCCTTTATCAAGATCAAAATTCTATTAAGATCTTTGCCATAGATACTATTGCCACCAAACCATCTACAACCCTTCAGCCAAATAAGTTATCCCATAAAGTTTACCTTTCATTTTTAGCTCCACTAAATCTAAAGTGTACTTCCTACCTAAAAGTCTAAATAACTATTCACATGGACTTAATTCATATAATTTAAAATAAATATTATTGAGTGTAACAATCTCACGAGCTGATCTACAGTACGAATGTGAATAAGCGATGGTGTGACCTTCGTGCTGCTTTATGCTCTTTTATTAGTATCAGCGACAAACATCTGCGGGTTTCTTGATTAAACTAATGATTTCTATGCTCTGGTAATCTTTTTTGATGAGATAGACAAATTCAATGATCCTAAAAATATCCTTTATCAATTATCCAGGTCAACGCAAACCAGGAAGATAAAAGCATCTAATGCAACTATAGTGATAACAATAGCTTCTAATAAGAAGGATTTTCTGAACACGTTAGATTCTAAAGTCCTGTCTTCGGCTGGATTTACCTATTCACATTTTCCCAACTATATAGAGGAAGAACTGTGTTTAATTTTAAACAGTAGAATTGAAGCCTTTCAACCAGGTGCAATATCAGAGGAAGAGATGAAATATTGCGCTCAAAATATCGCAGATCGGTTTCACGTTGATGCTCGAAGAGCAATTGATACTTTACACATTGCTGGCAAAATCGCATTAAATGAACGTTGTAAGAGGATTACATAAACCAATATCGATCTTGCATAAGGAAATAACAAATACTGCGACTTTTGAAATGGTTGTTAAGTTCTCAAACCATGATAAGCTTCTAATCATTGCAATATACCCATGTCACCAAATAATAAAATCTGAAAAATTGCAGTCTCGACCCACTACTGGAATAATCTCTGCTGTCATAGAATGATCTGTAAAATCTTGGATGAGTCTCCAATCGTGAAGTACATATATCCAGAAGGCTAACTGATCTTGGTGACAAGCAACTGATTCATGCAAAGAAAGTAAAAGGCTCAGGAAATACAAGGTATATTTCTCTCACATCGTATACCGAGAATGTGATAGATTCGATATATTCAACAATTTTAAAGGCTCAAATAGAGGCAAATTTTAGTGATGTTGAATCAAAGCAAACTTGGCTCCAATGTCTATTACGCTTGCTTTTCTACCTAAGGCACGTAAGTCCTGATATTTCTGCTCTCATAGTTTTTTTATCTACTTTCCTGTTTATTCAATGGAATTTACTATTTGTTTCTTAGACTCTTTCAATTGAGGATTCCGATCTACATCGGATTTTTTTTCGTTGCGAGAATCCTATTTAGATATTTCCCGCTAATTTCTGTAGTTGACCCTATTTTTTCTTTTCTGGTTCTGTATTCTTTAATTTTAAAGACACTTTTCTCTATCCTTAAAATATTCCCTATATTTTAATTGTCCTCAATTGATAAAGATTATAACAAAAGGCTATACATTAAATCTTCAGATTCATTCTTTGAATAGTAGTGACAAGAACTTTTCCCGCTTTGAATATCTTTTCAGTCACTGAATAAGCTTGTTCCCCTGGAACTCGTTTTGAGTTAATCCTCTGGTTTCTTAATATATCCCTGATTTCAAGTGGATGTTCTTTTACTGCTCTTTTCATTGTTGGTTATAACCTTTTGATTTGGCTCTCAAAATTAAGAAAGATGAGTATGAATCTTTTAGAAATGTGGGTATTTCTTATAGAAAAGTTGGGCGAGATGATATGGTGCAGTATTTTTCTGATAGATTAAGAGACTATGTTTCAAATTTGGTTTACTGCCTATATTCAGGTGGTGAAATTTACGTTATAGTATATCACAAGGTATTTGACCAATTTTGCGACCGATTTAAAAATGATCCTAAATATTCATGGGATAAAATGGCTAAGGTACTTGGAGATGCATTAGATTATCTTAGAGGATAATATACAAAATGAGTCCTTCAAGCTTCATACAGAACATATAGGGGAAGTGAAAGCTTATCAACTTGACAACTCTCGGAGAATATTTAAAATAATCTTCAGTATTCATAAGAAGTTTTATTATTCTGTTATCCCTCTAGGTCCCGAAAATATAGAGATCGACTTTGAGAATGCTTCAATTTCATTGAAAGAAGGTAAAGTAAAAAAATAGAGATTGAGGACGACGGTTTTGGTTGGTAGAAAGTTAAAGGTGATTAAAATGAGTATTTTTGAAAGATACAAGCAAGAAATTAGTCCAGAATTTGCATCGCAACTGATGCTTGAATTATCAAAAGATTATCTCAAAAATAATCCATGCAAATGGAGAAAAGGTAGGATAGCGCTTTGGGAAGTTACACGTGCACGCATTGAAGATTTGACCCATCAATCGAGAAATATTCTATTTTGATCATCTCTCAAAATCCTCTTTATCCTATTTTTAGATCAGCTCTTATAGTTACATATTATTTTAGATAAAATGAATCTTTTTGTTTTCAGACTTTTCCCTTTTTTGTACATGCTAACCTGCACTCAAAAAACTCAGCTGAAGGCAATTCATGTATTGTGGTGGCAACAATCATTCCATCTCCGATTTCTTTTACGACCATAATAGGCCTTCCAATGTTATCCTTGAGTGCCACATCAGCATCTGTTTCTGCAAAATAACCGTCACATCCCAAAGGAAGCACTATATTTTTCACAAGTTTTTGAGCAGAATGTTCACCCAAAGGCTGAGGGGTGCATGAGTTTTCTTCCATTACGTACTTAAGAGAAAAAGGAAGCCATTCATACTGATATTCTGGGATTAGAGGACTGAATACCAGCAGTGTTCCTCCTTTTGTCACAAATTTTTCAAGGAATTGTTTGCCCTGCTCAAGCGCTATACCTGTTTTTGTATATTGCTTATTTGCAAAACCTGTTGGCAAAATCAGAAATTTACAAGCAGGAAGATAAGGTGTACCAAGGGATGTTGAACGCGCACGACTGCAATTAAGCCCATATTCCACAAACAGTTTTTCAAAAAGTAGAGGGCTATCCCAGAGCAAAATCACATCATTCATGAAAGAGGATATGAAACTTCATATATGAATGTATTTATATGGTTCGAAAAATCAAGGAATCAATCAGCTTAGGACTCAACTCCAATTATTTCAGACTCAGAGAGAGAGGTCGGACTAAAGCTCTCATTGAATTCGAACACGATCATGTGCGGATTGGTAGTGGTTGTAAAAGGATGACCAATTGACTTAAAAATATTTAGATAATACATTTTAATACATTCACACACTTTTCGATTTGAATAGTCATGGATCAATTTTACATATTCACCCCCCTTTTCAGTGCAAATTTCAATATCAGTTCCGATACCATCTGTAAGGTAAAGTTCTTTGAAAATTTGAATGTTCTCGGCAAGGGTGAAAGCGGCCGGTGGCTTGCCTACAGCTAATTCAAAATTTCGTGTCATTTCAGCCACAGAAGGGATATTTCCGGAGATAAAAGCTTCAAAAATTCTCCTGTTTATGCTTAGCCGCTGGTAGTTCTGCTGCCTGTATGCTTTGATGAGGTTTTTCCAGAAATCTGGTCTTTTCTGGACTTCTCTGAAAGTACCTTCCATCGACCCAAAGTGATCCTCTACACCCTTAGGAACCTTTTGATGATCAAGGAATTCAAACCTCTTGAAGTACACGTTTGTTACGTTGGATTTACTGAATAATCCTTGGACATCAAGTTTCATCTGTTTTGCCATAAAAAGAGCCAGGCTATGGGCCATTACTTCCCGGAAACAGGAATTCCCATTTGAGAGAGTAAGGTTTGCAGCTTCAGGCTCGAGATCCTGATCACATTCCACATTAAACTTAATTTTCCAGCCAATTTTCTCATTGAACGAGTTTAGATAATTTACAATATCAGGAATTCTTTTAATTTTATAAGGATTAATTAGTTCGTATATAATAGTTTCATCCATCAATAGTCCTGACGTTTTCTTAATAAGCCATTCAAGCAGGGTATGATGGACAAGCAGAAACTCTTTTTCTTCAATTAACTTATTTCGAAATTCTGCATACTGTGAATCGTTAGTTGAAGGTTTCTCTCCATTTTCACCTGTTTTCCCAGCCAAAGTCAGACAGGCAGTTTCTATAGCATCCCTTATTGCCGCACTTAGATTTCCGTCATTTTTTTCAAGAAGGGGCTTTAATTTATCCACATAGCACTGATCAATCGAAATATTTTTCCTGACTATCAAAGGATTTCCTCTTCTGCCTTTTTTAAATTTCAAATGGCTTAAAATTTTCTCATGGCTAAAATATCTTTATTTTTGTAGATCAGATAGTTAATTGGAGCTCCTACTTATTAATTTTTTTGCTACATTTAAGTGCTAAAAACATATGTCAATAAGGACTAGATTCAAAGATTAATGGGAAAAACAATTACTAACTAGCAAATGGATATATAAAGAAAAAATCGAGATTCAATCACTAAGCATAAATATAATTATATTGTTGAAGTTTAACGAATTTTGAAGCTAATATATTTTGAGAAATTAGAAATTTAAGATATAAATATTTAGACTTAGTCACTAAAAATTTCATACTAGCAGACAGCAAGAAATTTGTGTACTCGACTATGAATGGCTAAAGTTGCATATTAACAGATCTCTCAAACTTAAAAATAATCCGATATTATATGCTCATTATATCGAAAATATGTCCGGCTTTTCAAAATATTTTTGAACAAAACTCGAACAATTTGAGAATAGCATTCTCGCCAGAAAATCTGTGTGCGATTTTTAAATTCATCTTTCTACACTCTATACTTCTTAAAATATCACTCGAAAGGTGGTAACAGAGATTAATTCGCTACAAAAAACAAACAGTTCGCCTAGGAAAAATTCACGGATATCTTCGCCCGCAACTACTTCTAAAAAGATATTCATATTTGAAACTTCTTCTGAGATTAAAAACTTCATATAATTCTGTGTTAATAGTCGCTACTAATAACTATAAAGGCCCAGCACTTCACTAATTTTAACTTTCTAATTAAAGTTGAGATGACGAACCTCGCTACAGCAACGTGATATATTTGCAGCACACATTTGATTGAAAATTACTCTTAGAACATGCTTTCTAGCTTATATTCTACAAATTCGTACTGACACGGATTACCCCAGCCACGAACATTGTTCCCTGAGCAGGAATCATGATTACCGAAGCTTGGGTCGAAGCCTATGGAAGTAGTTTAGTTTCATCGACGTGTCTGCATATTGAATTCTGATATTTATTGTGATCAGCCAGGATTTCCAGCATTAACTTTGGGGTAAGTTGGCCGTAGTTCAATTCCATCAGCCGCTTAATTCTGGACTCTGATATAAGAATCTGGATCACTTTGACCATACCAATCACCCTTTTTGAACCTTTCAGTCATGTAGTGATTGGAATGCACCAGCATATTCCTTTTTGGCTGCATAACATTCAAGTCGTCGAATGTACTCTCAAATCCGACGATGTCCCCTCTGGAACTGCCAAGATTGTAGTAAAGCATACTCCAAGCAGCTTGGCAGAGGACACCAAGGGCATCGCCGATATTCTGCTGTCTCAACATCTTGGGGAGGTAGCATCCCATAGGAATATTAAACTTATTGCAGGAATTGTGATTTGGCAAGCTCGCATTGAAGCCTATATCGATACCATCAGAGCTGATACCGCACTCAAAGATACCCCCATAAGCCAAGCAAAGTTGTTCCATTCCCTCAGCCCGCTTTATCAAGAGAAGGACGAATAGAATATCCTCGAACAAGTCGAAGTTCTGTCCTAGGAAGGTTTTTCCACTTTTGACAGCCTTACCAGTAACTGCTAAGGATGTGCATAGGCCAGGAACCCTGCTAGCATTAAAAAATATCAACTCCATTGTGGCCCGTATCATCAAAACCTCCTCAAAGCTTATACACGCACCTGCAGCAATGCCCTTGATGAACTCTATTGCCTGAGGGTCAAAATTCTCAACTAGAGGCAAAAACTAATTGATGTTGTCAATAATCTGTTCTTTGCTTATCTAGCACTGCTGACTGAAAGAGGTAATCCTATCGCTGCTAAGATGGAAATCCTCTCTACATATCTCTCCATACTGCTGGCTGATCTCCAAGTCCGTACCCTGACAATTGATAACTTTGAATGCCTTTGCTTCTTTCATGATGATATATATCTCTTTATTTTACTTTGCAATAGCCATGTAGATATGCTCTTTACTTATTTTTGCTTGATTATTAACACTGATAGTGAAGTTTACGATATACAGCTGACGTTGATCTTTATTTTGTATTTAGGACTTACTCACTTGATGAAAAAATCAAGCATTATATCCATTATTGTTAAAATCCACATTTTAGATATTTTAGGGGTTACTTCTATCAATTTTATATTCAATTGCTTAAGGTCTAATATCTTTAAATAAGATAAGACCTGAGTGGAGGGAAGCCATTAAAACCTACAGAACTGTAGCTTTGAGTGTATGCGCCGGTTGTAAAGATATATATTTTGTTGCCTTCTTTCATCGTATGTGGAAAAGAATACTTATGGTGTTCGTAAAGGATATCCATGCTGTCGCATGTTGGACCGGCAAGTATTACTTCTTCAGCACAACCTTTTTTATCGCAAAAAATAGGGTATTTAATACATTCATCAAGAGTTTCTATTAGGCCTCCAAACTTGCCAATATCGAGATAAACCCATTTATACTGGTTAAATCTGGCTTTCCTGGAGATCATTACGACTTCGCTTACGATTACACCGGCATTGGCGACCATAGAACGTCCAGGTTCAATAATGATCTCAGGGAGCTTATCCCCAAAGTCCTCAAGTAAAAAACGGCGAATTTCTTTGAAATAGGTTTCAAGGTCACTTGCCTTTGCCTGATATTTTGCAGGAAAACCTCCTCCAAGGTTAATCATCTTGAGATGGATACCTTTTTCAGCAACTGCTTGAAAGAGATACTTGCATTTGGAAATGGCATTATCCCATTGACCAATATCTCTCTGCTGGGAACCAACATGGAAAGAAAGTCCGTAAGGCTCAAGCCCCAGTTTTTTTGTCTCCAGAATAAGCTTGTATATAATATCAGGATGCGCGCCAAATTTCCTTGAAAGGGGCCAATCAGCGCCGTCGCTTTCGGTAAGTATTCTAAAAAAGATTTTGGAACCCGGAGCATTTTTAGCTAATTTTTTTAAATCGCTCTCTGAATCACTAACAAAAAGTCTCATCCCTTTTTCATATGCGTAGGCTATATCTTTTTCTTTCTTTATCGTATTGCCATAACTCATTCTTTCAGGTTCTACTCCAAGCCTGAGTAGTTGATTAAGTTCATAAACCGTTGCTACATCAAAATTGGAACCTTTCTTTTTCAGGGCAAGAACAACTTCATCCATAGGGTTTGCCTTTACAGCATAATGAATTTTTGCGAAAGGCATGTGTTCAATTAAATAATCATAACTTTTCTTTATCTCCTCCAGATCAACAATCAAAAACGGTGTCTCTTTACCACGAGAAAATTTTTTGATTTTGTTAAAGTGATCTCTGGAAAAGAATTCATCCTGTGGAAACTGATAAGGCTCTTTTCTCATATTTATTCCCAACCTATCTTGAAGCTAATAAAATAAGATACTTTCTAATATTTTTTTAGAACTGTGGAAATTTACTACTAATTCTACCAGCAATTGACCACAATCAATGAAAAACCCAAAGAAGTAATAAAAAGTCTTTAAAATCTATTTAAACCTGTTATCTGTTATCTGGAGACCTATATAAGATTAATAATTTATCCAATGTAGGATGACCATAACTTACTAAAGGAAATACCTTGAACCGTCCTAGAATAGATCTTTTTACTTTATTTAATTAGCTTAGGTGGGCAAGCTATCTCTCAAATGTCAAAAAAGTTGGTTTTATGAGCTCCAAGTGCTTTTATAGCCTTCTGATTAATGAGTGTTTGTAAATGTATAGATTGTGCTTGCATTATCTCTGTAAGTTTTTCTAGCTGGAAAGATATGGGACTGCGAAAAAGTAAACTATTCAAAATAGGCATTTCAACTGATTTTGAGTAGGCTGAATAGTTACTTCTTTTATTCAAGATCCACTTTAACTATAAGTTAGTGATTACATACTATAGACAGCAGGATATATATAAAGTTTTTGAGTTGATTTAGTACTTCACTTTTTATAAGTAATGCACTTAACTTTTTTTAATAACGATTCATCCTAGAAAAACAATAGTTTTAGCCTGCTTTATTAAGAGTTAAGGAGGAAATTTCAGTGGGTTTACTTTTTTTAATTTTTACTATAACCAGTTTTTATTATTTCATCAGTCAGTAATCAGAAATACACATCACATCAATATCGGTGTCAGCAACTGTATTAATATAAGCTGAGAAATTGCTTCTTTCATTGATATATCTACCTTAAATGTAGGTTAGTTATAACATAATATATATAGAGTTTTTGAGCCACTTTTTCCTCATAACGTCCGAAGCCAGATAACCATTGCATATCAACCAAGAAATGATCTTCATCGGAAAGTTGATGTGATGAAAAAAAGCTTTCCAACCTTCACATAGGTAGTTCATGCCTGATTCCCCAGCAGAAGTGCTAAGGAAACGGTTTTTGGGACACTCACCTCGACAAGCAAAGAGCACATCGCATTCACGGCATATCTGCGGCAAAGTATCACGTTTGTCCTGTCCGAACCTGTACTGCTTGTCCGAAGCAGCAAGCTCGATAATTTCTTTTTTCATGATATTGCCCAGAGAGTATTCTGGTTCTACAAAATGATCGCACGAGTAGAGATCACCATTGTGCTCAAGAGCCAAGCCCAAGCCACATGTTTCCTCAAAGACGCACATTCCCGAGGAAGGTAGACCAAGCCAGCTGCGTGTTGAAGCCTCAAAAGTTTGCACGAAGATCCGCCCCACGTCGTTTCGCACCCATTCGTCGAAAACATGGATCAGAAAATTGCCAAGTTGTTTAGGCTGCACTGAGCGATTTGAAACCATGTTTCCTTTTTGGTAAAGGGTATTTCCCTCCTCATTAATTCGCTCTACAACTGGAATAAACTGAATCCAGCTTGTCCTTGCTTCATCCCTCAAAAAACGGTAGGTTTCAAGCGGATACTCAGCATTGGTGCGATTGATTGTGGTGAGAACGTTGTACTCCACACCGTGTTTTTGCAGGAGGCGTAGCCCACACATTACCCTCTCAAATGTCCCCTTTCCTTTTTTGTCTACCCGGTAGGAGTCATGAAATTCTCGTGGGCCATCGATGCTGATTCCGATAAGAAAGTTGTTTTCTTTGAAGAACTGGCACCATTCGTCGTTCAGCAATGTACCATTGGTTTGAATAGTGTTTTCAAATGTCATTCCCGGTTTTCGATACCGTTCTTGTAACTCGATGGCACGTCTGTAAAAATCAATACCCATAAGCGTGGGTTCACCCCCCTGCCAGGCAACAGTTACCTGAAGGCTGCTGTGAGCCTTGACAAGCTGTTGAATATAACTTTCCAACACTTTGTATGACATGTGAAAACTGCTGCCTGGATAGAGAAGTTCCTTGTCTAGAAAAAAACAGTACGAACAGGCTAGGTTACAAATAGCTCCTGTTGGCTTTGCCAGTACATGAATGCGTGGAAGCGGATGATTTTGTACCATTTTCACTTTCACCAGCATTAGTGCTTAGCATATTCTTCAATTCTTCGTAATAAAGACCTGAGGGCCATCAAGCGCTAGTTGAATTATGACTCTTTGATCTTGTGTATTCTTCTGAAGCTAGAATTTCGTGTCTAATGATATTTACTAAAAAAGCTAAAATGGTTCCTATTTGTATTCGGTTAAAATATGATATGTAAGAATCGTGTTATTTTTGCTGTTTTTTCTTAACCTAAAAATGTAAATCGAGCTAGATAAATTATTTTAGTAGCTATCTTGAAGCTAACATATTCCTTAACCGAATACAAATTAAGTGATATCCAGAGAGTTTACTCTCTGGTAAAATCGGGTTTTTTTTCGACGAAGTTTATTCTTCAGCGAAGGCTGCACGCAGTTTGCCTTCTTCTTCCTTGGACAGGTTTGTAGCAATGATTTCAAACTTGGATCGCTTCATAGCTTCCACTATCTATCCTCCACAGCACCGTTAGTCATCAGAAAAAGAGCTGAAGTGCCTTCAGTCACTTTGGTACGAACAGACTTTATGAAATCTTCATTGATACCCATATGGGTCATAGAACCAGCAAATGCACCTATTGTGGCACCTACAACCAGGCCAAATAAAGGAATAAAGAAGAGAATACCAAATAGTAGACCCCAAAAAGCGCCACTCAGTGCACTCGCTGCCACTCCTGTCAACGATACTACAAAAAGAACTGGAAACAAAATAGCTAGTACTTTTTTCATTCTACTGGTAATTGTTTCAACATTTTATTCAAAGACATCACCCGCATAATCTGGTTGGTTTACAGCTGCATAATCTTCGTTGGGGTTCCCTTCATAATATGGGGTGTCATATATACCTCCGGGGCCATAACCGCCACCATGGCCCGCATTGCCTTGTGCACTTGCTGCCACTGCTGTCAAAGACAAAACAAAAAGAACTGCAAGCAAAATAGTCAGTACCGTTTTAATTCTACTAGATGACTGTTTCAACATTCTTTTCCTTCCTTTATTATCTAAAAATTACAATGAAGTTTGTTTTTGGGAACTATTCAAAATATACAAAATTGGTTGGATAGTCCCTATTCTTTACACCAGTGAATTTCGACGAAATACAAAAATTACATAGCTTTTTGGTTATTTTAAATTAATTATAAAAAAAATAGTTTCTAATCAAAAAGTCTTTAACAAAGAAATTTTTTAACATTGAACAACAATTAGATATAAATGAAGTATTAATATAGATCAGGAATAAATGCTCACTTTTTTGTTACTCATTTTCCACAAAACATTTTAAAATCTAAATAAGGTATATAGACTCTTGAAATCCAAAAATGGGCGATTGTGGGGCGATTTAAGACCTTTTCCGGAGTAGGTTAGGGGTATCATTAGATTAATTATAAACATGTTGTAGGGGCTGAGATTAAGTCCAGTAATTGGTAACCTTTCTGAGATTTATACCCATATTATTTTTTTTTAGTCTGCGACATCCTGCACCAGCTTCATCGAAACTAGGTGGGATCACCTGCAACAGTTGCGATAATACCGGGGCGAATATAAACATCCAGAAGGGCAATTCCAAAATGATGGTTGAGGAACTTAGCTCCAAACTTTATGTTATCCCCTAATATGGTATTATTTCCCAGTTTTGTCTTCAATACTTCAATGTCTTTAAATCTATGAATGATTAATGCCTTTTCCCTGAAGTCATGCTTGAAATGTGAAAACCAGGGATCTATAAGGGTCTATTAAAATATTCTTAATAGTCCCAAGTAGATACTGATTTCAGACTACTGTTAATATCTATTCGCAAAGTGTTAGTTGGCTGGTAGTCAAAGATGATAGGTGTCGCATTTTTCGGAATGAGTAGGTGGTCCTTCACATGATCACGTATTGGCGGCCTTGTCATTTGTGTTTTTACTTCTTTAGTTGTTGTATTCGAATTTTTTCGCCTTCAAGGGCAGTAATATCTAAACCTTCAAGCGAAATATTGCCTCCTTCAATCACAACAGCATCCGAATCCTGACCTAATGCATGAATGCCCTCATGCACTTTCAGACTGTCAATACTCCCCTGTACAATTAACGTCACAACTCCTTGGCCGATGGTACATAGCGCTACCACCGACGCTTAACTCGCCGAAGTGACCGTTTTTCAGCACACTTAGCGCGTATGCCTTGAGTTTTAGTACTTTACCTTTTACCAGGCTTTCTTTTTCGCGGCCATGTGTCGTAACGTCGTCTTGAATAGTCAGACGCTGTAAATCGCGGTTGATTTGAATGCCAACGCTCCCATCGCCGTGTGTAGTAATGCTGTGGAATGAAGCATACTCTATTTTATTCGGAGAAATATTAGGTATTAGCAGCAATGATGTCATTGTGACGTTCGTTGCTAGCCTATTGATTATTTTCTTAATTGCGATCGTATATCGGCCACTTTTATTTTCATCACTTGATGAGGAAGTAGCAGAAGGAAAAGGATTGCCTACACTTTTGCTTGGCATAATTTTTATGGTCATGGTCGCAATTGCAGCATCTGTCGCCGTTCAAGTAGTTGGTGTCCTCCTCATTTTTTCATTAATGATCACGCCAGCTGCATTTTATGATCATGATATCCTTGCACACTCAGAATGTTGCATGTTCTCATGATCAATATCTTTCAGTGGCAAAAGTAGAGATTCTATATTTGAAAATACGACATGAATAGAATCATAATTTTACAAAACAAATAACTATTAAAAAATAGAATTATATGTAAAGTGTAAATAATGTTTAAATGCTTTTATAATCCTGTGCAAAATAATGCAAAAAAGTCCACTAGCAATTTGTCATAAAAATAAGTCTGAGACCCTTAATTTCTTTCTTTTTAGGACTAAATCGACTTCTTTTTATGACCATATAATTTTTAATAGATCCAGCTTTCATTAAAACATTGTTTTTGTGCTAAAATCTCTGAATTTCCTAAGCTCCATCCAGAATAAGAAAACATTTTATACGGAAAAAAACTGAAAAATCAGTAGTATTAAACCTTTAATTGTTTAAAATGCAAACTTAAATAGCAATGTTTCTTGTACTTTATTTTCTGCATTAAGTACGTAAGGCAGAAGCCATAATTCAAGGTCTTGAGCTAGTCTTAGAGAATAAAAAAGACTTAAAAAAAACTCCGGAATCTGATACTAAGTAACCAATGTTGGAAGAATTGCACATCTCCGTACAAAATCAGAAGAACTACAAGCTCATAACGAAACATTAAAAAGAGAACTTGAAAAAACAGTCAGGATAAAAGAGGATCTCAAAAAAATGTTTGACAATTATATGATGTAGGTCCAAACTCTCATTAATCAGAAGGCAATTGAAGCTCCGGGAGCTAAGAAGCCTTGGTGGCGATTTTGGAAAGTTCAACTACAATTAGATAAAGGAATTAAAATGAGCAATAAGGTATCTTAAATTAAAAATTAATCAAGTTAAGATTAAAAATATCAACTAGTTTCAGAGTTATTATTTTCTCCAACTAGATCAAACTTCGCTAAAATTTGGTTTCTAATTTCATCTACATCATTGACATTTATCTCAACATTCACATTTTTATTATCTGAAATTACATTTGTTTTTCTGTATACTCTTCTGCCGAAATCTTCCGAGAACCTTCGCTCCAAAATGAACATGCATATCCGAGTATCTCCGGCTTTTGCTGCCGCGTTTAGGCGTTCCAAAAGTGTTTTAGCGGCATCAATATTGCATTTTTGAATATGCTGTGTAAACTCAAAATATTTTCCGGATTTCTCTGTCTTCCCTTTAGACATCCATTGATTGAAAGTCTGATAGGTTACGCCGGCCGAATTAGCAGCTAGAGCATAAGTCAATCCAAGAGATATACCATCACCTATTTTCTGTTGTATTTCATTAGTGAGCTTTGTAGGGCGTGCCATGATAATACCGTTTTTTACTCTTAAAAATAACTATCAATGAAGGTTGTATTTTGTTATTTATTTAGTTTCCTTAGTATAAAACAGTGCTTTGGGCTATTAGATCAAAAATGAAAGCTTATAGGGTGATTTTGGGTATTTTCTTGAGTCTTGTAGGTATATTGTAGTAAGCGAACATACTAAATAAAATTAGGAATGATGGGTAAGACTTTATTTAGAAACTCTATTTATTATTATTAAATTAAGATAATAATGTATTGTGTTCAGCTGTAGCCTAAAGTATTCTCAGTGTGTTTAAGTATACAGGCTATGGGCTGCCGGCGTCTCAATTCACATAATTTATTTTGGCACATTAATGAGTGGAAGGGAATAGATATGTCAAAAAGACTAAAAACTAACCTTAGTAAGTTAACACTGACACTAAACATTTTTGCGTGCACATTTCTTATTTTGTTATCAGTGGTGCCATTAACCAATGCCAGTAGTAAATCGGATGGAGATTACAAAGCTCTTGAGAATGATTCGTATACCATAGGCGTCCAAGCTTACATCTATAGTCTTGCTCCAGTAATGATGCAGCGGACTGAAAATCTCTTTGTCACAACGCCTGGAATGGGACACGCCCCGGTAAATCAGATGGGCTTACTCTACACACCTTGTCAATGCCAGCTTCATAGATGTCGTTACCTAACGCAGATACGCTTTACAATATTGCATTTCTCAAATTGGGAAAGGAACAGATAGTACTGCATGTACCGGACACCAATGGACGTTACTATGTCCAGCAGCTGCTTTATGCGTACACGAATACCTTCAACAGCGTGGGTAGACGTACCACTGGTACAGGAGAAGGCAATTTTGCCATTGTTGGACCTAGTTGGAACGGCACAGCCTGCCCACAGGACTCCAGGTGATTAAATCGCCGATTAATACTGTCTGGATCCTTGGTAGAATCCTGGTTAAGGGTGAGTCTGACTTGTACAACGTGCTAACACTACAAAAACAGTTCACTCTAACACCACTGAGCCAGTACGGGAAACCAGCGGTCTCAGCGAAAAATGAGACACTTGCCGACTTTAAGGAAGCTTTAGTTTCACCTAATGCGCAGGATAGCATACGGTTTTTCGAAGAACTACGGGTTGCCCTGAAGAATAACCCAGCACCTACGGGAGAAATAGCTCTCATGGCAGTTTTCTATAGAATAGGGTTGGGTAAGAACGAGACTCCCTATGGAACAAACTTAGATCCAGCTATTACTGATGAGCTTGCTCGGGCAATCAAGGACGGCGAGCAGATCGTGAAAAGCACTTTAAATAACTCTAAAGGGTTCTACATCAATGGTTGGACGTATAATACCAACATTGGAACCTATGGCTACAATTATCTGATACGTGCAGCTATTACTGAAGGTGGGCTTGGAGCTAATGTCCCGGAAGAAGCGATTTACGCAAAGACAAAAACTGGCACAGATGGACAACCCTTGAACGGCACCAACAAGTACATAGTGCATTTCGGCAAAGATAATATGTCGCCTGTAGATGCCTTCTGGTCATTAAGCATGTACAATGCGACCACTTTCTTGTTCGTACCGAATCCTGTCAATCACGACTCACTAGGCGATCAGACAACCGGACTTATGTATAACCCAGATGGTTCCCTGGACATCTACATCCAGCACTATGAACCTTCAGGAAAAGGATCAAATTGGGTACCTGCATCTAATGGAGATTTTTATCTGGTATTGAGAATGTATCTCCCAGGTCCCAAGGTATTAAATGGAACTTATCAGATTCCAAAAGTGCAGAAAGTTGTGTAGGCAAAAAAGAAAAAAACATCGGGGGCTGCAATAACCCCTATTCAAATTATTGAGCTTATTTAAAGCTCTATTCAATCCTATTTTAGTATTTCCTTCGTTATCTTATACATACAAGTGGGGTTATATCCGTCAAATTAAATTGGAGCCATTTTTGGGCTCACAGAGCGATTGCTTTGAGTAGGGTAATGTAGTCATCGAACTTTGAATAAAAGTCTTACCAGTTATCTCCGAATAAGTCATTTCTTTACCATTTTAATTCCCCATGATCTTTACTGACCTGCACGGTAACTACCCACAAGATATTTTTCATATACTTTTATCACTTAAAAAGTATGTAACTTATGTGATACATACAGTCACTCAAATTTTAGAATGTGCTTTCACATAAATTTTATATTCTTTAGTCTAAGGGTAGTAGTATTTAGAGTATGTTGAATAACTTTGTAATAAATAAAACTAAGTTATTATTCAAAGGTTTATCCACCTTCAAACAATCCTTCTATGGGCTGCGGGTATTGACTCACCTGCAGTCACAAGATTAACTTTTTTGACATTTAAAATTAGACGGATTACCTAAATACCAAATGAGTAATGGAGATTTTGATTTCCTCCCCGTCTTTTATAATAAGATAGATGGCATTTATAACAAATTATTTAAAAACGTTTTAGTTAAAAATCTACGATTCGCTCCATGATTAATTTCTGAATACGTCTGGAAAAGCCTAACTTTTACGTCTGTATTACCACGCTTATCTGTTATAGTGCAACTCAATTTATGGATAACATCAAGTTGTTGATCAAACGCAGCTATTTGTTCTTGCATTGTTTTTTTGGATGGAGTGAAATATCTATGTTTTCCTTTTTTATAAAAAATACCAGAGTGCACAAAATATAATATGTCTCGATCGATGGGTTACAATCTTCAATTCGTGTACATGCGACTTCCCAAAGCGCTATCCTACCTTTTCTCCATTTGCATGGATTATCTTTGATATAATCTTTTTTTAATTCCGGCATTAGTAGTAACGCAACTTCAGGATTAATTTCTTGTTTGTAGCATTCAAAAAAACTCATTGTATTCACCTTGGTTACAATTTCTCTTAATCTTCTTAACAAAAACTCTAATCTGGTATGTTTGCCTGTCTTTGTTGGAAATATACAGTTTTCCAATGTAACAGTGTTCTGAAATTTCAGTAACTATTTTTCACTCCTTCTTCCATATATGGATGTGCAAAGAAAGGAAGAAATTCTAGAACAAGCACTTGAGTTAGCTTTCAATCTTAAAGACAAAGGCATGAAGGTACAGGCTCTCACAGTTATTATTCCACATCTGGATGAATCCAAGCAAAAAGAAATTATTGATAAAGCCGTTTATTTTAAACACGAGGTTCAATCCAAGTATCTTCGCAGGGAAGCCGCTGCTCTTCTGCGAAGAGCAGAAACTCTTTTATCTCTTGCTCCACATCTTGAGGTCTCTTCCACCATATTTTAATAAGCCATTAAAAAGATCATTGGATAATATGCCTGAGAAAATTGACATTGGGGATGAGACACGATCCATGTGAAAAATCTTTGAGATATATAGAGATGTAAGGATACAAATAGGAAACCTTGGTCTTTATAAGAACTGGTTTTTTACGTCCTCATTCCTATTAAATTTTTATAAATATAATCCTGATTAACTACTCCAGCTTCCAAGTCTCGGATTTGGGTCTTGCCAACAACTATTTGTATATTATCACATAGTATTTTGAACAAATCACATCTGTTTTTTAGGTACATCCTTATACAATTTTTTACATGGCCCGAAAAAGGGAAATGAGATACCAAACTAGGTATCAAGAATCATAAAATATATGATTTTTAGGATAAGGCTTTATCTTATATATCACGAATCTTAATCAAAGGACGTAACAAACTTTTCATGACTCTTTTCGATTCACAGTTTTTCCTACACAAAACTGTGCATTATTGTTTTTAAATGGTTATGTTTTACCTTACATTGTAATTTTTTTCGGGCTTATATTAGAATTTAGGTTAAAAGTTTTTTTCCAGAATAGTTATTTTGCAAGTTAAAATTTTGTTTTCCTGAGGATATTATTAAAATTTTTAAAGTTTTGATAACTAAAAGTAAAGTAACAATTATTTATTAATAAATAAAACCTTTTTAGTAGGAAAATTTACTTTGTTGAGTGAAGGATTATTCATTTGTGTTTTTATAGTCATTTTTCATCATTATATTTCTAAAAACATATTAAGAGCTTAAAATGAAAAAACTACATGTGATAAAGCAAGTAGAGGGTATATCCACATAACGGCCTTAAAAATCACTGTACTGGCTCTATTAATGCTAGGAAGTATCACAAACCCGGCGGCGTTTGCAGATGTTCAAAACTCTAGCAGCAACAATGTTTCTGTTTTAAACAAGTCTGATGAAGCAATAAAAACAAATGACAAAAAAATTGAAATTAATTCGCAAGACTCAGAAGCTCAGCATAATAATGTACTTTATATAAATAAAATAAATCTAATGACATATGCTTTGTATAATAAAGGAATGTATCTAAATTGATTAAATAAATTTGATTTGTAGGTTGAATAGTTCCTTTATTTTAATTTATTTTTATCCTTCGTAAGAGAAATATAGCAACTTGTTGGCTTTCTAACATAACATATGTTTTAATAAAACTACTATTTTCTGCACAATTAGTAAAAATATCCTATCATTTCGGCTGAAAAATGAGAAAATACAAAATTTTATCCCACAAAAACCTATGCGTCAGTAAAACAATAAAGACAAAAACTTAATCAGCATAACTATTGATTCTTGATTCTATTTCTTATTGCAAAAGAAATGAATGAAGCCCAAAACATATTTTACAGAACTTTCGGTACACGGCCTCAAAAAAATAATGTGAGATGTACTTCCATTTATTTGTGCATATTCTTCGAAAAATGTCATGTTAGTTTATAACGGCAATGATTTTAATTCAAAAGTTCTAGTCTTCAACAATAAATAAGTTGTTTTAAATATAAATAAGTTAGTTAGTAAAGATTCTTGGGGAGGTTTTCATCCCCACAGCAAATTCCAGGGTATTCAAGTAAAATAAAATCAAAAAAAATTGAAGTTACCAACTTCTTAGTTGGGTTGCTTATAGCCTCTATTATGTGCATTATCATAATGAAAATAAAGGGCCATAATCCATGAAAAGAAGATTCTAAAAGGTGAAAAAACATCAAGTCTTTTTAAGATAATTCGATAAACTTCTGATTTCAAGAGACATCTATATATCACATATAAATGCAGAACGAAATTTAGGGGTTTAGAGAATTAATTTCAAATTTATTTACAAAACAATATTCCAAAAATAAAAAATAACTTGACTTTCGAGCAGCGTGAGTTAGCTGCTGCCCAACTAAGAAAGTTGCTTAGTCAAGGAGGACAACTTCTTTTTAATCCTCAAATTAAACTGCCCTAATAACAACCATTTAAATGAGGCTTTTTAACCCTTCATGCAATTCAATCTCACCCTTCCACCATCCAGAAATTTTTGAAATATCTGCCCGTGAGTCCCTAACATCACCGGCCCTTGGAACCACATGTAATATCCTGCTAGGAGATTCAGTAAGGGTAATAATATTTTCAGCAAGTTCGCGAACTGTCACACTTTTTCCCAAAGCCACATTTAAGATCTCCCCATCCCCGTATTCGAGTGCTAAAGCATTTGCTCTGACTACATCTTTGACATGCACGAAATCTCGACTTTGAAAACCATCGCCATAGATAACAAGGTCTTTTCCTGCACTTGCCCTCTCCAGGAAAATAGGAATAACAGCTGCGTATTGAGATTTAGGGTTTTGACGAGGACCATAAACATTGAAGTACCGCAAGCAGGTTGTTCTAAGCCCCTGGCCCTTATAATACATCCTTGCCAAGTACTCACCATCGAGTTTGGAAATAGCATAAGGAGAAGTCGGCTCAGGGTACATATCTTCACTTTTTGGAAGGATCGGGTTGTTTCCATAAACAGCGGCTGAAGATGCAGTTACAAATTTATTAACTTCAGCCTTAACGCAGGCCTGTAACACATTGAGTGTTCCAAGAGTGTTGATCCTGAAAGCCTCAGCAGGTCTTTCACAGCTTAGAGGTACGGATACAAGAGCTGCTTCATGGAAAACATAGTCCATTCCCGAAACTGCTTTTTCAACTGAAAAATAATCACAAATGTCTCCCTGAACAAACTCTATATTTTTAGACTTTATAATATTTTGGATAAAACCCGTGACAAGATTATCTATGATTCTTACAGTATGCCCAGCTTCTGCAAAATACTCAGCTATATGGGAGCCTATAAAACCTGCTCCCCCTGTAACCAACACTTTCATGCTTCTAGGAAAGGGGAAGTACAAAATAAAATTTTCTATGCCTATCCTGAAATTTATGGGATGGGGTTGAAATATTTAGGAATATACCAAAAATAACTCAGGATGGGAAGATATCAATAAATAAAAAAATTTTTCATCTGATAACAACCTATATATAAGGAATATACATAAAAAAATCATAACAGATACAAAAATATGAGATAAAAAATAAAACCTTGATAGAATGAGTTTATCAAACTCGAAATTAAACTTTCAAAATCGAAAATAATACACTATATATCTGTTATAGGATCTAAAAGTATATCTCCTAATTTTCTTGCAACATGAACACCTGAAACGATAAATATGGTTTGGAATAGCTGCAAAAGATATCAAATTAATGGAGTAAGTAAATAAGTATAAATTCAAAAAGATAGATTATAAAAAATTTTATTAGTGGTGAAAATGGCAGAAAGAAGACAAACTTCTAAGGACCTGCTCCTAGTTGCAGGTCTTGTACTTTTTATTGATATCTTAGTGCTTGTACCTGCGCTTAATGGAAGCTTCCTACGCACATATTTAGGCATTCTACTAGTGCTTTTCTTGCCAGGTTATGCCCTGACTGGAGCCATCTTCCCGGCAAAAAAAGATATAGAGGGAATTGAGAGAGCTGTAATCTCCCTAGGACTTAGTATTGCAATAGTCCCAATAATGGGACTTGTACTGAACTATACTATATGGGGAATCCAGGAAATTACTTTACTGACTAGTCTTTCGATTTTCATACTCCTAATGTGTGCAATTGCATACCATAGGAGAAGCTTGCTGCCTGAAGAAGAAGCTTTTGAAGTTCCATTCAAAGCTTTTTTCCTGAGAATGAAAACTGAAATCATGAAAAAGCCCGAATCCAAAATTGACAGAGTTTTTGCAGTTATCTTGGTCCTTTCTACACTTGCCTCTGTTGTCGGCTTGGCCCATATAATCGGAAATCCAAAAGAGAGAGAGCACTTTACCGAGTTTTACATCCTTGGAGCTAACAAAACAGCAGATGGCTATCCTGCAGATTTAATACTGGGAAAAAATGGAATGGTTATTGTAGGAATAGTGAATCACGAATACAGGCCAGTAGATTATACAATGGAATTGAGACTTGAAAATCAATCTTTGCCTCTTCCAAAGGACCAAAAACAAATAAGCCTTGCGCATAATATGTCCTGGATTGAACCAGTGACTTTCACTCCACCCTTCAAAGGAAATAATATGAAGCTAGAATTTCTTCTGTTTAATGAAACCGAAAAGCAAACTCCTTACAGAAATTTACATATTTGGATTAACGTTACTAAGGAGACCTGAAAATGGCATCATTGGACTCTTCGCCGTCTGAGATAGAAGTAGGAAAAATCGCTTTGCCGGAACTAGTAAAAACCTTTGAAATTTTAACCGAAGAAAAGATCGGATTCTTGAAAAAGATGTTCTACGCAGGGACCCCTATAATTACGATTATTTTTTCCGAATTGTTGATTTTCGAAGGAAGGTTAAAAGAAGCTTCTATAGCTTATACCTTGCTTCTATTGATCCTTTCATTTTCTACAACAGTTACAAAAAAACAGGAAGTACGCGAAATTCACCAGGCTTTTCTGCTTTTGCCAATTTTTCGCCTGGTAAACCTTTCAATGCCGATTTTTTCCGAGATCAATCTTTACTCTTTTGTATTCATTTATGCGCCCATGACAATTCCTTTAGTAATCGCTATCGGCAATCAGAGGATCACATTTGAGAAAAAAAAAGTTACTTTCAAGAAAATACTGAGCCAAGTTCCTCTAGCCGTTCTTGCAGGCCTGGTTTTGGGGGAAGCAGAATATATATTAAGTGGAAACAGGAACCTTATCCCGGACATCTCTCCGGCAAATATACTTTTATTCATAATCATAATGATATTCATAGTAGGTCTGATAGAGGAATTTATTTTCAGGGCAATCCTCCAAAAAAGGCTGGAAAAGTTCTTAGGGCCAACAGGTGGAATCCTTCTAGCAAGCCTTCTTTTTGGAATAATGCACTCTGGCTACGGTACTCCCCTCGAAATGGTATTTGCTTCCCTTGTAGGGGGTTTCCTTGGCTATTGTTTTTATAGAACCCAGAGCCTTGCATTTGTAATAATGATTAATGGCTTGATAAACATTTTTTCCTTTGGGATAATTCCAACATTAGGCCCAGGACTGGGATTTATGTAAAATGTGCTTCTCTGAGCAAATTTAGATACTACTGCACTTGAAAAATTAAATTCAGAGAAGATGAAACTCAACTACAGATTCAGCAATAATAGTAGACAACTGCAGAAAAATTACGGATCAAGTAAAAAATATTGAAAATAGAATCACACTGAAGCAAAATATATCTCATATCCACTTTATGGAGCCAAAAACTTCGGACTTGCAACCTGCATAGCAATGATCTATATCAATAAATAACAATATACTCAATTAAAAATTTCCCGTTCGAAGACAACTACTCCTTTAAAACTACAGACAGATATCTTGCTTCAGAAAAATCATGTAAAACAAAGTTAAAGACCAGCTCAATAAGCTAAACTTCAACGACCTGGTGCTGGGTTTTTATAAGAAACTGAATTTTTTGTAATCCTAATTCGCCATTTTTATTTTTGTGTTGAACGGAAATATTCATATTTCAAAGGAGTGAAGAGTAACATCATGGTCAATAAATTTAGGTTCCATTTTTTATATTCTATTTGACAGACAATTTTCTATCTCTTGATCGTTATATTTCTCAAATTTTGATCGAATTATTGATATGAAATTGACAGATTATATGAATAACATGATAAAATATGGAAATATTGTGTAAAATTAGGATCATAAAAATGTGAAAGTAGAACAAAAAACCCATATTTAATCATCTTTTTTAGGTTTTATGGTTGGAAACTTACAAATTTGAGATAATTTTGATAAAATTTTTGCAAGCAGGAATTGGTTTTCGATGAAAATATAGACTTCATTCCATAATTAACCAGAAAAGAAAAAATCGGGTCAATACATAAATTAGTTGGAAAAATATAGCCAATAATCCCGCAAAGAAAAGAATTAGAGGTAAATAGAAATCCTCTTCATTACTCCAAAAATATGCGCATTTTCTATTATTTGATTGATGTTTTCAAGATTAAACTTTAAGCGTAAAGAATGCATACATTTAATCCATTGAAAAATTATGTTTCCACCTCACTGAAATGTAGAACAAAAACAGCTGAGAAAGAGCCTAAGAGCATTCTACAAATAAAATCAATCAAATAATGTAGGACGACAAAAAATACCGTCATTCCACTAATTCACTAGTCATAAAACATATTCTGTCGACTCTATAAAAATCCAATAAGTGTGCGTTTTTTCATATTTTTATAACCATTGTGTTATAAAATAATACTATATTTTCCCACTAAAAAACGACGTAATACACAATATTGAAATCGAATGAGTACATTAAATTTGTTGATACCGGCCTCAAAACTATTAAACCTTTCATAATGAACATTTATTTCTGCAAATATTCCAAACATGTTTATACCCAACACCAACTTCTTGTTAAAGTTTCATAGAAGGGGTACATTAGCGCAAATATAGTGATGTGTAGAACTTATTGATCTACTGAACGAAGAAATTAAAAATTTGATCTTAATAATTCAATCTTAATAAGACTCCCCATTTTACTACCTTCAAAAGTTTGTATCCAGAATTTTTTTCTTCTATATTTAACCTTCCTTTGACGAAAACTCTAAAATTGTTTTGCTCACAAGGAGAAATGAAATCTATTACGACAATCTGATAAGAAAAATCCCAATGTTATGTGATAGATAAAAGATATGATTCAGAAAAAATCCATTCCCTAATTAGTAGAAGAAAGAAAATCAGATTCAATCACACATTTAAGAAAAAGAGAGAGAAAGAAAACTTGGGTAAAATGCAGAAGACAGATGCGCTTAATATTTGATAAAATTAAATACAATCAAAGAAATACGGCGGAGATAATGTCCCTGTTGTCAAAAGGAAGTTTAGAGAAGTACTTAGGGCAAAAAAGTTCCATAATCAAATCAAAGAAGGAAAACTTAAACTGATAGTCTATAGCCTAAAAAAATAATAGAAGTAATTTGCATTGAATTAAGGATTCCTACAGAGTCCTTCTTCCACTATTAATCTGTGACTTTAAAACTCATAGGAGAAAACAGAATTGTTAATATTATATATTATAGAACATACGTAATTTAGTCTCTGCTTGCAGTGACATACTTATCAATTTGCCCTGATTTCCTGAGAAATTATTTGAAAACGGGATCAAAATATTTAAAATTCCTATCTATCAATTCAATAAAGGAGCATAAAGTGTGAATTGAAAATGAAGACGGAGAAATGAATGTACTTAAAAATTGCGATGTTTGCCTATTTTGTAGTTCTCTTTCTTACCCTTCGGGATGTCCGGATCTTTAAAAGGACAGGCTATCGTTCCTACAGGAGAGGAGCCCTTAAGGGACTTGCAGCTTCTACAATGATACTGATAGGAGCAATTATTGTTGGGACAAATATAAATCTAGGCTTGCTTATTGTTTTTATAGGGCTCTATATTAATCGCAAAGGAGAAAGAGAACACGTTTTCACTGACGCAAGCACTCTTGATCGCTTCCTTGGAAAGACGGATTATGTAAAAAAAAGTACAGATTAAATCCAAAAACAAAACCAGAATTTAACCATTTGAATCTTCACAAACTCAGAACCATTTTAGATTTATTGATTGATAAAAAAGTTACAAAAATGATTGAATTTTCGTCCTTTAAACCTATCCGAATGTACTGACTTTGATAATATTAATTTGGTATGAGAGTAAATGAAGTCATTTTTATCACGTACTCTTCCGGGCCTCTATTTACCACAAATGTGATTAACCACTGATTATTTTTATACGTATATCAACTGAGAATGCCTTAATCTCAACAATCTTTCTTTCATAAACTACTCGATTTTCGTACTTTTTTAATCCCATAAATCTAATTATTTGAAATCAGATGCTGCATTATTGTGGCAATTTTCATTGGTAGAGTAATAATTGCCTCTGCTGGATATAATCGAAAGAAAATTATCTTATTACTGGATATTTTTATAGCAGATAAGAAAACAAAAATTCACGATCTTAAAAATGGGACAAATGTCAGATGATTTATACTTACGCTAACATATAGTTATTAAAATTTTATTACAAGGGATAATAATAATTCGAGAATCTAGTATATTAAGCATAATAAAGATGGAGAAGTACTAAATGTAAAAATACGCATGCAGATTAGGAATAAATATGGAGTCAAAGTGAACATTAAGAAGTCTACTAACCATTAGATATTATATAAAAATCAAATGGGTGAAAATTATCGTTCAAATTATTTGTTTCTTAGTTATATTTCCACTTATATTATAGTATATGCATAATTATAGTATATGCATACAATATGCATAATGATATGCAATTGATGCTTTAAAAATTGAACAAAATTTATCAAGAGTTAGAGGCATAAAGAAATGGAGAAACAGTTATTTAGCAACGAAAGTAAGAAGTTGGCTATTTTGCTAGTGGTCTTTTTTTCAATTTTCGTTTTATCTGTAGCTTCGGCAGCTCCTGTACAAAGTTCATCGCCGAAGGCGCCATATGCATATATTACGAACGACGGCAGCAACAATGTTTCGGTTATTGACACATCCACTAGCTCTGTTATTGCCACTGTGGATGTAGGATCATCACCTGAAGGAGTCATGGTCACCCGTGATGGAACAAAAGTATATGTTGCAAACGAGGGCAGCAACACTGTATCTGTAATTGACACTGCCACAAAAGAGGTCACAGAGACGTTAAATGTAGGATTCTGTCCTGCGGGAGTTGCGGTAACTCCGGATGGAACAAAGGTATATGTGACGAATTCAGGAGATAACAATGTCTCTGTAATTAACACAGCAATCAACCGGGTTACAACGGCAGTGAATGTAAGCGGTGAACCTGAAGGAGTTGCAATCAACCCAACGGGAACAAAGGCATATGTGGCAATCTACGATACCAACAATGTCACAGTAATTGACACAGCTACAAACACGGTCACAGCCACTGTGAATGTGGGACTCGGGCCAAAGGGCGTCGCGGTCACGCCAAGTGGAAAAAAGATATATGTGACGAACCAAGAAAGCGGTAGTGTATCTGTAATTGATGCTGCTACAAACACTGTTACAGCCACGGTAGTTGTAGGAAGCACTCCTTGGGAAGTTGCAGTCACACCTGATGGAACAAAGGTATATGTAGCGAATGAGGGAAGCTGCAGTGTATCTGTAATTGATACATCCACTAACACCGTTACAGCAACAGTACCTATAGGATCTAATCCTATAGGAGTTGCAATTACCCCTGATGGAACAAAGGTATATGTGACAAATCCTGGGGACAATACGATCGTTATAATTGACACTGCAAAAAACACTGTTACATCCACGCTGAAGGTAGGAAACATGCCTTTTGCCTTAGGAGAATTTATAGGAGGACCTGCAGCATAAAACTGTTTCTATAATAGCCACATCCAAAAAAATGCTACAACAGCGGTACCTGTAGGAAGCTCTCCTATTACTTTTGGCCAGTTAATAGTCTGGAAACCAGTACCTCATCAAAAGATTTGTTATAGTCAGTCCTTCCTTCTGGAAAAGTACCGCTCAACAATGAAATTAACGTAGTTATTATACATGTGCATCTGTTTCTTGGTCTTCAAACCTTGGCGATAACAGCCCTTCAACAAATGTGAAGTTGTGCATAAATACAATACCTGGGGAATCATACTTTACTTTAATACCCAAAAACTCTGAATACAGTAGTCCAACAAAGTTGAAATATATCAGACAAAATTTTGATAAACATTTAAGTATTTAAGTATTTGAGATTTTTAATCTCTTACAAAGAATTCTTACTTATGAAAACTCTTACTGCTTTTGTTCTTAAAGGAGAATACAAACTTCTTCAGTCTTTTGGAGCCAAACTTTACGAAATTAATTCCTTAATTGATCGAAAAATCTTTTCTTATAATTTTTGAGCCCGTATAATTAAAATCTTCAAGAAGCCTACATGAAGATGAAGCAATCGCTTGTTTTAAAATGCTTTTTTTAAAGCAATGGAATTGTCTTTAACTTTGAACTAGAGAAACAATGTATGATCGAATTTCTTTCAGGAAATGTCTTTGCTTCCCTTATTACATACCGGACAGTACAGTACAACAGTCTTATCATTCGTAAAAAATTATTGATAACTGCAAAGAAGAATAAATATGGAGACAGTTGCAAAGCTAACTTAATTGCCTTGGCTTCAAAATAAAAAAGGGAATAATTCAGGATGCTAATTTTATCCATTCAGATCCTGACATACAAAAGCGGATAAAACCTCGATAAAACGAAACAAAAACATTTACGCACTTGAAGTCCATGATCAAGGGCAATAGTCTATATGGTTAATGAATGCTTAGATACTTATTAAAAATCAAATTAAAAGATTTCTGCACATAGTTTACTTAAAATAAGGAAACTATTTTTATAGATACGGTGCATAATAGAATCATGTTTCAACAAGATGTCCTTGACCTAGCTTACTGGAACGATCGACTAAAAATTGCAGGAACAGAAATATTACCGGAGAATTTCAAAACGCTCAGAAAGCACATCAAAAGGTTGCAGGATGAAGAACGGAAACATAGGACGATAATTAATCATCTGATGATACTAATACGCTTCTCAGAGTGGTTGGGAAAACCATATGAGGACGTTACTGAGGATGACTTTAACGACTATTTGGACACCATAGATAACCTGAAAAATTCATCTCTCAAGCTTCACAAAATTGTCATCAGAGCGTTCATAAGAACAATTAACCCAGAGCTCGCAGGATGCATTAAAACGAAAAATACACAACACAGCAGTATAACGCCAGATCAGCTTCTAACAGATGAAGAAATTGACTGCTTAATCCACCATGCACCCACAGCAAGGGATAAAGCACTACTAGCTTGTTTAACAGACTCTGGAGCAAGGATAGGAGAGTTATTAAGTACAACCATTTCAGATGCAAAGTTCGACGAATATGGATGCTTGTTATGGCTTCGTGAAGGGAAGACAGGCGCTAGACCTGCGCGATTGATTTTTGCGTCTTCTTACCTTCGCCAATGGCTAGAAATTCATCCTAGGAAAGAAGACCCTGATGCTCCAATTTTCTGTTCATTCCGGGCGCCTTATAATTTGATATCTCGATCAGGTCTATACCAGCAAATTGCGATAATAGGAAAGGCAGCAGGAATCAAGAAAAGAATCAATCCGCATTCATTCAGACATGCAAGAGCTACAGATTTGGCTAAGAAACTGAAAAGTGAACAAAAGCTTAAAGCTGTTTTAGGATGGAAAGCTAACTCTCAGATGGCTAATATTTACATTCATCTATCAGCGAACGACATTAATGCAGCAATGCTCGAAGCTTCAGGTCTCAAATTACCCGAAGAAGAAGAAGAGAAGCCCAGAGTTTTAAAATGCCCCCGGTGTAAAGAGATCATAGACAAAAAAGCACAATTTTGTTTTAGATGTGGTCTACCGTTAACTATAGAATCTAGTGAAACCATAGAAACCGAAAAAACTGTGATTTCCGAACTTGTTTTGCAACTTCAAAAAGCTGATCCTGCTATTTTAAATGCCCTTATTAATGCAGTTAAAAGCAGCAACGTTTAACTATTTAATTTTTTTGCTTGCTATACATGGCTATACATGTATACAAATAATAGCGAAAGATAGCTTTCTGGGAAAGTTTAAATAAGAATACTGAGTAAATTTCTTAATACCATATAGTTAAATTTATATAGTTTTTAATCTAAATAGTTGCCGGACGCCACTACTAAGGGAAAAGACTTAAATAATACCAAAACCCTTCTAGTTATGTTAATTTAACGAGTAATATCGGAGGCTATAATGATCCAAATGGGCAAAAAAGTTCTTGTGAATGTCTATTTGAAGCCGGAAGTTTATTCCAGAATCGAAGTAACTAGGGGAGAAATTGCAAGAAGCACATATCTTTCCAAAGTCATTGAAAAAGCTATAAGCTAATATAAAACGGACATGAGAAAAAATGTGAATGGAAAAATAACCGCAATCTATGACCCCAAAAAGGAATTAAAAATGTTAGATGATGTGATTTTTCAACCTGAAACGATTGCTGCATTTAGACAAGTTTGTTCTGATAAGAGAGAGGTTCTCGAATATATGCAAAACTTTGGTGCCCCCATTGAACGAGCGATGGCGAAAATCATCTTTTCAGTAACAGGAAGAGAACGGATTAAAACGCATGGCACTTGTAAATAAAAATCAACTAATCGATCAAACAAATGTGGAAAAGTAAAATGACAAATTGCTGAAATGATACGCAGGAGCATTTTTTTGATACTTCGAATATCAAAAAAATGCTTTAATATGTTAAAATACACATATATTTGCGGTTCTAACAACCCTATATATGTGCTTTTTTCATATAAGTTTTGTGTCTCCTGCACAGATTCCTGCATCATGTTTTAACTTAGTTAGTTTACCCAGGACTTGAAACAGATGCAATATTCGAACATAAGGACTAATGATGAAGAATTTCAAAAATATCACGATTTGTTGATAAAGGATAACTTGATTGTTACAGATGCAGATCCGGCAACAAATATGATTTTTCAACTATACCACGTAATATAATCGATTATTTGTCAGACACCATATTTCAGATGTGGCAAACATGGGAATACCAACAGGATCTCATTGACCCTGTTAACGATCCAGATATCTATGCAGAAGTTGATCGGCTGAACTGGATTCTTTTCAATATGTGGATACGATCACAGGGGCATGATTGAATGCCACTCGAACTGGAAGAATTAACACCTGAGCAGAAACTGTTTGATATGATTGATAAAGTTGTAATTGTAAGGGGTGCAATCTCGAGTGACCCTAAAATATGGGAGTTGAATATAAAAGGTAAAGTTTTGAAATTGGATACTGATCGCTTGGAAAACATGAAGCAATTCAGGCAGCAGTATCTAAAAGCATTTAACCGGCCTGCTCCTAGAATCAAATTGACCAGATGGTCTTCATTCCTGGAGGCGTTAGCAGACGATAAAGCAACAGATACACAAGATCTGGAAGAATCAAGGCATGTATTCATAGCTAGACAGATATTTGAAATTGGTGCGACCGTGAAATGTCAGACGCTGCAGAAGACGCACTCTCAGGATTGGTTTTATACAAACACATTTTCAATGACGATGAAAAAGTATATCACTGTATGCCTTCAAAAGTTTTCTTAGCGTTGGTGGATGGAGCGGGATTTAAAATTCCCCCGAATGAATTGTCTTCAGCAATAACAGAACTTGGAATGAAAAAAAGTGGAACACCGCGTGTTAGTTATTGCGGTAAACAAGAAAGGTCTTGGTGTTTCATTCGAGACGCTGTATTGAGAGAGAAGGGGGAACAATTGGATGACTAAGGTAGCCAGCAAGACACCTATATGTAATATTATTCATAAGAATTGCAAAAAATGGTGTCTAGGTGTCTTGTATATATATAATGCTATTGTTTTTCGCCAGACACCACTAGACACCACAATTTATAGCAATGTCTCCCAACATGGATTAAGCAAGACACCACTAGACACCAATATACTGTTTTTCCATCATTTAAACCAAAGGTGGTGTATATTCTGACTGAAAAAATCAAAGTCTTTGGCGGTCCTGGCTGTGGTAAGACATCAATTATTAAAGAGTTCTATCAAAAGTATCTTTTAGATGGATATAAACCAACTGAGATCACCGTATTAACTTTCAGGAAAACCGCAGCAACAGATCTCATAGGTGCCACAATTCCATATGCTGGAATGAGGGAGAAGGAATTAAAGCAACATGTTGGAACTATTCACTCAATTTGCTACCGATTAATAGGTTATCCTGAAAAGATGGAGCAATCCGATTACGTAGATTTCGTGAAGAAAAACAATTATGGCAAATACTTTAAGAACGGAAGTCACAGAACTAAAATTACTGATATGGAAGAGTCGGTGTACTCAGGTGATTTGTTTGATCTTTATTCCTGGCTCCGCAATACATGTACACCCTTTGACAAATGGCAAAGGTATCCGGGTGCAAAAAATATAACAATTTCTCCAAATAAAGTTCCTGAATTTTTAATTAATTATGAAGAGTATAAAAGACAAATCCGGAAAATTGATTATTCAGATATGCTACAAATCGTAATTGATCAGTATATCCAGCTCGATACCCCTATTTTGATGGTTGACGAGTTTCAGGATTTCACATCCCAAATGTATAATATATTTAATATGTGGGTTCCAAGTTGTCAATCTGTTTTGGCTGCAGCTGATCCGAACCAATCGATTTATGAGTTTTTTGGTGGTTGTACTGATTATTATTACCATTTTGATGCAACTGAAATCATAAGACACGAAACTTTCAGGCTAACTGAACAGATAAAGAACTTTTCTCACAAGATATTGAAATGTGCTGGAATAACCTTTGAATTGTAAATATATTTAATTTATTATATATGTTTTGCATAAATTCTAAATTGCACTAATTATTACTAATTAGTATTAAAATTGCATAGTCTCAATATTAGAGATTATAACAGCCTGAAACATTTCCATGCCAATAAATAAGTTACTTAAATTATATGTTTTTAAAGTAATATAAGTGTATGAAAAATGTCTCGTGGTTACCTATCGGTATCTGGCAACAAATCATGGGGATTTCAAATTGGCCGGAAAAGTGATTTATCATGGGGCTTACTAGGACTAATTTCATCGAACGCCTTAAAAAATCCGTTCGCCAGTCGAAAAAGTGTCTTAAAACGTCTGAGAATGGCTTATTTGTGATTTGACGCGCATAAATCCGCTTGCCTGCGAAACAAAACGAACTTAATATTAAATACAAGATTCGCTAATATCAATTATTTAAAATAAAAAACGGTGCGACCATGGCAAGACCTTGTAAATTGACAGCTGAAATACAACAGATAATCGCCGAAAATATTGCTTTAGGGCTTAGTTATGCTCTAGCGGCTTCAGCAGCTGGCGTACCATATAAAACATTCAATATCTGGTTGAATAAGGGGAAGACAGAGAAATCTGGGAAATATTTTCAGTTTTATCGATACATTCAAAAGCGGAATGCTGATGCTGCAAAAGCTCTTCTTGAGAAACTGAATGATGCGGTAAAAGCTGGAAATTGCCAAGTTTGCATGTGGATTCTCAGTCGAAGGTTTCCTGAC